>Ga0182014_10002091_pt1 | contig 25705 bp, 27 predicted proteins | sample 612S2DmetaG_FD_120489 | JGI IMG/M metagenome (GOLD analysis project Ga0182014, IMG submission 120489) | Permafrost microbial communities from Stordalen Mire, Sweden - 612S2D metaG | ecosystem: Environmental > Terrestrial > Soil > Wetlands > Permafrost | place: Sweden: Stordalen | collected...
GCTAAGGCCGGGGCGATCAAAGACGCGCTGCGCGTCCCGCAACTGGCCCAGCCCGCGCCGGTGATCGCCGCCTACGCCGCCGCCGTGCAGGCCTCCGCCGCGATCCTGATCACCCTGAACGACCAGATCAAGCGGCTGGAAGCCCAGGTGGAAGCCCATTTCCTGCAGCACCCGGACGCTGAGATCTACCTGTCCCAGCCCGGCATCGGGCCGGTCAACGGCGCCCGGGTGCTCGCCGAGTTCGGGGACGCACCCGGCCGCTACGCGTCGGCAAAGGCCCGCAAGAACTACGCCGGGTCCAGCCCCATCACCCGCGCATCCGGCCGCAGCAAAGTCGTCCTGGCCCGCTACGTCCGCAACGACCGGCTCGCCGACGCCCTGCAATCACAGGCCTTCTCCGCACTGACCGCCTCACCCGGCGCCCGCGCCTGCTACGACAAGCAACGCGCCCGCGGCCTCGGCCACAACCCCGCCCTCCGACAGGTCAGCAACCGCCTCGTCGGCATCCTGCACGGCTGCCTGAAAACCAGCAGCCGCTACAACGAAACAACCGCCTGGCCCAACGCCATCGCACACCCCGAACCCCTCGCCGCTTGACATCTAAGCCCTTGGGATGTCTAACCCGGGTAGACGATGCTCAGGTTTGCGCGCGACGCCGGCCGAATCGTCAACACAGGGAGACGCCAGCGCATGAATGCGCCACCATCGCGGCTTGGAGCGGAACGCTCTGACGAATCAGCCATCCAGATCGGCGCAACCGCGACCTCATTGCTCTCGACGAAGCAGAGCTTGGCCTCCGCCTGCTCGTGACCTGAACCCGCCGTAGCCACGTACATTCCGCGCCGCCACCGGGAGGTGCCAGCGGTATGTTGGGTGAGCTTACGGAGGGAAGCGCCAACCATGATCCTCCCGAAGGCGCGCGACCCGCGCTTCGTGACGATCCGCCGCGGTGGGACCTTGACGGATTCGGATCACCATCTACTCGCTCTTTGGGCGGCCGCATGCGCTGAGCACGTCCTGCACCTGTTCGAATCCGCTTACCCTGAGGATCCACGACCACGTCAGGCCATCGAACATGCCCGCGCCTGGGTTCGTGGCGAGGTCAAGATGACGGAGTCTCGCGCGGCGGGCGGCCATGCCATGGGGGCAGCGCGAGACAGGCGAGGGGCAGCACGTCACGCCGCGTACGCGGCGGGCCAGGCTGGCGCCGTAGCGCACGTCGCTGCCCACGAACTCGGTGCGGCAGCCTATGCGATCAAGGCCGCACGTGCTGCTGCGCCGGACGGCGAGGCCGAGGCTGCGGGTCTGCTCGAGTGCCGGTGGCAGCGTGACCAGCTCCCAGAGGCGATTCGCGAGCTCGTACTTGACGATCAGCAATTGCGGAACGACATCTGCTGGTCGGTCTTCGACTGCTGAGCAGGCGTCCGGCCTCGTCAGCCGACGGCGGGCAGCACCCGGAGACGGTCTTCTCGGCAGCTCGCCGTCTCAGGTTCTTGGCGAACCAGCCTCCTTTCGCCAAGTCGTTCGCCAGGATGAGTGAGATTCGCCAACTTCCGTGAGACGGGACAAACAGCATGGACGACACCGGGCACGCTCGTCCCAGAAGAACGCCGATAATGTACATTATGTAAAGTAAACCGCTCCAGGCCCCCGGGAAGGTGGGTTACTGTCCTGTCTCAGGTTTGTTGGCCCAAGTCTCAAGACCCTGGCCAGCGGCGTCTCCCCGCTCACGGCCCGGGAGCGCGACGTGCTGGTCGCCGCCCGCCCCGGCGCGAGCGTGGCCGAGATCGCCGGCAATCTCTGCCTGTCCGAAGGCACCATCCGCAACTACCTGTCCACCGCGATCGCCAAGGCCGGCGCCCGCAACCGCACCGAGGCCGTCCGCCTGGCCGACGAACGCGGCTGGCTCTAGCTGGGCTGCCCTAGCCAGGCTGCTCTGGGCCGAAATCGGTCACGCCGTCCGTGACCGCGACCTGGGCCCTGGTCCGGCGGCCCAGCCACCATGTGTCTCGCTATCTCACCGTGCTATCCCACGATGAGATTGACACCCGCCGCTGCTGCCTTCTGATCGTGCTCGTGCAGCATGCGCATGCCCGTTTCACATGTCCACCGTATGCAACAACCCATGAAACACCATCTGCCCTGCTCGGCCTTGCACCGCCGGGGTGTTTCATGGGTGCTCACCTGTGAAACAGGCCGACCGCAGTTCTAGAACGACCGGTCACGCCAAGCCCGACCCGGATGCGCTCATAGCCGTGACTGTTCGCTCCGCTGCTACATCAGCCCCGTCTCCGCCAGCCATCTCGCGATCAGCCAGACTGTGCCACCTGGCGTGCCGGCTCACCGTACGGCACCGTAGTCGCGGAGGGCCCCTGGACGGAGCGGGGTGCCGAGCAACTGGCTGACGAGGGTCCGGTGAGCGGCGTGGAGGGTGCGGACGGCCGCGGGCGTGAGGCCGGGCTTGACGGGCGGGCGGCCGCCCCGGGGCCGGCCGGGCTTGGTCGGGATCCACAGGTAACCGGGGTCGCTGCCCTCGAGTTCGGCGGTGATCGCCGCCCGGGTCCTGAGCCACCGGGTGAGGATCTGCACGGTCGCGTCGCCAAGCGGGCATGAGCCGTCGGTGACTTCGACGCGTGCGTCGCCGTCGAGGTGCAGAGCGCTGACATTGAGGCCGGCCAGTTCGGGGACGCCCCGGCCGGTGTCGGCGACGAGCGCGGCCAGGGCGGCGGTGCGCAGCGATGTGGCGGCGTTGGCGTGGACGGGCCTGCGGACGGTCAGGTCGTGGAGGACTCGCTCAGTGTCGGCGGGGGTGAGGGAGAAGCCGCGGGCAGGCGGCGGACTGTCGCGGCGGCCGGGCAGGCCGAGGAAGTCAGCGAAGGCGTTGCAGGAGTCGATGCGCACGCGCATTGAGTTGAGATAGGCGGCGGCATCGGAACCGTAGAGAGTGTTGCGGGTGCGGATCTTGCCCGCGGCCGCGGCGGAAAGCCACGCGTCGGCGCGCGCGGGATCCATGAGCTCGCCGACCGTGATCTGAATGGTGCCGGTGGTCTCCTGGGCGTGCCGCAGGTACTCGTCGAGGAAATGCCGGCGGATCCGCTGGGTTGTGCTGCTGAACTGGCGGCTGGCCAGATCGCGGATGAAGTCGTTGACCGCGCCGCTGGCCAGCGACTGGGCATCCGGGATCGGCATGCGTGAAAGCTACATGATAATGATGATAACAGCAAGAAGCAGGCACACATAAATTTGTCGGCCCATGGTGCTCGCAGAAGTCTGGGCCGTATCGGTCCGGGACGTGCCGAGTCGTTTCGTTTCGATACGTCCCGGACCCTTGTCCCCCATCGCCGACAAGATATCCCCGTTGGCTAGGAGCGCTTCTTGCTGTTATCAGTCTAGGAGCCGGTATCGGCAGGAAGCGGAGCAACTTCCCCTTTACCTGGCCTTTCGTACGGCAGCGCGGGCTTGCTCCATCTGGTCGACACTGACGGGGCCGCTTCCCGGAAGGCCTGCGGCCAGCCACGCCTCCTGCGCGCGGGCCGTGTCCCCACCCGCCTCCTGCAGCACTATCTTCTTCGCCGTAGTGCTGGGCACGGCCCCGTCGGCGCCGAGATCCATCAGGTGCGCCAGCATCCGGACCGACTGGTTCCGCTGCCCCGTCTTCTGCTCGTTGTACCGGTAGACAAGCACCCAGCGTCCTTCCAGGGAACGGGCCCGGTCGATCAGCGCCCGTCCGCGGTCGGTGTCCTTCTGCTCGGTGCGGATCGGCTCGCTTTCGCCCGACGGCAGGCGCAAGGTGAGCAGCCCGCGGCGGCTCGATTCCTCGATCTCAACCTTCTCCAGGAACGCGATGAAGGTCCGTGCCGACTCCAGCCGCTCGATGTCCTGCCTCGCCTGCTGGGCGATCAGGTGAAGGTCTACCGTCAGGCCGTGTACCCGGCGTCCCCAGGCCGCCTCTTCACCTACAGGACACGGTCCTGCGGCCTGAGCAGCCGCGATGACCAGACTGTAGTGGCTGTTCTCCACGGAGCCCATTATCGGCCACCGGGCTGACATTAACGGGTGCCAGCGGGCGAGCGATTCAGCGGTACCGCGGCCGCGGCCCCCTTCGTCGTGTCCGACGTGCTGCACGGCGAGCAGTGGGAGCCGCACTTCCGCTCCCCCGGCGTCACCCGGGGCCTGTGGACCCTCTTCGAAACCGCCGCGGCCTGCCTGTCCTCCGAGGGCGGCGGATTTGCCCGGTGCGATACCGGACTGTTTCGGCCAGGACCGCTTCTTGCTGTTATCAGTCTCTGAGCAGCATCCTGCTCAGATCTCCTGGTTGACCGGCAGGACGACGAGGTCCCGGATGTTGACGTGACTGGGCCGGGTCAGCATGTACAGCACGGCGTCGGCCACGTCCTCGGACCGCAGCCCGGTTCCCGCCGCGACGCCGGCCGCCACCGCGGTCGCGTCCGTCACCTTCCACAGGTCGTTCAGGACGACACCGGGCGCGATGGATCCGATCCGCACCCCGGTGCCGGTCAATTGGCGCCGGATACCGTGAGTCAGCGCGTGAACGGCGTGCTTCGACGCCGAATACACCGGCTCCCAGGCGATCACCTGGTGCCCGGCGACCGAACTGGTGATCACGATGTCTCCGCTCCCGGCCGGGATCATGTGCCTGAGCGCGGCGTGCACCGTTCGCACGATGCCGCCCACGTTGGTGTCGATCAGGGCGAGCAGTTCGGCCGGGTCGGCGGCCGCGAAGTCGCCGCCCGTGTAGACGCCGGCATTGGCGATCAGGATGTCGATCCGGCCGTGGCGCCCGATCGCCGTCCCGATCAGGGCATCGACGTCCGCGGTGCTGGTCACGTCGGTGCGGACGGCAATGGCCGCCTCGCCGAGGGCGGCGGCCGCTGCGTCGAGCTTCGGCTGCGAGCGGGCCCCGAGCACGAGCCGTGCGCCCTCCGCGGCCAGGGCCCGGGCGATGGCCAGGCCGATCCCGCTCGAGGCGCCGGTGACCACCGCGACCTGATCCCGCAGGGACTTAGGCATGGGAGCCACCCGCCGGGCGGCCGGCGCTCCGCCAGGTACCGGCCAGCACCTGGCGCCGGTGGATCTCGTCCGGTCGCCGGTCGATCCGGGCCACCTCATTCTCTGAAAGGGTGCGCACCCCGCCGACGGTGATGGCGCCGCCGAGAATCCGGCTCACCTTCACCGCCATCGCCGTGATCTGCAGGACCTCCGCGGCGGACTCGCCGAGGGCGAAGATGCCATGGTTACCGAGGTAGACCACCTTCGGCGGGGCACCGTCGAGTTCGATCTGCCGCAGCATCTCCCGCTGCACGGCCCGGGCCAGGGTCAGGCCCGGATCCATATAGGGCACGAAAACCGGTTTCCGGCCGAGGATCACGACCTGCTCCGGGAACAGCACGTCGGACGACATCCGTTCGGCGTGCGGGGAGCAGAGGATGATGTTCACCGGGACCGGATGGGTGTGCCCGACAACGCTGGCACCGCCGGCGCTCAGGCAGATCGCGTGCAGCATGGCCTCGACCGAGGGCCGCCGGCCCCCGCGGCTGAGCTCACCGAACACGCGCTCGACATCGTCCTCCCCGGCCGCCTCGTCGTTGACCAGGTCGAGCATGATCCGGGTGTCCACCTCGACGAAGTCCTCGCCGGCGGCGGTGCCCAGCTGGGAACCGCTGGCTTTCACCAGCATCCGGTCCGGGCCGGTACGGATCGAGGTGTTGCCCTCGGCCAGGATGACCAGATCCCGGCCCGGTTCACCCAGGGTGCGCGACAGCTCCACCAGGGTGCGCAGTTCAGACGCCATGCCGGGCTCCGGATGCTGTCTCATCGACGGCACCGGCCTGGCCGGGGGCGACGTCCGGAGCTGGCGGTGCGGTGCGGATCGCCAAGTCGCTCACGGGGCGGGAATCGGCCATAGCGTCGGCACCTCATTGAAACGAGCGACTGTTAGATTTTGTGAATTTAGCTTAAAATAACTCCCGCCACAATAGCTAGCCGCACCTCCGGGCCCCGGTACATTGAGGGCCGGTAAGGTGGCGCCGGACCGGGTGGAGGATCGGGAACCGATGAGCCTCGGCGGATCGCTCGCAGCCGAAGAGCGGCGGCGGGTCCTGCTGGACCTGCTGCGTGAATCCGGCCGGGTGGACATCAGCGGTGCCGCCGGTCAGCTCGGGGTGCACCATATGACCATCCGGCGCGACCTCAGGGGCCTGGAACGCGAGGGCAGCGCCCGCCTGGTGCGCGGCGGCGCGATCTTCACCGGAACCGAGGAATTCGAGATCCGCCGGTCCAGGGCGCTGAGCGCCAAGCGGCGGATCGCCGGGAAACTCGGGCCGCTGGTACTCGGGCACGACTCCGTCGCGATCGACGCCTCCACGACACTGTTCCAGTTCGCCGAGAATTTGCCCGCCGTCGATCATCTCGTGGTCGTCACCTACGGCATCCCGGCGTTCCAGGCCCTGCAGTCGCAGGCCGACGTCCGCGCCTTCCTGTCGGGCGGCGAGGTCGACCGCCGGACCGGTAGCCTGGTCGGGCCGGTGGCCCAGCGGACGCTCGAAAGCTTCTCCCTCTCCTGCTGTTTCCTGTCCGCGAGCGCGCTCGACCCGGAGCTGGGCACGATGGAGCCGACCGTCGAGGAGGTCGAGATGAAGCAGGCGATGGCCCGCGCATCGGAGGAGGTGGTGCTCGCGGTGGACTCCACCAAGCTGAGCCAGCGCTCGGCGGTCCGCGCGCTGAGCCTCGACCAGATCCAGACCGTGGTGACCGAACTCGACCCCGCCGACCCGAGGCTGGACCCCTACCGGGACCGGGTTCTGCTGCTCTGATCCCTCCCTCGGGCCGGCCGGGGGCCCAGCAGCCCTGGATCGCGCCGCCCTGGATCGCGCCGCCCTGGATCGCGCCGCCCTTAGATCGCGCTGTAGCCACCGTCGATCACGACCGACTGCCCCGTCAGGTAACTGGAGGCCGACGAGCAGAGCAGGACGACCAGGCCGTCGAGATCCGCAGGCTCACCTATCCGGCCGGCCGGGATCAGCCCGCGCCACTGCTCGGCAAGTTCCGGGTTCGCCTCCGTGAACTGGCGGGTCATGTCCGAGAGGATGTAGCCGGGAGCCACGGCGTTCACCCGGATCCCCAGCGGTGCCCACTCCACGGCCAGCGCTTTCGTCACCATGTCCACGCCAGCCTTGGAGGCGTGGTAGCTGACCTGGTGCTGCGGGATGTTGACCACCGTCGAGGACATCGACGAGACGTTCACGATCGCGCCGCCGTGACCGGCGTCCCGGCAGGCCCGCCCGAATGCCTGGCAGGTCAGGTACGTCCCGGTCAGGTTCACCTCGATCACCTTCGACCAGGAGGCCTTGGTGCCCTCAAGGCTGTCCTCCCAGATGGTGATCCCGGCGGCATTGACCAGGATGGTGGGCGAGCCCAGCTCCCGGCTGACCTCGGCGAAGGCCGTAGCCAGGGCGTCCTCGCTGGTCACGTCCACGCTGAGCCCAAGGGTCGGCACCCCGGCCGCGGCCAGGGCCTTGGCACTGTCCGTGACGTCGGCCAGCACGTCCAGCAGCGCGACGTGGACGCCGAGCCGAGCCAGGGCGCCGGCCATCGAGAAACCGAGACCCCTGGCCCCACCGGTGACCACCGCGACCTGGCCGTTGAGATCCTCAAGCATGCGAGGGGCCCCCTGGAAGTAGAAATTGAATGTTATATTCTGCGAGTTTCACACAATCATGGCAACCAAAGCTAGGGATGGCGAAGTCCGTCAACCGCTGCGAGTGAACTTCGGCGGCGGTCCTCATGATCGTCAGGCAGCGATCATGTTGCCCTGGCCGGCGTCAGGATCTCGTGAGGATGACGAGTTGCTGGGTCGCGCGGGTCATCGCCACATAGCGGTCGACCGCTCCTTCGATACCGGTGCCGAACGCCTCCGGGTCGATGAGGACGACCAGGTCGAACTCGAGCCCCTTCGCCAGCTCCGGGGTCAGCGACCGGACGCGGGACGTGCCACGGAACGTGGGATCGCCGATGACGCAGGCGATCCCGTCGGCATGCACGGCGAGCCAGGCGTCGAGGATCGGGCCCAGATCCGAGGCAGATCCGTGCACGACGGGGACGCCGCTGCTGCGGATGGAGGCCGGCACGTTGGCGTCCGGGAGCACGGCCCGGATGACCGGCTCGGCTTCCGCCATGACCTCTTCCGGCGTCCGGTAGTTGATGCTCAGGGTGGCCAGGCTGATCCGGTCGAGCCCGATCCGCCCGAGCCGTTCCGGCCACGACTCCGTGAACCCGTGCCGGGCCTGGGCGCGGTCCCCGACGATGGTGAAGCTCCGGGGCGGGCAGCGCAGCAGCAGCATCTGCCACTCCGCGTCGGTCAGTTCCTGCGCCTCGTCCACGACGATGTGCGCGAACGGGCCGGCGAGCAGGTCCGGGTCGGTGCCGGGCAGCGCGGCCTCGTCGACCAGGGCGCCCTGCAGGTCATGGCCGCGCAGCATCGACATCACGAACATCTCGGAGTCGTCGGCCTCGATCAGGTTGTCGACGACCCGGGCCATCTGCTCGCGTTCGGCGGCGACCGCCGCGTCACGCCGGCGCTTACGTCGTGACGCCTCCGGGTCGCCGAGCCGCTGCCGTGCCGCGTCCAGGAGCGGCAGGTCGGACACGGTCCAGGCCCGGGCGTCCGCGCGCTGCAGCTTCTGGACGTCATCGGGGCTGAGCCACGGCGCGCACATCCGCAGGTAGGCGGGTACCGACCACAGGTCTCCGACCAGGTCAGCCGCTTCGAGCAGCGGCCACGCGCGACTGACGGTCCTGACCAGATCTTCGTTCTGCAGCAGCGACTTGCGGAGCAGGTCAGCCGGGGCGTCACCGTCGTATTTGTCCATCAGGATCGCGACTAGCTCCGCCCAGATCTCCTCGCGCGCCTCGTTGTGCGCGGTACCGGGTGCTGGTGCGTCGAACGCCTCGGCCCAGTCGTCGGCGCTCAGCCAGATGCCGGACCAGGGGGTCTCGACCGTCATCCCCTGGGCGGGCGGATGCTCGTAGAACCGGACGGCCGGCTCGATCGACTTCACCAGGTCCGCGGACGACTTCAGGCGGGCCACCGCCGGGTCGGCCTCGATCGCGGCCGCGGCTCCCTCGGGGACGAGGTCCCGCAGGGTGCAGGTCTGCACGCCCTCCTCTCCCAGGCTGGGGAGGACGTCGGAGACGTAGGCCAGGTAGGGCTGGTGCGGGCCGACAAACAGCACGCCGCCCCGGCGGTGCCCGAGTCGGGGGTCGGAGTACAGGAGGTAGGCGGAACGGTGCAGCGCGACGACGGTCTTGCCCGTCCCCGGGCCGCCGTCGACGACGAGAGCGCCGCGGGATCCGGCGCGGATGATGGCGTCCTGGTCGGCCTGGATGGTGCCGAGCACGTCTCGCATCCGGGGCGACCGGCTGCTGCCCAGGCTGGCGATGAAGGCGGACTGGTCGTCGAGCGCGGCGTGCCCTTCCAGCCCGTCCGCGGTGAACACCTCGTCCCAGTAGTCGCTGACCCGGCCGCGGGTCCAGCGATACCTGCGGCGGCTGGCCAGACCCATCGGGTTGGCGTGGGTCGCTCCGAAGAACGGCTCAGCCGCGGGGGAACGCCAGTCGAGCAGCAGCCGGCGGCCCGCGCTGTCGCTGAGGCCAAGCCGTCCGACGTACACGGGCTCGGGATTGTCTGCGCTGACGATGCGCCCGAGGCACAGGTCGAGACCGAAGCGGCGCAGGACGCGCAGCCGAGCGGCCAGCCGGTGGATCTCCATGTCCCGGTCCATCGCCTCCTGGCCGATGCCGCCGGGCGCCTTGCGCTCGGCTTCGAGGCGGCCGGACAGGTCGGCGACCGACTGCTCGAGGCTCTCCGCGATGGCCGCGAAGTGCTGCTCGTCGCCGGCGATCAGCGCCGGGTCGGCCTTGGCGGAGAGGCGCCCGGGAAGGTCGAACGCGCCCCCGCGCGAGTCATACGTCGGCAACAGCACACGCACTTCGCGACTCCCATTTCCGCAGATTCTGGCCCCGGCCGACGATTATGCGGCATGACCGGGGTCTTGCGGCAAGCCCCCCTGTGGGCTATACGTTGAAAGTGGAGGGGAGTGCGTACTCTTCCCCGGATCGTCCGCTGTGGACGCCGAGAAGTTCCTCACCCGCGCTCCTCACCGCGCCTCGGTCAGCGAGGCGTCAAACGGATGGCCCGGGCGCCGGCCGCCCAGGCCAGGCGCAGGTCGGCGGGGTCCGGGGTGCCGGCCGGGTCGAAGCCGATCTTGTTGAATTTAGCGAAGCTACGGTTGTCGCGCGCCATGACAGCGTAGAGCCCGACCACGCCGGCCTCGTCGGTGCGGACTTGAACCTCGGCCGGTCGCCGTTTGCCCTTGAGCCGGATATCCACCGGCTCGCCGGTGCGCAGGTTGCGTCCCCACGCAAACGGCGTACCGATCACCAGGCTCCCGTCGTGCCGGGTGCAGGCGACCGGGATGGTGTAGTGCCGCCCGGACGTGCGGCCCACCACGTACACCGTGATCAGCCGGTTGCCCGCGAGGCGGCACAGCAGCGGGGTCCGCAGCAGGCCCCGCACGATCCGGTTCGTTAGCCCTTGCCAGGCCAGAAGGTGCGCCCTGGTACCCGGAGCCGGCTGTCCGGCCGCATCCGGCGGGCCCGTCGTCGGGCTGGTCATCCGTGCGTGCATGATCTGTGCTCCTCTGGGTCTGTTACCTCAACCAGGTTCGGTTCGTCACTGACATGACGGCTGGCGCCAGTGAAAGGTGACAGTGAAAGGTGACAGTGGACGAGAGCGAGTGGCTGGCCCGCAGCTTCGAGGCGCACCGCGCCCATCTGCGGGCGGTGGCCTACCGGATGCTCGGCTCGCTGGCCGACGCCGACGACGCCGTGCAGGAGACGTGGCTGCGGATGGCCCGATCGGACACAAGCGGCGTGCAGAACCTGCGCGGGTGGCTGACGACGGTCGCGGCCCGGGTCTGCCTGGACATGCTGCGCGCCCGGGCGGCGCGCCGCGAGGACCCGCTCAGCGTCCACGTGCCGGACCCGATCCTCGGCCCCGCCGCCGGCCCGGGGCCCGAAGAGGAAGCCTTGCTGGCCGACTCGGTCGGGCTCGCACTGCTCGTGGTGCTCGACATCCTCTCCCCCGGCGAGCGGCTGGCGTTCGTGCTGCATGACGTCTTCGCGGTGCCGTTCGAGGAGATCGCGCGAATCCTGGACCGTTCACCGGATGCGGCCAAGCAGCTGGCTAGCCGGGCCCGCCGGCGGCTGGGCGGCACCGTGCGCCCTCCGGACGCCGACCACACCCGCCAGCGGGAGATCGTCGATGCCTTCCTGACGGCGGCGCGCGGGGGGGACTTCGGCGCCCTGCTCGCCCTGCTCGACCCCGATGTGGTGCTGCGCGCCGACGCCGGTGCCGGGCCGATGGGCCCGTCCCGGCTGGTGCACGGCTCGCGGGCGGTGGCCGGGCAGGTGCTGGGCTTCGCCCGGTTCGCGCGGTTCGCACGGCCGGTGCTGGTCAACGGCGCGCCGGGGCTCATCGCGGCCCCGGACGGACAGCCGACATCGGTGCTGGGCGTGACGATCCGGGGCGGCAAGATCGTCGAGATCGACGTCCTCGCCGACCCCGAGCGCCTCCGCCAGCTGGATCTGACCGTCCTGGACGGCTGATCTCACCCGCCGGCCCGCGCGTGCCAACTATATTGAGGCGGTCATCATGAAAGCTGCCGTTGTTTCCTCGTTCGGCTCCGCTCCCCGCTACGAGGAGTTCCCCTCCCCCGCCGCGGCTGCTGATGACGAGATGATCATCGACGTGATCGCGGCCGGGCTGCACCCGCGGGTGCGGTCACAGGCCGACGGGTCGCACTACACCAGCACCGGCGAACTGCCGCTCGTGCCCGGCATCGACGGCGTCGGGCGCGGCCGGGACGGGCTGCTGCGCTACTTCATCCTCCCGGACACGCGCATGGGCACGATGGCCGAGCAGACCGTGATCGACGCCCGCCGCAGCATCGTGCTGCCCGCCGGCAGCGACCCGATCGCGGTCGCCGCCGCCATGAACCCGGCCATGTCCTCCTGGGTCGCGCTGCGCCAGCGGGTGCACTTCGAGGCCGGGCAGAACGTCCTCGTCCTCGGGGCCACCGGCAGCGCCGGCCAGATGGCCGTCCAGGTCGCGAAACTGTTCGGCGCAGGCCAGATCATCGCCGCGGGGCGCACCGCCGGCCGGCTCGCTGGCCTGCCCGCACTCGGCGCCACCGGCACCGTGCTGCTCGACGGGGACGCCGGCGGGGCCGCCCGGCGGCTCGGCCAGTCCGCCAGCGATGCCGACGTGGTGATCGACTACCTCTGGGGCCAGCCCGCCGCCGCCGCGATGGCGGCCGTCGTCACCGACCGCGCCGATCGCGGCAAGCCGCTCACCTGGATCCAGATCGGCTCCGTCGCCGGGGCCACCGCGCCGATCCCGTCAGCCGCGCTCCGCGCCGCCCGCCTCCAGATCGTCGGCAGCGGGCAAGGCTCCGTCAGCAGCCGCGAAATCCTCGCCGAACTGCCCGCGCTCGCCCGGGAGATCACCGCCGGAACCTTCCACGTCGACGCGCGGCCCACGCCGCTCGCCGACGTCGAGCAAGTCTGGGCCGACGCCGCCCGCACGGCACAGCGCATCGTTCTCACCCCCCGGATCTGAAGCCCGGCAGCCCTGAACCCGCGCGCTTGACGCAACCAGGTGGTTGCGATAAGTTCTATCGCAACCAGACAGTTGCTATAAGCGGAGGTTTCTCATGCCCATCCCGGATCGCATCGAGCGCACCATCGAGCTCGCCCAGCCACCGGAGCGGGTGTGGGAGGCGCTGACCAGCGCAGCAGGACTCGGCGGCTGGTTCGGCAACCGCGCCACCGTCGACCTGCGCCCGGGCGGCACGGCGTACGTCGAGTGGGATGGCAAGGATTCCAAGGTGGCGCTGACGATCGTCGTCGTGGAGCCGCCAACCCGGTTCGCCTGGACGTGGGGGATCCAGGGGCTGCCCGCCTCCGATCCGCGCCGTACCTACGTCGAGTTCACCCTGGCGCCGAGCGGCGGCGGGACACGGCTGACGGTGGTGGAGTCCGGATTCGCCCAGCTACCCGACGAGCTCCTCGACACCGCCTATCACGGCAACACCGAGGGCTGGCGCAAGGAGCTGGCCGAGCTGGCCGGCTACCTTCATGCCCCGGCCTGACCCGGAGAAGGTTGCGGAGGCGGTCTTCGCCGCGCTCGCCGAGCCGTCCCGGCGCGGCATCCTCAGTGCTCTCGCGGTCCGCGGCCCGGCGACGGCGACCGACCTGGCCAGCCAGCTGCCGATCACGCGGCAGGCGATCACCAAGCACCTCGAACTGCTCGCCGCCGCGGGCCTCGTCCTCGCCGAACCAGGGGAGCGCCGCCGGATCCGCTACCGCGTCAACGCGGCGCCGATGGCGATGGCCCAGTCCTACCTCGCGGCGCTGGCCCGGGACTGGGACGGCAAGCTGGCCCGGCTGCAGCGCTCGCTGGACGCCACGGAGCTGGACGCCCCGGCTCCCCCGTCCGGAGCCGCCGCCCCGGAGCCGAACACCCCGGAGCTGAACACCCCGGCTCCCCCGTCCGGGGTCACTGCCGCGGAAATGGAGTGGAGATCGAAGTGAATTCCTCCCACGAACAGGCCCGGACAGATCCGGCGCTGGGCTCCGGCTCCGGCGCCATGACGAGCGCCGGGACAGCCTCATCGGCCGGCGCGACGGCCGCCGGGCTGACGGCCACGCTCGGGCTCGCCGCCGCATGCTGGGTCATCGCGGTCCGGCAGATGAGCGGGATGGACATGGGCGTGGCGACCCGGCTCGGCTCGTTCGCGTTCTTCATCGCCCTGTGGGTGGCGATGATGGCCGCGATGATGCTGCCGGGCGCGGCTCCGGCCGTCTTGCGGCGCGCGCACGCCGGCGGCGGCGTGCGCGCCGTGCCGCTCTTCATCGGGGCCTACCTTGCCGTCTGGGCCCTCGTGGGCGTCGCGGTGTATGCGCTGTACCGGCCGCACGGGTCTACCGCGGCCGGCGTGGTGGTGATCGCGGCCGGGCTCTATGAGCTCACGCCGCTCAAGCAGCACTTCCGCCGGCGCTGCCGGGAGAGCGCCGGCTCCGGATTCCGGTTCGGGCTCTGCTGCGCCGGCTCCAGCATCGGGCTGATGCTGACGCTGGTGGCGCTGAGCGTCATGAGCATCACCTGGATGTCCGTGATCGCCGCGGGAGTCCTCGCCCAGAAGCTGCTGCCCGCCAGGGCCGCCATCGATGTGCCGCTGGCGCTGGCGATCGTCGGATTTGGCGTCCTGATCATCATCGCGCCCTCGTCGGTTCCCGGGCTGACGCCGCCGATGTGAGGCGTCACCGGCGGCCCGGGGCAGGCTCATTTAAGGCGCAGGCCAGGCTTTTTTTAACGGCACCACTCAGGCTCTTAAACGATCGAAGGGGAGAAACGATGACCGCTCATAAGACCGGAACGCGTGAGGAGTGGCTTGCGGCCCGGCTGGAGCTGCTCGAGGCCGAGAAGGCGCTGACGCGGCGCAGCGACGAACTGGCGCAAAGGCGGCAGGAGCTGCCCTGGGTCCGCATCGGCAAGGAGTACCGCTTCGAGACCGGCGAGGGCGCGGCGTCCCTCGCCGATCTCTTCGCGGGACGCTCGCAGCTGCTCATCTATCACTTCATGTTCGGGGCCGACTACACGGCAGGGTGCCCGTCCTGCTCGGCGATCGCGGACGGTTTCAACGGCTCCGTCGCCCACCTCGCGAACCACGACGTCACGCTCTGCGCGGTGTCGCGGGCTCCGCTCGCGAAACTGCAGGCGTACAAGCGGCGGATGGGCTGGAGCTTCCCCTGGGCGTCCTCGTCCGGCAGCGACTTCAACCACGACTTCCAGGCCGCGGTGACCCGGGAGGAGTGGCAGTCGGGAACCGGTGAGTACAACTTCCGCACGGAGGACCTGAGGCCGTCAGCCGGTCAGGACAGTTCCGGGCTCGACGAGTTCGCATCGGGCATCGTCGGAACCGACTGGGCGACGTACCGGCGAGAGGGGCCCGGCGTGAGCGCGTTCGCGCTCGAGGACGGCGCCGTTTACCACACCTACTCGGCGTACGCGCGCGGGCTGGACGGCCTCTGGGGCATGTACCAGTGGCTCGACCGCGCGCCGCTCGGCCGCAACGAGAACGGCATGTGGTGGCACCGCCACGACGAGTACGACAGCCAGTGACGGCTGAACCGGCTGGATCTGAACCGGCTAAATCTGAACCGGAAGGTGGACATCTCGCCATGCAGACACCCTCGATCGTGTCACCGCAGGAGTGGGAGGCTGCGCGCCAGCAGCTGCTCGTGAAGGAGAAGGAGCTGACCCGCGCCCGCGACGCGCTGGCCGCCGAGCGGCGGCGGATGCCGTGGCTGGCCGTGCCGAAGGAGTACGAGTTCGACGGTCGCCAGGGCAAAGTGAGCCTGCTCGGCCTGTTCGAGGGCCGCCGTCAGCTGATCGTCTACCGCGCCTTCTTCGAACCCGGCGTGTTCGGCTGGCCCGGCCATGCCTGCCCCGGCTGCTCCCTGGTCGCCGATCAGGTCGCCCACGTCGCCCATCTGAACGCCCGGGACACCACGCTGGCGTTCGTCTCGCGCGCGCCGCAGCCGGACATCGAGCGCGTTAAGGCGCGGATGGGCTGGGACATCCCCTGGTACACCATGACCGACAGCTTCGACACCGACTTCGGCGTGGACGAATGGCACGGTACGAACGCGTTCATCCGCGACGGGGACAGCGTGTTCCGCACCTACTTCATCAACAACCGCGGCGACGAGCCGATGGGGGGCACCTGGAGCTACCTCGACCTGACCGCGCTCGGGCGCCAGGAAGAATGGGAGGACTCCCCCGAGGGCTACCCCCAGACCCCGCCGTACGCATGGTGGAGATGGCACGACGCATACGGCGAGGACGGCGACGCCACATAAACGCCCAGCTCGAAGGCACATCCCAGGAGGGCACCGCATGAGCAACGCCAGGTCTTCGCGCCCGGTCCCCGCCAACCTGGTCGAGGATCTCACCGGCACCGCCGTGATCATTGAGTTCGGCCGCCTGACCTGACCATTAAGGGTGTCAGCTGTCCCGGACTCTTGAGCTGGCTGGTTTTCGCTTGACTGCTTCTTGCTGTTATCACGTGATCAGCCGCTCCAGGTGTCAGCCTCAGCCGGGCCCGTACAGGTGTCAGCCTCAGCCGGGCTCGGCTTCGGCGCGGCTTTGCCCCTCGCCGTCGGAACGCCCGAGCGTCCCGCCCCGGCCGCCAGCCTGTCCGGCCTGTCCCGCATTGGCGGGTGCGTTCACGCTGACCGGCGGCGAGGGCTGAACCACTTCGTCGTTGGCCATTGCGACCGGCGACTTGGCGATCTCGATGTAGCCGATCACGATCAGGATCAGCGCGACGATCTCCGGGATCAGGAACCAGCCGAGCCGCAGCTGCTCCCCGTACAGCAGGACGCCGTACGTGATGCTGATCAGGGCGTCGCCGACGGTCAGCATCGGCTGTGAGGCGACCAGCGTTCCGGCCTGCAGGGCGTTCTGCAGCAGGAACAGGGAGCCGACACCCGCGATAGCCACCCCGTACAGCTGCCACGTCTCGAAGAAGGCGACCGGGCCCCGGCTGAGCGCGGAGACGGCCTCTTTCATCAGGGCCGCGGTCAGCGCGTACCCGCACGCGGCCGCCAGGCCGAGCAGGGCGGCGCGCGGCTCGCCGTTGGCCCGCAGCGCGGCCAGGATCAGCACCGTCTCGAAGCAGCCGGTCGCGATCAGCGTCAGGATCCAGATGGGGACCGGCGCGTGGTCTCCCCCGCCGCTGGGCTCGGCCGCGGCCAGTCCCGTCCCGAGGCTGACCGTGACCAGGGCAACCGCGCCCCACGTGCGCCGCTGCAGCCGCCGGTGCCACACGTAGCTGCTGAGCAGCAGGGTCAGCGGGAGCTCGACGATGAAGATCGGCTGGACGAGCGCAATCGGGCCGGTGGCCAGCGCCCCCGCCTGGAACAGCGACGCCACCACGACCATGGCGATCCCGGCCAGCCAGATCCGGCGCCGGACCAGGTCGGCGATCAGGGACAGCTCCAGCGGCCGCGACGTGCGGGCCTGCGAAGCGGCGCGGCGCTGCAGCACGGACGCGGTGGCGTTGCTGGCGGATGTCAGCAGGGCCAGCACGATCGAAATCACGGCAATGTTCCTACCCCCGGAACGCTCAACGCTATCAGTTGTTATTCTGCGTAGTTCGGATATCTGCCCGGCACGGCGGTCCCGGGCCGTTGAGGGCCGGGAAGCCCCCGCCGCGTGACCCCGCACCGCCCGATGAGGCGGCCGCCGGCGCTCAGCCGCCCAGGTAGCGCAGCACGGCGAGCACGCGGCGGTTGTCGCCTTCCGAGGGCGGCAGGCCCAGCTTGCCGAAGATGCTGGCCACGTGCTTCTCCACCGCTCCCCCGGAGATCACGAGCGCGGCGGAGATCCCCGCGTTGGACCGGCCTTCGGCCATGAGGGCCAGCACGTCGCGCTCCCGCCTGGTCAGCGTGGCCAGCCCGTCCGCGTGCCGGCTGGCCCGGAACAGCTGGCTGACAACTTCCGGATCCAGGGCGGTGCCGCCGTCCGCAACCCGGGTCAGCGCGGCCATGAAGTCGGCCACGTCGGCGACCCGGTCCTTCAGCAGGTAACCGACGCCGGCCGCGTTGCCCTCCAGCAGCCGCGCGGCGTACCGCGTCTCGATGTACTGCGAGAAGACCAGCACGCCGGTGTCGCGATGGTCCTGGCGGAGCCGCAGCGCCGCGCGCAGCCCCTCGTCGGTGTGCGTCGGCGGCATCCGGATGTCCACCACGGCGACGTCCGGCTTGTGGCCGGCCACCGCGGCCAGCAGTGCGTCCCCGTCGGAGACGGCCGCGCACACCTCGTGCCCGCGTTCCTCCAGCAGCCGGGTGAGCCCCTCCCGGAGCAGCGCCGCATCCTCGGCGATCACGACCCGCATCGTGTCCATGCCCTCACGCCTTCATCGGGAGCTCGATGGTGATCCGGGTCGGCCCGCCCGCCGGGCTGGACACGGTGAGGCGCCCGTCCACGGCGCCCACGCGGCGCTCGAGCCCGGCCAGGCCGCTGCCCCGGGCGGGATCGGCGCCGCCCGCGCCGTCGTCGCAGACGCCGACGCGGAGCACCGACGTCCGTTCGGAATCAATGATTTCCGCATTTATGCCGACCTTGTTCGCGCCGCTGTGCTTGGTCGCGTTGGCCAGCAGTTCCGCGGCGCAGAAGTAGGCGATCGTCTCGATGGCGGGCGTCGGCCGGACCGGAAGCTCCGCACTGACCCGCACCGGGATCGCGCTGCCCGCCGCCAGGGTGGCCAGCGCCTCGGCCAGGCCGACCTCCAGGACCGGCGGGTGGATGCCGCGGACCAGTTCCCGCAGCTCGACCAGGGCTTCCTTGGCGCCGAGATGCGCGGCGTCGACGAGTTCGCGGGCCCGCCGCACGTCCAGCGGCTGCCCGTCGGCGCCGAGCTTCTCCTTGGCCATGCCCAGGTTCATCGCCATCGCGGCCAGCCGGACCTGCGCGCCGTCGTGCAGATCGCGCTCCACCTGGCGCAGCAGGGCCACCGAGTCGTCCACCACCCGGGCCCGGGCCTGCTCCAGGTCACGGACCCGCTGCGTGAGGGTGCCGGCGCTGAGCAGCGAGCGGGCCAGCCAGCGGTCCGCCGTCACCACTCCCCTGGTCAGCCAGGGCGCGATCAGCAGCAGCGCGGCGCCGAAGATCGCCACGAGCAGGCTGCCGGCCCAGGTGGTGGCGTGCACGAAACTGTCGAACGGGGGCGGGGTGGCCGCGGACACCGGTGACAGGGTGGCGGCCGGCGAGGCGCTGCGGAACAGCGGCCACCACACCGGGTAGCTCATGTCGGCGAGGCCGCACACCCAGAACGTCAGCGCCAGGAACTGACCGTACGCCAGCGGCAGCTTCAGCAGGGAGTAGCCGATGGCGCGCCAGGCGACCCCGTCGCGGAGCCGCGCGTCGAGGCGGACGATGATGCTCCCGGCCGGGCGGCGGAACGGTGGCGGCGCGGTGATCTGCTCGCCCAGCAGCCGCGCGGCGACCCACCGGTACAGGCCGCCCAGGCGCCGCGCGAGGCGGAGGGCCAGGACGACTCCCAGCAGCCCGACGACCGTGCCGAGCACCGAGGCGGACACGACCAGGCTGGGGCCCAGCACCCAGGCGACGGCCGCGCATCCGGCGATCCCGAGCGGCACCGAGACGAGGCAGTACAGGGCATCGCGCCGGGCCCGCGGCGAGAACGGCGCGAGGAGGACCCGTTCGGCCAGCGTGACAGGCACGTCGCCGCGCGGCGCTGGGCCGTGCGGCGACGCGACATCCCCCGGAGCAGTGCCGCTCATGCCCCCATTGTCCCTTTCAGGCCTCCCGCTTGGCCAGCGAAAGGGCCCCGGCACTGGCACTGGCACTGGCACTGGCACTGGCACCGCGCGCCCGCCGGCCCTGGCGCCACCGCCGCAGGAGATAAGCGGCCGTCCCGATCACGATGGCGGCGCCCGGCCCGCTGTGCACCGCGAACACCCCGGCCAGGCTGGGGCCGCCCCAGTCGTTCCGGTAGCTGGCCGGGTCGCCGTAGTGGACGGCGAAGAACTCGGCGATCCCGCGGGCCACCAGGTAAACCGCGAGAATCCCGCCCGCGCCCAGGCCGGCCACCTTCGGCAGATGCCGCCGCCACCGCGGCACCGCAACGGCGACGACGGTCAGCGCGAGAACGGCGGCGAACAGGGCGAGCACAGTGTCGGCTCCGCTGCGCATGAGAAGACCTCCCGTATGGGCTGCTGATCCCGCCGCCCGAGCGGCCACACGATGGTGGCCGCAGCGGCGGAAAACTGCCTACGGACATCACGCTATGGATGGGCCGCGCCCGGCGGAACGCGGCTTTCACCCCTCTTCAACCGGGGGTTTTCCCCCAGGAGCACCCCGGCCGGGATGACGATCGGGTTCCGCACGTTCATGGCCACTGCCTCTTTCCGAAGAGCCGAAGCTGACGAAGACTGAGTTGCTGCACGCCGTGACACGGCCATTCCGGGCACGTCTACGAACCCGGTGCTCAGGCGGCCGAGTGGAGCAGCCTGACGTTCACCGGCTCGACGGGGACCAGCCGGCTGGTCAGCACAACGACGGTGCGGCCCGTGCTCAGGCGCGTGATCAGCGAGGCCGACGAACCCGGCCCGCCCCCGTTGTGGCCGGCGACATCCATCGGGCGCCGCAGCAGCCAGCCGAGCCCGAGCTCCGCGCCTGAGTCATACTGCTGGGCATGCGGGCGCAGTGCCTGCTCGGCGAGTTCCCCGGGCAGCAGCGTCCGCCAGCCGGACCCGAAGCGAACCAGGTCCGGCCCGGTCGACCACAGCCCGCCCGCGCTCTGCAGCGCGAACGTCGGCAGCGGCTCGGGCACGAACGAGCCGTCCTGCTCGAGCCGGTAGCCGCACGCCACGTCCGGCGAGATCGGGGCCCGCGCCGGGAACCAGGAGTCGGCCATGCCGAGCGGTTCGAGGACGAGCCGGGTCGCCGCCTGCGCGAACGAGGTTCCGGTGAGGTCGGTGATGAGCTGCCCGAGCACCGCGTAGCCACCGTGGCTGTAAGCGAACTCGCCGCGGGGGCCGGAGCAGCCGACGACCGGCCCGAGCACGTCGGCGATGTCCGCCACCGAGTCGGCCCACACCGACGAGGGGTTGTCGACGCCGCCCGTGTGCGAGAGCAGCTCCCGCACGGTGACGGCGTCATCGGCCAGCCTGAGCGAGCGCAGGTGCCCGTTGACCGGGCCGTCGAGCGCGACGGCGCCCTCCGCGACCAGGCACAGCACGGCGTTCATCGGGCTGGAAAGACGTACCTACACGTGTGATCGCTCGAACCGGTGAGCTCGAAGCTCTGCCCGCGGACCCAGGTGCGGCCGATACCGCCGTCGACAAGCATACCCGGCAGCCCTGCCCAGGCACGACCCGAATTCACCCCAAAGCGATCACCGCGCCCGCCACAAGGCTCCGCTCCCCGGGGCGTACGGTCGGAGGGTGACGAGCTACCGCCAGCCTGGCACCGTGCTGACCGACCACACGTTCCGCGTCCCGCTCGACTACGACCGCCCCGACGGCGAGCACATCGAGGTGTTCGCGCGCGAGGTCGTCGCGGCGGGCAAGGCGGACGCCAACCTGCCGTGGCTGCTGTTCCTGCAGGGCGGCCCGGGCTTCGGCGCACCGCGCCCGATCGGGCGGGACGGCTGGCTCACCCGCGCCCTGGACGACTACCGCGTGCTGCTGCTGGATCAGCGCGGCACCGGCCGGTCCACGCCCGCGAACCGGCACAGCCTGGCCCGCCTTGGCTCCCCCGCCGCGCAGGCCGGCTACCTGTCGCAGTTCCGCGCCGACAACATAGTTCGTGATGCGGAACGGATCCGCCAGGAGCTGACCGGCGGCGCGCCGTGGTCCGTTCTGGGGCAGAGTTTCGGCGGTTTCTGCACGGTCACCTACCTGTCAATGGCCCCGGAAGGGGTACGGGAGGCGTTCATCACCGGAGGCCTGCCCGGGCTCGACGTCACCGCCGATGACATCTACCGGGTCGCCTATCCCCGGGTGTCCGCGAAGAACACCGAGCACTACGAGCGCTACCCGGTGGACGTGGAACGCGCGCGCCGGATCGCCCGGCACCTCAGTACCCGCGACGTCCGGCTGCCGGGCGGGGGCCTGCTCACCGTGGAGAACTTCCAGGTTCTCGGGCGGATACTCGGCATGAGCACCGGGAGCCACACGCTGCACTACCTGCTCGAGGATGCGTTCGTGGGCGGCGAACTGTCCGACGTGTTCCTCCGCGGGGTCGAGTCGCAGCTCACCTTCACCTCGGGCCCGCTGTACGCGGTGCTGCACGAGGCCTGTTACGCGCAGGGTTTCGCGACGAAATGGTCCGCGCAGCGCATCCGCTCCGAGTTCCCGGCGTTCGATCCGGCCGCGGCCCTCGACGGCGACGCCCCGCTGCTGTTCACCGGCGAGATGATCTACCCGTGGATGATCGACGCGGACCCGGTGCTCCAGCCGCTGCGCGAGGCGGCCGACCTGCTCGCCGAGCGGGACGCCTGGACGGTGCTGTACGACCCGCTCCGGCTGGGCGGGAACGCCGTCCCGGTAGCGGCGGCGGTCTATTTCGGCGACATGTACGTCGACCGGGACGACTCGCTGCGGACGGCGGTCGCGATCCGCGGACTCCGGCCCTGGGTCACCAACGAGTACGAGCACGACGGCATGAGGGTCAGCCGGGGGGCCGTGCTGGACCGCCTGATCGCAATGGTCCGCGGCGACGTCTGACCGGGGTTCGGGCTGTGTGGCCGACTGGGGCGGGCCGGGGCGCGGGGCGGTGTCTGGCCGGGTGGCGGGCTGGGCTGTGGGCTGAGGCGGCCCGGGCCGCGGGGCGGCATTAAATCAGTGACACTGAGCATGCGCACGGAGCGGCTGGTGAGGACGATAGCGCTCGTGGCGACCACGATGGCGGCGCCGAGGAACAGCGTTCCGCGCACGCCGAACGTGCCGGCCAGGGGCGCGACCAGGATGTAGCCGAGCGGGACGAACGCCACGGAGCCGAAGTTGTCGTAGGCGCTGACCCGGGAGAGGGCGACCGCGGGAACCTTGCGCTGAAGGGTGGTCACCCAGAGGGTGTTGAAGATGGACAGGCCGATCCCGGCCGCACCGGCGGCGCCGGCGATCAGGGCGGTGTCGGCCGGAAGGGCAGTGAGCAGGGGAGGGAGCGCAAAGGCCGCGGCGCCCAGGGTCGCCGTCACGAGCGGCCGCCGTGGCCGCAGCCGCAGCGCGGCGAGGCCGCCGAGGATGCTGCCCACCCCGAACGCGGCCAGGATCGCCCCCCACGCCGCGGCTCCGCCGAGCCGGTCCCGGGCGACGACGGCCCCGAGGACCATCAATGGGACGAACGCCAGGGCGTTGACCAGGGCGAACTGGGCCACGATCAGCCACAGCCAGGTACGGGACCGGAACTCGTTCCAGCCGGCCACCAACTGCCTGAGCATCGACGCCTGGTCCGCCGGGGCCCGGGTGGCCAGGTCGAGAGCGAGGAGGCAGACGGCGCTCACGGCGTAGGTGGCCGCGTCGATGGCGATGGCCCAGCCGGGGCCGCCCACGGCGACGATCACCCCGGCCAGGCTCGGGCCGAGGATCTGGGCGGTGGAGGTGGCGACGCTGCGCAGCCCGTTGGCCTGCTGCAGGCGGTCGGCGAGGACAAGCTCGGTGACCAGCGCGGACATGGCCGGGTTGAACAGCGCCTGACCGGCCCCGAGAACTCCGGCGAGCGCCATCAGCACCCACAGGGGCGGGGTCCCCGTCAGGAGCAGGGCGGCGAGGAGCCCTTCGCTGACGAGACGGGCGAGGTCTGCGGCGAGCATCATCGCCCGCCGCTCGAAACGGTCGGCGAGCACGCCGCCGGCCAGCAGTAAAGCGACGAGCGGGATCGTCTCGGCGGCCAGGACGTAACCGACCACGGACGTGCCGCGGCCCTCGTTCAGCACCGCGAAGGTGAGAGCGATCGGTACCATCGCCGATCCGACGAGCGAGGTCCCGTACCCGAACAGGAACAGCCGGAAGTTGCGCTCCCCGAGAACACCCCCGCGCCCGGTTCGCCGGAGAGACAGCAGGGGGTTCACTCGCTGGCAGGCGTGCTGGATTGACCGGCCATCGCGAACAGCATGACGATGCCGCTTCCCCGGGCAGTGCCCGGCGTCTGGGACGGCTTAGTCCGCTGATGCAGTATGAAGTTTGTGGTGCGCATGGCGTCCAGGTTCCACTCGCCGGCGCCCCCGCTGACCTCCCCACCTTAAAGGGCGTCCCCCAGCCGTTAAAGGGGCCCGGGCCTCGGCGATCGTCCCGGGACGGTAAAAAGCCGAGGAGGCCGACGGTCAAAAGCCGAGAACCCCGGCCGTCAAAAGCCGAGGAGGCCGGCCGTCAAAAGCCGAGAACCCCGGCCGTCAAAAGCCGAGGAGGCCGGCCGTCAAAGGCCGAGGAGGCGGACGGCGTTCTGCTTGAGGATCTTGGGCCGGATGTCCGGCTTGATGTCCAGCTTGTCGAAGTCGCGGAGCCACCGTTCCGGTGTGAGCAGCGGATAGTCGGTGCCGAACAGCACCTTGTCCTGCAGCAGCGAGTTCATCGCGCGGACCAGTTGCGAGGGGAAGTACTTCGGTGACCAGCCGGACAGGTCGATGTAGACGTTGGCCTTGTGGGTGGCGATGGAGATCGCGGAGTCCTGCCACGGCACGGACGGATGCGCGAGAATCACCGTCAGCCCCGGGAAGTCGGCCGCAACGTCGTCGATCAGCATGGGATCCGACAGCCGCAACTTGATGCCCCGGCCCCCCGGCAGCCCGGCCCCGATGCCCGTCTGGCCCGTGTGGAAGACCGCCGGCACGCCCATTTCCTCGATCGCCGCGTACAGCGGGTACACGGCGGGATCGTTGGGCGTGAAGCCCTGCATGCTGGGGTGGAACTTGAACCCGCGGACCCCGTGCCCGGCCACCAGCCGCCGCGCGCGGCGCACCGCCTCGTCCGGGACCAGCGGGTCCACGGAGCCGAAGGGGATCAGCACGTCGGCGTATCCGGCCGCGCGATCGGCGATCTCCTCGCTGGACAGCGCCGGATGGCCGGCGGCCGTCGTCGCGTCCACGGTGAAGATGACGGCCGCCATCTGCCGTTCCCGGTAGAACGCGGCGATCTGCTCGACCGTCGGCGTGCGCTCGTCGCCCGTCCTGAAGTACTGAGCGGACGCCGCGAGCAGTTCGTCGTCCATCGAGTAGTGCCCGTGGCCGTCTCCCTCGACGTGCACGTGCACGTCGATCGCCGCCAGGGATGCGGTCTCCATGCTGAGCTCCGTTCCGCCGTTCCAGATCACCTGCTGTCAGCGAACCTACGCCCCACCAACGCGATCGCGGCAGAGGGTATCTCCTCAGGTGTGTAAGTAGTGACTCAGGGTAACAATGTGACGTGCGGGGGAAGCCGCGCTCTTCGGGGGGAGATCAGTGATCATGTCTGTGATCAGGGGAAATGCCGGTGTTAACGGGCTGGCTGGTGGGAGCGGTGAGCTGCCGGGAAAGCCGGGCGCGGACCGGCAGGAGACGGTCCGGGAACTGGTGGGTGACCGGGCGCTGGACGTGCTGCTGGCGCGGTCGAAGGACGAGGACGGGCAGCTGCGGCTGACCGGTGAGGGGTCGATGCTGGGGGAGCTGGTGCGGGCGGTGCTGGAACGGGCGCTGGAGGCTGAGATGGCCGCGCACCTGGGGTATGAGCCGCACCAGCGGGCCGGGCACAACTCGGGGAACTCCCGCAACGGCACGATCGCCAAGACGGTGCAGACCGGGGTCGGGCCGGTGCCGCTGGCCGTGCCGCGGGACCGGGCCGGCAGCTTCGAGCCGGTGCTGGTGCCCAAGCGGGCCGGGCGGATCGCCGGCGGCCTGGACGACATGATCATCAGCTTGTATGCGCACGGCATGAGCGTGCGGGACATCCTGCACCACCTGGAGCAGGTCTACGGCACCCAGCTGAGCCCCGAGACCGTCTCGCGGATCACCGACGCGGTACTGGAAGAGGCCCGGGCCTGGCAGGCCCGGCCGCTGGATCC
>Ga0182014_10002092_pt1 | contig 25690 bp, 17 predicted proteins | sample 612S2DmetaG_FD_120489 | JGI IMG/M metagenome (GOLD analysis project Ga0182014, IMG submission 120489) | Permafrost microbial communities from Stordalen Mire, Sweden - 612S2D metaG | ecosystem: Environmental > Terrestrial > Soil > Wetlands > Permafrost | place: Sweden: Stordalen | collected...
CGCGATCAGCGTTCGCAGCGCCGGGCCGGGGATGACGAGGAGGTCGTAGTCGCCCGTCGTGCGCAGGCGGGCGTCCAGCGCCTCCCGCGTCGCGTATGTATCGTACATGATGCGCACGCCGGTCGCGGCGGTGAATTCATCGAGAACGCGCGGGTCGAAATAATCGCCCCAGCCTAAAATATTGAGCTGGCGCGGCTCGGCCGCGGCGGCGCGCATTGCGAGGCACAGGGCGAGAGCCGCCAGAACAGCGCTGAGACGTCTCGGCAGGCGCATTGCGCGGAACTCCCCGCCGCGATGGCGGCGCATGAGCAGGCGCAAATTTCCGCGCCGCCTATTATATTACTAAAGGGGCGCGCCGACGCGAAGCCGTCGCGCGCCCGGGCCAGGACACGCAACAAGAGAATCGAGCCAGTCATGCATGTCAATATCGCAAACGCTGAAGCCGCCATCGAAGCCGCCCGCAAGAAAGCGGTCGAACTCAAGACGCAGATGTGTATAGCCGTCGTCGATTCGGGGGCCAATCTGAAGGCCTTCTACCGCATGGACGACGCCTGGGTGGGCAGCATCGACATCGCCATCAAGAAGGCCAAGACGGCCGTTTTCTTCGGCATGCCGACGGGCGCGATCGGCCAGCTTTCGCAGCCGGGCGGCTCGCTTTTCGGCATCGAACATTCCAACGAGGGGCTGATCACCTTCCCCGGCGGCCTGCCGATCGTCGATGAAGACGGCGTGCTCGTCGGCGCGATCGGGGTCAGTGGCAGCGCGGTCGAGAACGACAATGCGGTGGCCGCGGCGGGCGTCGCGGTGCTCGGCGTCAGCGAACTGCCGGAGCATCCCTGGCGGACCTGAACGGGCGCAAAATCGCGGCCGGACGGACTCTGTCTTTGTAAGATGGCGTCCCGCTGATGTAACGAACCCGGCCCCAATCGGTCAAAAAAGTTTCACGTGAAACACCCCCGCGAACAGGCGGGGGATCGGAAAATTGCATGGGGGCGGCGTTTCGGAAGGGGTGTTTCACGTGAAACACCCCTGAAAACAGCGCGCCATGCGGCGCAATTGGAAAAAGACAGGTCTGTCGCGCGGCGAAGTCTGATTGGCCGATTTTGGCGCGATCAGGCTTGAGCGGTGCTTTTTGGAAGGGTCCAATCCGAGCCCTCATCCTGAGGAGCGACCGAAGGAAGCGTCTCGAAGGACGAGGGCGGCCAAGGTTGGCGCGATCCCCTCGCCCTTCGAGACGGCTGCTGCGCAGCCTCCTCAGGGTGAGGGGATGGAGGAAGCGTGGCTCGCAGCGGCGGTGCAGGTCCGGATTTTAGCAGCTGATCTGCGTGCACGCTTTGCGTCCCGGCAATAACCACGCCAAGTCGGCGCTTAAACTCGAGAATGTTGCACCGTCATCGCAACACCGGGAATTGTAGTTGGGTCGGCACAAAGGGGAGTCCCCCCGCACAAGCGATTTGCTGGAAGATCAATAGTGAGCTGGGTCATTCCCCGAATCGAGTCCGGGTATATCTCTTTGACTGAACATGATAGGGCGGTCACAATCCCGTTTGATAAATTGGGGAAAACATGACGCGCAATGTTGTAAATTTGGACGCCCTGCTGCCTCGAGAAGACTTAGCTTCCGAGGCAGAATCTACGGCAGACATTCCCGGGCTAAAGCTGTCAGACTTGGAAAAGGGACTAATTTATTCATGGCTTCGGAAACCTGATTTTCAGCGCGAAACGGCGAATTGGTCCCCTGAACAGATCGCCGATCTGATTGAGACTTTCGTAAAGGGGAACATTATTCCGTCGATTATTCTTTGGCAGAGCGGTAATCGAGTATTTGTAATTGATGGTGCCCATCGCCTAAGCGCCCTTATTGCGTGGGTGAGGGATGACTACGGTGCCGGGAAAATTTCTGCTGAGCTATACCAGAACATCATTCCTGAACATCAGAGAACCCTTCACAACATGACAAGGGAGCTCGTTCACGGGAAGATTGGTTCTTATGAAGAACATTTGGCGGCTGCTCAATTTCCGGGAGCGGCTAAACCAGAGGTTCTTAAACGCGCAACGCAGTTCCCGTTTCGAAGCATCGATGTGCAGTGGATACGCAATGCCAGCGTAGACCAAGCGAGGGATGCTTTCTTTCGTATCAATCAAGGTGGTACTGAAATTGAAGCCACAGAAACGCGTATTCTACGGGCTAAGAGCTCCCCTCTCGCGTTAAGTTCAAGGGCAATTAGCAGAGGTGGTAGCGGTCATAATTATTGGAGAAAATTCGATACCCAACGCCAAGCAGAGATTCAGACTCTTGGTGCTGAGTTGCAGAAGTTGCTCTTCGCGCCGCCCCTACAGCAGCCTGTGAAAACCCTTGACGTGCCTCTTGCTGGTTTTGGTTACGGAAGCCACGTTTTGCCATTCGCATTTGATCTTGTTGCGCGAACAAATCGGCTCACCGTCGCAGATTCAACTCGAAGAAAGACGCTTGAGAAGGAAAGCTCCGCTTCAGATGACCCTGACGGCTTGGAAACGCTTTCATGTCTCACCGCTACGCGAAAGACGGTTAGGCTAATTTGCTCAAATCATCCATCATCCTTGGGGCTACACCCGGCTTTATATTTCTACACTCCAGACGGCGCCTTCCATTCTGCGGCGCTCTTCAATGCGGCGGATTGGTTTACAGACCTAGATTCGAAGGGTTATTTGAATGACTTCCTTCAACTGCGTGAGCGATTTGAAAGTCTCATCCTCTCGCATCCTGTAATAGTAAAGCCTCCGTCCCATAAGTTGGGTAGCGGCACCCGTACCAAGGCGAGGACGGTTGCTCTTTACGAGAGAATCTTTGAGTTGATGTCAAAGGGAGCGTCCCCAGAGGATGTGTGGTCAACAATAGTGGAGGAACCAAACTTCCTTTTTCTGAAGCCAGCCGATCAAGACGAAAAAGTGAAATCACTTTCGGGAACTCCGGGGCGCCCATTTGCCAGAGGAGCGAAGTCGGCTGCTTTTTTTTCTCAGGCTTTTCCTAGCGCTCCAAAATGCAGCCTATGTGGGGGGTTGTTGCACGTAAACGGAATGGTTGTGGACCACAAACAGGTGAAGACAGAGGGCGGCAGTTCCGCGAGCGCTAATGCCCGCATGGTTCACCCAATTTGCAACAGTAACCGGGAGGCGATCGGATTGTGATGAAGAGAGAATAGATCGATCAGTCCCCCCTCCCATGCCCACCAAATCCCTTCTCGTCCTTGGCGGCGCGCGGTCGGGCAAGAGCCGCTTTGCGCAGCGCCTCGCCGAGACTTCGGGCGCGCGGCCGGTGCTGATCGCCACGGCGCAAGCGCATGACGCCGAGATGGAGGCGCGCATCGCGCGGCACGCCGCCGAGCGCGGCCCCGACTGGAGCCTTGTCGAGGAGCCGCACGAACTCGCCGCCGCGCTCGCACGCGAGGCGCGACCGGGCCGCATCATCGTCGTCGATTGCGCGACGATCTGGCTCAGCAATCTGATGCTGCGGGAGGCCGATCTCGCGGCGGCCACGGCGGAGCTGGCGGGCGCCGTCGCGCGGCTTGCGGGACCGGCGATTTTCGTCTCCAATGAAGTCGGTGGCGGCATCGTCCCCGACAACGCCCTCGCCCGGCGCTTCCGCGACGCGCAGGGCTCCCTCAATCAGGCGCTGGCGCGGGCCTGCGAGGCGGTCGTTCTCATGAATGCGGGAATCGCGACGCAGCTGAAGCCCGGCGAGGCGCCGAAGTTTCGCTTCTGACCGGGCGTTCCCGCCCCGGCGGCCGCCGGTTGCAAATCGGGGCGCGACAGCCTAAATGACAGCCGATCCGGCGTGAAATCTTTTGTATTACAGGCAGATAAAGTGAAATTCACAGCATCCCCGCGCTTGTCCCCGCATCTGCGCCGGCTTGAGGCGGAGGCGATCTTCATCATGCGCGAGGTGGTCGCCGAGTTCGAGCGGCCGGTGATGCTTTATTCCATCGGCAAGGATTCCGGCGTGATGCTGCACGTCGCGCAAAAGGCGTTTTTTCCGGCGAAGCCCCCGTTTCCGCTGCTGCATGTCGACACCACCTGGAAATTCCGCGAGATGATCGCCTTTCGCGACGAGATGGCGGCGCGCGTCGGCATGGACCTGCTCGTCCATATCAATGAGGATGGCGTCCGGCGCGGCATTTCGCCGGTGGCGTCGGGCTCCTCCGTGCATACGCAGGTTATGAAGACCGAGGGGCTGCGCCAGGCGCTCGACAAATGGAAATTCGACGCGGCCTTCGGCGGCGCGCGGCGCGACGAGGAGAAAAGCCGCGCCAAGGAGCGCATCTTCTCGCATCGCTCGGCCTCCCACGCCTGGGACCCCCGCAACCAGCGCCCGGAACTGTGGAACCTCTTCAACACGCGCATCAAGCAGGGCGAGTCGATGCGGGTGTTCCCACTCTCCAACTGGACCGAAATCGACGTCTGGGATTACATCGCCGCCGAAAACGTGCCGATCGTGCCGCTCTATCTCGCCAAGGAGCGGCCTGTGGTCGAGCGCGGCGGGAGCTTGATCATGGTCGATGACGAGCGCCTGCCCTTGCTGCCTGGCGAAGTCCCGCGCATGGAGAAAATCCGCTTCCGCACGCTCGGCTGCTATCCGCTGACGGGGGCGATGCGGTCGCAGGCCGAGACGCTGCCGGAGATCATCGCCGAGATGCGCGCCTCGACCATGTCGGAGCGCGAGGGCCGCCTGATCGATCATGACGAGTCGGGCTCGATGGAAAAGAAGAAGCGCGAGGGATATTTCTGATGCTCGAGGCCCTCAGCCCCTCCCCCGCGCCGGGCGCGCAGGAAGCCTCGCCGCCGCCGACCCTGCGGCTGATCACCTGCGGCTCCGTCGATGACGGCAAATCGACCCTGATCGGGCGCCTGCTCTATGAGCAGAGCCTCATTCTCGACGATCAGCTCGCGGCGCTCGAACGCGATTCGAAGCGCCATGGCACGGATGGCGACAATATCGACTTCGCGCTGCTCGTCGACGGGCTGGAAGCGGAGCGCGAACAGGGCATCACCATCGACGTCGCCTATCGCTATGTCTCGACGCCGCGCCGCTCCTTCATCATCGCCGACACGCCCGGCCATGAGCAATATACGCGCAACATGGCGACGGCGGCCTCCTGCGCCAATCTCGCCATCCTGCTCGTCGACGCGCGCAAGGGGCTGCTGACGCAGACCTGCCGCCACGCGGCGATCGTCTCGCTGATCGGCATCCGGCATGTCGTGCTGGCGGTCAACAAGATCGACCTCACCGGATTCGATCAGGCCGGCTTCGAGAAGATCGTCGCCGATTTCATCGGCTTCGCGGCGCCGCTGGGATTCAAGTCGATCACGCCGATCCCGATCTCGGCCCGCCATGGCGACAATGTTTCCGAGAGAAGCGCCAACACGCCCTGGTACAAGGGGCGGGCCCTGCTCGATTTCCTCGAAACGATCGATGTCGAGGAAGACCAGAGCGGCAAGCCGTTCCGCTTCCCCGTGCAATGGGTCAACCGGCCGCATCTCGATTTTCGCGGTTTCACGGGCACGATCGCGAGCGGGACGATCCGGCCCGGCGACGAGATCATCGTCGCGGCTTCGGGCAAAGCCTCGAAGGTCGCGCGCATCGTCACCGCCGATGGCGATCTTGCAAGCGCCAGCGCCGGCGAGGCGGTGACGCTGACCCTCGCCGACGAACTCGACATCGCGCGCGGCGATGTGCTCAGCGATCCGAAAAGCCGGCCCGAAGTCGCCGACCAGTTCGCGGCGCATCTCATCTGGATGAGCGAGGACAAGCTGCTGCCCGGCCGCTCCTATCTTTTAAAGAGCGGGTCGCGCACGGTTCCCGTCACGATCACCGAGCTGAAGCACCGGCTCGACGTCAATACGCTCGGCGAGATGGCGGCGCGAACCCTGAGCCTCAACGAGGTCGGCCTCTGCAATCTCGCGGCGACGACGCCGATCGCCTTCGATCCCTATGCCGACAATCATTCGACCGGGTCCTTCATCCTGATCGACCGCGCCACCAACGCCACCGCGGCGGCGGGCCTCATCGCGCATGGCCTGCGCCGGGCGACGAATGTGCATCTGCAAGGGCTGAACGTCGCCAAGATCGACCGCGCGCGGCTGAACAACCAGAAGCCGGCGGCGCTGTGGTTCACCGGGCTTTCGGGCTCGGGCAAATCGACCATCGCCAATCTCGTCGAATCGCGGCTCTACGCGCGCGGCGCGCGCACCATTCTGCTCGACGGCGATAATATAAGGCACGGGCTGAACAAGGATCTCGGCTTCACCGAGGTCGACCGGGTCGAGAATATCCGCCGCGTCGGCGAGGTGGCGAAGCTGATGACCGAGGCCGGGCTGATCGTTTTATGCTCCTTCATCTCGCCGTTCCGGGCCGATCGCCAGCTCGTGCGCGAGATGCTCGACGCGGGCGAGTTCATCGAGATCTTCGTCGATACGCCGATCGAGGATTGCATCGCGCGCGACCCGAAGGGCCTCTACAAGAAGGCCATCGCCGGCGAGATCAAGAATTTCACCGGCATCGACCAGCCCTATGAGGCGCCGGTGGATCCGGAGATCGTCGTCGCCCGCGACGGCCAGAGTGCGGCGCAAAGCGCGGCGGCGATCGTCGCGGAACTGATCCACCGCGAAATCATCGACCATATCGCCGATTTCCGCGACGACTGGTCGATCTGAGGCAGCTCGCGGCGCGCGCGGGGCGGGCTGGCCGCGATCATCCCTCCATCATCCGCGCGGGAGGGTGGAAGCGTCCGTCCGGGTTGCGGCGGCGTTGGCCGCCCGCAAAGTCATGATCGCGCAGCTCCGCGCGCCTGTTGTCCGCCGCCGAACACGCCGGCGCTTCGCCGTTCGCGCGGAACGGTCGCGCCTGTCAAAAGAGCCCGCCCAGGCGGTGCGGTGCTGATAGCCATCGCCCGCCATGTCGAAGAAATTATTCGATGAAGACAGCGGCGTAATATTGATGCCCTTGCCGCTCAGATCGAGGACGATCGGGCCGGAAGAGCTCCCACCACCACCGCCCCATCCGCCGCTGTAACTGGCAGTGTCGTAGGAGGAATAGCTGTTGGAATAGCTGCTATTGTCGGTAACGGCCCCCGCGCTCCAGTCGATGGAGCTAAAAAGTGAATCCAGTTGGGCGCTCTGCGTATCCCACTGGGTCGTGATGGCGGTCCAATCCATGTTCGATCCGTTGCCCGAGGCGGCGATCGGATCGGTCGCAACCACACCAACGGGCGCGACATTGACGTCACTGATTGTCACTGTGTACTGGCCTGCCGTCACAACCGGGCTATCGATCGACGTAACATTGAGCAGCGAGGGCATCTGTACGCCATCGCCGCCGGGCTGGACAAAGCCGTCGATCTGGGGCGAGCCGAAGAAGCTCGTTCCGCCCTGTGTCGAGCCGGGCTGAGTCTGCAGGGCGGAAACGCCGTCACTGCTCACGCCAACTGTGGGCGCGGCGTACCCACTGTTGCCCGGGTCACCGAAGGACAATACGCCTTGCGCATATTGAAGATTCGGGTCAGCGTTCAACGCGCCGTAGGGATTGCTGAGCGGCACATTTGGCATCAGGGCCGAACCGGGAAGAATGTCAGGCAGCGTTGCGCCCGGTAAGGCGGCGGCCCCAACAGTCGGTGCTGTGTATCCCATACCGGCGGGGTTGCCAAAAGTTGAAATGGCCTGCTCATATTGAGCGGCGGGATCGGCGCTTAAGGCGCCATAGGGATTGCCTCGCGTCTGCAGCGCACCGCCGAAAGTTTGATTTACGCTGCCAGACATCCAAGCGTAAAACTTTGAAGGCCCAGTAATACCGCCGGCAATATCCGTCAGCACTTCTCCTAAGGCCGTTCGCGTTCCCCACGGTTTTGGCTCATAGTCGTTAATGTCATAGCCGCCATTTATAATTCCTGAATATGACCACGTCCCGCTCGGATTAATCGTCAGTATACCCTTATTGAATGTTGTGAAATCTCCAAAGGCATAATACCAACCACCGTTAGCTCGAGCGACGCCCGTACTATCTATATTGTATGTGCCGGGGATGCCGGCAGCTAAAACATTTCTCAACGCGGGAATGTCAGAATACTTCTCAGAAAAGCCAATGTTACCTAAATTGAATAATACATGACTATCCTTATTAAATACTGTATTGAAAAAGTTGAAGCCGGCGATGACCCACCCAGCCGTCTGGTTTGGCGTGCCGTCGTTCTTAAATGTCCCAGCCATTAGGCAATCCCCCTACAGTTAGAATATCTCGCGTATTCCGCATCCATTCCCCACGGCCTGTCCAGAAATTCCTTGGGCAGGCACACTAAAATCTACAATAGTATCGCCGTCAAAATATGGAGACGAGTTGCCAATAATAATAGAATCTATACTAATACTCAAGCCCGACCTTTTTTTAATTAAATCAGCAACTTCTCGTTTATGAAGCTGCGTATCGATGTTATTGTTTATGCATTTATTTACCTGCACCAACCAATAACAGTATAACGATCCAAATCCAATCGCAATCATGGCGATGATTAAAAGAGTCAACAGATAATGTCGCGCCAGCTGATTTGACATAACGGGCCTTCTTCCTATCTCCACGCCGCGTCACTCAAGAGAAGCTCTATTGCGGTCGTTGACACCCCTCCTCCATTTCCTCCCCGCGCATCGCCTCGGCCAGTTCCGGCGAATGCGGCCCAAGCCCTCGCGGGCAGCGGATATTCTCGATGATGCCGACATCGAACAATTCGGTGACGTCGCCCTCGAGCCGCAGCCATTCGACAATATCGCCATTGCGCAAATCGACAATCAGGACGCCGCGCCAGGGCGTCGCCCCGCGCGCGCGCATCTGATCGGCCACTTCGAGCCCGTTGAAGGCGACCACGCGCGGCAAGGAGATCGTCAACACCGCATAATGACCGACGAAGGCGAGGCCGCGCGCAAAGCCCGGGCAAAAGGCGACATCCTCGCGCTTGCCAGTCTGGCGATCGAGCCGCACCAGCGCGCCCCGCCCGGATTCCAGAAAATAGATCGTCTCGCCGATAACGCGCGGCGAATGCGGCATGGACAGCCCCTCGGCGATGATGGCGTCCGTCTCGATGTCGATCAGCACGCCGCCGTCGCGCCGGCCGCCCCGCCAGCTCTCGACGCTGTCGCTCGTCGAACAGCAGGTGACGTAATGCGCGCGACCGCCTTCCATGGCGATGCCGTCAGCGCCTGTCCGCCGCCCCCTCGCGGCGGCATGGCGATGGCGAGCCCCCAAAATCCGCTACGCCGCGCGCCCTGACGCCGTGAATCTGGAATAATGAATTGCAAGAACAACAAGTATATTTGCCGCTTTTGCACTACATCTGCTTGGCGGAATAGCCTATATACAGTCCATGAGCTGCTGATGTTCTTTTCCACGACGGCTCGACTGCTTATAGGAGCTTACCAATGATTAACCATGAAAAATACGCCAAACGCATTGGCGGCGCCCTGATCGCCGCCGCCCTGCTCGCCGGAACGGCCGGCGTAGCCGCGGCGAAGGACCAGTATCCCGCGGACGCGAACAAATATTACGGGATCTACCAGAATCCGGCCCGCGATCTCGTCTCCGACGACACCGACCGTCTCTCGTTTCACGAGTCCGGCACGCGCGGCCGCGAAGGCCTCGGCGCCGCCCCGACCCATCCGGAAGGCCCCGGCCTCGCGACCGACTGATCGCCATCGACGGCGGGGCGCATCGCGCGCCCCGCGCCTTTTGACTTACGCTCGCCGCCTATGGCCCCCTAATTGGCGAGCGTCGACTTGGCGGATCCGCGCGCAACCCTCCCCCCTGGCGCGTCGATCCGCCATTTTTCGTTCTGGATTCGGATCAAACGATGATGGGCATCATCGGCGCAGACCTTCGGGCGAGTTGCGTGATTAAGCAGGAAGGTAAGTCAACCTGATCGTGTCCTCGCCAATTGGATCGCTGGCCACAAGGCGAAGCGGCGGCCGGGGTCCGGCGAAGAATGGCGTGCCGTGACCAAGCACGAAGGGGCGGAAGTAGAGTCGATACTCATCAACAAGACCAAGGTCGGTCAGGCTTCGCGCCAGGTCTGGTCCGGCAACGTCAATCTCCCCGACGAGCCGAGCCTTAAGCTCGCCCAGCACGGTCCCGACGTCATTTTGGACCAGCGTGGCGTTGGGGCCGACTGACTTCAACGAGCGCGACACGACCCACTTCGGTTGACTTCGCCACGCCGCCGCGAAGTCGCGTTTCTCCGCGTCCCACTCGGGCAGGTCATCGTCCCAATAACGCATGATCTCGTATGTGCGGCGACCATACACACTGCCGGCTAGGTCGCGCACGTGCTCTACGAAGTGACGAAAGAGCGCGGGGCCTGGCCGCATTTCCAGGTGGTCGACGTAGCCGTCCAGGGACTGCGACAATCCGAAGATGAGCTTCGCCATGCTGCAAAATCTCCGCCCAAGGGTCTTCAGAATAGCATGAGCCGCCATTACGCAAAAGTGAGCTTGGGCACAAGCTGCGCGCCGCTTTGTCGGTGTGACGAATAACCAAAGGTTCGCTAACCACCCTCCTGCGACATTCGGAATTTCAGCTTCCAGGCAGGGTCGGACCGCCCTTCCACGACCGGGACGAAGGTTTCTGCGCAGGCGCCAAGCGTCAGAGTCTATCCACCAGAGCGGTTTCCGACCGAATGGATCATTCGGTCGATTAGAAATCGCTCTGCACTCAAAAGCTTGAGCCTCGGCCGACCTCCTGCAAGAAACCACTCATGACGGACATCATCTGAAGTCGCAACGCCTGTCGTCGTGGCGCAAAACTCCGTTGCGCCCTGCTCATCCGCCGCGCCGCGCGAACAGCAGGTCGAGCGCGGGCGGCCTTGCGAGCGGCATCGCGCCAGGATCTGGCGCCGTTGCAAACAGCGTGTAGCGAATGCCCCCCGCGCCAAGCAGCGCGGCGCGCCTGTGCGCGCCCGGAGGCGAAGATGCGATCGCATGAAGCGCGTCATCCATCAGCGCCAGCAGGCGGGGCGACGGCGGCGCACGCCGTCCGCGAAAATAGGCGCCGAGCCCGGCGAGCATGGCGTCGACCCTGGCGACCGCGGCCCCTGAAAGCCCGTGACGAGCGTAGCGCAATTCAATGATGTTGAGACCAACCCGCAATTCGGCGAGAAGCGTCGAGGCCGTGGCGTCGACCGTACCGGACCAGGCGAGGAACGAAGCGGCGAGCCCGAGCCTGTCGAGCATGATCGCGGCGAAATGCGCGCGGTCGCGCTTGCCTCTGCCCGTCGCGGCGGCGGCGAGTTCCGCCCGGCTCGCCTCGACGAGGCGGCGCAGGCGCCAGTCGGCACGGCTGGCGCGCAGGAGCGTGAAGGCCAGGGTCGAAACCCAGATGCCGGCGAGAAGCGCCCCGCCCGAATTGACGACGGCGGAAAAATCGGCGCTGTAATTGTCCTGCAGGGCGAGGAGCGTCGCGGTCCAGAGCGAGAGCGCGACGCTGGCTTCCGCTGATTTCGGCTGCGTCGCGAGCAGGCCGAACAAAATGAACGCCGGGCTGAGCGCGGCGATCAGCATCTCGAAGGTCTGGATGCGCGGCAGAATGGCGAAGAGATAGGACAGCGTCACGCCAACCGCGACGACCGACCACAGGGCGAAGGCGCGCAACGCCGCCGCCGGATCCGCCTGTGAAGCGAAAATGCAACAGACGATCGCGGCGATCATCGCCGCGATCGCGCCATCCGGCCAAGCCGTCGCGATCCAGAAAAGGCAAACGCCGCCGACGCTGACGAATGCCGTCAGAGCGGAAATCGCCGCGCCGAAGCGATCGCGGTGGCGCGCGTCGACGACGCCCGCCGGCGCCTGAAAGGCGAGCGTCTGGTTCATCTGCAGCGCGCCGGACTCGATCTGGCTGCAAAGCAGCCGGCAATCGCGCCGAATATCGATGAAGTCCTTGAGACGCAGGAGCAGCCCGGCTTCGACGATCTCGCTCGCGCCGGAACCTGCGTCGAGCCTGCGCTCATAATCCGCGATAAGCTGGCCCGTCCGCGTTTCCTGTTCCGCGCTGATGTCTCCGCCATCGCGCAGGATCGCGCAAACGCCATCCAGCAATTGGCGCGCGCCCGCCTGAGCCGGACGGCCGCCGCCGCCGAGCGCGCGCATTCTCTCCTCGATCGACGAAATGACGGGGAGCAACATCAAAAGCCGCAACCGCAGCAGGCGAACCGTGCGCGCCGCGTAGCGCTGGATGGAATCGTCGAAGGCAAGATGCGTCGCGAGCGCGTCGAGTTGCGTTGCGTCGGCGGCCAGACGCAGGCGGCGCGCGTTCAAGGCATCGTCGCCGATGCGCGCCTCAAGCGCGTCGCAGGCCCAAAGATCGGCGTCCGCGAAACAGGCTTTCAGCCGGCTCGCCACTTGCGGACCCACCTCGCGTGGAAAGAAAACCGTGGAGAAGACCATCGCGCAGGCGATGCCGACAAGGATCTCCTCGACCCGCGCCGTCGCGACGTCGAAAATCAGGTCCGGCGCGTCGACGCTCGGAAATCCGATCAGCGCCGCCGTGTAGCCAGCGAGGATGAACATGTAGCCGCGCGGCGTGCGGTCAAGCAGCGAAAAATACAGGCAACCGGCGATCCACGACGCAATCGCGAGGCTCAAAAGCTCGGGCGAGTTGACAAGATTGGGCGTCAGCGCGACGGACATCGCGGCGCCAAGAAACGTCCCGCAGGCGCGATAGAACGCCTTCGCGCGCGTCGCGCCGGAGAGCGGCTGCGAGCATATATAGACGGTCGCAACGGCCCAGTAGGGACGCTCCAGCTGCAGCCAGAAACAGATGTAGAGCGCCGTCGCCGCAGCGGCGAATGTCTTGAGCGCGAACACCCAGTCGCGAAGTGTATACGAAGCCATAGAGGAATGCTTTCAGCGCGCGGGTTGCGTCCCGGCGCGCAGCGAGGCTCCCCGCCTTGCCGGGATCCGGCGAGGCGGAAGCCTGCATTTGATCTGGGCGAATGGCGGCGGCCGCCGCCGCGCCCTTCGCCAGAAAACCTGTCCGATTGATCCGCCTCATGGCCCCCCCGGAACGCGTGGAGGTTTCGCGCCGCCTACAGCTTGCGAAGCTGCGTCTCGGTGGATTGACGGGAAGCGACCTGTCCGTCGCCCGGCGCCGAAACGTCGGCGATCGCGGCGCCGAGGCAGGCGAGCAGCGCGGCGAGGAACAGGCTCAGATACAGGGTCTTCATGATGCGTCATCCCCAGCCGCAATGTAGGCGCGTATTCTTCCGCGCCGAGCTTTTGCTCCGGCGCAAGGACTGGTCATTCGCGTCAATCCGAGACATTCGCCGGTCCGGCCGGATCGCGCGTAACGACGCTGTCGGCGGCGCCTGCATAGCGCGTCTGGCGCTGCGCTTCACGCTGGCTGGCGACGGAGCGGCCGCTCGCAACGATGTCTTGAACCGAATATTTCTTCTGCAAGGATTGCGCGCTGACGTCCCGCACGACCGCCATGGAGGCGGAAGAAACGATCGCGACTGTGGCCAGCGCCAGACCAAGGACTTTCATATTCTCATCTCCGAAAAACGAGAGCCGCAGCTCATGCTGAATTCATGAGATATACCTAGGCTGTTGCATGGCCTGCGATAAGGCGTGCGGTCTGCATCATACAATGTTGCCGGAGCCAACAATTAACTATGCAGCCAACGAGAAGCGCCCACCGACGCCGGACGGCGATGACGCCAACAGGCGCGGGCGCGATTCCGCTCGGCGCCGCACGCCGGCTTCATGATGAGAGATGAGAGGGGAGTTCAGGCTGTCGCGCCAGGCGATCGCATTCGCGCGCGGGCGCGCCCGCCCTCTTTGGCGAAGGAGTCAAAGAGGGCGGAAGCGCATTATCTGACAGACTCCGTCGCATGGGAAAATGCGAGAGTCGCGTCAGACGAGATGGCGCGACGATCCGCCGAGAAAATCGATGAACATCCTGATCTTCGGATCGCTCGTCGCGTGGCGCGAGAAAAGGAGCGAGGCGCGAAGGTCCTCCGCGCTTTGCCAGTCCGGCAAAACCAGCTTCAGCGTGCCGTCCTCAAGGTGCGGACGTACGTAGAATTCGGCGAGGATGGCGAAGCCCTCGCCATTCAGCGCATGATTGAGCGCGACGGATGGTTCGTTCGAGGCGATGCGCGGCGAAAGCGTCAGTTCCCTGGCCTCGCTGCCGTTCGACAGATGATAGGAGGTCGCGCCGCCCGAAGAATCGATGCTGGACGCCAGAAAGGGGTGCGACTCAAGATCCTCGATCGATTTGATCGGCTCATGCGTATCGAGATATTCGGGCGAGGCGACGATGCGCCGCTCGCCGTTCAAGAGATGACGAACGACATATCCCGAATCCTTCAGGGCGCCGATCCGCAACGCGACGTCGAAGCCATGTTCGATCAGATCGAGCGGCTCATTGTTCAGGGTGAGCTGGATCTGGACCTCGGGACAGAGCTTTTGAAATTCGGACAGCATGCGATCGATGAGAAGGCCGCCGATCGCGTAAGGCGCCAGCACGCGCAGCACGCCAGACGGCTTCGAGGTATGGGTCTTTGCGGCATGCTCAGCTTCATCGATCAGGTTGAGGCCCTGCGCCGCGCGTTCATAGACTTCGCGGCCGGCGTCCGTGACGACGACGCGGCGCGTCGTGCGCCTTAAAAGCTCCGCGCCGAGGCGGCTTTCGAGATCCTGGACCTTGCGGCTCGCCGTCGCCGGCGGAATGCCAAGCTGGCGCGCCGCCCCGATGAAACTTCCGCGCTCAACCACGCGAACGAAGGTGATGAGGTCATCAAGCTTTTGCATTTTTGAACTGTCGATTCTTTGTGAACGTCTCGTGCAGCCGGGGAAACACTTTCGCTGAACCGCGCTGATTCCGGCCCTAAATCAGCGGCTTCTTACTGTCATATAGACATTGCGAAAGCGTCATACTAGTGCGCGGCGGCCTCGCAAACGCGCGGTTGCGCCTCTTATCTCGCTGTTTTCACATGATAAACCATAAACCCCCGCGACTCTTGCGCATCATGGTCATGCGTTCGACCAGAAGCGGAGCGGATTGATGCGCGCGAGGAGGCGCAGCGTCGCTTCCCATCGCGACGGCTGTCGCGGCTCGTCAACCGACACGGTCGCCGTTCGACCCGGCAGAAGACGGATCTCGGGCGAGGGCTCGTCGAGCATGATCCGGACCGGGATTCTCTGCGCAAGCCTGACCCAGCTGAAGGTCGGATTGACATTGGCGACGAGCGTGGCGCCGGCGCTGCGCTCGCGATCCTCGATCGCGCCGGCGATGCTCTCGACGCGTCCGGTCTGGATCTTCGATTCGCCCATCAGCCGCACCGAGACCCGATCGCCAGGGTGAATGCGCGGCAATTTGGTTTCCTCGAAATAGCCTTCGATATGCAGGCTGTCGCTGTCGACGAGCGCGAAGACGCCCTTGCCGGCCGATACATAGGCGCCGGGACGGAGGTCGAAATTGGTGACAGCGCCATTGACCGAGGCGCGCACCTCGCTGCGATCGAGATTGAGCTTCGCGACGTCGCGCTGCGCGATCGCCTCCTTATAGGCCGCGGCGGCGAGCTGCTGCGTCGCCAGGACCTGCTCGAACTTCTGCTGCGAGACGACATTGTCGCTCAACTGCTTGTAACGCGCGAGATCGCTGTTCGCCTGGGTCAGCGCGGCGAGGCGCCCCTCGGCCGCCGCCTGCGCCTCCTGCAACGCAAGCGCGAAACGCTCGCGATCGATTTTGAACAGCACGTCGCCGCGCTTGACGATCTTGTTGTCCTGAACGAGCACGTCCGTCACAAGGCCTGAAACATCCGGCGCGACGGCGACGATGTCGGCGCGCACCCGCCCGTCCCGCGTCCACGGCGCCTCGACATAGTAGTCCCAGAGCTGGGAGCCGAAGAGCGCCGCGACCGCAAGCACCAAAGCGGTCATCGTGAAGCGGCCGAGCCGCGAAAACAGGGCTGTCATGACCTCACCGGAGATGAAGCAGCGTCAGGGCGCCCAGGATCGAGACAAAGGCGCCAAGGTCGAAGAGGGGCAGATGCCAAAACAGTTTATGCGCGCCGGATAGCGCCAATATGCGGCGCAGAAGAACGCTGAGCGCCAGCGCGCCGAACATCCAAAGCGCCAAAGCGGGAACGAAGACTCCGTAGATATCGACTTCCTGCAGCATCGCTCGACAGTCTCCAGAATCGGCGAGCACCGTCCCAAGCTCGCATTCGGCGGGATCGGACAAGCCTGGTATTGCGATTGATCGGCGGGAACCATGCGTCCACCGCCCGACAGCTAAAATGGCGTAGCTGGAGTCCGGCGACTACCTGACCTGAATCAAAAACATTATTCCATTCGCGGCGCCAATTAATGTTCTGGATACAATTGGCGCAATAAAGCCGCGCGGCTTTTGGCGGCCTCCGGCGATGGCTCGAAGATTTTTCCGCCGACCGGACGCCCGCGCGATGAGCCCTGCCCCGCCCTGGTGGAAAGCTTAACCAGACCTAAGGAATATCGGCGCAGACTAAGGTCAGGCTTCGCGATTCCAGGGTTGAGGTTGGGCGGATCGGGCGCGGGGTCTTGCGTCGCAAGACGCGCTTGAGATGTCAGGGCGGGCCGCGTGAATGCAGGAAGCACGGCTCAAACCAGCAAAACCGCGCCGCAGCGTCGCGCCCGCAATCAACTCTTCGTCATCGGGCGCCGCCCGGAAGCCGCCCGTCAGGACGCCGGCCGCTCACGACCAGAACATGCTCCTGCTTCGGCTGCGCCGGTGGCGGAACCGCGCCATTGCGCCGTTGCGCCATCTGGTCGCGCTGCCCCCGCCGCTGCGCGGCGTCATCATCGCGGCCGTCGCTCTCGGCCTCTTCGCGGCGGCGAACATCGCCTATCATGTCATGCGCAAGCCGACGGAATTGTTCTTCCCCGTGAGCCGCGCGCTCAACAAGACGCCATCGGAAACCTGGCGGCAATATGGGCCGCTCTTCAACGAATATTCCACCGCCGCCATCACGCCCGATCTGCTCGCGGCGCTGGCCCAGGTTGAAAGCACGGGCAATCCGGTGGCGCGCACCTACTGGCGCTGGCGCCTCAGCTGGAACCCTTTCGAGATCTATCAGCCCGCCTCCAGCGCTGTCGGCCTGTTCCAGCTGACCGACGCCATCCTCGCCGACGCGAGGCGCTATTGCATACGAGACCACACGGTCATCGCGGAAGGCGCCTGGAATGACTGGCGCTCATGCTGGTTCAACAGATTCCGTTCGCGCGCGGTGCCGAGCCAGGCGATCGAGCTTGCGGCGGTGTCGTTGGACCGGAAGGTGACGAACATCCTCGCGCGCCGGCTGCACAAACGCGCGAACCTGCAGCAGAAGCAGGATCTCGCCGTGATCGCCCATCTCTGCGGCGCGGGCCCGGCGGCGGCCTTCGCCCGCAACGGGTTTCAGCCGGGGCGCGACCAGCGCTGCGGCGACCATGACGTCGGCGCCTATCTCGCCCGCGTCAACGCCTTGAAGCGGCAGTTCCGGATCCTCGCCAAATGAGGGGGGACGCCGCGCCATCGGGAAGGCCGGCGTCGTCGCCGCTCTCTCAGTGTTTTCGGCCGAAGACGACAGCGATCGCCACCGTCATCTCCTTTGGCGGAGATTCAAAGGGAACGCTCGAACGGACCGTTTCCAGCGCGCTCGCGTCGAGCTTCGGCTGACTGCTGCTTTCGACGATCTTCAAGGAATCGGGTCGAATCTGCCCGTTCGCGAGGAGCGTGAAGGAGACGGTCGCCGCACCCTGCATCCCGGCGCGCCGGCCCTCGTCCGGATAGCGAAGATTGGACTGCACCCTTTTCGTCAGCCCCTTCACATATTTCCGCAGGCGATCGGCCTCTTCCTCGCTGAGCTTGATCGCCTGCGCCTTCCGCGTCTCCTCATCGCCCTTGACATTGGCGGCGCCCGGCGCCGTTGAACTCTCCTGCGTCCTGGCGGTTTCGGGCCGGGGCGCCTCGGCCTGTCTCGGCTGCGGCGCCTCAGGCGGGGGGGTCTGCACCTCCTTCGGCTGCGGCGTTTCGGCCTGCTTTGTCGGGGGCGCTTCCTGCGCCTGCCGCGGCGCCTCGGCATCCGGCGGCGGCGCGGCCTCTGCGGCGGGCGGCGGCGCGACCTGCGCTTCGGGCGGCGGCGGCGGCGCGGCCTTCTCGGGGTCCGGCGGCGGCTGAACCGGCGGCGTTTCGGCGACCGGCGGCGGGGCGGGCGCGGCCGTCGCCGCCGCAGCCTGTCCCTTCGTCTCCTGGAGGACCTTCTCCTCGGTCTGGGTATCCGCGACGAGGCCCTGCAGCTCGACGACGAGCGTCGGCGGCTCCTCGGGCGCCGCGGCCGGCGCGTAGAGGAACATGGGAAGGCCGAGCGCCGCGTGAATTGCGATCGATGCGGCGAGGCCGTGATAGATCGTGAACCGAAATTTCCGCATCATCTTTTCCTACGGCGCGCCGCGCCGGCATAGATCCCGCGCCAGCCGGAGCGGCGCCCGTCACCAGGCGCGGGGCGAGCCGCCGCGCCTTATTCGCGATCCGGCCGGAACAAATCGCTCCGGCCGGACGAGGCCCTACCGCGCGTCACCGGGAGCGGCTCCGTCCTTCGCCTTGTTTTGCTCGAGGTCGAAATGCTGCCCGTTGATCTCGATGCTGCGGATGCTGGCGCCGAAGCCGCCGCCGCTCCCGCCCGCGCCGCCGCCATGGCTCTGGCGAAGGCCGCCCGATGTCGTATCGGCGGCGGCCCGGCGCGTGCGATGCTCGGGCTCGGATCCCGTCGGCGCCGGCGGCGCCGGCACGGGCGCGTTGACGTCGGCATTGTCCTCGAACTTCGGCGCCGCGTTCGAATAGGCCGCCTGCGTCCCCCCTTTAGACATGCTCGCCTTCGGGGGCGAATTGGCCGTCATCGCCGCATCCGTCGTCGCAGCCACGGTCGCGGCGGCGGCAGCCGCGGCCGCTTTCTGCGCCGCCTGCTTCGCCGCCGCCGCCCTTTGCGCCGGCAAATCCTGGTACGAATTGTTCGTGGACGTGCCGTCATCGAGGCCGATCAGCGTGTTGGTGTCCTTGCCGTCGACATACGCCGCGCCGAACGCGAACGCATTCGTCACAGTGCTGCCTTCGTTGTTCAAGCCTATCAGCGCGCCGACATTTGTATTGCCCGTGACGTTGCCATAGGCAGCTGAGCCTTCACCGACATTGCCGAATAAATGATCTCCAAATTGGAAGAGCTGTCCACCGTTTTCGCCAACAAGGCCGCCGACATTTTTGTTGCCGTTCACGTTCCCTTTCGCAATGGCGGAGACCTTGCCGCCATTGAAGCCGACCGCGCCGCCAACATTGTTCCGGCCGGTCACATTTCCGCTTGCGGTCAATCCTTTTAAAACCGCCACCGCAGTCTTATCCATGCCGTAATACGCGTTCGCGCCGACGAGGCCGCCAACATTGTCTCGGCCGTTCACGTCTCCGCTCGCTTTGCTGTCTGTGATCGAATTGAAGTTCTGGCCGGCAATGCCGCCGACGAAATCAATGCCGGTCACGGCGCCGGTTACGGAGACATTGGAAATCGTGCCCGTGTTCGTTCCCACGGCTCCGCCAACGTCATATTCGCCGTTAACATTCATGGATGAAGACGAGTTGCTGAGGCTGCCGCTACTGCCGCCGGCGATGCCGCCGACGTCCTGGGAGCCATAGAGCGAAGTAGAGCCCTTGGAGGCCGTCAAGGTTCCCGAGACCTGAATTCCCGACAGGCTTCCTTCATTCCCGCCGACCGCGCCGCCGATTCCCCATACGGCCCCTTCAGCTTTAATGTTGCCGTTATAGGAGCTGTTGGAGACCGTGGCGCCAACGTCCCATTTTCCTGTGTCGGAATTAGAATTATAACGGTTTGTGCCGACCAGCCCGCCTACATTGTTCAATGTCGTCTGGCCGTCACCTATGACATTATTCGCCGCCTTGACGGAAATATTCACGGTGGAGGACGAACCGCCGATCGTGCCGCCGTAGTTGTCGCCCACAAGCCCGCCGATACTTTCTCCGTCGCCCGCTGTGGCGAGCCATTCCGAGTTTATCGAACCGGCCGCGGATGAATTGATTATCAGGCCGGCTGAATTTCCTCCGTCGCCATAGTTCTGGCCGACAAGACCGCCGACGGCGGAGCTGTTATTGGCGATGATGTCCACATTTGAGCGACCGCCATCGATAGAGCCATAATTCTGGCCGACGAGGCCGCCGATCCAGATGCTGCTGTTAAACCCCCCACTGGGATATACATATCCCCCGACATAGACGCTTCCTTTGGCGGTCGAATTCTTGATGGACCCGAAGTTGATCCCGACGAGGCCGCCGACATCGGTTCCCGCTCCGGGAATGGTTACGGCGATGTCTGTATGCGCATTGTCGATCAGGCCGCGGCCATTGCCGACGAGTCCACCGATATCGCTGGCGAACTTTTTGCGGTCCGTGCCTGTAACGATGCTTCCCTTGACATATACGTTGCTGATCGTGCTGCCCGCCCCCGCGCTGTACGCCAGACCTGCTCCCTGACCGGTGATCGAAAGGTTCGTTAAGCCGAGATCGCGGACGACGGCGAGGCCGGTCACATCTTGGTAGGTGCTCCAGTCGCGCGCCTTCGTGGTGAGAGTGCCGATCAGCCCGTTCCCGCCGTTGCCGGCCGTATCGACGATGGTCACATTGCTTATCTTGTGGCCCATACCGGCGAGCGTGCCGGCGAAAGTATTGATCACAGGCCCGGAATAGGTTTGCGTCGCCGCAAGATCCTGACCCAGAGCGTAATACCCGTTCGCAATCGTGTAGGCTGGTCCCCATGTGTCATAGTTTGTTGCGCCCAGGATCGGCGCGCTGAGCGCTTCGAACTGCGCCATGGTCTGAATGAGCGTGTAGGCGTTGCCATTTATGCTCAACCCCGCATTGGCGCCCGAAAGCGTCACGGAGGCAGGACCGACGCCGATCGACAAATCCTTGGCGATCGTCAGATTATTGATGAAATAATTGGAGCCCGCCGCCGGCGCGCCCGTCCGCGAAAAGCCCCCATAAGCCAGCGTCAGGCCGGCATGATCGCCCGTCGCCGTAATGGCGTTGTTGATGTTGATGTTGGTCCCCGCCGTCAGCGTCAGGCGTTCGTCAGACGACCAGGTCACTGCGTCATCGACGGAAACAGCGCCCTGATAGGAATTCAGGCTAACATTGCGGACGGCCAGATTATTGTCGACAGTTTGCCCCTTAAGGGCGCCCTTCGGTCCGATCGAAATATCGCCATTCTGGCTGTAGGACCATGTGCCGTTGGTTCCGGTATCCATAGACAGGGCATTGCTGAGAACGACGGTGTCGCCGGCTGTCTCGATGAGGCCTCCATTGCCGCTCGCGGCGCTGACTTTCAGGCTTCCCCCGACCTTCGCCACGCCCGAGAGGCTGCCCAGCGCATAATTCGTCAGGCCGGGCGTCGCGCTATCCAGCGTCAGGCTCAGATTGTTCGCCGCCGCAAGGACAGCCGTGCCGCCGGGCGCCGTCAGGGAGCCGGAAAAAGTTACGCCGCCGCCGCTGGCCAATGCGGCGAAGCCATGGTCGGCGACGTTGATGGAGCCCAGGACGTCGATCGATCCGGAGCCGCCATAGGTAGCGAATTGATAATCGCCATTCTCGAAACTGCTGTTATCGATATTTAACGTCGTCGCCACCAGAGCGCCAACATTGACCTGCGACGAAGCAGAGAACAAAATGCCATTGGAGTTCACGATAAATACGCGCCCGTTGGCGTTTAGGGCGCCGTCGATGACGCTCTGCTCGTTACCGGTCACCCGATTGAGAACGACCGAGGCGGAGGTCGGCTGCACGAAGGTGACTGTGTCGCCCCCGGCGATGGAAAAGCGCAACCAGTCGATGATGGCGCTGTTGGTGCTTTCGGTCACCGTCGTCGTGGTCCCCGATGATGCAATATCCACCGTTCCGGAAACGACCTTGTCCAGCGCCAGGCTGGCGGTACCGATGAGGACGGAGCCGGTCGCCCCGGCCAGCGTATAATTTGCATTTTTGACGCCGGCGCTGCTGACGCTGGTGATGGGCTGAACGCCCGCCGCCGTCCCGGCCAGAGTGACCGTCCCGGTAAACCCGACGACGTCGCCGGGCACGGCGTTTTTGGCGAAAAGATTGCCGGCCGAGAAGCTGGTCGTGGTCGCGGCGGGCTCGGACCCGTAGAGATCGAGCACGCGGGGCGAGATCGACGCGGTTGTCTGGACCGCGGTGGTCTGAAGCGTATAATTGCCTTCGCTGGTCCCCGACAGGGTGAGGCCAGACACTGTGACAGCTTTGTTCTGCCCTGCGTTTTTATCGGCGAAGAGCGCCGACGCATAGTCAACCGCCACAGTATCTCCCGCGACGACCCCACTTAGCGGCTTCGCCGTGGCCGTCGTTGTAGCCGAGCCGTCGTAGGTCTTGTCCGCGGCGCTGAAACTGGCGCTGATGGTTTTGGGGTTTATGGTCGCCGTCGCGGTGTCGGAGACGATGTAATTGCTCGCCTTGCCGCCGTTTGCTCCATCTGCGACGGTAAAGGAGACCGTGGCTTTCTTGCCCTGGGCGGCGTTCTTGTCGCTGAAGGCCGCCGAGAGATAATCGATAGCGAGGGTCTGGCCGCCGAGGAGCCCGACGAGGCCGCCGTTCGCCAACCCGTTGTTCACGGTTCCGGCCGTCGTCCCATCATAGGTCTTGTCCGCAACGACGCCGCTCGCGAGCGTCAGCGTCTTCGGCGCGATGGTGAAAACGCCTTGGATATTCGAATAGGCCGACGACGTGATAACCGAGCCCGACAGATAGGGTCCCGCGTCCAAATAGCCGTTCGAGGGCGTGGCGAGCGAGAACTGGCTGAGGGGATTATTGCTGTCGTATATCGTGCTGAAATAGCCCTGCAGACCGACTGCGGTCAGATAGGCGCCGGAGCTGGAGCCCACGATCTGGCCCGCGGCGGCGCCGTAGGTCGGCGCGGACGTGGCGGATGTCAGTTCGACCAGAACCGGCAGTTGCCGGAGGATTGGCGTCAGATACTGCGACGGCGTCTTGGCGCTGCTATCTTCGCTCCAGACGGTGGGATCGAAGCCGACGAAATTGGATGTGTCCGCCGCCTGGGCTACCGTCAAGAACTTGGCCGTTGAACTGTCGGAAGGCTTCTGAGCGGCGCTGGGATTGTTTTTATACGAATAATAGTCATCCGTGGTCGTCCCGCCATTATTTTGCGCCACGAAAGCATAGGCCTTAGCATTATAGCCGTCCAGTTGCGCGTAAGACGTGCTGATCGTGCCCGAATTGGCATAGGCGAAGCCGGCCGTATAGGTTATCTCATTAAAGTTGGTATAGTCCGCCGCCAAAGTATAGGAGTTTGTGATCTTACCCGCGTTGTCGCCAACAAAGCCGGCGCTATATGCGCCGTAGACGATTTCGGGGCCGGATAGGCGGCCGTAATTAACATAGGATTGGTCGATGATTCCGGTGCTCGTGTTCTGGCCGACGAAGCCGGCGGCGATCGAGTTGGGCGACACAGTGTAAACAAGGTTAAAATTGCTGTCGTACGTGCTGGTGGCGGTGGTGACGCCGGCCCTGGCATAGCTTTGCGAAATCAGGCCCGAATTGACGCCTGCGAACCCGCCGGCGTAGACGACCGTAGCAGCCGATGGGGTGACGCCGGAATTGCCCCAACGAACAAAGCTGGTGTAGATCGAGCCCCCCTGTTCGTTGGCTCCGACAAAGCCGCCGATATTCGTCGAACCGGCAACGCCGCCCGCCGTCCAACTATTGACAATCAGGCCGTAATTTTCGCCGACGAATCCACCGACGTCGGTGACGGTCAGGCCGCTCGGAACGGCAACGGTGTTCGTCAGCTCCCTCTGGCCGTAATTAAGCCAGAAATTCGTCGCCACGGTGTTGATGATGGTTCCACGATTGACATCCGCAATGGCGCCAAGCGCGGCGCCCGAGGCGCTGGCGCTCGCGCCCGATGTGACCTCTGCATTAAGATTGAGGTTGCTGACAACCCCGCCTTTGCCGATTGTCCCGAATAGCCCTGTAACGCCTTGTGTGGGGATTCCTCCGCCGTTGACATTGATCGTATGGCCGAAGCCATTGAAATTTCCGACAAACGGCGTGGCGTCGGCGCCGATGGCCGACGCCGCCGTCGGCGAGACGCCGACACTGGATCCGAGAGAGGGGATTACAGCTGTAACGGGGCTGCTAATATCGGCCCCAAGGATATAATTGCCGTTCGACGCAATGGGCGTTGTCGAATTGAATTGGTAGCTGACGGTGATAACCGTTTTACTGCCGTCGCTGTTCGTGACGGTTGTGCTGGATGTGGCTGGAAGACCGGTAAGGACCGTCGTGGTCGTGGTCGTGCTGCCGTCTTTGTATGTGGTGACAGCGGTGCTGACGGGGTTGGCGGCTCCCCAGAGATCCGCCGCGCTCTCGATGACGGTATATTGCGTCCCATTCAGCTTGACCGTGCCCGTGCCGGCAAAGTTGATCTTGCCGGCGTAGGTTCCGGCCGCGGAAGTGCCCTGAAGCGTATATAATCCGTATGGCGTATAGCCGTCGGCGTTGATTCCGGTTCCTGTCACCGTCGCAGTCGAATTGCCGCTCGCGTCGACGACATGGCCGTAATTGGCCGCGAAATTCGCCGTACCCGAAGCCGTCATCACATTGTTGACGTTGATATTGGCGCCGGCATTCAGCGTGAGCGTGCCGGCCGACCAGGTCACGGGCGCATTGACATTAATGTTATTCGCCGCCGCCAGGGTCAGCGAATTGGCCGAGGGCGTCGCCGAGGTCGATGACCAGTCCAAAGCCGCGTTCACGTTGATGTCGCCGGCATCGCCGCCGCTCAGGCTCGTGACAATGACGACATTGCCGTTTGCGAGTTCGTTGAGGAGGGTCGTCGATCCTATGCCGCTCGATGTCTGATCGCCGGTTCCTGCGGAGATCGTGAAATTGGTCGGGTCGATCAGCCAGGTTCCATTTTCGCCATTCGCCGCCTTGGTGGTGATGACGGCGTCGCCCGCCACCGTCACTCTGTTGCCGCTGGTCTCGATCTTGCCGCCCTTGCCGCTCTTCGGCGCGGAGGCGTCGAGCTTGCCGGCAACATGGACCGTTCCGCCCGAGGCGAGCAGCTTGATCGAGCCCGCGCGCGCCGCCCCCGCGCCGCCGCCTGTCAGCGCCGCCATGGTGCGCGCCTGAATGACGCCACTGTTGTTGACCTGCGCCGACAGCACGGCGTCGGCGGCCCTGGCCGTCAGGATCACCCGGCCGCCATCCGCCTTGATCGCGGCCTTGTTCTCGACCAGCGCGTTCAGCACGCCCTCGTCGATGGTCACGTCGATCAGCGAGTCGCCTGCGAAATTGAGCGTCGTCTTCTGGCCCGACGCCATCGCCACCGTGCCCAGCGTCGCGCTGATCGCGCCCTCGTTCGAGACCGTCTTGCCGAGCAGCGCGACATAGCCGCCATCATGCGCGTGGATCGCGCCGCGGTTGACGACGGAGGCCGTCGAAGTGCCGGAGAAGACATAGTTTCCGGCCATGAAATTCGTGTTGGAGATATCGAGCGTCGAGGCGACGAGGCCGCCGACATTGACCTGCGAACCCTTGCTGAAGAGAACGCCGGCCGAATTGACGATGAAG
>Ga0182014_10002093_pt1 | contig 25687 bp, 22 predicted proteins | sample 612S2DmetaG_FD_120489 | JGI IMG/M metagenome (GOLD analysis project Ga0182014, IMG submission 120489) | Permafrost microbial communities from Stordalen Mire, Sweden - 612S2D metaG | ecosystem: Environmental > Terrestrial > Soil > Wetlands > Permafrost | place: Sweden: Stordalen | collected...
TAAGTGCACAGGTCCAGCGGCCGTCCAAATCGCGGCGGGTGAGAAAAGCTGCCCTGCCACAATCGTAAATCTCAGTGCGAGAGGATGCCTGTTACATTTGCGGAGGCCGCAACGCCTCTGGCGGGACATGCTGGTTGAGTTGACGTTCGAGATCAACCACCTTCCATTTCGGGTGCGGGGCCAGGTAAAAGCAATTCGAACAGACACCACTATAGGCTTTCAATTCCCCCTCCTTAGCGAGAGAGTTCGAAACCAGCTCGAAGACTTGATGAAGGAGCTCATGGCGACCATCATGAAGCAGCAGGCTGCCCGCACCAGAACCTAGCCTGGGGAATGTCGCTCGGCGTATGTCTTATTGGAATAAGCAAAGCCTGATCGATTCTGCTCACCCTACCGAGCCTGCGCTGCGGACGCGTCTATTCAGTTGTTTGCCTTACACAAACCCTTTGGCATCCAATCATGGATCATGGTGGTCGGAGGCTGCGATGACCGATGGAGGATGATCACGATAGAACGACGCCGCTCGGTGCCGATAGCGGTGAGGTGCATCGATAATCCCATCGGAACGATTACCGCCGGGCTCCCTGCTCGGCTGATCTGCATGCGGCCATCGGAGGTCTCAAGGCATGTCTCGCCGCCCACCGCGTACCAGGCCTCCGGGCCAGAGTGGATGTGTGAGGGCGCAGTCATTCCCGGTGTGAAGTCCGCTTCCATAAACTGCGCCGAGTAGTTTTCTCCTGCAACGATCGGAAGCGGTCCAATTTCGGCAACGCGATTACCGTGGGCCGATCTCCAGGTCTCGTCCTCGATGGTCATCAACCACACTTTGCCAAATGACTCGATAACCGTGCCTCGCGGGCCCTTATCTGCCTGCGCCGCGAGGCGTGTTGGATACGCATCGAGATGCCAGAACACTTGTGGTTTTGTGAGTTGACCTACGGGATTGTCAGCGAGTATCCAGCACCCAATCTCTTGCGTTCGCGCGCTCGCCGGCTTGCACGGATCGCCCGGAACCGCGACACCTTGCGCTACCAGTTGTGTGCACGGGAGGAGTAGCAAACAAAACAATCGCACCTGTCGAACCATCGATTTGAACCTCAAAGTGATCGGTAGCCTTCAGGGACAAATTGTATCCGGGCAACATGGATCGGCCGCCAAAGAAAATGTCGCGTGAGGACAGATTCCAGCTTCTGGTCGCATCGTCGGGGACTCTTTCCTTTGCCGGAGATTCGCATCAGACGCTTTCCCACGCTGGCTGCGATCCGGATCTTGTACGTATGGCCGGTCAATCGACCAGAACCTTGCGATCCGGTTTCTCTGGCTGTCTACCAGAAGTAGGGTCCTTCCCAGAATGCATTCGAGTTGAGCATATTGCGAAGTTGCCTCAAGCTCTGTGTGGGTCTCTTCAGTTGTCTTCCCCAGACGAGCGCTACAGATTGATCTGGGTTGATCCTGAGCACCATCAGTGCAACGGTTTTTCCGATTCCGCCCTGTTCATATTCAATGAACCACCGATTTTCACAGTGGCCACCAAGGACGAGGAGTCGTCTCGGCAAACCGGGCTCAATAACATCTGTCGCATTGAAACGAGTACCCGGAGCCGCCAGAGAGAATGGTTTTTCATCAGTGAGGGTTGCAAACGCATTCTTGATTGCGCCCGGCAGTTCTCCAGGCTCGCGGATTGTTGAGCAATCGTCAGTTAAGAGGCGTCGGACCTCGGCGGTTGGCAACTTTATATATCCTCTGCGAGCCAGTTCATGCCGGGGTGCTTCCCTCTGTTCTTCTTGCGTGCTGGGAAGGCTCTGCACTTCATACCGACGATGCATATATCTGGTTGTGATCACCGATGCTACGACGATCAGACAAATAGAACCAGTTGCGAGAATGACCCGAGTCCACCTCATACGCGTATGCCTTCCGTGCGGCGAAACAACAATTTGGGGATCGTTTAGAGCGTATTGCGGATTGCCCGGAGCGGTTTGTCGCCAACCCGGAAGTTACTTTATTGTCAACCCAGCCATGACGACAGAACGCGGTCAACTTCGGGGAAACCCCGGCTCTCTCCCAAAATCCGCGCGTCCGCACCGCACAGGGGTTCACCCCGTGTTTCTCAGCCCCGCCGAAATCCCGCTGATCGTCGCCGCAATCGCACGGTTGACCTCCGGCGTATCCTCCCCGGCGCGCTTGCGGCGCAGCATGTCTACCTGAATCAGGTGCATGGGATCGACATACGGGTTGCGCAGCTTGATCGAGTGCCCCAGCACCTGGTTCGACTCCAGCAATTCGTTCTGGCCGGTAATAGCCAGTACCGCCCGCACGGCGCGATGGAACTCCGCCTCAAACAGCCCGTAGACCCGCTCGCGCACTTCCGCATCCACAACCAGAGAGGCGTAAAGCCGCGCCGTCGCCAGGTCCACCTTGCCCAGCGCCAGCTCCACGTTGCGCACCAGGTCGATGAACAGCGGAGACTCGCGCGCCATGGTTTGCAGCAACTCCAGCGACCCCGGCTTGGCCAGATACTGCTCCAAGGCAAAGCCCACCCCGAACCACGCCGGAACCAGCAACCGCGACTGCGTCCAGCCGAAGACCCAGGGAATGGCCCTCAAATCTGCCAGAGATCGCGACGCCTTCCGCCGCGAGGGCCGCGAGCCGATCTTGGCGTTCTCCAGCTCGCCCACCGGGGTCGACTGCTCGAAATACTCGAGCACGCCCGGATCGTCCAGAATGTGCTCGCGATAATAATCGAATGAAATCGCCGAAAGCTCGTCGAAGGCCGCCTCCCACTCCGGCTTGAGCACGCCCGTGAAGTGCCCCTCCGGGTCGCGGGCGTTGGGCCGGGCCAGCGCATCCAGCGATGCCGCGATCATCAGTTCCAGGTTGCGCTCAGCCAGCACCTCGTCGGAATATTTGAAGTTCAGCACCTCGCCCTGTTCCGTAATCCGCAACTGCCCGTCGAAGGCGTCCATCGGCTGCGCAAAGATGGCGCGATGTGTCGGCCCGCCGCCTCGTCCCACTGTCCCGCCGCGCCCGTGGAAGAGCCTCAACTTCAGGCCGGCCTCGCGCGCCGCCACATGCAACCCGCGATGCGCGCGGAAGATCTCCCACGTCGAGGTCAGCATGCCGCCGTCCTTGTTGGAGTCGGAGTAGCCCAGCATCACCTCCTGCCAGTCGTCCCAGCTCGCAATCAGCCTGCGATAATCCGCACGGCTCCATAGCTCGCGGCACACCTCCGGCGCGCGGCGCAGGTCGTCGATCGACTCGAAGAGCGGCACCGGCATCAAACCGGGGTCCCCGGCGACGGGTCTTTGTCGCTGGGGTGGCAAACCGGGATCCCCTTCTTGCCCGCGCCCCGAGCCTTCCACCCTCACCCCGCCCAGCCGCGCCAGCCGCACCACGGCCAGCACGTCCTCCACCGTTGACGCCCCGCTGATCACGTACTGGCGAATCGCCTCCGGCGAGCAGCCGCTCTTGATCGCCGCCACCGCGCGAAAGGTCTCCAGCACATTCGCTGTCTCATCCGAGAATCCGCCCGGCAGAGACTCCCCACTAGTGTCGGCCACAGCCTCTTGCAGCGCTGCCGCATGAACCCGCGCATGCTGCCGAATATCCAGCGAGTGCAGATGCAGCCTGAAGGTCCGCACCTGCAAGATCAACGGATCGATCAGCGTGCGCGCAATCCGCACCCCGCGATTCGCCTCAAGCGACTCTCGAAGCGTTTCGAGGTCCGCGATAAACTCCTCAACCGAGCAGTACGCGGGCAGCGCATAGGCCAGCTTCTCCTGCCCCTGCGCCAGGGTGTACGGAGTCACCGGCAGCAAGGCCCCGCTCGTGGCCGGGCGATCCATCTGGGCTAAAGTCCGCTGCACCCGCGCCTTCAGGCAGATGATGAACCGCCGGTAGTACTCGAACTCATACTGCTGCCCGAAGACCTGCGCTTCCGGCGTATGCACCTGCGCCACGTAGGCTCGCAGCCGCTCCAGCAGCGCCTCGCTCACCCCCGCCTGCTGCGCGCTCGGCGTCAGCAGGTCGGTAATCTCATCCAGCCGCCTCTGGTAGTAGAGCAGCAGGTGGCCCCGAGCCAGTTGAATCGCATCCCGTGTTACCTGCGGCGTCACATAGGGGTTGCCGTCCCGGTCGCCGCCAATCCACGAGCCGAAGCAGAGCACCTGCGGCAGCTCCAGCACTTCCATCTCCAGCCCGTATGCCGCCCGCAGCGCCTCTGCAATCTCGCGGTACAGGCTGGGCAGCGTCTCAAAGATCGAAACGTCGTAGTAGTCCAGCCCCATCTTGATCTCGTCGTACACCGTCGGCCGCCGCGAGCGCACCTCGTCCGTCTGCCATAGGCTGGTAATCTCGGCCAGCACCAGCTGCTCCAGCCGCGCCAGATCCAGCTCGGGCACGGGAATGCGGTCCAGCGCCTCCAGAAACTCGCCAATCCGCCGCCGCTTGAACATCACCGACCGCCGCGCCGCCTCCGTGGGGTGCGCGGTAAACACAGGCACAATCAGCACGCGCTTCAGCCAATTCAGCGCCTCCTCCGCGCCGATGCCCACGCGCCGCATCTCGCACAAAGTCCCGGCCAGCGAGCCGCGCTGCCGCCCTGCCCCGCCCGTCAGCCGCAGCGCAATCCGCCGCCGCTTGCGGTGGTTGGTCTCGGCCAGGTTGATCAGCTCAAAGTAAAACGCAAAGGCCCGCGTCAGCAGAATCGCGCGCTCCACGGGCAGCGAGTGCACCAGTTCCAGCGCCGCCGCGGCCAGCCGCGCCCCCTCCTGCGTCTCGCCGCGCGCCTCGGCGTCCCGCCGCCGGATCGTCCCCTGCCGCAGCGTCTCCACGTGGGCAAACAGCTCTTCGCCGGCCTGCTCGCGCAGCACCTCGCCCAGCAGCGTGCCCAGCGAGCGCACATCGCGCCTCAGCGGAGCCTCCTTCAGCTCGCCGCTCTGCGCCTCCAGCTCCTTGAGCCGCTGCGCCCAGCTCTCCGGATTCCACAAAAGACTCATCGTGTCTAAATTATGCACGAGCAACGCAGAATACCGCTTCTGCCGGGTGCCCCATTTGCCGTATGTATAGAGTCGCGATGCAGGGCCATATTTGCTATGATGGAGCAAGAAGTAGGAAGACATGCTCCCGCCGGGAGCGGAGACGCCGTCATGCCGGATGTTCAAAAAATAAGCATCGCCTTGACCGGGGAGCAGCTTGCCGCCATCAGGGCCGCGGTGGAAACGGGAGAATATGCCACTTCCAGCGAGATCGTGCGCGAGGCGATCCGCGACTGGCAATTCAAGCGCGAGTTGCGCGTCCAGGACTTGAAGCGCCTGCGTCAACTCTGGGATCAAGGCAAGGAGAGCGGAGCCGCGACGCCGGCGGATTTTGATCATGCGCTGCGAGAGGCGCGGTCGCGACTGGCAACTGCCGCCGGGGATCAATCCCTTGCCCGTTGATCTTATCTGGACTCCCCAGGCCCGTGAGGACTTGATCGAGATTTACACCTACATCGGTCTCGACAGTCCATCGGCCGCGGAAAGTATCTTCGATGCCGTGCGGGCGAAGGCCGAACTGCTGGCCGAATATCCAAGGCTGGGTGTGCGCCGCCCTGAGATTCGTCCGTTGGCTCGTATGCTTATCGAAGGGCCGTACCTCATCCTGTATGAGACGCATCCCGACAACGATCAAGGCGGCATCACTGAGGTGGAAATCGTCAGAATCGTAGACGGACGGCGGAATCTGAAGAACCTGTTCTGAGTAGGCGAGCTTCTGCGCCCCGGATTCGGGCTTTAATCCGGAGGGACGCACCTCTGCGTTCCATCCAGTTGAGGGTTATCCGCTCTGCGCGATAATCTATCAACCATGCGGTCCCATTCGATCCAGAAGACGGGTAGAAACGATCCCTGCCCTTGCGGCAGCGGCAAGAAGTACAAGCACTGCTGCCTTGCCAGCGGTTCCGCGCCCACCATATCTGCTGAAACTCCGTGGAGCCGGCAACTCGACGCCTCCGACCGCATCGCAGGTGATTTGCTGCGGCTCGTCAAACGCGAGTTTGCCGACAGCCTCGTCGATGCCTGGACGGACTTCAACCAGACAGATCTTCCCGTTCCAATAGAGGATCTGCCGCATGAAGTGAGTCTCTTCAGTCCATACTTGATCTTCGAGTGGGATCCGGAGAGACCGCCCCGGCGCAAGGGTGACAAGCCAAAGGCCGGCATCGTTGCGCGAGCTTATATGCAGAAGAACACCAACCGGCTTTCCGAATTGGAACTTCTTGTTCTGGAGCAGGCCATCACCCGGCCAATCAGCTTCTATGAGGTTGTCAGAACCGATCCTGGACGGACCGTAGTTCTGCGGGATCTCTTGATTGGCGAAGAGACAGAGGTCGAGGAGCATTCCGCATCGAAATCGATGCGCCCCGGAGACCTGACCTATGGGCAAATCTGGATTCTGCCCGAGGTGGCCACGCTGGGCAGGCTTGCCGCAACTCCCATCCCACCGGGCAAAAAGGTTGAGATTGTCGGACTTCGCCAGCAACTGCACCGAAAGATCGCCAGGCAGAACCGGGAACTCTCCGTCGCCGATCTCATTCGTTACACGGAGGAGATTCGCACCGTCTACCTGGACATTCGCGACGCCCTCAGTCGGCCTCCGAAGCTCCAGAACACCGACGGCGATCCGCTTGTCTACCACACGCTTACCTTTCAGGTTGGCTCCGCGCAAGTGGCCTTTGACGCGCTCGCGCCGTTGGCCTCCGGCCTGGACATGACAAAGGAAGACCTGCTCGACGGCGCGGAGCTGGACGCCGACGGCTCGCTTCAGAGCGTCGAATTCGACTGGAGCAAGAAGGGCAACCCCATGCACAAGACCTGGGAAAACACCATCCTGGGTCGCCTGAACATCTCCGGACGGAGCCTGGTTGTGGAGGTGAATTCGGCCAACCGCGCCAGAAAGATTCACGAAGAGATCGAGCATCGGCTCGGTCTTCATGCAAAACTTCTGAGCACAACCTCGCAAACGCCGGAGGAGATGATCGCGAAGTCGAAGCGCGAAAAACGCAGCCAAGCGGCGCAGGAGCAGGAAGATGAGGCCATTCCGCCGCTCGATCCGGAAATCATGAAAGAATTTCATGCGCAGATGCAGAAGGAGACGGAGGCCTGGATCCACAAGAAGGTTCCGGCTCTGGGCGGACGCACGCCGCTGCAAACAGTCAAGGACCCGGACGGCAAAGAGATCGTGGAAGCGATGCTGCTGGGCTGGGAACGCCAGAACGAGAAGCCGGCTGCGCCAGGAACCTTCCGTGCGGATGTTGACGCAGTGCGCCGGCTGCTGAATCTTCCCGTTGCCATTGGAACAGTCATTCACTAAGTTGGAATGGCCGTTCAGGCTTTGCGCCGAATCGGAATCGCGACAGCGTCGCCTGCCTGTTCTACTGCATCGCCGACTCTTCTCCTGCCTGCGCGCGCAGCACCTCGCCCAGCGGCGTTCCCAGCGAACGAACGTAGCGCCTCAATGGTGCCCCTTTCAGCTCGCCGCTCTGCCGGGTACCCCAAGTCTCGCTTTGAGACCTGAGAGACCAATTATGTGCGGTCATGATACCGGATGAATGAAATCGGCCCTCAGCCGCGCGCGTGCTGGGAGTTCCCACTCCAGTTCGCGCCCTAAAAAGGGTTCCAAACGTACAAAACGCCACTCCAAGCGGAGTGGCGTTTTGGTCTCCTGTGCTGGTCACTGGCCCCCAGCATATCCTGTTGCCGGTGGTTCTCCACCTGGCCAATCTGCAAACTCTCCCGGCAGGCTCTTCTCTTCCCCAGGTCCGCTTCGTTGGCGGTTGCTCTTGCCGGGCGTTTGCTCTTCTCTGGGCTGACAGGATCTAAATCCAGCAGCCGGTACATCACTGGCACTTATTTGATTGCAATCAAAGAACCACTTTATGGAATCTTTATTCTCAACCACTTGTGAAATTTGAAAAACGGGAATTCTCTCAGTTTTGGAAATGGGGACTCGGAGAAAATACCAAATACCGTAGAAATCCCAGTCAGCGCTGGCACCCCGGACAGTAGTGTGTTCCCCGTCCTGCCACCACAATCCGCCGGATCGGCTTCTGGCAGCGTGGGCAGGGAAGCCCGGTCCGTTGGTAGACGCAGTGTTCCAGTTGGAAGAAGCCACGCACGCCGTTCGCGTCAACGTAATCGCTCACCGACGACCCGCCCAGCCGGATGGCGTGCTCCAGAACCGCGCGCAGTTCCACCCTCAATCGCTCCAGCTCGCTCCGCGTCAGCCCTCCTGCCCTTCGTCTGGGCCGAATCCCGGCCCTGAAGAGGCCCTCGTCGGCATAGATGTTGCCCACCCCGGTCAGCATCCGCTGGTTCAGCAGCGCCGCTTTGATGGCCAGCTTGCGGCCGCGAAAGAGCGCCGCAAACTCCTCCGTCCCGATCGTGAGCGGCTCCGCTCCGGTCGCCACGAAGCCTGCGTCCTCCACTAGCTCCCGAAACTCTACCCGTCCAAAGCGCCTGGGATCGACAAAGCGCAGCTCCCGGTCGCTCACGAGCAGCAGCCGGACGTGCGTATGAGCCGCGACGGGAGCCTCCGGGAGCGTGACAAGCAGCCTCCCCGTCATTCCCAGATGCACAATCCATTGGGCTTTTGGACGAGTGCCCGGGCGATTCTGAGCAGCTAGCTCGTGCTCCCCCAACTCGCAGACAATATGCTTGCCGCAGCGATGCACACCCAGAAAGATGCGCCCCTCAAGCCCCGCGGCCTGCATCTCCGGCGGCGTCTTGAAGGGCTCATGGTGTGCGCCGAACAAGGCCTGCACAATACGGTCGCCGCGCACTCGTTGGTCGACGCCGCGGGCAATGGTCTCCACCTCGGGCAGTTCGGGCATCGGTCTATTGTAGAAGGAGTTCGGCTTCCGCGCCCGGAGAAACCCTCGGAGACCGGCCGGTCGCATTTAACTTCTCCGCTCCCGCGATGCCCCAATTCAAGGGTTGGGCGCCCTCATTTATGCTGGATCAGAGATGGGACGCACAACAATCTGAAAAATCGGCGGTAATGGCGGGAAGGAACGGCGCAAGCGAGCCTGAATCTGAATGAATGCACTGATCGCCGAGGGAATCGGCAAGGCGTACAAGGGACGGGAGGTTGTTCGCGGGGTCGATCTGCGGGTCGCGCGCGGAGAGGTGGTTGGCCTGCTGGGGCCGAACGGCGCCGGCAAAACGACCAGCTTCTACATCATTGTGGGACTGGTGACGCCGGAGACCGGCCGCGTGCTGGTGGACGAGACCGAGATCACGCGCGTGCCCATGTACCTGCGCGCCCGCAACTTCGGCATCAGCTACCTGCCGCAGGAGCCATCCGTCTTCCGCAAGCTCACCGTCGAAGAGAACATCCTTGCCGTCCTTGAGGCGCAGCCGCTGGGCAGCCGGGAGCGGCGGACGCGGACCGAGCGGCTGATTCACCAACTCAACCTGGGCCACGTCCGCACCACACGGGGTTATGCGCTCTCCGGCGGCGAGCGGCGGCGGGTGGAGATCGCCCGCGCACTTTGCATCCAGCCCAACTTCATTCTCCTCGACGAGCCCTTCAGCGGCATCGATCCCATCGCCGTCCTTGAGCTGCAAAAGATCATTTTCGAGTTGAAGGCCGGCGGCATCGGAGTCCTTATCACCGACCACAACGTGCGCGAGACCCTGAGCGTGACCGACCGGGCATACATCATCGCCGAGGGCCGGATCATCTTCTCCGGTACGCCCCATGAGCTGGGCAACAACCCGGACGTCCGCCGCCTGTACCTGGGCGAGGGATTTTCGCTGGGATGATGGCGTTGGTATAGGGGCCTGCTGGGCGTTTTCAGTGGGGGGCGCACCCGAGCCTGGGCATTGTCAATGCACTGAACGGGCCAGACGGGCACCAGGATTCCCGGCCGAGAGTCCCGTTTCGAGCACTGCCCAAAGCGGTACGCACGGCTTGAAGCGCTCCGATTTGACCTTTACCACCATTCACGCCTAATTACACTTACAATGAGTCAGACGGGGTACGAGTTCTATTTATGGCGCTGATGCAACCCAAATTGAGCCTGAAGGTATCGCAAAGGCAGATCCTGACTCCTGGCCTGATGCAGATGGTGAGCGTGCTGGCGCTCAACAAGGTCGAACTGAAGGAGATGATCGATGCCGAGATGGTGGAGAATCCCGTCCTGGAGGAGATTGACGAATCGGTACCAATGCTGGACGAGGTTGCGGGCCGGGAGGAGAAGCTGGCGCGGGGAGCCGAGGAACCACCCGCTCCGCCCAAGGACTCCTTTGAAGAGGTCGACTTCGGATCGTATTTCCAGGAGTATCTGGACCCCGGCTACCGGACGCAGGTCGAGTTCGACGACAGCGAGAAGCCGTCGTTCGAGCAGTTTCTCTCCCAGCCTACGACTCTCTCCGATCACCTGGCGTGGCAGTTGGGAGCTTTGACGCTGGATCCGCTGCTTCATGAGGCGGTGGAGTTCGTGATCGGCAATCTGGACGAAGACGGCTACCTGGCCGCCAGCGAGGAAGAACTGTCCGCCGCTCTGATCCAGGCGGCCAAGGATGAAGGCCGGGAGCTGGAATTGGCGGAGGTTCTCAAGGCTGTTCGCAACGCCATCGATCTGGTGCAACATCTCGATCCTGCCGGAATCGGCGCCCGGGATCTGCGCGAGTGCCTGCTGATCCAGATTGCTGCCCAGCAGCACGAGTTTGCCCAGTTGTACGCGAGAAAGGCGGCCGAGGAGGCCGGTGCGGCCGATACGGCCAATGAGGCCAGTGGGGAGGGGGATCCCCATCGCAGCTTTCGAGTCGAGGCCGAGGCACGGCTGGAGGAGCGGCGGCGCAGCATGGAAGTGGCGGCGCTGATTGTGGACGGTCACCTTCAACAGGTACAAAAGAGAGATGTGAAGGATCTGGCGCGGGCGGCGCACGTCACCCCAGCCGAGGCCGCTGGCGGGGTGGAGTTCATTCGCACGCTTGACCCTCGGCCGGGCCGCCAGTACAACCGCGAGCAGACCCGGCTGATCGAGCCTGATGTGGTTTTCGTGAAGCGGGGCGCCGAGTGGGCCGTCTCAATGAACGAGGAGGATCTGCCCAGCCTGCGCCTCAGCTCGCGCTACCGGCGGATGCTGGCCTCGGCGAGCACCGAAAAAGAGGTCAAGGAATACGTGAAGGAGCGATTCCGCTCCGCAATGCAGCTGATGCGCAACATCGCCCAGCGCAAGAGCACCATTCTGCGTACCTGCGAGGTGATCGTGCGCCGCCAGCAGGAGTTCCTCGATCGAGGCGTCGAAGGCCTGCGGCCGATGATGATCAAGGAGGTGGCCGAGGAGATCGGCGTGCACCCCTCCACCGTGAGCCGCGCGGTGGCCAACAAGTACGCGCACACGCCGCAGGGAGTGATCGAACTGCGTTTCTTCTTCTCCGAGGGTTCGAACGGGCCGGAGGGAGCAGACACGCCGTTGCTGGTGCTCAAGCGCAAGGTGCGCAAGCTGATCGAGGATGAGGATGCGCGCCATCCGCTCACCGACGACCAGCTGGCCGCGATGCTCGGCGCACAGGGCATTCGCCTCACTCGCCGCACCGTGGCCAAGTATCGCGAGGACATGAATATCCCCTCTACGCACCATCGTCGCCGTACTGAAGGATAAGGGAAAGAGTTTTCAGTTCTCAGTTGTCAGTCCGCCAGCGGCGTAGACGATCTGCGGAAGATGAAGTAGGCAGATGTAGTTTTTTATTTGCGGAGGGAGTAGGGGCATTCATGCCCCTGAAGGAGGAAGCCGGAGATTCAGGCCTTTAGGTTCGGGTCTTTTTCCATCGATCCTATTTTTTTGACCTTGAAATTTTGTTTTTTCCGGTTTTCAGCACTGTGTAGCTCCCTGGTAATCGTTGATGCAGCGCGCCGGTCGCTGACAACTGACCACTGAAAACTGACAACTGACAACTGACAACCGATGACTATACAATCCGAAGTTCCCCGGCCGGGAAGCCGAGCCGGAAATTCGAGAAGCGGAGGCTGACCATGGAAGTGGAGTACACCGCCAGAAAAGTGAAGATCTCCAAGGCGCTGCGCGAGCAGGCCGAGGAGGGGATGGAACGTATCGCCCGCCTGATGGGCAAGACCGCGCGCGCCAGTATCACCTTCGGCGTGCAGAGGCATGAGCAGATCGTGGAAGTGACCGTGCAGGCGCGGCTGCAGACGATTGCCGCCGCGGGCAAAGCCGCCACGCTGGATGCGGCGCTCAAGGAGGCGATGGAGCACGCCGAAAACCAGGCGCGCCGTTTCCGCGACCGGCGGCTGGAGCGCAAGCGTCTGCCCGACGGTGAGAAGGTGCTTACAGCGCTTCCGGTTGCCCGGCCCAAGCTTCGCCCCTCCCATCAGGCAGACGGCAACGGCGAGGGCAAGCCAGCACGCGGAAAGGTTCGCGCATCGATCGCCGTTCATTCCTTTCCCAACCGTGCCACGGTCGTCGGGCCACATATCCTCAACAGTAGCGAGGCGATCTCACTCACTCCCATGACCATCGAGGAGGCAGTGAAGGACGCCGAATTCCGCGATCGCGACCTGCTGATCTTCCGCAACCCGGCCGGCGAGATGTTTGTGCTCCACCGCCGCCGCGACGGGCAGATGGAACTGGTGGAGATACGCTAAGTCTCTTGCCTCATGAAGATGTACCAACTCTGGGAATCCCAGGTCCCGATTGTGGGACCTGGGATTGTTCGATCTCAATCTTCGAAATCATTCGGTCGGTGACCCTGTAGAATGTGCAAGGTGCGCCGTCAGCTTCAAACCATGAGTTGTTACGACCAGGCCGCTGAAGCCGCCGCCTTTCTGCGTGAAAGGCTGGGCCGGCTCGAAGCCCGCATCGGCATCGTGCTCGGCTCAGGCCTGGGCGCGGTGGCGAATGCGGTTGCCGCGCCGGGAGTGGTTCCTTACGCAGAGATTCCGCATTTTCCGCATTCCACAGTCGAGGGGCATTCGGGCCGCGTGGTCGCGGGCTTGCTCGCGGGTGTGCCGGTCATTATCCTGCAAGGCCGCGTCCACTCTTACGAGGGCTATACTCCGAGCCAGGTCACGTTTCCCATGCGCGTCCTCGGCCTGCTCGGCGTGCGCGCCGTCGTCCTCACCAACGCGGCCGGAGGCATCGCTGAAAGCTATCGCGTGGGCCAGCTCGTCGCCCTCGCCGATCACATCAATCTGATGGGATTCAACCCGCTCACCGGTCCCAACGAAGAGCGGTTCGCCCTCGGCCCCGGCACCGGCCTGCGCTTTACAGATATGACCGAGGCCTACTCGAAGCGCCTTCGCGCGCTGGCAAAGGAAGCCGCGTCAGCCGAAGGATTTACGCTCGAAGAGGGCGTTTACCTCGCCGTCAGCGGCCCCAGCTTCGAGACGCCCGCCGAGATCCGCGCCTTCCGGTCGATGGGCGCCACGCTGGTAGGCATGTCCACCGTTCCTGAGACCATCGTGTCCCGGCACATGGGCATCGAGGTTCTCGGCCTCTCCTGCGTGACCAACCCCGCCGCCGGCATGGGCTCGATTTCGCTCAGCCACGAGGAGGTTTTCGAGGCAGGCAGACTGGCCGAGAGCCAGCTGGCTGGGCTTTTAATGCGGCTTATTCCCCAGATCTACGCTCTTCCAGAGATTGCTGCGTAAGCCGTTGAGTCGTTGCATTCCGCACGGCGCAACGCGTTCTCAGGTCGGCAGCCTCTCATTTTTTCCTGCCGTTTTTGGTTCTTTTACAAGAAATTTACAGCATAATTTCCCATCGACCCGCGTCTATATCGGTAGTGTGGGGGGAGATGGTCGGCAGATTCTCAGATTCGTTCAAGCGCAACGCCCGGCTCTGGCTGCGCCAGGGAATCTCGCCCCGCCGCCTGGCTCTCACTCTCTCGCTCGGACTCGCCATCGGCTGCATTCCGGTGGTAGGCATTCCCACCGCATTGTGCGCCATGCTGGCGCTGGCTCTGCATCTCAACCTGCCCGCCATTCAGGTGGCGAATTACGTGGCCATGCCCCTGCAATTGGTGCTTATTGTGCCGTTTGTGCGGCTGGGCGGCTGGCTCTTTCCCTATGGCCGCAACACAGCTCCCAATGCGAGCGCCCTGCTCCACGCCTCGCCCCTGGATCTGCTTACGCGTTTGGGCGCTTTGGCCGGCCACGCCATGCTGGCCTGGCTGCTGGTCGCCGTGCCCGCGGTCGCCCTGCTGACGGCAGTACTTACCGTGCTTCTGCGCCGTGTTCCTGCATTGGCAGCGGTTGAGGCGGGTGATTAGTACCGTAACCGTAAGGTTCGGTAACATTTTCTCGAATTCTGGGCGCCCAAGGTCTCGCATTTGAGACCTGGGAGATCACTTATCCACGCGATAAGGGTGAACAGAGAAGCTGCTTATTTGCCCGCAAATGGATCGGGTACGGGCTTCGCGCTTTCGAGCCACGCCGTATAGATCATGTCCCGCAGCATTGAAGCTCCAGCGGCCAGCCGCTCCGCCGTGAACTCGCGCGACTCAACCGTTCCCGCGCCCGTAAAGCCTCCGGCCTTATCCAACTGGTAGACCTTCTCGACATATGTAGCAGTCTGGCGCAAGTAAGCCACATAGTTCGCGAAAACGTCGCCCTCGATGGCCTTGGCTTCGGTCATTTTGGTTCGGACTTCGGGTTCATGCATATTCGCGGCCACAAACGGACCCTCGAACTGCCAGTGAATCTGGTGATCCGTCGTATAGCCGTTGGGATTCGGCCCCGTCCAGCCGTTGTAACGGATGGTAGTGTGCAGAGGCTGCGAGCCGTCGCCCACATAGTGACCGAGCCAGCCCGCATAGAAGATGGCTGCCGCCTCCACGCCGCGGGTATCCTGCCCGGCGGCCGCCAGTCTGCGGTACTCGCGCAGCGCCGCCTTCAGCCGCTCCCAGACTTCGGTCGTCTCCCAGGGCTGCAGGCCGATCTTCTCAGGCCGCTGGCCGGAGGCAAAGACCTTGGCCTCGAAGTCCAGCCGCAGGCGTGGCAAGGGGCCCAGTGCATCGGCCGGTTCCAGGTCAATGAAGTGCTCCGGCGCCTGCGCCGCGCTCAACTCCGGCTCGGCGGCCGAACGCCAGCGGTCCGGCTCAGGGCCGAGGTACTCGATCTCGTTCACCGCTGCCTCGGAACGCAGGAAGGCGGGGACGCCGACCGGCAGCGAGCTGGCCGCCAGACGGTTGATCAACCGATGGCCTTCATTGCCCCATGCGTGGGCCGCCTGCGGCTGAAGGGCCAGGCAAGCCAGCCCGGCGGCGGCGAGGGCGGTATAAACCCCTGGAGCAAGACGAGAGGGAAACGATAGACGCGCCATGAGGCCAGTATACGGCTGGCTTGGTGAAAGCGATGTTTCATGAGCTGACGAGCTGAACGCCTCTCCGACCCGAGCGCCCTCCCGGCTCGCGGAGTTCCGATACCGGCGCCGCCAACTCGCCGTCGCCGCGCTCGATCGGTGAGGAACAACTTCGGCCGTGGGATATTTTTCGGATTACAGGTGATTCACCCGAACCGCCAGAATTTGTTTTCCAGGGTTCGATTCGCGCCACGATGATTCGGCATCTAATGAAGACCGCCGGGGCTAGAAACCGAATGTCGATAGAATCTTATCTAAGTTCGATAGCGGCGGCACATTTCGATTTTGGTGGAGGCCGGAAGTGCCGATGAGGGGTCGCAGTCGCTGCTTGACAAGAATACTGTTCCTGCTTGTGATGCTGGCTGGTTCGCGCCTGTGGGCGCAGGGACCTCCGTACCAGACCGACGATCCGGTACCGGTTGACCTGCATCACTACGAGTTTTATATCTTCGGAGGCGTCGACGGTACCCCGGCAGAGATCGACTCGACGGGGCCAGCCTTCGAGTTCAACTGGGGAGCCATGCCCAGGGTACAACTGCACGCCATCCTTCCATGGGGTGGCGTCTTCCCGTCGAACAACCCTGTTTACCTGCCCGGTGGAACGGGTCCGTCTGCCTTCGGTCTCACTGACATGGAACTAGGGGTGAAGCTCGCCATTATCAAAGAAACTAAACACATCCCGCAATTCGGAACCTTCCCCATGTTCGAAATGCCGACCGGTAACTATGACAAGGGACTCGGTGTTGGAAAAGTCTGGTACAAACTTCCAATCTGGTTTCAAAAGAACTCCGGCAAGTGGCTCTTTGATGGAGGGGGAGGCTATCAAGTGGTTCCGCAATCCAACTATCGCGACTTTCCTTATACGGGATGGCTGGTTAAACGAGAGCTGAACGAAAGACTTGAGCTGGGGGCGGAAGTCTTTGCACATGGGCGCGAAGGGTTTGCCGCGGCCCAGACCGGACGCTCGGCGATGATCGATGTTGGCGGTTATTACCACTTCAAGCACAATCCCGATGAACAGTTCTTGTTCTGCTACGGCCACTCGGTCGCCGGCCAGACCGAGAATTATGCCTACGCAGGCATGTATTGGACTTGGGGTGGAAAAGACGACAAAGGAAAAGAGGACGACAAGAAGGACACGGCGGCAAACAACTGGATGCAGGGGCCGATGCGAGGCAACGGATTTCAATAATCTGTGGGACGCGGCCGGCGTTGAGGCCGCCCGCAACAGAGGACACGATCGATGGAACTTACTGCACGCGCTCTTTGGACTCTCGTACACGGCATGGGGTTCGGCGCGCTTTATCTCCTGGCGTGTTCTGGCGCTCTCGTGGAGTTGTATCGCTTGACCACCTCATCCTCTTCGTCTGAACCCGCTCCCAGCCAGCAACGCTTCCTCAAGGTTTACCTCCTCGCGATGGTTGTCCTCGCATGGGCCGCTGTGCTGACGGGAGCCTATGTCATCTACCCGTGGTATCGCGCAGTACCGCCGCCGGGAACGACAGATCTCGCGATGTTTCCGCAACGTCTGCTGATGTCCAGCCCCACAACTATCGGCTGGCACTCCCTTGGGATGGAATGGAAGGAGCATATCGCATGGTTCGCTCCCATTTCGATCACGATGGTTGCATTCGTCTTTATCAAGTACGGTCGTGATCTCAAGAACCATCCGCAACTACGCGCCGCGGTGCTCTGCTTTGCTGCAGCTTCGTTTGTCTCTGCGGGAATTGCAGGCTTCTGCGGCGCAATGATTAACAAATACGCTCCAGTCCAGGGCGGGCACACGATTCAACTGAGCCGGGGAGAAGAAAAATGAAGATGCCGAATGGCGACTCCTTACCTAACGCTCCGGCCCTGACAAACGGTTCAGGCTCGGCCGCGGTCTTAGCGGCAGGTATTGGTTCTTTTGCTCTGGCGGTGCTGGCCTGCGCCGGCGACAAGTCGGCGGCTGTCAAGAACCTCCTCATTTTCTATAAGCCAACAGGACCGCTCTCGGGCGTAACCGCGACCGCCATCCTTATCTGGTTTTTCACTTGGGGGATTTTGGAATGGCGCTGGCGGAACAGGATGGTTGCGATAAAGCGCATCAATGTAGTCGCTTTCGCGTTGCTCGGTTTGAGCCTATTGCTGACCTTTCCGCCCATCGTTGATCTCTTTTGAACGAACCCGACTATTTTCTACATGCCAAGAGTGACGATACTTTGTTCCTGATGAGGGATGTGATCACGGAACAGCTTGGCCGCCTCTGCCGTCGAATTCATCGGGAGAAAAAATGTCGAGGGACGGCGGGATCATCGGGGTTTCAGATCATGGCGATTGGGCTGTGCTGGTGACAGTCGCGAGCGACGGGACACTCCTCGACCGCCTCCGCGTCGAGTTGGAGGACGGGAACCTTCCGAAGATTCCGCACCACTGCGAAGGGCAAGTGCTTCCGCTGCATGAGGCAGTGGCGCTGGTGGAGCGCGTGCAGGTATCGGCTGAACGGCACGCAAAGCTCTGCCTGGACGCCGTCGCGATGACCGTAGCCGGGCGCATCCAAGGCATCGCACTTCGCCAGTGCCCAGGACTGCCACCAGCTATTGCCGATCGAATCAAGGATTACCGCGCGAAGAATGTCGCCGACTGGGTGATGTACCGCAAGGCGCTGGCAGCTGCGGCCGACGCGCGCGGTTGGGCCATCCATTGGTACGACGCGAAGAAGGTGTTCGATGCAGCGAGCAAGGCACTGCGCATCGCCGATCTCGATGCGCACTTCCTTCAATTGAGGAGGTCCATCGGGCCGCCCTGGGGCAAGGATCACAAGATCGCGATGGCAGCGGCAATCGTCGCGGCTCGGGCGCGCGACCGGTAGTCGTCATGCTCGACGTAAAGGCTCGGCAGATAACGCGTCTTGGAAAGGATCGTGTCCGATGAGTCACGAAGCGTCCGTCGATCCATCGATATAATTCTCGGTTGAAGTTAACACGCCAAGTCGTGGTTCCATGCGTGCCACGGTCAGGCCCTGGAACTCCGGTCGAATTGCAGCCTGCTTGGAAACTGCCCCGTGCCACAATTCCGATTTGCTTACACACTCTGGAATCAAAGGCTTATACTACGGGCAACGCGATTGTGCGCAGCTGCGCCGGTTTGCGTTTAGGGCATGTGGTTTCTTTAGGTTCCCGGTTCGCCGGCCGATGGCGGCAAACCGTCCTAAAGGCGTAGATTTGTGGGATAGTTGACTTGGGGACGCCATGCAAGAGCAAATACCAGCGGCAGCAGAGCAACCCACGCGCGAGGATCGGGCCGGCTCTTCCTTTGTTCCGCCGGCCTTGGCAGGCTTGGCGCTGGCCTTGGCGCTGGGGGTATTCGCGCCGCGGCTGGTAGTCAACTTCCGTTACGACGGACTGCTGATCTTTGCCGCCGGAGCCGCTGCCGCGGTCCTCGTTCTTCGCCTCATGGTTCAGCGCGAGCAGCGCCAGGCCCTACAGCGGACGGTCAGCCAGATCGTTGGCGAAGACTCCTCGCCCGAGGTCGCAATCACGCGCATTCTCGAGGCTCTTTGCCTTTCCCACGGCTGGGACGCGGCCCTGGAATGGAAGGTCGACGCAGAGGAGAACCGGCTGGAGTTTCGCACCGGATGGGGCGCCCACGGCGATCGCATCCAGGCCTTCATCCAGGAGAGCAAAGGGGAGATTCTAACTGGTAGCGACAGCCTTCCTGGGCAGGTGTGCCTGGACGACCGCCCGGTGTGGATCACCGACCTCAATTCATTGCCCCACAGTGCGCACGCTCAGTCCGCGCTTGGCCACGGGATGGTCTCCGGCTGGGCTGTTCCCGTGCGCGTGGGCAACAAGGTAGCGGCAGTTCTCGAGTTCTATTGCCACTCCGCCATTCGCGAAAATCGCGAAGCCCTCTCCGCCGTCGAGGCCGCGGCCGCTTCGCTGGGTCAGATGCGGGCGCGCTCCCACGAACAAGGCCGGGCCGAGGAACTCTACCGCAGGCAGGAGATACTGCTCGACTCCGTTGCCGACGGCATCTGCGGCGTCGACCTCCACGGTTTGGTCACCTTTGCCAACCCCGCTGCCGCGCGTCTGCTTGCGGCCGATGCCACCAGCCTCGCCGGCAAGTCGGTACATGAACTACTCCATGGCTTCGCGCCCGCCATCTCCGAATGCGGAGAGGATTGTACGCTTCGCCATTCCAACGGAGATGACATGACCGCTTCGGGCGAAGATACCATCTTCCGCTCCGACGGCAGCGCCTTCCCAGCCGAGTATGCCCTGACCCCCATCCTCGACCAGGGCCGCTTTTCCGGCGCCGTGCTCAGCTTCCGCGACATCAGCCAGCGCTTTGCCCTGGACCGTCTCAAGGACGAGTTCATCTCCACCGTCAGCCACGAGTTGCGCACCCCCCTCACCTGCATCCGCGGGGCCCTCGGTCTCCTCTCCTCCGGCATCCTCGGACCGGTAAACGACAAGGCCACCAACCTGCTCCGCATCGCCCTCAACAACTCGGACCGCCTGGTCCGCCTCATCAACGACGTCCTCGATCTGGAGCGCATTCAGAGCGGCCGCGAACCCCTTGTCTTCCGTCCTGTCCAGTTGGCCGACATTGTTCGCCAGGCCATCGACGGCATGGCGCCAGTGGCCGAGGCAGCCGGGGTGCAGCTCATCCACGACACCACCCTGGTTGAGATCTCCGCCGATCCCGACCGCCTCATCCAGATCCTCACCAATCTGCTCTCCAACGCTGTCAAGTTCTCCCCACCCAACTCGACCATCTCTGTTACGCTCCGCCCCGGCGTCACCGGCGTCACGCTCTCCGTTATCGACCATGGCCGGGGAATTCCGGCCGACAAGCTGGAGGCCATCTTCGGCCGCTTCCAGCAGGTGGATGTTTCGGACTCGCGCCAGAAGGGCGGCAGCGGGTTGGGGCTGGCTATCTGCCGCACCATTGTCCTGCAACACTCCGGGCGCATCTGGGCCGAACGGAATCCCATTCGCGGCTCCACTTTCCGCGTCTTTTTGCCCTACCAACCGACTCCTGTCGGGCCATCGGACCCCCTAAGGGACACCGAGCCGGGCCATGGAACCATCCTGCTGGCCAGCGCCAATGCGGCCACGCGGCCCCAGGTCGCCGCTCTGTTGACCCGCTGCGGTTTCCGCGTGGTCGAGACAGCCACAGTGCAGCAAACTCTGGCCGCGGTCCAGCAAGGCCTCGGAGCGATCCTGCTCGATACCTCTTTGAATGGCTTGAACGGCTGGGAGATTCTGCCCCTTCTGCGCCGCCAGGCTGCCGAGGCTCGCACCTCCGTAGTACTGATGAGCGTTCAGAACCGGCAGAAACCAGATGACGGCGCCGCCGATGCTCAGGGTTGGGCCGCCAAGCAGCTAAACGAAGATGCGTTGCTCGGAGAACTAGCTGGCGCCCTCAACGGAGCCGGTGAAAAGCCCCGTGTTCTGGTCGTCGAGGACGATGTCGACCTCGCCCGCATCGTCGGCGATCTTTTCTCCCCCGAGTCGTTCTCCGTTCAATTCGCCTATTCTTTGCACCAGGCTCAGGACGCGTCTATGTCCTCTCAGCCTCAGTTGCTAGCGGTAGATATCGGCATGCCCGACGGCGATGGCTTCAACCTGGTGGATTGGCTGCGCCAGCATGAGGAGCTCGCTCACTTGCCTTTGGTGGTTTACTCAGGCCAGGGTTTTTCCGCATCCGACCGCCGCCAGCCTATCCTTGGGCCCACCCACTTCCTCTCCCGGGTTCGCGTCCAACCGCAACAGATCGAGGCGCTGGTCTTGACGATGATGCGTGCTTCGCGTCTGATGGAAGAGGTCGCTCCTCCGGAGTCGCCAGTTGGCAGTCCTGAATTGCGCTTGGCGGAGTCGGGCTGAATTTGCCGACCCGTGAAGCTGCCGGCCTGTTGAGAAAGGCCCACGGGTTTCGCTCGTTCATTGCGGGCATCGGTGGGCCGGCGCGAAGATTTCAAAACAGCAGCGGATGAATTGCTAACTCGCTATCCATATAAGTGGAGGTTGTATCCAAATGTCCCACCGCATCTTGATCATCGACGACGAAGAAGATATCCGTGAAGTTGCCGGCCTGAGTCTTGAGACCGTGGCCGGCTGGGAGGTTTTCCTGGCCAACTCCGGCCCGCAGGGTATCGCCCGCGCCATCGAACACCAACCCGATGCCATTCTCCTCGATGTTATGATGCCCGGTATGGATGGCCCCGCGACCTTCCGCGAACTACGCGGCAATCCCGCCACCGCTCACATTCCAGTGATGTTGCTCACCGCCAAGGTACAGGCCACCGATCAGCGCCGCTTCGCCGACCTCGGCGTCGAGGCTGTGCTCTTCAAGCCCTTTGACCCTCTCACGCTCTCCGATCAGATTTCCGGGGTGCTGGGCTGGAGCTGAAGGGTGTTAGAGCGATTCCACAATTCATGTGCCCTTACAGGCATCGAGCAATGTGGCATTTTCTTTAGGGAAAATGCCGCTTGTTGGCAGTGATTTCGGGAAACAGCAATTGTGGAACCGCTATCGCCGCCAGAAAGGCCTTGGAGTCTTGAATCCCGTTCAGCAGGACGCTCTCAGCCAGGCCCTCGATGGCTTGTGGGCGAAGTTTCTGCCGCTGATCGAAGAGCGGGTCGCCCTTTTGGGATCAGCCGCCGCGGCATTCGCTGCCGGCCGGCTCCCGGCAGAAGAGGTTCAGGCCGCAGGGGCTGCGGCTCACAAGCTGGCCGGTGTGCTGGGAAGCTTTGGCCTCGCCAGGGGGACGGCATTGGCGCGTGAGCTGGAGACGTTGTATTTGAGCCCGAGCGGTCCCGAACCTGCCAGCGGTGCAAGCCTCATCTCGATGGCCGCCGAGTTGCGCGCCATCGTCCAAAACCGTAGGTGAGTTTGACCAACTTGTCCGAACCGCGCGGTTGAATGCTCAAAATGCCTCTGGTCGCCTTCGAGCACGATAATCTTAAAAGCGACATGATCAGCGACGACGAACAACCCGCGGCTCTGCATCCTGTTGCTTTTGCCAACGATGCCGGTGAGCCGGCGCCGCCCGTACGCCCCGCCGAAAAGGCCGCGGCGGAGCTGACGCCGTTCATGCGCCAGTGGACGGCGGCCAAGCGGGAGAATCCCGATGCACTGCTCTTCTTCAGGATGGGGGATTTCTACGAACTCTTCTACGACGATGCAGTGATCGTGAGCCGGGAGCTGCAGTTGACGCTGACGGCGCGCGACCGGGAACGGAACCAGCCGATGTGCGGGGTTCCTTATCACGCCGTGGAGAGCTACCTGACGCGGCTGTTGAGGAAGGGCTATCGCATCGCCATCTGCGACCAGATGGAGGATCCCAAGCTCACGAAGAAGATCGTCCGGCGCGAAGTGACGAGGGTGCTGACGCCGGGTACGGCGCTCGATGCCGCTCTGGCTCAGGAGCAGAACAACTACCTGGCGGCGATCTTTGAGAGCGGGCCCGATTGGCACCCTGAAAGCATTCCCGCAGGGGCTAAAGCCCACGATAAATCCAGCGGATCAGCGTACGGACTGAAGCCCGTACCCTTCACCGAAGCGGGCTCCTCAGCGGAAGGAAAAGGCGGGAGGAAGGGCGGGTCGGTCTGCGCGGTGGCGCTGCTCGACGTTTCCACGGGAGAGTTTCGGACCGCGGAGTTTCAGGGCCCGGCCGCCCGCCAGCAGGCGGTGGACGAACTTGTGAAGGCTGCGCCAAGCGAGGTGTTGCTGGCCGAGAGCGCCGAGCTGCCGGCACAGCTTGAGCGGATTCCGGCGCGGACGCGTGTTCCCGACTGGGTATGGAGCAGGGAGTTCGCCGTGCCCCTCGTCGCCCGGCAGCTGAATGTGCATTCACTGGAGGGCTTTGGACTGGTCGGCCACGATGCGGCGGCGATCGCGGCGGGCGCGGTGTTGCACTACGTGCGCACGACGCAGAAGATCGAAGCGCTGCACATCGACAGCCTCAAATTCCAGGAGCATTCGACCGCGCTGGAGCTGGACCAGGTAACAGTGCGCAACCTCGAACTCGTGGAACCGCTCTTCATGGGCCAGGATAACCGCGCCACGCTCTTCCACACACTGGATGCCTGCCAGACGCCGATGGGCAAGCGCCTGCTCAGGGGCACGATCCTGAGGCCCCTTGTGGACGCCGCGGCGCTGGAAGCGCGCTATGAAGCGGTCGCCGAGGCGCATGGCGCCCTTGTCAAGCGCGAGGAGATTCGCCGCGGCTTTGGCGGGATTCTGGATTTGGAGCGGCTGCTAGCGCGCCTGAGCCTGGATTCAGCGGGACCGAGGGACCTGCGCGCGCTGGCCGCCAGCTTGAGCAGGCTGCCGGGGCTGAAAACGGCGGTCGAGGCCATGCAGGCCGTGCTGTGGCGGGGGCTGGTGGCGAGATTGGATACGCTCGCCGATGTTACTGCGCGGATTGCATCGACGCTGGTTGAGGAGCCCCCTCTGACTCTGGTTGACGGAGGCGCGATTGCCGCCGGCGTGGATACGGAACTCGACGAGCTGCGCGCGATTTCGACAACGGGAAGGCAAGCCATCGCCGCCATCGAGGAGCGGGAGCGCCAGCGCACGGGGATAGCTTCGCTGAAGGTGCGCTATAACACCGTCTTCGGCTATTACATCGAGATTACAAAGGCTAACATGGCTCTGGCGCCTGCCGACTATGAGCGCAAGCAGACGCTGGTGAATGCCGAGCGTTTCACCACACCGGAGTTGAAGGAGTACGAGCGCAAGATACTCTCCGCGCACGACCGCTCCATCGAGATCGAGAAGCATATCTTCGTCGAGTTGCGGCGCGCGGTGCTCGAGTCTGCCGGCCGCATTCGCCGCACCTCGACGGCCGTAGCCGAGACCGACCTGCTGACTAACTTCGCGCATCTCGCCGCGCTCAGGCGCTACGCACGCCCTGCGATCGTCGAGGAGCCGGTCATCGAGGCGGTTGCGGGCCGCCATCCGGTGATCGAGCAGTGGATGGAGGAGACGCGCGAGGGGCGCTTCATCGCCAACGATTTGTATCTCAATGCTTCGGGAGAAGGTCCCAGTTTATTACTTATAACTGGCCCTAACATGGGCGGCAAGAGCACTTATCTTCGCCAGTCGGCAATGTTAGTGCTGATGGCGCAGATGGGCAGCTTTGTTCCGGCAGAGAGTTTGCGTTTTGGGCTGGTGGACCGCATCTATACCCGCATCGGAGCCAGCGACAATGTGGCGCGCGGCCGCTCGACCTTCATGGTGGAGATGACGGAGACGGCCACGATTCTGAATACCGCGACCGGCAAGTCGCTTATCCTGCTGGATGAGATGGGGCGCGGCACGGCGACCTTCGATGGATTGAGCCTGGCCTGGGCGACGGTCGAATATCTCCATGCGGAGACGGGCGCGCGCACGCTCTTTGCCACGCACTATCATGAACTGACCATGCTGGCCGAAAAGCTGCCCCGCGTGCGCAATCTGCGGGTGGGAGTGAAAGAGGCGGCGGGCGGAATTGTCTTTCTGCATAACATTGAGCCAGGCGCGGCCAGCAAGAGTTATGGAATCGAAGTGGCGCGGCTGGCCGGGCTGCCCTCGGTGGTGATCGAGCGGGCCAAGCGGGTGCTGCGGCAGCATGAGAAGCAGGAGCGCCAGAGCGTGCAGGTGGAGACAGCCGAGCCTGTGCAGTTGACCATCTTTACGCCGCTCTCGCAGCGGATTGTGGATCGCATTGAAGCTGTGGATGTGAACTCGCTGACACCGCTGCAGGCGCTGAATCTGCTGGAAGAGTTACAGCAGGAATTGAAAGAGAAGGGATGAACCGAGGGACCAGGGACCAGGGACTAGGGACTAAGGACTAGCGATTAGGGTCATGTGTTAATGAGGGAGCAGCAGAATGAAAGAGAATTTGCGCCACGCCGTGGGAAGCCTGCTAGTAGTAGGCCTGGGAGGCATGGAGCTTACAAGTCTGGAGCGCGCGTGGCTCAAGCTGGTCAGGCCGGCGGGGATTATTCTCTTCCGGCGCAACATTGAGAATGCGCGACAGACGCGGGCGCTGCTCGGCGACGCCACGGGGCTGTGCGCGGCGCACGGCTTTCGCTGCGTAGACGTGGAAGGCGGCACGGTGGACAGGCTGCGCGACGCTCTGGCGCCCATGCCTTCAGCGCAGGCCGTGGCGCTTGCGGCGCTACGCCGCGGTTGGGAGATGCGGTCTCCCACCCTTTCGCAAAAGACGCGAAAGGATGGGGCACCCGGCAGTGGTTGGGAGGTGGGGTCTCCCACCCTTTCGCAAAGGACGCGAAAGGATGGGGCACCCGGCAGTGGTTGGGAGGTGGGGTCTCCCACCCTTTCGCA
>Ga0182014_10002095_pt1 | contig 25673 bp, 24 predicted proteins | sample 612S2DmetaG_FD_120489 | JGI IMG/M metagenome (GOLD analysis project Ga0182014, IMG submission 120489) | Permafrost microbial communities from Stordalen Mire, Sweden - 612S2D metaG | ecosystem: Environmental > Terrestrial > Soil > Wetlands > Permafrost | place: Sweden: Stordalen | collected...
AAGACGGTACTGGCGGCGGACGCCATCGTGCAGCAGAACCCGGACACCAATCCCGGAGATTTGCCCTGGGCCCTCTATAGCGAACGCAGAACCGTGGCGGATACGCTGTCCTGCGGCACGGTTTTGGGTGGAGATCCGCGCGAATGCACGGCCGTTCTGCGACTGATCGCTCCTCTGTTTCAGGGCACAGCCACGCCGGATGAAGTCGACAGCGCCTGCCGCGCGCTAGGGATTTCCGCGCTGGTCGTCAAAGATACCGACCCCGTCTGGAGCGTTCCCGGGAGCTGGGTGTGGCAGAGAGAGCCGCTGATCACCGGCGAGCACGTCCGCGTGTTTCTCTTTGGCCGCCAGTGAGCGGCGGCTTCCTGTCCGGCCGCTCCCTCGGCGTTCAGCATGCAGAGGTCGCGGCGGGCGCACCGGCCGCTTGGCCGGTCCTCCGCGCGCCGCAAGCGCGGCCTCATCCTCCGTTTTTCGATCGCTCCATGGGAGCCGCAACCCTCCCGTCGCGGCCGGAACGTATCGAAACCGGTTGCTCTACCGGACAATCGCGCAGCCATGCTCCGGCGATTGAGTGATTGACGCGTCCCCGATTGCCCGGTGTAACGCGAAGCCTACTCGAAGCTTTCCTCGGGTAGTGAGCTTCGGCGATCGAACGTTTCAACAATTCTTGCCGCGAGGCGGCCGATATGGGGCGAATGGGAAGGAACTGTGGCGGCTGGAAGCACCATGGATGTGCAGTCGCCGGTGAGCTCGATCTCGTCGGACACGCGGGCCGACTGGTCCGAGGCATTTGCGTTGGTCACCAGCCCGAAAGTCGCCTGCGCGTGGCACGCCTCGCATCACCGGGGACGTGCTAGACGGCCTGCTGCGGATTGGCTTTGTGCATCATCAGCAGATCATCTGGAACAAAGGGCGGACGGCGCTCACCAGGACCCACTACGGGTTTCAGCATGAGCCTTGCTGGTACGTCCGCAAGATCAACGCGCCGTGGTATGGGAGGGCTGGAAAGAACTCGACGGTCTGGGATGCCCACCAACCCTATGTCTCGGGCCGGGCCCGCCGCGTGCAGCCAATCGCGATCAGGTAATGCGCCATCGGGGCATACCCCGTGTGCACCACCTCGTCGTTCATGGAGAATACGAACACGTTGTGAAAGAATCGTTCGAGCAGCGCTTTCAGTTCCTTCCCGGTCTTACAGTTGACGTGGCCAATTTTGCTCGGAGGCGAAGCGTGAGCCTGCGATTCCATCGAAGGAGATCCCAGAATCAGCACCCCCTCGGGCGTCAATGATTCGACCGCGTTGCCCACGAAGCGGTTTTCGTCAGCCGCGGGAATATGCTCGATCGTGTCCATCGCATAAGCGCCGTCAAACCGGCCAGGGAACGGGCCCGCCATCAAATCGTGTTGTCTACATTCGAATTTCCAGGCCGGGTCCATGCGCCGGAGCACATCGTCCACAAAAACCTGGTCGAAATCCGTAGCTGTCAACCGCTCCACTTCCTGCTGCACCAGGCGTGTTCCAAACGCATCCGCACAGCCGATTTCCAGAACGTGCCGCCGCCCTGACAACATCTTCGCCACAAATTTGTATCGAGAAAGTGTGAACAGCAGGTGCCGCGGATCATCCTCCCAGACCTGATTGGTCATCAGGCCCAGTGTAGTCAAGCCCTTGTTCCGGGCGATATCGAGCGTCCGTTGATATTGCGGCTCACGAGTTCGGCGTGCTTCCGGTTTGGATTCCATGGCGATTTCCAGTCCACAGGCGAGTAACTTCAATTATGGCGCACCCTCCATCAGCTCCCCAATCGATTTCAGAACTCCGGTCTCGAACGGCGTCGGCCGGAACTCCGGAAAAGCCTGCCGCAAAGCGGCCGTGTAAAAACGCTGATGCCGGATCGGAACCCGGCGCGGTTCAGTCACCAGCGCAACCCCGCCACCCACAGCCTTCTGGATTCCGAGCGCTGCCCCCTGAAAGGTCAGCGCCTCGCCATGGGCCGCGTTCATCACTCCGCAACGCCGCCCCAGCAGGGTCAGCCGGATCAAGTTCGCCACGTCGTCAATGTAGATGTGGTCACGTTCCTCTTCCCCCTCACCGAAAAGCGTAATCCTTCCCTCTCTGAGCGCAGTGCGCAGAAACCGGTTCGGACCGTAACTGTTGTGCGTATCACCGGCCCCGTAGATGGCGCTCGGACGGACAATGGCCAGTCCCACCCTCGCGCTCCGGCACGCTCCCGCCAGCAGTTTTTCCCGGACGATGTGCGCCAGTCCATACGGATCGTCCGATTCGCAGCACGAGGATTCGTCGATCTTCTCGCAGCGTGCATGGTAGACACTGGCTGAGCTGATATAGACCACGTGAGCGCACGGAGCTGACTCGAGAGCCCCGCACACGCTGTCGATCATCGCCACGTTCTTCCGGAACGTGGCCCGATCCCGCCCCCGCTCGGGCGTCAGGCCGGCGGCCACTACCATCGCATCGTCCGGCTGGATGATCCGCCTCAGCTTCTCCGCCGCCGGGGGCTTGCTCAGATCCACCTCGGCCCTGCCCACCGGCCGGCACGGAACCCCGTGGCGACCCAGCAATCGGATCAGCCGGCTGGCCACGAACCCCTTGGCCCCCAGCACCACCACGCGCGGCAGGGTCACATCGCCAGCATACATCGCCCCACCTCGCCCGCCCCCACCTTCTCCAGCGCCAGGTTGATGTCCTGGAATGGATACCGGTGCGTGATCAGCCGGTCGAGTTGCAGCTTGCCTCGCTGATACAGCTTGAGGTAGCGCGGAATGTCCACGGTGGGATCGGTCGAGCCGCCCTCGCAGCCGGTCAGCACCTTGCCGAAATGCAGCGGCAGCGAGTGGATGGTGATGTCTTCGTCGTGCCTGGGAACGCCCACTAGAATCGTCTTTCCGGCGCGTGCCGTCAGTTCATAGGCCTGCTCGATCAGCCGCACCACCCCGGTGTTTTCGACGAACACGTCCACGCCGCCCGCCCCCACTATCTTCCTCACCTCTGCGGGCACGTCCGCCATGGTCGAATTAATCAGGTGTGTCGCGCCGAATTCGCGTGCCAGCGCCAGCTTATGGTCGTAGATATCGATGGCGATGATCGGGTCGGCGGCCACCATCGCCGCGCCCTGCACCACGTTCAAACCCACGCCGCCGCAACCGAAAACGGCCAACGACTGGCCGATCTTGAGGTGCGCCAGGTTATTGATCAATCCAAGCGCCGTCGTCACGGCACAGCCCATCAAGGCCGCAACCTCGAATGGAATGTCTTTGGGAATCCGCGTTAAGCGGTTCTCCGAAATGACGGCGGCTTCGTTGAAGGTCGTCACCCAGCCCGCGTTGACAACCCGCCCGTCCCACCTGTATTTCGGTCCGCCTGCGTGAATGCCCGCGCCCTTGCGCCAATGCAGCACGACGTGATCGCCCTTGGCAACCTGCGTCACGCCCGGTCCCGTTTCCAGCACCACCCCTCCGCCTTCGTGCCCCAACAGGTGCGGGAGAAACTTGTCGGGCCCTTTCACGCCCTCGATTTCGCCGATCTGCGCGCCGCAGATGCCGCTCGCGTGGATTTCCACCAGCACCTGCCCGCACTCCAGCCCCGGAACCTCGATCTCGTCGAGCACCAGCGGTGCGCGCAACGTCTCCAGAATCGCCGCTCTCGTCTTCATCAGGCCTGGCCTCCGGCTTTCTCGCCTCACTCGAAATAGATGAACTCGTAGTCCCCCGTGTACCCGAAATGCCGGTACAACCAAATCCACTCGGCCGTGTCGAAAAACGATTCGCAGGTCAGAGCCCAGCACTGCAGGTTAAACAACTCCAGCTCGCTGCGATAGCTCTCCAGCATGATGTACTTACTTTTACCCACCCGCTCGATCTCTCCCAGCGCGGTCTTCAGCTCGAAGATTCGCAGGTTATGCAGGCATCCCAGCGAAAATACGAGATCGAAATACCCGTCGCCGTAGGGCAGAGCATCCTGAGCCCGGTAGCGGTATAGCCGATCGCGAATTCCTTCCGGAGCGTCCGCCAGCCCATGGCGCGAAATGTCGAAACCATGTACCTCCGCGCCCGGGAGCAACTGGGCGAGCTCGTATAATATGTGCGCCTTCCCACAGCCCACATCGAGTATCTTCGAGTTGGCCGTAAGGTGATAGATATCGATGAACTGCTGCGCAACCGTCTTCCAGCGGCCGTCGTACCTGTATCCGCCATATCCATAGCGGCGGTCGCCATCCCAGTAGTCGAATTCGTACTCTTTCGCTTTCAGCATGCAGTGAACCTTATCGTCCACCATGCGCGCCAGATAGTCTCGTTTGGTTCTCTTATGAAATGGTGTGACGATATTCATCAGATTTCCCATAATTAACTCTCCGGTAAAACATTCTGTCCAGGTTGCCTCTCCTTTGCAGCCGTCCGCCGCGCGGGAGGCGCAATGACGCCCTGCCAAGGGCTCCCGATCAACTCCTCCACGGTTTTGCTGATCGTTTGAGCGGTAATGCCATAGTGGGCCATCAGCGAATCCTGCGACCCGTACTGATCCGGAAAAACGTCCGGAATTCCGATTCGTTTGAAGCGCTTGGGGCTCGAAAAATTCGCCTCCGACACAACCTCCGCCACCGCGCTCCCCAGTCCTCCAATCGTGCTGTGCTCCTCGGCCGTGACGATCACGGGTACTCCTGCCGCCATCCGTACAATCGCATCCATGTCCAGCGGCTTCAGCGTGGGGACATGCAGCACCGCGGCCTCCACACCGTTGCCGCGTAGCGCCTCCGCCGCATCCAGCGCAGGCTTCAATAATATGCCCGTGCTCACAATCAGCGCGTCGGCGCCCTCGCGCATCACGAAGGCCTTGCCGATCTCAAATGGAATGGTGCCATCAGTGACAATCGGGTCTCCGCCTTTTGCCAACCGGATATAGATTGGCCCTGGATGATCCACCGTCGCCGGCATCAGGCGGCGCATCTCCTCCGCGTCGGCCGGCGCTATAATGCTCATCCCTGGGAGAGCGCGCAGAATCGCGATATCTTCGATGGCCAGGTGTGTGGGACCGAGCGGCGCGTATACCAGCCCGCCTCCGCTTCCAATCAGCCGCACCTTCACGTTGTGCAGGCACAAATCCAGCGCCACCTGTTCGAAACATCGCCGCGTAATAAATGTCGCGATGGTGTTGACATAGACAATCTTGCCTTCCAAAGCCAGCCCCGCCGCCATCCCGATTATATTCGCTTCGCTCACTCCCTCCATGAAATACCGGTCGGGCATCTCCTCCTTGAACTGCTGCAAGGCGCCGGCGCCGAGGTCCGAGCCGATAAAAAAAATGCGGGGGTCGTTCTTAGCGAGCTCGTAGACCAGATCCAGACAGGTTTTGCGCATCGGCTAACTTTCCAGTTCCGCCAGCAGGGATCGCACCTCGTCTTCGCTGACCCTGGTCTTGTGGTGCCACTTGAGGTTATTCTCCACGAAGCTCACGCCCTTCCCCTTAATCGTGTGGCAGATCAGGATGCTGGGCTTGTCCGCTTCAAAAGGCGTCCGGCTCAGCGCCTCGCGCAGCTCCGGCACGCTGTGGCCATCCACCTCTTTCACCGCGAAGCCAAAGGCGCGCCACTTATCGGCCAAAGGCTCCAGGTCGAGTACTTCATAAGTAGTGCCGTAAGACTGCTGCTTATTGTAATCGAGTAACACCACTAAGCGATCCAGCCGATGTTGGCTGGCGCATAGAGCCGCTTCCCACACCGAGCCTTCATTGGATTCACCGTCGCTGATAATGACAAAGACACGATGCTTCGCTTTCTCGTACCGCGCGCTCAAGGCGAAACCGATGCCGATCGGAAGGCCATGACCCAGGCTGCCGGTGGATGCCTCCACTCCGGGCACCTTGCCATGCTCCGGATGGCCGCCCAGAATGCCATCCGCCTTGCAGAATCTCCAGAGTTCGCTTTCCGGAAAAAAGCCTTTGTCCGCCAGTACGGCATAGAGCGCCAGGCATCCGTGGCCTTTGCTTAGAATGCAGCGGTCGCGGCCTGGCCAGCCGGGATTGCCCGCGTCGTAGCGCAGCACATCGTCGTAGAGCACGCGCAACATCTCTACCAGTGAGAACGCCGATCCCACGTGGCCCCGGTTCCCCGCCTGCAAGGTCTTGACGATGGTCTGGCGCAACTTCCGCGAACGGGCATCCAGCGGCGTGCGATTCACCGGCGGGCCTTTAGTCGAAATACGAGAAGTGCTCATATTCTGTCTTCGCGGTCCGGAGCATGGCTTCCGCTTTCGCCAATTGTTCCGCCTGCTTTCCGCACCGCTCCGCTTCGCTCAATCCGGCGAAGCGCCGCCGCAAGAACTGCTCCGGCAGAAACTCGTTGAGAAGGATCAGGCACCATTTCAGCGCGAACAGCGGATAGAAAGCTTCAACCCGCCTGGCCAGTCCGTCACACCAGAAAAAACTCCGAACCACCCCTTTCGCAAACTGCCGCTTCAAGTCCGCCGGAAGCACCATCGCCGGATGGAGCAGAAAGTCGCAGACGGTTTTCGCAGGATCGTCCCATCCAAAGTACTCGAAGTCGAGGAAGAAGATCTCTCCGCTCGAATTCTCCAGCGCATTGTGAAATCCGAAATCCGAAGGGCTCAGCGTCCTTGCCTTCCCATCCAACTCCGGCTCAAACATCTCGCCGGCTCGCTTACGGCTCCAATCCGATATCCACTCGAGCGCGGGAACGAACTCGCCTTCCAAAAAAGCGCCCAAGTCACCGTCCGCCCGCCCCCGCAAAGGAGCCAGCCGCCGCCAAAGATTCTCCAGCAGCGCGCCGCCCGAAAAGCAGGCTTCCGAAGCCGGCCCCAGCGAACGGCTCCCCGGCCGGCCGCGCAAATCCGCCAGTCGCCCCACAAAGCCGATCGCTGCTTCGATGGCCTCCGCCGTTACCTCTTGCGGGCCGATCTTCCGGCCCTCGATCCATGCATAAATCGCCAAACCGTCTTCCTGGCTGGCGGCCACCGGCCGAGGGACATTTCGCACACCGTTCTCCCACAGAAATGCAAGGCTGGCAAACTCCGTGTCCATTCGCGCACGGTCGTCGGAGGCGTGGCGGAAGTAGACCTTTAACGCGTAACAGGCTTGTGATTCCAGTGTCAAACGGTACACGCGGCTGTTCCGGCCACCGCCGGCTTCCTCCAGGGCGACGACCTCGCCCGGCCCCAACATCGCCGCGGCTCTCCTCAGGACGTCCCGCGCCACGTCAGTTTGGGCCAAAGAAATACTCCCTAATCTCCTGCCAGCTCTTCATCCGCGTCATCCCCGGCGGCAGTGCGGAACGCCCGGACGGTTCATACAGCACCCGAACCGTGCCTGCCGGAAAGCCCTCCTCCAGGAAAGTCTCTTCCAGGTCGTCGATGAAATGCGTGCACCTTAGCTGCCGGATGCGCTCGATCTTCTCCGCGCGCGTCGCAGCGAAAAACACCCCATCGCGGCTCAGGCCCAACCCCTCTGCCTCGAAGAAGCCGTTCGCCGCCATCCACTCCAGGGCTGCCTTCCTCAAGTTCGTGCCGGTGGTATCGAACCGGGAGAATTCCGTTTTGTGGCTCACCACGTAGACCTTCACGCCCTCTTCCCAGCAGCGCTGGAAAAACTCGACCACACCTTCTATTAGCTGGGCCTCGCCGATGCGCGATCCGTATAACAGCGCCTGGCACTTCTGCCACTCGATCTCCCCTCCCGGCAGCCGGCGAATTTGGTCGCGAATTTCTTTCTTGGTCTGAGCCGCCTCGCCACCGATCAACCCTCTCTCACGGGCGATCCGGCCCAGCGCCTCGTCATAAGTAACGATCGTGTTATCAAAATCGATACCCACTATTTCAATAGGCATTCGAAATACCGGCACAAGGAGACACTATCGATCGGGGTGCGATTACCCAAAGTGGCGACAGCCTGAGCGCCCACACAACTGGCGATGAAGCTGAGCACTTCCGAAGGCGTTTCCAAAGCTGCGCAAGGCGCTGTGATGGCCAGCACCGCATCGCCGGCGCCCACCCGGTCGACGACGCGCCCGCTGAAAGCGGGGGTTTCGCAGAAGCCTTCAACGTGGCTGTAACAGAGGCAGCCTTGATTGCCGCGTGTGATGATGATGCGGCCGCACGCGAGCTTTGCCGAAACGTCGCGGACGATGGTTCTCAGATCCCCCTGCGGGTTGCGCGCCTCCATGCGGATTTCCTTTTCCGAAATGGAGATGAAGTTGGCGCGGCGGTACTTGGAAACGGTATTGAATCCTTGATTCCCGGCATTGACCTGAGTATTGATTGCGAGGAACGGGGCCTTAGCGGAGAGGAGGTCGGCCACCTCGTGGGAGATCATCCCGTGGCCGTAATCCGCCACTACGACCACGTCGTATTCCGGCAGTAGGGCGTCCAGTTTCTCGCAGATCGCCGCGGATTGCGAACCGAGCCGCTCGATCTCCGCCATCACATAGACCTCGAAGAGCTTCTGCAAGGGGTACGACTCGAGAAAGCGGCGTTTGACAATGGTGGGAGCGTTTTCGATATGAAGGAAGATCTTCTCGACGGACGCGTGGAGATGCTCGCGGATGAATTGCTCGTGCGAATCGATTTCGCCCAGCAGGGTGAGGACGCTGACCCGGTCGCAGACGGCGGCGACATGGTTGGCTACCGCGAGGGACCCGCCGGCAAACCGCTCGCTGCTGATATGCCGGGCCGCCAGGACCGGCTCCTTACCCGCCTTTCCCAGGGTTTCGCAGTATTGATACTCATCGACGATGGCCTCGCCCAGGACCAGCACACGCAACCCGCGCGCCCTCTCCAGGCTGCGAATCACATCGTCGGAAGTGTAGCGGCCGCAAAAAGAACGCAGGAAGCGCTCGGTCTCTGCGGGAAAGATGTTGAAATGGCGATTGAGCAGGCTGGAGGAACTGAAGACGACATCGCCAGCAAATTTGAGGCTGCCGCCGACCTCGCGAATGGCCTGTTCCTCCAGGGCTACAGCGCCAGTCCGATCTTCCAAATTCCGGAATTCCGTGCCCTTAACGAAAATATCCGGTTTCAGGAGGCGGATCGTATCGGTCGCCATTGGCCACTGATTGATAGCGACGTAATCTACACAGGCGAGCGCGCCGATGGACCACGCCCGTTGCGTCTCGGGGAAGACCGGGCGATTGGGACCCTTATTGACAAAGCGGTCGGGAGTCACCGTGACGATCAAGACGTCGCCCAGTTGCTTAGCCTGCTCAAAGTGGCGAATGTGGCCGACATGCATCAGGTCGAATACGCCGTGGCAATGCACCACCACTTTGCCCGCATGGCGCAAGTCGGCCACCACCTGGGCCAATTCCTCCAGCGTCAGCATCTTATTATTGGACAACCCCGTTACCGCCGTCATCGCAATCCCAGTTTCTTGACCGTTTTTACGTTGATGTAATCGTCGTTCGACAGACTGTTATCGAACTTGCCTGCCTTGAACGCGCCGCACAAATCCCGGATCGCGTCTTCGATCGTACGGCTCGGTCGATACCCCAGTCTTTCCGCGATCTTGCGGGAACTCACGTGGTACGACCGGTTGTCGTTCGTGGCGGTGGTTTCAATTCGGATGGGCGCCTTCTCCGGGAACTCCCGTTCCACCACGTCCTTCGCCATCTCCGCCAGTTGGGCCACCGTGTGATTCTCGTAGCCCGCGTTGAAGATCTCTCCATCCACCAGGTGCGCAGGGTATTCGAGCATCTTCATATACAGCTCGGTCACGTCGTCGATGTGAATGTTCGGCCGTTTTTGCGCTCCCCCGAAAACCGTAATCACGCCGCGCTGGATCGCGTGGTTGGTCAGAATGTTGACGGTCAGATCGAAACGCATCCGCGGCGAGTACCCGCAGACCGTGGCCGGGCGCATCACCACGGTGGTAAAATCGCCCGCCCGGTATCTGGCCAGTGCCGTTTCGCAAAGCCCCTTATACTTGCTGTAATCCGTCAGCGGGACCAGGGGATGTTCCTCGGTCACCTCGGAGGCTTCACTCACGCCATACACCGAGCTCGATGAGACGTACACGAATCGCCGTACCCCCGCCTTCTTGCTGGCTTCCACCATCGGCTCGAAACAATCGTAGTTGATGGTCTTGCTCAGCGCCGGATCCAGTTCATAGCTGGGGTCGTTGGAAATGCAGGCAAGGTGAATTACCGAGTCGCAGCCTTCGACAGCGGCCGCATAGCTGGCGGTGTCGCGGATATCGGCGGTCACCACGCGAAGCCGCGGGTCGGAGGGCAAACCGCCGGACCCGAAAAGCATCAGATCGTACACCACCACTTCGTAGCCGGCGCTCAACAGCTTGGGAACGAGGACGCAGCCCTTATACCCTGCTCCTCCGGTTACCAGTACTCTCTTCATGGATACCCGCAGACACTCTAATCATACGATGTCCGGGAGTTTCAGGCTCGTTCGCCTGGATTGTCCAGCGGCACGCCGTACTGTTGTATTCTCCCGTCCAGGCCCATTAGCGTACGTACCGCCCGGTCCAGAAACCTCAGCGGCGACTCGGTCGCCGGGTTGAGACCGAATACGGTGACGGGAATATTGGCCAGCAGTCGCATGAGCAGTCGGGCAGACAGAATGTCCCTGTACTGTGAGTCCGTCAACAACACGCGCAGAATCTGCGAACCCAGCAGGCATAGCGTAGCGCTTTCTGAAAGGGGAGCCCAAACATCGGCGTAGGGTTCCGAACGCAGAAGGTCGAATATCCGCCTGAAAAGCTCGTCTTGAGTGGCATGACTCCTGGTGGCCTCCGCCGAGTACGCGCCCGGTAGGACTCTGAAGGTTGCCAACACTTCGGGGATGTAGCACGTCCCATGTCGCAATGTCAGCACCAGCACACAGAACCAGTCGGAATACCACTTCAGGGCAGACGAGAAACCTCCAAGTTCAAGAAGGGTGGCGCGGTTGAAAATCGTCATGCCACCACCCATGTGAACGTGGTGGTGTGTCATGCGGTCCGCAACCTCGTCCCGGCTGACGTACCCGGCATCGGAACGAAATCGCGGCCGGATATAGCGGACTCGCCCGGTGACGGGGTTAAACGGGGCCAAGTCTGCAACACAGAGCTTGGCAGTGGGGTTCCGCGCCAGTAGCGTCATCGATTTCTCGAAGAAGCCCGGCAGAATCTGGTCGTCGGCGGCCGGCCCGTAGATGAAATCCCCGGTCGCCTCCAGAACACCGCGATTGATCGTCGGAATGGCGCCCATATTCCGCGGGTTCACCAGCAGTCGCACCACCGGGTCATGCGCGGCAATCTCGCGGATGATCTCGACGCTGTCGTCGGTCGACGCGTCGTCGATTACCAGCACTTCCATCGGCCGTGCCGACTGGCTCAAGATGGCGCCCAGCGCACCGCGCAGATACCGCCCGTGGTTGTAATTCGGCATGATTACCGAAAGAGTAGGAAGTGCAGAAGACCTCACTGTGGACATTCGTGCCAAAGCCTCCGGCATTCGTCAGAACAGCAGCGTCACGCTGCGATAGGTGGGCGCCGGCCCAACCGCCCCTCAAACCTCCTCAACATAGCAGCTTGTGGCTATCGGTTGGGATGGGCGTTTAGCGTCAGAACCTGAACGCCCGGCGCAATCTGCTCCCGGAGACGCGCGCTGACGGTGGCGGCCAGAGGGTCGGCGAGTGCCACGAAAATTGAACTGCCGGGCGGAGCGTGGCGCGGCAGCACGATTGGCATACCTAGATGGGTCTTGCCGGCCCGCTGCGGGTCTTCATCGACAAAAAAACTCACACGGTCGCCCACTTCGCTGTACAGCCAGGTGCCTGCGATCGAAGTGCCGAAGATCCCAAAAGGCCTCCGGTAAATCCGCCGGGCAGCGGTCCGCATTCGCTCCAGCCAGTCCAATTCCGCATCCACCATGGCGAGCACCGTCTGGGCATCTGGAAGAGGCCGCTCCGTAGAACCTTCGTGACCTGGATAAGCAACCAACGTGATTTCCCGGGGGACCCAGTCGGAAGCGATCATTCGCACGGAGTACCCTGCCTTCTCCACGATCGCCGCCAAGGTAGCGGGACAAAAATGCGAACAGTGGTCCGCCACCAGGAGTTCGAAAGGATTCTCGGTGTAATTGGGAACCTGAATGAGCAGCATGCCGCCCGGCCGCAACATGCGTGCGGCCGCATCCAGCAGTCCATGCGGCGCGATCAAGTGTTCGAAGACGTGGCTCAATGTTATGAGGTCGAACTGGCCGGGCACGTCTCCCAGGGGGCCCGTGTACAGGCGCTCCACTCCCGGAAGCGCTTCGATCTCCAACCGGTGTTTGTCGCCGAATTCGGTACCCGCCAAACTCCAACCGGGTAATATTTCGCCGGCCGTCTTTAGAAGAGAGCCGTTGCCGCAACCTATGTCCAGCAATCGTCCGCGCGGTGCGAGCCGAAAATCGCGGGACAGTCGTTCGAGTATGCGCCGGGATCGGGCAGTTGCTTGTCCGGACGACTGGTCGAAAACACCTTGCTCAGCCCCTCCGCTTTGATGCCAGATCGTGTACTGGCGGTAAATCTCGGTCGTTTCGTGGCGCCACTTGTCGTCCGTCACTGCCTGCACACAGCGGCAATCGAAGCAAATGCCCAGCTTGCCGCCGGCCGGCCAGGGGGTGCAGTCCGACGCCACACGGCGGAAACTCTTATATCTGTCGACTGTTTCTAGATCCGCGGAACCACAGACGTGGCATGCCGGGTTAACGGATTGGTTCATGGAAGGTCGGGGATTGGTTCACTTTTTCAAGATGGACGGCCCGGGAGGTTGCAGATCTGCTCCCAGAGGCCGATGAGCGAGCGCTTCTTCGGGGTCAGAAGCCGGCTTCGGCGCGTAAAAAAGGCGTTACACTCCACGGCCTCGCCATCACAGTGCTCCTGCGAAAACGGTTCAAGGTGCCTGAGAATGAACCCACGACCCTCCAGATATTCCTTCACTTGTTGGGAAAGTTCTGGTCCCTTTGTAGAGCGGCCTGAAATGACACTCCTGCTCGATGCATAGGACTTGTTCCAGGTGTTGACCGAATCCTTCGAGGACCTGATATTCGAATCCTTGAACATCGATTTGGAGAAAATCCGGTATCTCTGAGATGGGCCGCGGGACCGCGTCGGCAAAGCGGCACAGTTGGACGGGCGCAACCGCTTCTATAGCGCACATTTTAGAGACCAGCGGATAAGCACTTAGGACATCTATGTCCGGTTCCAAGCAGGAAGAACAATATGGACTGACCGTCCGGTAGAATTGTGATGGCCCAGATTTGTCTCCAAGCGCGAGGGGGTAGAGAGTAAACTCTGGGTCGGCACGTCTCAGCCGAGCGCATTCATTCTCGTCTGGCTCAACTCCGCTGGCGGTGACCAACCCCTTCCGAACCCACGACCTCCAACGGAGATCGAGGCCGTCCCGCGCGCCTACTACGAATAGGTGAGGGTTCCCGAAGGCGGCAACATGACGCCGCAGCAACTTCACGGTGCGCTGATTATGCCGAAAGAATCGCAACTCATGACGAAGCCGATGGGCAAATCTCTCAAATGTGACGTCCTGCAGGCGTGCGATCAGCAGATTCACGTTTAATCCGGGATCTTCCGTTCGAGCCTTGCTGGCTCCAACCAATTGTACATCGGATCGCCGATTGGAGCTCATCAAACGCCTGCGTCGATTCCACGGTCAACATGGCCCGCGCCTCCAGTTCAGGATCACTATGGATGCTCTGCGGCCCTCTGCCCGGGCGAGGAAACTGTCGAATTGGCGGCACCACCGACGTGGCATGCTGAGTCAAGAAATCGATTCATGGCGACTCGGGGATCGGCCTACTCTTTCGCCAAATGTGTTGCAGGCGTTCGGGAGTCTCGTCGAAAGGTCGGGAAGCACCCGCGACGTCACTGCGGACCTTCGTGCCAAAGCCTCCGGCATCGTATCAGGATGGCCGTTACGCCGGGCAGGACGAGCAGCGTGACACCGCAATAGGAGGCCGCCGCCCCTACCGCCCCATAGATCTTTCCAAAATAACAGGTTGTCCCCACCACCAGCAACGCCGCCGTGGCGCTCAGGGCGGCAAGCGGTTCGCGCTTATGCGCCCGAAGGTATACCCCCTGGACCACCGCCACCTGCATGAGCACCTGCCCGGCCAGGAAGAGACCCGTCGGAAGGGGCGAGAGAATTCGGTTCACCAGCGGAAAACCGATGGCGTGCATGGCTAAGACCAAGCTCTCCAGCCCCACCGCGCCCAGCGCCGCCACTCCCACGCACGCCATCCCCGACCGCACTGCCATCCGGTCCAGTTCTTTATACTCCCGCCGCGCGACCAACATCCCGAACCGTGCCGCCCTGGTCGAAATCCACGCCGTGGACAGTGCCCCGATAGTGGACACCACCGACCAGGTCATTCCCATCTGGCCCGCCACCACCGGCCCATAGTAACGAAAAAGAATAGGCGTGAAGAAGTACGTCAGGAAATAGCCGCTCCACCAGCTCAGCGCAAAACGCCATTGCACCGGCAACAGATGGTGGCGCCATGAAATTCCCGCCTGATGTCCGGCCCGGCGGATCTGCGCCAGAAATGCACCATGCTGCCGCACGAGCATGGCGACCGACACCGAGAACGTCGCCGCCGCACCGAGGGGTATGGCCCACAGCCCGGCGCCGGCAAACAGAGCGCAGCAGATGCACGTGTTCTGGGCTACGTTGGCGAAGAACCGGTAAGCATAAACCTGCGTAATGCGGTTGCACCCCTCCAGCAGCGCCCAGATGGGTGTCAGCAGCATATTGAATGCCGTGACGGTACACAGCGCCACCCATGGGCCCAGCCATCGCATGCCCGGGTTGGCGGAGTGCGAGAACATCGCCGTCCCGGCAAGTCCCAGCACAATGCCGGCCACCACCGCAATTCCGCTGGCCCACCGGACGGCAAAGGCAAGCAGGCTGCGCAGTTTCGCCAGCGCCTCCTCGCTGCCCGTGATCCTGCCGTCTCCGTCCAAACCGAGCCGCGACCACTCATGGCTGGCGAATTGCAACAGCACCTGCGCCGATCCCATGTCGAACAGGATCTGAAACGCCAGCAGGCTGTTAAAGGTGTAGTAGTAACCCTGGCCCTCCGGCGTCAGCCGCGAGACCACCGCCACGATGATCACCGGCCCCGCCAGCATGCTGGCCAACGGCGCCAACATGCCAAACCCCACGCCGGAATCGAAAGTGTCTCCTAAAGACCGGAAAACGCTCCATCCGGCGATCCGCCCGATGGCATGTCCGTTACTTTCCAACTGCTTGGGGCACTCAGGCGGCGCAGATGGAGAGCCTGGTCGAGACACGACGCCCTGATTTTATCATGTGTAGCTCGTCCAACCGGAACGGATGGCGGGTGGTTGGCGAACGTATCGCTTCGGCCTCACCCGGGGCAGCCGAGCCTTGATTTCACTTCTCCGCGCCAGTTCGCGTTAGCGTTCCTGATGCAGCCCTATGCTTGCGCGCAGCATCCGCCGGGGCGAGCCTACGTGTCCACGTCCATGAAGTAATAGCTGATCATGTGGCACACAACCATATGGGCGTCTTCAATACGGCCCATGTGAAGCACGGGCACCTGGATGTTTAGCTGGGCCATCGGGCCGAGGCGCCCCCCGTCGCGGCCGGTGAGCGCCATCGTCCGGCAACCAACCTGGTTGGCGTATTCCATGGCGCGCACCACGTTGGGCGAATTGCCAGAGGCGCTGATCGCCAGAAACAGGTCGCCGGGCTGAGCGAAGTTCTTAAGCTGCTCGACAAAAACCGCGTCGTAGCCCACGTCGTTGGCATAGGCCGTCAGGGTGGGCAACTGGTCCGTCAGCGCTATCATGCGGAAGCGCATAAGTCGGTTAAAGCTGGCGCCCTTCACGATGTCGGAGGCGAAATGCGATGCCGTCGATCCGCTGCCGCCGTTGCCGCAGACGAAGATGTGCCGGCCGCCGGCGCGCGCCTGCTGGAACCACTCGATCGCCTGAGTTACTTTGTTCAGGTCGATGGACTCAATCGCTTTCAGCAAGTCTGCTTTATATGCTTCGGGAAAGTTCATGCTGGTTTCCGTCATCGGCGCAGGGCCGAGTCTCTTCGCCGTGGTCATGCGCGCTCCAGGATCGCACGCCGCAGAGCGGGAATAGTGGCACGATGATCGCCGCGGAAATAGAAGCTCGCGCCGCCATCCGCCACAGTACGCACCAAGATGGTCTTATGGGGCCGAAAGTAATATCCCGGATCGCTCTTGGGCAGCTCGCTGTGAATGTCGCCGTCAATCGGCAACAGGTCGAAAACCGCGGTGGCAAAGTCGCGGATGGCGCGCCCCTGTTGATGGGCGACGTTGCGGCTCATCGCCAGCGCCTTCAGATAGACCTCAGGGGCCATCACCGCCGAACCGAAGCTGAGCATGACGCCACCCTCCAGCCGTTCCACCGCTGCGGCGAAAATCAGGAAATCACGGTAGCTGGCCGCGCCCAACGCCGCGCCATCGCAGTTCGGATGCTCGTGCAAAATATCGTATCCCACGCCGACGTGTACCGTCACGGCCACCGAGCGCCGCCACGCCGCCGCCAGCACACTAAGATCCCGGTGCGGATAATCGCTCGCGTCGATGCGCCGCCCGATATTCTCACCCAACCCCAGCGAAAGCTGGGCGGCTTCGGCGATCCAGTCGTTCAGCTCGCCAGTCTCGCGCCACAGGCCGAACTCGCCGCTGCGGATGTAGCGCCCGACATTTTCGGTAGTGGCGCCGATGCGCGCCAGCTCGTAATCGTGGATGGCGCCGGCGCCGCCGATGGCGATGTGGTCGATGAAGCCGCGCTCCACCAGGTCGATGATCTGCCGGTTCACGCCGGCGCGCAGCACGTGCGCACCCATCATGAGGATGCGGGCCGTGCCTCGTTCCCGCGCGCGCACCACGCAGGCCGCCAATTCGCCAAGCTGCGGATGCGACCAGGGCAACGGTGCTTGTTCGAGGGCCAGCCACTGATCCGCCCGTAGGTCGTTCACGCGTTCGGCGAGCGGTTTGACTACCAGACGCGAGCGGTCAAATACAGGATATTTACTCTCCATTGGGAAATAGTGGTGCGAGCAGTTGCTCCCCGCCAAGGTGGTTGGGAGTAATCTGATCCGCGCCGACGCCCGCTTCCTTCACGTTCTCGATCTCGACGCGGCCATCGCCGAAGCCCGGAAATTCGCTTTTCATCGGTTTGCTCGTACGGCGGCTGGCAACAGAAATGCGCCTCGGTTGCGGATTTGCTGGACGAGTAGCGACAGCATCTCCCACCTGGTAGGTTCGCCGATGCATGGGTAGTTTCTCAGGTGTACGCGCTTCCTGGCCTCCCAGCGAGTTGGCAAACTGGAATCGAGCGGAATGGAGTCAAGGCCGCGCAATGCCCTGGCGCGGCGGTTGAACAGCCACACTGTGTCCCGATACTGGTAGAAACACCCGGGGTTCAGCACGCATCGGGGAATCCGTGCCAGAAATTCGTCATTGACCGCGGAAGCGTTCCGGCAAACAACCACCCAATCGGTGAAATCAAGCCTGGCGAGCCGGTGCGCCGGCAGCGTCGCCCGAGGCGACTCGCCCTCCATCACAGTGACTTCCACCCGGCGCGGGTAAAGTGTGTCGTGGGTGCGCGATACTCTTGCCGTGTCCCCTTCGTCCTTCGGCAGGTACCAGATCGGGTTGGCTCCGGCGACAGCGTATTGAGCGGGATCATAACCTGACGGTTCGAACACGACATACTGGCCCTTCTGCATCTTGGGTCCATTGATCTGCTTGAGTCTCTCGAATGTAGCGGGCGACAGTATGTCGATCTCGCTGGTGGCTTCCATGGTGGGGACCTTCAATGCTACCGAACACATCTCGCACCACTTAAGCTGATCACCGAAATCCGCTGGCTTGCGCTTCCACCAGCCGGGCTCGATCGGCCAACCGCCTGGACCGTCGAAAAGCATGTCGAGCGCGGCCGCAATCTCGCAGAAGAACGCTCCCTTGGGTGAGATCGACGCACTCCAGAGATTCTGGATCCAGCAGCGGTCTCGCAATGCGAACCACTGTTCGTCCGGAATTCCCAACTCCTTGCGGGTAATCAAAATCGCCTGATGTGTGTTGACGCTGCAGTGATCGTTGATGATCTGATAGGGAAAAACATCCTGGATCTGCTCAAAGTTGCGGTAGTAACCGTTGCCGAGCGAACTCCACAGACCCCGCCGGCGCCCGCGTTGGTACTTGACTATTCGGCCATATTGCCGGAAGCCATCCACCGGTTGCCGGATGAAGGAGTATGGCCTGGGCTCGGGAACTTTGGCGGCATAGTAATCGATAAGTTGATCGAATTGAGGATGAAGCGTAGGTTCGCCACCCATGATGCCGACCACACCCTTGAAGCCCGCCATCGAATCCACTGCCCGCCGGAACGCTTCCAGATCCATGAAGAAAGGCCGGGTATGCTGGCCGCAGAAGCGGGTACAGTTCGAACAACTGTGACTGCAGGCATTGGTGATTTCGATCTGTATGACTTTCATGTCTGCGGGAGATCTCATCGGACTTCCTCCTGCAAACTCTTCGCGGGCAAATCAGGGAGATGCGCCAGATAGCTACAGCCGTTTGAGATCGGACATAATGGGACCACACGGAAGCTGCGATGAGCGAACTCCTGCCGGGCGCCGGACCGGTTGATATCGCGATGCCGACTTACAATTGCGCGACGTGGCTGCGCCAGACGATGGATTCGATTCTCGCCCAGGATTTCAGCCGATGGCGCCTGATTGTTCGCGACGACCGATCCTCCGACGATACCAACCGGGCCTTGGCCGAGTGGCAGGCGAGGCTGGGCGGGCGGATGACGATCCTGCCCGATTCCGGCGCCCGCAATCTCGGCGTGACGGGCAATTACAACGCGGTTTTCGACGCCGCGACCGCGGCTTGGGTCATGTCGGCGGACCCCGATGACGTCTGGCTTCCCGGCAAGACTCTGCGTACGTGCCAGGCTATGCAAACAGCCGAAGCGGAATTCGGCGCTAAGATTCCCATCGCCATCTGTACCGATGCCGCTGTGATCGATGGGGCGGGCCGGCCGCTCGCTCCTTCGTACTGGCGCTGGTCCCGCCTGGGGTTGACACGCTTCCGCGACGTGCCCAGAGTGGCTATGGAAAGCGCGGCTTTGGGTTCCACGATGATGATGAACCGCGCCTTGCTGGATGCGGCGTTGCCCATACCCGCCGCCGCGCCGTATCAGGACTGGTGGCTCGCCCTGGTGGCTGCCGCATTTGGGCAATTGATCCCACTCCCCGAGCGGACCATCTTGTATCGGAGGCATGGCAGCAATGAAACGGCCGACCCATACAGCAGTGCGTTGGGACGCGCGCTCGGCCGTGCTGTTACCGCGCCTGGCGCGGCGAGGCAGCGCCTGAGGAAAGTTGTGGCTCAGTCTTCGGCCATTGCCGGCGCTTTCGTAGAACGATACCGAAGCCGTCTCGAACCGCGGGACGTAGTAGCGCTGGAGCTCCTCGCCAAATTCTTTTCCCTGGGTCCGCTGGAGCGCAGGATCGCACTGCTGCGGCACGGGCTCTGGTTTAGCTCGCGCGTTAAGAACCTGGGGTTGCTGGCGCTGGTGTAAGTCGCGGCCCATGTCAGTCCTTGACCACCGCTCCTTTACGGTCGCGGCTCGGTAATGGCGACGCCAGTTCCATGCGGCCGCGGTAGTCGGTCAGCTTCTTCTCCTCCAACGGCTCCGCCGGCGGATATTCGAAGTTGATTCGTTCGCGCTCCAGCGCCAACGGACGTTTCTGGACCAGCGTGTGGATCGAGCCGATATATTCTCCCAACATGCCGATGAAGAAAAGTTGGATCGAGCCGAAAAAGAACATGCCGATCATCGCCGGCGCGATGCCGAGCGTGAAGCTGTGCCAGTACAGGAGCTTGTATGTCAGGTAGTAGAGGCCGGCCAACAGGCTCACCGCCGAACAGAATAGCCCGGCAAAGGTAGCCAGCCGCAGCGGCACCTTCGACAGGCTGGTCAGTCCCAGCATGACCTGGTCGTAGTGCGAATAGAAGTTGTTCTTGGTGCGGCCCCGTTTGCGGCGCGCCTGGCTGTAGGCGATCTCCTTGTGCGGCAGGCCGATCTCGGCGATCATGCCACGGAAATACGGATACGGATCGTCGAACCCCTTCACGATTTCCACCACCTTGCGGTCGTAGAGGCCGAATCCGATGAAATTGTCGTAGGTTTCGATCTCCGCCATGTGGCGGATCATCTGGTAATACTTTTTGCGCAGCCAGAATAGCAGCGGGTTTTCGTCGCTGGTCTTCTTGACGGCGATTACGATGGGGGTTCCCCGTTCCCATTCGAGAATCATCTCTTCCAGCAGCTCCGGAGGGTCCTGCAAATCCGAGAGCAATATGATCACGGCTTCGCCGGTGGCCTGGTGCAGGCCGTGGATGGGAGAGCGGATATGCCCGAAGTTGCGGGTGTTTTCGATGACCTTCACGTTACGGTCGGCGGCTGCCATGCGGCGCAGCACATCGACCGTGCCGTCCTGAGACGCGTTGTCGATGAAGATGTGCTCGTAGCGATAGCGGCCCAGGCGCAGCATGACGGCCCGCACCCGTTCGTACAACTCCTCGACATTCCCTTCTTCGTTGAAACAGGGGCTCACCACGCTGATGGTCTTCATCGTTTTCCTCCGCGGGTCAACGGTTCACCGCCTGGTGCTCGTCCTTGACTCGCATCTCGATGGGAGTGCTTCGGCGCGAGTCGGCGGCCGCGGGCTCCAATCCCCGGCTGTAGATCAGTTCGCGCAGCGAGGGAATGCTCGAATACGGGCTGTCGATCGAGTCGATCATGATGGCTTCGTCCTGCGCGACGGGCTTCAGCAGCACTTCGCCGCGCATCAACTCGCGGCAGGAAATCTGGCCGCGTTGCAAAGGGACGGCGAGGTACACGTCGTTATCGTCCAGCACGTGCCCCTCGGCCAGGTCGTGTTTCGCATACACGCCGCGCACCAGCGAGTCCAGATACTGAATCTCCTTCATCGGCGGGATGCGCTTCTGCGTTCCCGGCGCGCCGCACATCTCCTTCACTTTGTGAAACGCCTTGAACCAGGCGTCGATCTGGTCGGGCATGGAGCAGTACGGCGAGACCGTGATGCCATCCCCTTCGATATCGATGTGCCGCTCGAAGGTACGGGCGCCTTTGGCGTAGGCGATCAGCATCGACGAGGTCCAGTCGGAACACTCGTGGGTGGAGAAGCCGATGGTGTGCGAAGGATACCGCGCGCGGAGAAAGTCGATCTGGTTCAGTTCCAGTTCCCGATCCTCCGAAGGGTAGAGCGAGACGCAATGGTTGATCGCGAGCGAGATATTCCGGTTCTGAAAGAAAGTCACCAGATCGTCCAGATCCTTGAGCGAGCTGCCCCCGGTGGAGACAATGACGGGCTTCTTGGTCCGGGCAATTTTTTCCAGCAGCATCCAGTCGTTCAGATCGGAACTGGCGACCTTCAAGATCGGGATGCCCAGCGCGCAGCACCGATCGACGGACTTCTCGTCGAAGGGCGTGGCCAACGGTATGCAGGAGGCCTTCCGAATGGCCTGCACCAGCACGGCAAAGTCTTCCTCGGCCATCCGGGTTTCGACCGTCTTCTTGACGTAGCGGATGTCGGTGCGCGCCAGAAAATCGCGGTGAATGAAACTGTCGACGTCCCGGAACTGCATTTTGATGGCGGCGCGCACGTTGTTGAATCGCACCACCTGGGCAAACGTGTTGACGATCTTCAGGCCGCGTTCGAGGCGTCCCCAATGGTTGTTAGCCATCTCCAGCACGAAAAGCTCTTCGAAGATGTCGCGGTCAATCATGTCGATTCACCTCTCGAGTTCCAACGGCAATCCCCGCCGCCGATACCGGTTCCGCTTCAAAAAGACGCTCGATCGAGTCCCAGCCACTCACCCGGCGGCAGTTGTCCGGAAGGACGGCCGGTAGATTCGGCCCGTAACCATGCGGCACGATCGCGCAAGCCACCCCCGCCGCCGCGGCGGCGTTGCAATCTTCCAGCGTGTCGCCGACTAGCAGGCATTCCGCGTGCGAGAGGCGGTGACGGCGGACCAGGTCGGTCAGCGCCTCCCCTTTGGAAACGTATGCGGGAGTGCGCGAATCGAGGCTGGCGACACCCCCGAAAAGGCCATCGATCTCGATCTCGCGCAAAATCCGAAGCGCGGTCCGGGAGGGCTTATTGGTCACCACCCACAAGCCGATGCCGCCGGCCCGCAGCCGCCGGAGCATATCCGGCGCGCCTTCGTAACACGTGCTCTTGCGCCAGCCCTCGGCGTCGTAGCTGGCGCGAAAGGCCCGTTCCAGCCGGTCGAGCGACGGCGCGTCGCAGAGACCCGTGACACTGGCCAGAATGGAACGAATCGGCGGGCCGATCGACGGCTTGAGGTCCACGGCCAACGGTGGCAGACCGCAGAGCGACAGCGCCTGTCCAACCGACCACGCGATGCCGGGCAGGGAATCGGCCAGCGTCCCGTCCAAATCGAAAATGGCGTGGCGGAGGCTTGGCATGCTAAACCTCCTGACCGATGAGGAGGTTGGATTCCACTTCCTCGGGTTCCAGGAACGGGTACATATCTTCCAGGCTCGGCGAGACGATCGTGCCGTCCGCCAACTGCCGCGATTTCAAGCGTGGTTCAAACTCCTGCGCCGGGTCGAGGCACACGCGGCAGAGAGCCGGCCCCGGTGCGTTCAAAACCTCAATAATGCGCGAGAAATCGTGGTCGCTCTCGATCGAAGTCGCAGGTATCCCGTACGCTTCCGCGACCTTCACCACGTCGGGAAACGAGACTCCGCTGGCCGGGCTCTCACCCATCAGGCGTCCAAAGAAGTTCACTTGCGTTTGACGGATGGAAAGGTACCCGCCGTTGTCCAGAACGAAGATCTTCACAGGCAACTGGTGGTGCACCACGGTTTGCAGTTCCTGGATGTTGAATTGAAGGCTTCCGTCTCCCGCCAGGCAGACCACGCGCCGGCCACCGAGCGCCACCGCGGCGCCCACGGCCGCCGGAAGGTCGTGGCCCATCGATGCCGCGCCGGAATTCGAAATCAGCCGCTGGCCGATCTTCAGCCGGCCCGCCTGGTACGGCACGATGCAGGCCGCGGCGTTGCCGCAAACCACGACTTCATCATCGGCAAGCGCCGCAAATAACTGCTCGATGAAGTAGTAAGGATTCACCGGCGAACCGCTTCGGCGGAATTTCTCCAGCACCACCGGATACCGCTGCACGCGCTCCCGGCACTGCGCGAGCCATTGTGCATGACGGTTCGCCCGATAGGGACCTCCCGGCAGTTGCCGGAGCATTTCCCGCAGAAAGATCTTGAGATCGCAGTGGATGGCCAAGTCGGGACGCACCGTGGGCTTTTCCAGTTCGGCGGCATCCACGTCCACCTGCATCTTGAATGCGCGCCGAGCAAAAGACGGCCAGTTGTAGCTCACCTGCCGGATATTCAGGCGCGATCCCAGCACCAGCAGCACATCCGAACTCTGCACCGTGAAGTTTCCCGCGCGGTCGCCTATGGTCCCGGGCCGTCCGCAAAAGAGCGGGTCGTCGGTCGCGATCAGATCGTGGGTCCAGGCGGTGGTCACTGGAATGCCCAACTCCCGGGTCACCTCGCGGAACTCTTCGAGCGCTCCGGCGGCGCGAACGCCGGTGCCGGCCATCACTACGGGCCGGGATGCATTGGCCAAACGCTCAATAACCTCCCGGCACTGCTCGCTAACTCTCGCCCAGTCCCACCGCGAAGTATCTTCAGCCGGATCGTAACCGCGCAGGTTGTCAACATCGATGAGCGAAGACTGCACGTCCACCGGAATATCGATCCAGCACGGGCCCGGCCGCCCCGAAGAAGCCAGGAACCAGGCTTTTTCCAGGTGGTACCGGATGCTGGCGGGGTCGTCGACCAGCACGGCGTACTTCGTGATCGGTTGCGCCATCCGTACAATATCGGCTTCCTGATCACCGAGTTGCCGGAGGTTTGTCGCGCCCGTCAGCGACATGCATGTCTCACGCTTCACCTGCCCGGAGAGCACCAGCATCGGAACCGAATCGGTCCACGCGCCAAATACGCCATTGAGCGCATTGATCCCGCCGGGCCCGCTGGTCACGTTCACTACCCCGGTGCCGCCGGTCACCCGCGCGTAGCACTCGGCAGCCATCGCGGCAGCTTGTTCATGGTGTGTGCAGATGTAGCGGATCCTCGGTTCGCGGCCAATCGAATCGTTCAAGTGCATGGCGGCGCCGCCGGGGACGAGGAAGATATCGCGCACGCCCCAGCCGGCCAGTCTGCCGATGACATAGTCCGAGAGCTTGAGCATGCCGTTCATGCAGTTTGCTCCGCGCCGATGAATTCGGCCGCTCTCTGGCTCCAGTGCCACATCTTGCGCAGGCCCTCGTCGAGAGGAATCAAAACCCGCAGGCCCAGTTCGCTCTGCGCGCGCTCCACTGACGGAACATAGCGCGAGGGCGCAACTCCCTGCGCGAGTTTGCCGACTTCGATCTCGATCTCGCCACCCGCGGCTTCGACCACGCACCGCGCCAGTTCCGCGATGCTCACCGCGTCAGGTGAGCCCACGTTGTACGCCACGCCGGACGCTCCGCGAAACAGAATCGTCCACAGCCAGATCGCCAGATCCGCCGCATAGAGGTAAGAGCGCACCGAAGTGCCGTCGCCCGCGATGCGCACCGGGCCCCCGGCCAGCGCGTCCCGCATGAAGTTGCCGGCGGCGTAGTTTTCATCAAGCGGCAGGTGCGGCCCGGTGAACGCAAACATGCGCGCGATGGCGGAATCGAATCCACAGGCCCGCGCGTAACTCGCGCACAGAAACTCGCTCGCGCGCTTCGCCTGCCCATATGCCGAATTGGTGTCGGTCGAGAGTGGCGCGCCCGCATACTCTTCCGGAATGTGCAGCACGTCGGCGGGTTGTTTGCCATATACCGCGCCGGAGCTGGTGAACAGCAGCCGCCTGGTTCGCCGCGCCCGCGCCATTTCCAGCACGCGTTCCGTTGCCGTCAAATCCCGGCTGAAAGTGCCTGCCGGCCGATCCGCGCTAGGAGCGAAGTAACGCTCGGTGGCCGCATGAATCACCAGCGGGAAAGAGCCCTCCGGGTACTCGAATGACGCAGCGTCGCCGGCGTGAAGAGTCACGCACGGATCTTCGCCCAGGTGCGGCAGGCGTTGGCGGTAGGCGTTGGGATTGCGTGTCAGCACAACCGCGGAGATTCCCAGCCCCAGTCTGTGGTTTGCCCAGAGCAGACTCTCCATCAGCCAAGTCCCGACAAAACCCGTGCCGCCGGTGATGAAGATGCGCTCGCCGCGCACTTCCGCCCAGAGGTGTTCGGTATGCTCCAACACGTGATCCAGGTCGTTATGGAGGACGTTTTCCATGCGCCTTAGCTCGCGACGGTTCCCACGCTCTCGGGAAGCGCGCGCAGGGTCTCCAGCATGTATTCCAGTATTTGCCCCTCAATTCCCGGGTAGAGCCCGATCCAGAACACCTGGTTCATCACGTAATCGGTCTGGCTGAGCGAGCCAACCACCCGGTATTGCGACTCGCGATAAGCCGGCTGGCGCACCAGGTTGCCGCCAAACAGCAGCCGCGTCGCGATTTTGCGGTCTTCCAAATAACGCGTCAC
>Ga0182014_10002097_pt1 | contig 25662 bp, 20 predicted proteins | sample 612S2DmetaG_FD_120489 | JGI IMG/M metagenome (GOLD analysis project Ga0182014, IMG submission 120489) | Permafrost microbial communities from Stordalen Mire, Sweden - 612S2D metaG | ecosystem: Environmental > Terrestrial > Soil > Wetlands > Permafrost | place: Sweden: Stordalen | collected...
GAGGGGCGGGGGCCGGTCTTTCGAGCAGGCTCAGATCGCTCTGGCCTCGGGTGGGAACGGCCTCTCCGCCGAAACGTAACCTATCGTCACGCCTCACCCCGAAACATACAAGGGTGGGAAACCACAACCCTTCACCCGCCACTCTCAACCCACTCCAATTTATTTTGGACCCGTCAAAAACCCGCTGTCCGTCAGCCAATCCGCCATCCGTTGCGGCCACGTATTCACCGTCACCAGCTTTGATCGGTCGCCCATGTTGAATGCGTGTCTGCCCTTGGCCAGAAAAATCGCCTCCACGGGAACATTGGCCGCAAGCAGCTTCTCATACATGCCCAGCGTCGTCTTGTTGCATCCATAATCGTCGTCGTTGGCCACCAGCAGAAACGCGGGAGGCGAATTGGCCGGAACCGTATCGGGCACGCTTCCGCCGGGATAAACCAGCATCTGAAAATCCGGCCGGCCGTTGAGCCGGTCGATGGGATCCGCCGCCGCCGGATCTCCGTCGCCCGGCGCATAGGCGATCATCGAAATCAGCGCGCCGCCGGCCGAAAATCCCAGCATCCCCACCCGGTGCGGATCGATGTTCCACTCCGCGGCCCGGCTGCGAATCAGCCTCATGGCGCGATACGCATCTTGGCGCACATTCTCCATCGTGTACGGAGAACCCGCCTCTCCCGGCAGCCGGTACTTCAGCGCAAACGCGGCCACGCCGATGCTGTTCAGAAACTCCGCCGCCTGTTTGCCCTCGCCGTTGAAAACCAGCTCCCGAAATCCTCCGCCGGGCGCAATCAACACCGCCGCCCCCGTAGCTTTCTCCTTGGGCGGCAGAAATATCGTGATCGAGGGATTGTTCACATTGCGCACCCAATAATCCTGGGCTTGTTCCGGCACGTCTTTGAGTTTCTCGAATCCGGGCGCGCCGTTGTTCCAGAGAGGGACCACCTGCGGCGGCGTTTGGGCGCTCGCCGTAACGCACAGCGCAACCGCGGTTGCCAAGACTGCGAAAAGTGTTTTCATTGGGTCGATTGTCCTTTCATGAACGAATGCACTAACAGGATTGTAGGCGCGCCGCAACCGCTCCGGTACAATGGGCACGCTGAGCAAATTTGAAAGAGCCTCCATGGAGACAGGGCCAACCCTCGAGAACACCCCGCCGCTTCACCACCCCCGCCAATTCGGCTTTCTCGAATTCGCTTTCATTGGACCCCACGGCCTCCGCGCCGGATGGTCCGTGCTCCTCGCCTACTGCCTCTTCTATCCCTTCCGCATCCTGATAGGCACCCTCTTCTTCACCGCCAACCTGGTCAGCGACAACAGCGGCTACACGGCAGCCTCCATGTTCCTCATGGAGCTGATTCCCTTTCTCGCCATGCTGGCAGCCGCGGCCATCGTTGCTCTCATCGAGCACCGCCGCATCATGGACTACAACCTGGCCGGTTCCCGCCGCCCGCTCAATTTCATCTCCGGCCTCGTCACCGGATTTGTGGCGCTCTCCGCGCTCATAGGCGCGCTCCATTGGGGCGGATGGCTGCACTTCGGCCCCGCCGCGCTTTCCGGCTTCCACATCTTTCGCTATGCCGCGCTTTGGGGCTCGACTTTTCTTCTCGTCGGCGCCGTCGAGGAAGGTATGTTCCGCTGCTACCTCCAGTTCACCCTCACCCGCGGCATCAACTTCTGGTGGGCGCTTGCCGCCGAATTCGCTCTCTGCTCGTACCTCATCCTCTTTAACCGCGGCAGCGGCACATGGGGCGTCTACGCCGTCGCCCTGCTCGGCCTCTTCCCTTGCCTCATTCTTCACCAAAGGAACACTGCACGGAGTGCATTCTGGCAGGCGGCCTGGGTCACGTCCACCGCCTTCGGCCTCATCCATACCTCCAACAACGGCGAAAACTGGATTGGAATCTTTGCCGCCGCCGGCATCGGCTTCGCTTTCTGCGTCAGCGTCCGCGTCACCGGCTCGGCCTGGTGGGCCATCGGCTGCCACGCCGCATGGGACTGGACCGAAACCTACTTCTACGGTACCGCCGACAGCGGAATTCCCGCCCGCGGACACTTCCTCACCACCACCCCCGCCGGCAATCCCCTGCTCAGCGGCGGCGCGGACGGCCCCGAAGGCAGCCTGCTCGTGCTCGGCGCAATCCTGCTGCTGATCGCCTTGTTGCTCTGTCTTCACGGGAGAAGATTGACCGCACCCTTTGTTTCTGAATCCGCTGCCAACCACCACCCCGGCGACCCAACCCTGTCGCCGCAGGCCCCGGAGTGAGCGATTCATGCGTCTGTGGCTGAACCGGACCGGCGAAGTTTCTCTGCGCGAGCAGTTGATCACCCAGATTGTGTTGAGCATTCTCAGCCGCGAGATGCTTCCCGGCCATCGCCTGCCCAGCACTCGCGACCTGGCTCGCCGGTTTGGAATTCATCCCAACACCGCCAGCGCGGCCTATCGCCAGTTGGAGCAGGAAGGCTGGCTTGAATTCCGCCACGGCAGCGGCGTCTTCGTGCGCAGCGCCCGGCCCTCCACAACCCTCAGCCCTGAACTGGCCGTCGACCAGTTGATCGGCGACATGGCCGCCAAGGCGCGCCGCCTCGGCGTGACCGATTCGCTCCTGCGCGCCCAGATGCGCCGCTGGCTCTCCTTCGAGCCGCCCGCCCGCTGGCTGCTCATCGAGCCCGATCCCAACCTCTGTGGAGTCGTGATGTTCGAAATGGAGCAGGAGCTCGGACTGCCCGTCTCCGGCTGTGCGCCCTCCGAGTGCTCCACGCCCGGCATTCTCGAGCGATCCATCCCCGCCGTGCTGCCCAGCAAAGCCGCCGCCGTCCGCCAGCTTCTTCCCGCCGGCACTCAGCTCACCGTCCTTGAGGTTCAGCCCGTCTCCCCTGAACTGCAAGCCGCCCTGCTCAAATATCTGCCCGAGCACTCGGGCGACCTGATCGCCATTGCCTCCCGCTGGGAAGATTTCCAGCGCATCGGGCGCACCATGCTCATCGCCGCCGGCATGGCCCCGGAAAGCCTGCTGGTGCGCGACGCCGCCCGTCCCGGCTGGAAACGCGGCCTTGAAACAACCTCCGCCGTCATCTGCGATGCGGCCACGGCTCAGCAACTTCCCAAAGGCTGCTTCCCCCTCGTCTACCGCCTGCTCAGCGAATCCTTCCTCGCCCAACTCCGCGAAATTGAATCCACCCTCACCACCCCAGCACCCGCGCGGTAGGTCAGAGCTGGTAGGTCAGGGCTTTAGTGCCTGCGTGAGAACTCGTTCCTGCGCCAACTTGCCAACTCGCCATGCCCGCGAAGCGGGCGCTAACTTGCTGCCTTTGAGTAAAAACGGGCTTCTGCGCCAACTTGCCAACTCGCCATGCCCGCGAAGCGGGCGCTAACTTGCTGCCTTTGGGTAAAAACGGGCTCCTCTCAAGCCCCGAATGAACGCTCTCACACTCTCTCTTCAGCCCTGACATTCACAACACCAGGAAATGCGGGGCTCTACCCCTGAGGAATTCGTTTGAGGGATCGGCCTGCCCATCCGCTCGATTCACCCCCACTGTGACACCCGCGAAACTGTCCTAATCGCCCCACACACACGTGTGCATTCCCCCTAACCTCGTTCCTGTTAGTCCAAAAGGAGTTCCGATGAACCGTCCGATGACCCAAGCCGTTCTCTTCCTCAGCCTCTGCCCGCTGCTGGTGGCACAGCAGCCCACGCAAGCCGTCTCGCCCTCCACCACCGCGCAGCCCGCCCAGGCCATCCAAATCACCGGCTCTCTCGAGCTCACTCAAGCCCCGCAACAGCCGGTAGAAGAGCATCCGCTCACCGCAGCCGATCTCGATCGCGGCCAGATTCTCAAAAAGGCGCAGACCATCTGCATCTTTTCGGATACCGATTTTCTCTCCTCCGCCACCCTCTCCAGGGCTCTGCTGAACCAAAAGGACTGGCAGAAGCTGGGCCTGTCGATCGTCGACAGCCCCCGCTACGACAATCCGCGCATCAGCAAGCCGCGTCCTGCCGAGCTGCAACTCCAGATCGACCGAGTCGTCTTCACGCATATCCACACCTACGTCCTCACGGAAAGGACAACAGGCATCGTCCTCGCCTCGGGCAGGGTCAGAGCCCTCGACGGAGTCGTCGCCTCCGGTCCCATGGCCGAGCAGATTGTGAAAATACTCTCCGCCGCCCGGCTCCCCGCGCCGACGGCGGGTGCTGACAGCGGGCTGTAAGCGCACGCAAGCCAGTTGAGAAAGGAATCGCCATGATCCGCAAGCTTCTCCAATCCGTTCTCTGCATCTGCCTCGCGCCGCTGCTGGCGGCGCAGCAGCTTCCGGCAACAGTCGAGTCCTCCGACGCAACGCAGGGTGCCGCTCCCGCTTCGCCGCAGACAACCGCCCATGCATCGCCGGAATCCGTCACCATCCCCAAAGACACGAAGATCGAATTGGTAGCCCTTGAAACGGTCTCATCGGAAACTGCAACCAAAGGGTCTCCCGTCCGATTCGCAGTGGCCAAAGACATCGTGGTAGATGGAGTCACTGTGCTTCATGCGGGAACACAAGCCTTTGGAAAAGTCACCAAGGCCAAACGCGGTATTGCCTATCATCAATGGGCTGACCTCGAGATTCGAGTAAAGGAAATTCAGATCGGCAACGGCCCTAAACTGCGCTTGACGAGATCTGAGCCACAACCCAAGGAAAAGACAAGCGAAGTTATAAAGGACCTTGCATGGTGTGCCTTTCCACCAGCTGCAATCGTATGTATCGCCTTCGCGCTCGGAGCCAGCGAGGACGGCACTGAAAAACCGAATGCAAAAAGTGGAGAACAAGACGGGCTGCTCGCCTGCACCGAGTGGGATTTCTGGGCCAAATCGCCAACGAACATCTCTGCGCCGGCGCTCGCTCAAGACAAGATCGCTGCATCGGGGTCGCCCGGAATTCCCTGCAATTGGATCGTCGGCAACCAAAGCCGGGGAGGGTTCCTCGCTGCAGTCGTCAAGTGACGGCGCGGGACGGCCCACCGAACGGCGTCGGCCGACCGCGCTGCACCTGGACAGCCGCCGCGTTATCCTGTAGCTGACCGATGACCGACGGCAATTCATCTCCTCAGACAATCGTAGGCACCCCTCCCCGACGCCCGCGCAACCGCCGCTGGCCGCGCATTCTCCTCTTCACCGCCCTCACCCTCCTCGTTCTGCTTCTCGCCGCCAGCGCAGCCGCCGTCCTCTGGCTCCGCTCCGCAGCCAAAGCCGCTCTGCCCCAACTCGACGGCGACGTGCACCTCGCCGGCCTCTCCGCGCACGTCCTGGATGCCCCGGTTATTGTCCGCCGCGACGCCCACGGCGTCCCCCACATCGACGCAGCCACTCAGGACGACCTCTTCACCGCCCAGGGCTACGTCACCGCCCAGGATCGCCTCTGGCAGATGGACATCTTCCGCCGCAACTCCCAGGGCACTCTGGCTGAGATCCTCGGCCCCTCGCTCATCCCGCACGACAAAACCCAGCGCGTGCTTCAAATCCGCCTCGTATCCCAGCGCATCTATGACCACCTCGCCCCCGCGGACCGCGCAAGATTCGAAGACTACGCCCGCGGCGTAAATCTCTTCATCGCCGATCACCAGAACTCGCTCCCCGTCGAGTTCCGCCTCCTTCACTACCACCCCGCCCCGTGGACCGCCGTGGACTCACTCAGCGTCGGCCTGATGATGGTGCAGATGCTCGACACTCACGCCGCAACCAAGCTCGGCCGCGCACACGTCCAAGCCAAACTGCAGAACGAGAAGCTCGAAAACGACCTCTACCCCGTCGGCTCCTGGCGCGACCACCCGCCCACCGGCATCGAAGTAGACCTCAGCGCCCCGCATCCCCAACCACCCCCATCCACCGACGATGAGGACGACGACGAGCCCACCAAAACCATGCTCGCGCCGGACTCCAACCTCCCCGCCATCATGAAAACTCCGGGTGCCCCAGAGCCTGCCCTGAGCCTGTCGAAGGGTCCCTCGCTTTTGGGGACCGGGGAGGCGACCAACTCCACCCGCGTCACCACTCCGGGTGCCCCCGGTCCCGTGTTTGGGACCGGGGAGGCGACCAACTCCACTCGCGTCACCGCGCTCCTCGCCCTGCTCGGCCTGCCCACCTGCAACGGCTGCGCCGCCGGCTCCAACAACTGGGCCATCGCCGGCCGCCACACCGCCAGCGGCAAGCCTCTCCTCTCGAACGACATGCATCTCGGCTTCTCCGTTCCCGGCGTCTGGTACACGGCCGACCTGCGCGCGCCCGGCTTCCACGCCGCCGGAGTCACGCTTCCCGGCATGCCCTTCGTCATCGCCGGCCACAACGAACACGTAGCCTGGGGATTCACCGCTCTCATGGGCGACGTCCAGGACCTCTACGAAGAGAAGCTCGACGGCAAAGGCAACTATCAGGACCTCTTTTCGCATTGGTACCCACTCACCGTCGATCGCGAGATCATTCACGTGCGCGGCCGCAAGGATGTTGTGCTCGATGTTCAATCCACGGCCCACGGCCCCATCTTGAATCCCATCCTCAACAACGAGAGCCAGACCATCGCGCTCAAGTGGACCCTCTACGACCCCACCCTCAACGCGCTCCCGCTCTATGAAATGAACGTCGCCTCCAACTGGACGGAGTTTTCAGCCGCGCTCGCGCAATGGTGCTGGCCCACGCAAAATCTCGTCTACTCCGACGATCAGGGCCACATCGCCTACCACGCCATCGGCCGCGTTCCCATTCGCTGGCATGGAACAGGAATATTTGATAAGCCACTTCCGCATGACCAGTTTGATCTGCGCTTTGAGTGGGGGCTCGGCCTCGATCTGCGGCCGGTCTACATCCCATTCGACGCAATGCCCAACGCCGTCGACCCTCCCTCCGGCTTTTTGGCCACGGCCAACTCCCGTGTGACCACCAACAAGCCGTATTACGAGCCGATCTCCAATCCCGACTCGTCGGCGATTCCGCTCACCGACGAATGGGTCGACCCCTACCGCATCGAGCGCATCTACAAATCCCTCGACGGCCGCGACCACCTCACGCCCGCCGACATGCTCGCCGTCCAGACCGACATCTACAGCGAAGTGGACCAGGAACTCGGCCAGCGCTTCGCCTACGCCATCGACCACACCGAAGGCCCCGCCGGCAACGGAGACGCGCGCCTGCGCCAGGCTGCCGACCTCATGCGCTCCTGGGACGGCCGCCTCACCGCCGACTCCGCCGCCGCATCCATCGTCACCCGCACCCGCGCTGCCCTCTGGCCCATGATTCTCCAGCCAAAACTCGGCAACACGATGGGCGATTATCATTGGGGCGAGTCGGATTTTGCCGAGGAAGAGATCGTGATGCACGCCAAACCCGATTGGCTTCCGCCCGGCTACAAAAACTGGGACGCGCTGCTCACCGCGGCTGTGCGCAAAGCCATGCACGACGGCAAAGTGCCCGCCGATGTGTCGGCATGGACCTACGGAAGCTGGCACAAGATCGACATCGAGCATCCGCTGGCCAGGTTCCTGCCCATCATCGGCCGCATCGCCGGCACCGGCCCGCAATCCATCGGCGGCGACACCACCACCGTCAAGCAGATCGGCAGCGACCTCGGCCCCTCGCAGCGCTTCACCATGGACTGGAACAACATCGACGGTTCAACCGAAAATATCGTCCTCGGTGAAAGCGGCAATCCCCTGAGCCCATACTTCCGCGACCAGTGGAACGACTGGTTCAACGGCACAACCTTCGCGCTCCCCTTCACCCCCGCAGCCGTATCCGCGCAGACCAGCCACACCCTGCGCCTGCTGCCATGAGTTGGCCCCACACAAACCGGGTGCCTGAGAACTCCGTTCCCCGGGTGCCCCAGGTCTCTCGCTTTTGGGGACCGGGGAAATCTGATCCCCGGGTGCCCCCGGTCCGTCGCTTTTGGGGACCGGGGAAATCCAGCCGCTACCGCCCCCTCCTCGGCCCCGCGCTCATCCTCTTCGCCGCATTCGTCGCCATCCTTCCGCAGCTCATCCGCGGCAACTCCTGCGGCCACGACTTTGACTTCCACCTCGTCTCCTGGTTCGATTGCCTCAGCGCCTGGAAGCATGGCCTCGTTTATCCCCATTGGACTCCCAGCCCCAACTACGGCGCAGGTGAGCCGCGCTTCGTCTTCTACCCCCCGCTCACCTGGATGCTCGGCGCAGCCCTCGGCGCAATTCTTCCCTTGTCCCTCGCGCCCATCGCCTTCACCTTCCTGTGCCTAGCCGGAACCGGACTCGCCACCCGCGCCCTCGCCGCCCAAACGCTCAACCTCACTGCATCGGACGACGCCATCCCTACGCTGGCCGGCTGCGCAGCCCTCTTTTCCGGCTATTCGCTCTTCACCGCCTACGAGCGCACCGCATTCGGAGAACTCGCCGGCGGCTTCTGGATTCCCCTTCTTCTGCTGTTCATCCTGCGTGAACGCAATCCATCCGCCCCGCTCATCCGTCGCGCCTTCGACGGTTCCGCCGTCCCTCTGGCCCTGGCCGTGGCCGGCGCATGGCTCTCCAACGCCCCGCTCGGCGTCATGGCCAGTTACCTGCTCGCCGCCGTCGCGCTGGCCGGGGCCATCTCTGAGAAATCCTGGGCCCCGATTCTCCGCGCCGCCGCCGCCGCCGTCCTCGGAATCGGCCTCGCTGCCCTTTACCTTGTTCCCGCCGCCTTCGAGCAGCGTTGGGTCGATATCCGCCAGGCCATCGACGATCCCGCGTCCATGATCGAAGGCAGTTGGCTCTTTGCCCGCCATGCCGGCCCCGATATGCTGAACCACGACATTGAACTGCACCGCGTCTCGCTGCTGGCCGTCTCCATGCTTGCCGTCGCCGTGGTTGGCCTGCTCATTTTCTGGCTGCGCGGCCGTCTCACTGGCCCGCGCCGCGGCTGGATTCCCCTCGCCCTCATCCCCTTCGCAATCCTGTTTCTCCTGCTCCCCGTCTCCCTACCCGTCTGGAATCTGCTGCCCCGCCTGAGATACCTCCAGTTTCCCTGGCGCTGGCTCGTGGCCCTTGAAGCTCCCATGGCCATCTTCTTCGCTCTTGCCGTCTGGCCCCGCTCCGCTGCCCGACGCTTGAGCCGCTTCGCAGTCATTGCTGTCTGCGCCACCTTTTTCCTGGCCGCCTCCGTCTTCGCCGCGCGCAATTTCTTCCAGACTTGCGACACCGAAGATGCCGTGTGGGCCATGTTGTCCACCTACCGCGCCCAAACCGGCTTCTTGGGGTCAGGCGAGTACTCGCCTCACGGCTCCGACAACGCCACGGTCGCCACCGGCCTTCCCGACGCCTGCCTGGTCAACGATCCCGATACCGTGCTCGGTATCCTCGACACCCCGGGCGCAAATCCCGATTGGTGGGTCGAGCAGGGCAGTTGCAGCGCCACCTTCAACTGGCAACCTGGCCTCCCGGAGCGCAAACGCCTCCAGGCCGTCACCAGCCACGCCGGCTTCCTGATTCTGCGGCTCACCGCCTATCCCGCCTGGCGCATCACGCTCAATGGCCGCCGCGTCGACTCGCTGCCCCAGCGCGACGACGGCCTCATCGCCGTCCCCGTCCCGCAAGGCCCCGTCGACCTCGCTGTCGACTTCGCCACCACCCCCGACGTAATTGCCGGCCGCTGCCTCAGCGCCATCTCCCTGCTGCTGCTCACCTTCCTGTGGCTGATGGAGGATCGCCCAAAAAGCAGCCAAGGCCGCTTTCCCGGCTAAAAAGTCACCGTCCCCCAAAATGCCTCCGGACAGATCTTCCAGCCGCTGGATCGAGGAGCGAGTAGATATCGATGAAAAAGTAACTTTCGGGTTGCCGGTCATGCATTCGAAACTCGGAAATCGCGGAAAACAGTCGGGAACCCGACTTGTGGGGACCTATCCGGATTCAACTCGGCGCTATGATTGAGAGCATGGTGATTCTGGGGCGACGGTTACTTTTCGCGCTGCTTTGTCTTTCGTTTCCACTCGAGGCTCAGCAGTCAATTGCCATACAAATAGGAACGGAGCAGAGTGGTTTGCCGTCCTCGGGGGGGTACAAGCCTTCTTCTTTGTCGCTCGCTCAACTGCTGGAAAGCGATCGTGTGCTACAGGAAGGCATGATGTCATTCACGCGAAGCGGCGACAGGAAGTCCTTCCGAGACATTGTTGTGAGTGCTGCCGAGCGGGGAGACCTGGGGGCGGAGCTACTGCTGGCTGAGCAATACATCCCCGAGCAGTGCACATTTGAGATCGATCAGGATGTACCACACTGCGGCAAGAGCGGGGATGAACCGCCGCGTGTAGTCTTCCGAGAGAATCCGCTAGTAATTGACGCCTCCTACGAGGAAGCGACTCGTTGGCTCGAGAAGGCCAGTGCCCAGGGCTCGGGCGAAGCGAGTGAAGTGCTCGCACAACTGATCACAAGAATGCAAGCAAATGGACACGGTACCAGCTACACCGCAGCGGATTCTGCTCGCTTCCATGCGCTCGCGCGTTCTCAAGGCTATGATGTCGAGTCAATCTCCGTCACTTGCTACAAACTGACGCCGGGAGGAACAAGCATCAGCTTGGGTCCCCCCCCGGGCCCCACCGTCGGCCAATCGCTCCAAATACCATTCTCTGAAGAAGAGCTTGCCGCTCTCAACAAGGCCGGCGTTTCCGGATCCCTACTGTTTGGAGGAGGTTCCGGCAATGGAGATTCGGTGCTGCTCATGCGTCCGGAAGGCCCTATTGTGCATATTCGCATCATCTTGGACCACAACCCGGACCATGAGGTCCTGCTGCCCATTCCGGCACACCATGATGTTATCTATCTTCAGCGGGGCGACACCTACTTGGCGTTCCCAAGCAGCGGACCGAATCTTCCTCGATTTCTCTCGCTCACACCCCCCGTTACTTCTGACCCGCAAGTCTCGATCTTTACACAGACGATGGATGGAGGACACTCGGGCGGCTTTTGCACTCGTTTCCCATAGAGAATCAGAATGTGGTCTCTGTACGAAGCACAGAGCATTCGGTGAACTCCTTTCGGGCTCGTCTCTCGGCCCGGATAGGTCCTGGTAACGCCGCAGTGTCCCAGAATGAGATTGTGCCTGGATTGTCGCCAAACCGGAAGTTACCACGCAGTGATTCCCCTGCAAAAACGACCGAGATCGAGGGCGCCAAAAGCCGGACCGTGCCCAAAAAGTCGAGAGGCCGCCCAAATACTCCTCGTCTTGCCCAAACAGTCAGAGTTTCTAGTCAAAGCCGGCCGCTTGAACAACGCCCGACCCGCCCTCGTTTATCATGAGGGCAAATCCCTAGCGTCCCAACTGCTCTTCCATGAGGATCCAGGTCCCCGATGCCCGCTGCGAAACCAATATTCGACCCCCGCTGGAAGCGGTTCGCCGGTCCGGCATTCGTCCTGCTCTCAGCCTTGGTCGCAACCGCGCCGTTCATCCTCCAAGGCCCATCCTGCGGCTCCGACTTGTACTTCCATCTCGCCTCCTGGATTGAAGCCCAGCGCAGCATGCTCCTCGCCGTCCCCTATCCCCACTGGACGCCCAATTCAAACTTCGGCGCAGGCGAGCCGCGATTCGTCTTCTACCCCCCGCTCTCCTGGATGGCAGGCGCGTTCCTGGGACTGTTCATGCCCTGGAGATTCGTCGCCGTAGCTTTTACGTTTCTTCTGCTCGCGGCTACCGGCCTCGCCAACCGCGCGCTCGCCCGCGAAATGCTCTCCGACGGTCCCGCTACCCTCGCCGGATGCGCAGCCATCTTTTCCGGCTTTGCCCTGTTGACCGTTTACACCCGGAGCGACTTCGCGGAGATTACAGCCGGCTTTTGGATCCCGTTGCTCATCCTGTTTCTGCTCCGCGACCGCAACCCATCCGGCCCGCTTCGTGAGCGTGCTTTTGACGGCTCCGCCGCCCCGCTGGCCCTCGTGCTGGCCGGAGCCTGGCTCAGCAATGCGCCCGTGGGCCTGATGGCCAGCTATCTGCTCGCCGCCCTCGCCGTCGTTGCCGCCCTGACCGCAAAATCGTCGGCGCCTGTGCTGCGAGCCACGGTAGCCGCGCTCCTGGCATTCGGCCTCGCCGCCGGCTTTCTACTTCCCGCCGCATGGGAGCAGCGCTGGACCAATCTCCAGTTCGCCATCTCCATTCCTCATCTCCAGGTCCGCAACAGTTGGCTCTTCGCGCGCCACACCGACGCAACCTTGGCTGCCGTCGCGCACGACCAAAAGCTGCTCGTCGTCTCCTGGATCGCCGTCGCCATGATTGCCGTGGCCCTGGCCGGCGCGCTGGTTGCCCACATGCGCGGCGCGCTGCTTGTCTCGATGCGCGGCAGCCTTCCCGGCGCTCGCCGCTGGACCCTCCCGCTGCTCCTCATTCCCTGCGCAGTTCTGTTCCTCATGCTCCCCGTCTCGATGCCGGTGTGGAACGTCCTGCCCAAGCTCCGCTACCTCCAGTTTTCCTGGCGATGGCTTGAGGTCATGACCGCCCCAACGTCCATCTTCTTCGCTGCGGCGGTCTGGTTTGTGCCCCTTCGCAGGCGGATCGCCGTCCTGTCCGCATGCGCCCTCCTCTTCATCGCCATCAGCGCCGCTGCCGGTCACTACTGGTTCATCGATTGCGAAGACAATCAGGATCGGATCGTCGCGGCGGAACACGATGGCACGGGCGTTTATGGCAAGCAGGAATACGCGCCCGCCGGCGGCATCTATGCCCCGCCTCTGTCTATCCAGCCCGACGCCTGCCTGGTCGGCGATCCGTCGGCCTCGCCCGGCCCCGCCAACCCCGGCACAGGCCCCTACTGGGACGGCGCAAAGGCCCGCTGCAAAGCGTTTGTGGCCATCAATTTCCTGCCCGAGAGCAGGATCGTCGTCGGTACCGCCGATCATCCCGGCTACCTCATTCTCCGCCTGCGCAGCTACCCCGCCTGGCGCGTCGAAGTCAATGGCCGGCCCGTCACTCCGGCAATCGAGCGCGATTTCGGCCTCATGGCCGTGCCCGTCCCCCAGGGACACATCGAAATAAACATCGACTGGACCACCACCCCCGACGTCATCGCCGGCCGCTGCATCAGTTTCGTCAGCGTGCTCGCGCTCACAACCCTGTGTTTAATCGAACGAAAGCTGCGCCGGCCTCGATTATCATGAGAGGAATGGCCGCCAATGTGAAATCGCTGATTCAGGAAGGCGCGGAGATCACCGACCGGGCGCTCGAAACCCTGATTCCCGGCCTCGACACCGTGCCCGCTTCCATTCACGGCGCAATGCGCCACTCCGTCTTTGCCGGCGGCAAGCGCCTGCGCCCGGTGCTCGCCATGCAGGCTGGAATCACCATCGCCGGCTCGCTCCCCAAAGGCATCGCCCGTCTCGGCGCGGCTCTCGAGATGCTCCACACCTACTCGCTCATCCACGACGACCTGCCCGCCCTAGACAACGACGATCTGCGCCGCGGCAAGCCCACCTGCCACGTGGCCTTCGGCGAGGCCATCGCCATCCTCGCCGGCGATGCCCTTCAGACCCGCGCCTTCGAGGTTCTGGCCGGACTCGATTCCCCGCCCGCCGCAACCGTCCAAATCATCGCCCTCATCGCCAACGCCATCGGCACCGTGGACGGCATGATCGGCGGCCAGGTACTCGACCTCGAGAGTGAACACCTCAAGCCCACCCCGGAACTGGTCGAAGCCATTCACCGCGCCAAGACCGGCGCTCTTATCCGCGTCAGCGTCGTCGCCGGCGGCGTCTACGCGGGCGCGACTGCGGACGATGCTGCCCGCCTCGACCGCTTCGGCCGCAAAGCCGGCCTGGCATTCCAGATCGTCGACGACATTCTCGACATGACCGTCGATTCAGCTCAACTGGGCAAGACCGCCGGCAAAGACCTGGCCACCGAAAAAGCCACCTGGCCCGCCGTCTACGGCATCGAGCAAAGCCGCCGCGACGCCGCCCAGCTCATCGAAGAAGCCTTCGCCGCCCTCGAGCCCTACGGCGTCCGCGCCGACGGCCTCAAATCCGTAGCCCGCTACCTCGTCGAACGCAAGAATTAGCCGTTGGCCGCTAGCACCGTGACCGAATGATTGTGCAATCGCCGGAATGTACCGCCACCGGAATGTACCGCCGCCGGAATGTAGCGCCGGTCTCCAGACCGGCTGTAGTGCGGGCGTCCTCGCCCGCGCTCGCCCAACGGCAATTACCAAGTCATACGGTCTACACTAACTTCCAGCCAGCAGTTGGAAGCCGAGGGATCATGCTCACCGAATCCGAAATCCAAACCGCCCTCCGCGATTGCTTCGATCCCGAAGTCAAGCTGAACCTCGTCGATCTCGGCCTAATCTACTCGATCGCAACCGGTCCCGACCCCGACTCCAAGCCCGCATGGCCGCGCCAGTGGGTCAGGGTCACCATGACGCTCACCACCCCCCAATGCCCTGCCTCCGGCCTCATCTTCGAGCAGGTACACAACCGCCTTGCCGGCATTCCCGACATCAGCAAAGTTGAAGTGAATCTGGTGTGGGAGCCGAAATGGACCCCGCATCGCATCAGCGAAGCAGGCCGCCGGCAGTTGGGAATCTGAAAACCGGCGCTAACGGCCCAAAATCCTACCGGCCGATAACCTCGCGCAGCCTGTCGCGCTGCGCCGAGATGTTTTCAACCATCCTCTGCGCCTGGCCCAGCAGATCCTGAACATTCGCAATGTAGCCCGGCAGCGCGTCCCACCAGGTGCGCACTGTCGCCTGCTGATCGATCATCGCCAGCGCCGTGCCTGAAGCCGCTGCCACCAGCCCGGCGCGCCGTTGACCGCTCAGCAGCAGGATTGCGCCCGCAGCCAGCGTTCCTGCCGCGGCATAACGCACCCAGTCCCCGCAATCGCAGGCGCGCGGCGCTTCCTCGTAAAAACTCGCTTCCTTTGAGAGTGGCAATGCCACCATCGTTTCTCCTTCCATTCCGCGCCGCAAAAAACGACGGCCCCGAAAGGTACTTCAAGTATCGCCAATGTGTTTCAAGTATCGCTCACAAACGCGCGGGCGACGCGATTATTCCTCGCCTCCGCCCAGCCCAGCGCAGCTCGCTCTCGCTCAGTCCAGGTCGAAATCCCGCAGCGGCTTGCCTTCCGGAGCGTCCTTGGCCTTGCGCAGCGCATCGGCAAACTTTTTCTCCATCAGGTCGGCACGGTTCTTTTCCGCGTCCACCGATTGCCTGAAGATCGACTCCTTGCGCTCGTCCTGCTCGCGCATGGCCTTCGCCGCCGTCTCCAGGTCCTCGAACATGCGCTTGCGCGGCGCTGGCGTGTGGCTCACCAGCAGCCCCGTCGCCCCGTCAATCCTCAGCATCGCCCCGCAATCCGGGCAGGCAACTTCAAATATCTTTGCGTCAGTCATAGCCTTTTCCAACCAGATTGTATGCGCTTCGTCCGGCTTTTTCGAGGGGGCGCATGCTCCCGCCCGCTCGCCATTACCCCCACGCCGTTACTTGATCGTCACGTGAATACTGAACTGCTCCTCATCCGCCGACGGCTTCTCCCAGGAGCGGACGTAATGCAGCAGCAGCACCCCATCCCCTTTTTGCGAGGCCTGAAACCGGAACTCCTGCATGATCGGCCGGCCCACACCGGGCTGCGTAGGCTGGGTCTGCGACTGCCCCACCAGCTTCAGCAGGGTCGTCGACTGCGGATGAACGTACCACATGTATCCGGTGGAGGGATTCGAGTTCAGATGAACTTCGAGACTGTCTCCGGCACTGATCTGGAGGTTTGCGCCCTTGTCGGCGTCGGTTACCACCCGGGTCGCCGCGGAAACCATCCGGGAACCGCCAAAAACCAGCAGCAGGATCAGAAACGATTGCCACGCATGAAAACGCGGGCGATTACAAGTATGAAGATGCCGGCGAATACCAGCATGAAAATGCCGACGCTTACAAGCATGAAAATGCCGGCGAATACCAGCATGAAAATGCCGTCGAATATCGGTTGGGTGCATTGCGAGCTTCCTTCCCGCCCGGCATCCAGCACAATTCTGCCGCTATGCCGCGCACCCACCGAAGATAGCCCCGTCCCCTACCCCTCGGCAACCGCCGAGGAAAAGAGCTTTGTAACAAGGGCAAGGCTTCACAGACTGCGGAAAAACTCAATATGGGCGGGGTATTTAGAAGTTTTGTAACAAGGGCACGGCTTTAGCCGGGCCTCAAAGGCCCCAAAAGAGGAGGTGGGCTTTAGCCCGCGAAAAAAAGTTTTGTAACAAGGGCACGGCTTTAGCCGGGCCTCAAATGCCAAAAGAAGAGGCGGGCTTTAGCCCCTGAGGCATTCTTTACGGAAACCCAAGACTCCGCCCACCCGGCAATTTCATTTGCCAGGAGTGCTAAAAACAGTCCATCATGGCAGAAAGCAATTTTTTCTGTTGCATTCGCGTCCCGTACATCCGGCGTATCTCCCCAGTTTCACTGAATCATAGCCGGGACGTCGAAGTCCTTAATTCGGGCCTGAAATTTTTTGAAGAAATGTGAAGGCGGTCCATGTCCCTTCTACCCAACGATTTATACCAGTTCGACGAGTTCGAATTGAGCCGCTCCCGGCGCACCTTGCTGCGCAACGGCCAATCCGTCTCGCTCCTGCCAAAGACCTTTGAGGTGCTCTCCTGCCTGGTCGGCAATCCCGGCCGCGTGGTCGCAAAAGACGAGCTCCTCAAGACCGTCTGGCCGGAATCGTTCGTCGAAGAAAACAACCTTACCCAGCACATTTCTCTGCTCCGTAAAGCTCTTGGGGACCGCGCCAGCTACATCGTCACCATTCCGGGCCGCGGCTATCAGTTCGCCGCCAGCGTTTCCACGCAGGTTCCAAACGGGCACCCGCAAAACGGCAACGGAACGGCCCCTTATCCCGGCCAGCCCCGCCAGGCCGCGGTCGAAGAGGCGCAACCGGCGCCTCCGGCGGCAGCTATTCCCGCACCCGCGCCTGTCTCCCTTCCTCGCCACACCGTTGCACGCTGGGTCGTTTTTTCCCTGGCCTTCGCCACCATCGCGGTCATGGCCGGATTTGCTGTCTGGAAACAATGGTCCCATCCCCCCCAGTTGCGCAAAGTTCTGGTCGCCGACTTCTCCAACAGCACCGGTGACGCCACCTTCGACCACACCCTCAAGCGCGCTCTCGAAATCGATCTCGAACAGTCTCCCTACATCGATTTGATGAGCGAGCGCGAGGCCATGAGCACCCTCGATCTCATGGGCCGCACCGAAGATACCCCCATCACTTCCGGCGTTGCCCTGGAAATCTGCGCCCGCAGCAACCGCAATGTGCTTCTCACCGGCGACATCATTCCCGTGGGCCATGAATATCTGCTCACCCTTGAAGCCACCGACTGCGCTTCGGGCAAGCAGTTGACCGCGGCCAAGGCCGAGGCCGGCGCCAAGGAAAAAGTGCTTGCCGCGCTCGACAAAGTGGCCGACCGCGTCCGCCGCGGCCTCGGCGAAACCAGCCAGTCCATGGAGAACTACCAGGTGCCCATCATGGACGCCACCACCGCCTCGCTTGATGCGCTCACCTCCTACTCCATCGGCCAATCGATGGATGCCCAAGGCAAAAACGAGACCGAAACCCTCCCCTTCTATCAGAAAGCGGTGGAACTCGACCCCCAGTTCGCCATGGCCTACGGCGCCATCGGCAATGAGTATTACAACCTGAGCGAACCAAAGCTTGCCGCGCAGTACTACAAAAAAGCCTTCGACCTGAGCGGCCGCGTCAGCGCCAAGGAAAAGCTCATTCTCCAGGCGCATTACTACTCTGAAGGCCTGCAAAATATGGAGCAGGGCATCAACACCTACCGGCAATGGACAGAAACTTATCCCAACGATTGGGTGCCCTGGGTCGATCTTGCCAACGACTACACCCAAATCGGCCAATACCCGCCCGCCATTGCCGCCGGCCAGCAGGCGCTCAAAATCGAGCCGAACCGGGCCATCAACTCAAGCGTCCTGGTGCGGGCCTACAAGCGCGCCAATCGCTTTGTCGAGGCTAAATCGGTGGGCTTTGATGCCGTGCGCCGTGGCAAGGACTCCTCCGGTCTGCACGCTTCCCTTTATGAGCTGGCCGTGATTGACCGCGACCCCAACGCGCTCACGCGGGAAACAAAATGGGCCGCCAATAACAACACGGGATGGTACGGCTGGTACTTCATCTTTCTGCGCGCCGAGGCCGCCGCGGCTGCAGGCAAACAAAGGGAAGCCGATGCCCTGTTCCGCAGCGGCTGGGAGACAGCGGAGCATGAACGCCTTCAGGAGGCCGCCGATGACCTGCTCATCTATCAGGCTTCCGTCGAGCTGAGCTTTGGGTTGCCCGCGGCTGCTCGCGCCACGCTCGGCCGTTTGCAAAATCAGGATCCCGATTCGCCTGACCTTGCCATCGTGCGCGCCAGCCTGGGCGATGTCTCGGCAGCCGAACGCTATCTCTCCGCGCATGGCGCCGACGCCAATCCCGGCACCCTCGAAGCCAATGTCGATCTGCCCCGCGTGCGCGCAACCCTCTCCATGGTGCGCGGAAAGCCCCTCGACGCCGTCGCCGCGCTCGAGCCAACCAGGCCCTTCGAACTGGCCAGCTACACCATCCCCTCACAACGCGCCGAAGCCTGGCTCAAAGCCGGAAAGCCCGACCTCGCCCTCCCCGAATACCAGAAGATCCTTTCCAACCAGGGCATCGATCCGCTTTCGCCGCTCTACGCATTGGCCCATCTCGGCATGGCCCGCGCTTTCGTCCAGCAGAAAAAATTCCCTGAGAGCCGCGCTGAATACGAGCGATTTTTCGCCCGGTGGAAAGAAGCAGACAGCGACTTGCCGCTGCTGGCGCAAGCGCGCACGGAATACGCCCGCCTGGCCACGCCGCCGCTCCCCGCTCCGAAATAAACCGCGCCCGCCTGCGGAAAAAGGCCTTGTAACAAGGGCCGGGTGCCCCATCCATGCCGCAGTCTCTTCGCGGCATGGGTGGGATACCCCGAGCCCAAACGATGCCTCGTAACAAGGGCACGGCTTTAGCCGGGCCTCAAAGGCCCCAAAAAAGGCGGGCTTTAGCCCCTGAGGGAACCTTCACTTCAGTCTGGGACACCACCCGCACACCCCTACCCTTGACACGCCTGAGCCGCGCAACGAAAGATGAATGCGCCGGATTGCCGACCGTCCGCGCCGATCCCGTCCGTTCGAGGAAATACAAAATGAATTGGACCAAGCCTCACGCCCTGCTCGTATTGATTGCGATGGCCGTTCCCTGCGCGTTCACATCGGGCTGCAACAACGCCTCGAATCCAACCCCCGCTCCCGCGGCCGCCGATCAAAGCTCGACACCGCTGAAATTCGATCGCCTCGATCCCGCCGCCGACCGCATCATCCCCGCCGGCGCAACCCTCGAGCGCGTCGCCACCGGGTTTACCTGGATCGAAGGTCCGGTGTGGGACCAGGACAGCCTCTACTTCGCTGACATCCCCTCCAACAGCATTCGCAAGTGGACCCCAGGCCAGGGCGCGACCATCTTTCTTCGGCCCAGCGGCTACAAAGGCTCCGCTCCCTACGGCGGTCCCGAGTCGGGAACCAACGGCATGACGCTCGACGCGCGCGGACGCCTCACCGTCGCCGGCCACGCCCAGCGCGACGTGCTCCGCTTCGAATCCCTCGATCCATCTCAGGCCCCCACCGTTCTTGCCGACACCTACAAGGGCAAGCGCCTCAGCAGCCCGAATGATCTGGTTTACCGCTCCGACGGCTCGCTCTACTTCACCGATCCGCCCTACGGCCTGCCCACGCAGAAAGACAACGACCCCCTGAAGCAGCTCAAGATCAACGGCGTCTACCGCATCCCGCACGCGCTCGGCCAGAAACCCGGCGCGCCTCCCGCTCGCGCTCAGTTGCAACTCCTCATCGGCGATCTGCCCCGGCCCAACGGCATCGCCTTCTCGCCCGGTGAAAAATATCTCTACGTCGACAGCACCGAGCCGAAGAAAATCTGGATGCGCTACCTCGTAAAGCCCGACGGCACTTTGACCGAGCCCAAGCTGCTCTACGATGCAACCTCCGACCCGCGCCCCGGCGCTCCCGACGGCATGAAGGTGGATGTGGAAGGCAATATCTACAGCGCCGGCCCCGGCGGCGTTTGGATCCTTTCGCCCGAAGGCAAGCCCATCGCCACCATCGTCATGCCCGAGCGTGTAGCCAATCTCACCTTTGCCGGACCCGATCGCAAGACCCTCTACATCGCCGCCAGCAGCAGCGTCTATCGGGTCAATCTGAACATCCCCGGCGAACCCCTCGTCCAAACCAAATAAGAATTCCGGGGGTCCCAGGTCCCGCCTTTGGGACCTGGGAACGATCATTGCCGCTCCGCGAAACTCCCGCCAACTTGCTAACTTGCCAACTTGTCAACTCGCTGACTCGCTGACTTGCTGACGCGCTGACTCGCTAACTCGCCAACCCGCTAATTCGCCAAAAAACTAACCCCCGAGATTCGCAAGCCCCGAAAAAGGAGAACCACAATGGCAACGGGTGGATTTGTCGGCCTCGGCATCATGGGCCGCCCCATGCTCAACAATTTATTGAAGGCCGGCCACACCGTCGTCGCCTACGGCCGCAACGCCGCAAAGCTCGACGCCTGCGTCAGCGACGGAGCCCAGCGCGGCGCGTCGAACAGCGATGTGGGCGCGCGCGCGTCCATCGTCATCACCATGCTGCCCGATGGCCCTGACGTGGAAGAAGTAGTGCTCGGCGCAAATGGAATTCTGGCCGGATCCAAGCCCGGCTCCCTCATCGTCGACATGAGCTCCATCAATCCCCTGGTCTCGCAACAAATCGCCGCGGCCTGCGCCGCCAAGGGCGTCGACTTTCTCGATGCGCCCGTGAGCGGCGGCGAGCCCAAAGCCATCGAAGGCACGCTGGCCATCATGGTCGGCGGCAGCGAGGAGGTTTTCCGCAAGGCCGAGCCGCTGCTCAAGTGCATGGGCTCGAGCGTCACGCTCACCGGCCCGGTCGGCGCGGGCAACACCACCAAGCTCGCCAACCAGATCATGGTCGCCTGCAACATCGCCGCAATGGGCGAAGCGCTGGCCCTCGCCACGCGCTGCGGCCTCAATCCCGAAATCGTCGTCAACGCCATCAAGGGCGGCCTTGCCGGCAGTGCCGTGCTCAACGCCAAAGCGCCCATGCTCATCGCCCGCAACTTCAAGCCGGGTTTCAAAATTCGCCTTCACCAGAAGGACCTGCGCAACGCGCTCCAGACCGCGGAGACCAACCGCGTCTTCCTTCCCATCACCGCGCTGGTTCAGCAGATGTTGTCGTCCCTGATCGCCGATGGCAAAGGCGAATTAGACCACTCCGCCATCGCCACATTCGTTGAAGAGGCCTCACACATTGAAGTCAAATCGCCCCCCGCATAGCCCACCCCATCCATCGCCACAAGCAGTCAATCCAGCATCACAACGGGTGCCCCAGGTCTCGATTCTGAACATTCTGAGACCTGGGATACCTCATCCCTTCCCTTCGCACGCCCCGGCTGACCCGCTAACTCGCTGACCCGCTAACCCCGCACTTCCCCATCCACCCCCGCCCGGCGTCTCGATCCGCAGCATGTCACCCTTCTCAAGCTGCCTGCTGCACTTCCCCGGCAGCTCAATCCTCTCCCCGCTTTCCGCCTTCGTAACCCACGCGCCGCCCGCCGCGCCGTCTTCACCGCCCGCCAATCCATACGGCCGAAATCTTCTCCGCTCCGCCAGCAGCGCAACCTCCGCATCGGCAAGCAACTCCACTTCGCGAATCAATCCATCCCCGCCGCGAAACTGCCCTTCGCCGCCCGATCCATCGCGATACCCATACCGCCGTACGCGAAATGGGTACGCGTATTCGAGCGCCTCAATCGGCGTGTTCAGCGAGTTCGTCATGTGCGTGTGCACGCCGGAAATGCCATCCAGTCCCGGCCGCGCCCCCATCCCGCCCGCCGCGGTTTCGTAATAAGTAAACGGCTCGCCAATTCGCTCGTCGAATCCGCCAATCGCCAGGTTGCTCATCGTCCCCGCGCTGGCCGCCGGAACCCGCGCCGGAATCGCCTTCGCCAGCGCGCGCATCAGAACATCCACAATCCGCTGCGAAGTCTCCACGTTGCCGCCGGCCACCGCCGCGGGCGCGCGCGCATCCACAATCGAACCCTCCGGCGTGTACAGCGTCAGCGCCCTCAAGATTCCCTCCGTCGCCGGCGCATCGTCCTTGAGCAAACAGCGCAGCACATAAAAGCACGCTGATAGCGTGATGGCGCGAACCGCGTTCACGCTGCCCGCAACCTGCGGCGACGAGCCGGCGAAATCCGCATCCACCGTGCCCGCCACGCGATCAAGCCTCAGCCGCACCGCGATCCTGCGCGGCTCATCCGTTACCCCATCGCTGTCCAGCCAGTCCTCCGCGCTGAAATCGCCGCCCGGCATCGAGCGCAGTTCCGCCCGCACCAGCCGTTCGGAGTAATCGAGCAGCTCCTCGATCAGCGCGTTCATCTTTTCCGTTCCGTATTTCGCGGCAACTTCGAGAATGCGCCGCTCGCCCACGCGGCACGCGCCCATCTGCGCGTCCAGGTCGCCTTCCCGCTCGCGCGGCGTGCGCACGTTCAGCAAAATCAGGTCAAGCACGTCGCGATCCACTTTCCCGCAGCGCACAATCCGCACCGGAGGAATGCGAATGCCTTCCTCAAAGATCGAAGTAGCCGGCCCCATCGAGCCCGCAAATCGCCCGCCCACATCCGCGTGGTGAGCGCGATTCGAAACATAGAACGCCGGCTTGACCGCGCCCTCCGGAAAAACACCCAGCACCATCGTGATGTCGGGCAGATGCGTTCCGCCCGCATACGGATCGTTGAGAATCGCAATGTCGCCGGGCGCAAAATCGATGGCCGCAATTGCCGCCTGCACGCTCATCGGCATTGAGCCGAGATGAACCGGCATGTGGTCGCCCATCGCAATCACACGTCCTTTTCCGTCGAAGACCGCGCACGAATAATCGCGCCGCTCCTTGATGTTGGGCGAGAGCGCGGTGCGTTTGAGCGCCGCGCCCATCTCTTCGGCGATCGAGTGCACGGCGCATTGAAAAATCGAAATCTCCACCGGTCCGGCCGTTTGCGAGCTCATGCGCCTGCCTCCCCGTCCACCGCGATCGCCAGGTTGCCAAATCCATCCACCTCAGCCGCGCACTCCGGCGGCAGCAGCGTGGCCGCGGTGTATTCGGTAATCATCGCCGGCCCTCGAACCGCATCGCCGGGCGCAAGCTGTTCGCGGCGATAAAAACGCGTGGGCCTGAATCCGCCCTCGAAATAAACATCGCGTTCCGCATAAAATGCCGCGCTGCCATCGCCGTGCACCAGCGCGCGCTGTTCGGGCGTATACGCCTCGCCGGCCGCGATCATGCGCAAACGCAGATTCACAATCTCCACCGGCCGCGCCGCATCTGAAAACCCGTATCGCTGCCGATGCAGATCGTGAAACGCCTCAATCGAGCGCTCCGGCGTCAGCGGATCGTATTCCACGTTGAGCTCGTATCCCTGCCGCCGATAGCGCAGATCCAAAGTGCGCCGTGCTTCGCCCTCAAGCCCCTCGGCCGCAAACTCCGCCGCGCCCTGCCGCTCGAGTTCGGCGAATAAATCCGCCAGATTCCCGATCGCCTCTCCAGGCACCATCACGGTACGCGAGTAGTCGCGCACCGTATCCGCCAGCAGAATACCGACAGCCGAAAGCGCCCCGGGCAGCGCCGGAACCAGCACCCGCGGAATGTGCAGCGCCCTCGCCAGCGAACAGGCGTGCAGCGGACCTCCGCCGCCAAACGCCACCAGCGTGAAGTCGCGCGGATCGTGGCCGCGTTCCACTGAAATCACGCGGATCGCCTTCTCCATCTGCGTCTCCACCACCCGCACGATCCCGGCCGCAAAATCTTCCACGGTCTCGAGCGCGCCCTTTTGCTCGCCCATCATCCGCGCCGCACGCTCACGGTCCAGCCGCACCCCTCCTCCGAGAAAACTTCCCGCATCCAGCCGGGCCAGCAGCAGGTTCGCGTCGGTAACCGTAGCTCTCTCGCCGCGCCCAAAACAAATCGGTCCCCGATCGGCCCCCGCGGACTCCGGACCCACGCGCAGCATCCCGCCTGCGTCAAATCTCGCCATCGATCCACCCCCCGCTCCCGCGGTGTGAATGTCCAGCATGGGCACGCCGATCGGCACTCCCGCCACCACCGACTCGCGTGTCCGCTCCGCGCCCGCCGAAGCCGAGCGCGCCAGAAACACGTCCGTCGATGTGCCTCCCATATCGAATCCGATAATGCGCTCAAAGCCCGCCCATTGCGCCATGCGGCACGCGCCCACCACCCCGCCCGCCGGCCCTGACAGCACGGTTCGCACCGGCTCGCGCGCCGCCGTCCGCGCGGGAATAATTCCGCCCGAAGACTGCATCACATCCACGCGCCCGCCCTTGTGCCGCGCGGCAATGCGCTCCTCCAAAAGCAAAAGGTAACTCTGCATTCGCGGCGCAAGATACGCGTTCACTACCGTCGTCGACGCCCGTTCGTATTCGCGAAACTCCGGCAGAATGCGGTGCGAAGCCGATACAGGAATCCCCAGCGCGCTCAACGCCGCCTCCACGCGCCGCTCGGTTTCAGGATTCGCAAATGAAAACAGCAGCGAAATCGCCACAGCCTCAGCGCCGCTCGCCCGCACCGCTTCAACCAGCGCGCCCAGTTCCTCGTCCGACGGCGCGCGCAGCACCTCGCCCTCCGCGCTCACCCGCTCCGGCACGCCAAATCGCAGCTCGCGCGCCACAAGACAAATGGGAAGCGGCGCAAACCAGTCGTAGAGGCTGGCGCGCGCCTGCCGGCCGATCGCGATCGTATCCTCAAAGCCGCCCGTGGTTACAAACGCCACCCGCGCGCCCGTCCGCTCCAGCATGGTGTTGGTGCCCACCGTGGTTCCGTGCCGCACTTCCACGCCTTCTCCGCCGCCCAGCCCCCGCACGCCCTCCACCACCGCATGCGATGGATCGGCCGGCGTCGAGAATATCTTCACCACGCGCAGCTCTCCGTCTGCCAGGCAAACGCAGTCGGTAAACGTGCCACCGGTATCGATCGCAATCCGCAATCCCGCCAACTTTCTCATGCTCCAATCCACAAATCGCGTCAGCCGTACCCTAAACTCTAATGCACAGAGACCGAACCGGAATACAAAAGGAGCCGGGTGCCCCTGGTCCCTCGGCAGGTGGCCCGCTCATCAAACCCGAAGAACCACCATGAGCCATCAGAAGCTGTGCCCCGTTCATCACGGCCCTTTCGTGATGAGCGGGCGGCCCGGGTGCCCCAGGTCCCTCGCACTTGGGGACCAGGGATACCTCAAACTCCGTCAACGCACGGTCATCCCGAGCGCAATCGAGGGACCTGCATTTGCTTTTCGCCGAGCCCATACATTGCACCGCGCCGCGGTTCTTCAATGATCGTTTTATCGGAGGGAACAGAGGCCTTCAGGCCTCTGAATTCGCAGCATTCAACCATCCGGCCTTCAGGCCCGGGCCCGCGCTATTCGCTGCCCCAGCAAAATACTGCGAACGGACTAACGGCCTGGGACACCAGGTTAGTTCGCCGAAGGGGTTTCAATGTGGTCTATGATCACAACCTTCATTGGCGCCTTCGCCGCCACTAGACGAAGACCAAGCTGCTCCTGAAC
>Ga0182014_10002098_pt1 | contig 25659 bp, 28 predicted proteins | sample 612S2DmetaG_FD_120489 | JGI IMG/M metagenome (GOLD analysis project Ga0182014, IMG submission 120489) | Permafrost microbial communities from Stordalen Mire, Sweden - 612S2D metaG | ecosystem: Environmental > Terrestrial > Soil > Wetlands > Permafrost | place: Sweden: Stordalen | collected...
GGTTTTGAGAGTCTGTGGAGAGGCTACGCCCGTTTTTGCGACATGGTAAAAATCATAATGCTCGCGCGGGATGCGTGACCTATGCGCCATGACGATTTTGAGGGGCAAGCGCAGGGCTACCCTTAGGCTCTCGGGACGTGGGGAAAGCGTCCGCAGGTGTTGGGTGCGATGGCCACACGGTGCCCAGCGCGGCTGTCGGCATTGACTACTCCCGAGGCGAAGGCTGGCCAGGCGCGCTGCGAGCGACAGATACTCAGAACCTGATTTGCGCCCCTCCCAGTTGTCAGCCCCGGCAGGTGCTTGACGATCTGGCTCTCAAACACCACTCTTTTCCTTTCGGAAGCGATTATATTGCGGTTAGTTGAATCTTATGAGTGAAGCACACAATCTGTTTGGCACGCTGCAGACCTTCGATCTCGGGAATGGCCGGCAGGGGGCGCTGCATTCTCTGCGGCAATTGGAGAATGCGGGCGTGGGACCGGTGTCCCGGCTGCCGGTGTCGATCCGGCTGGTGCTCGAGGCCGTGCTGCGCAATTGCGACGGCAAGCGGGTGCTGGAAGAGAACGTTCGCGCGCTGGCCAATTGGAAGCCGACCGGCCCGCGCACCGAAGAGATCCCGTTTGTGGTGGCGCGCATCGTCTTGCAAGACTTCACCGGGGTGCCGTTGCTGGTGGACCTGGCGGCCATGCGGTCGGCGCTCGCGCGGCTGGGGAAGAATCCCAAGATGATCGAGCCGCTCGTGCCGGTGGACTTGGTGGTGGACCACTCGGTGCAGGTGGATTACGCCGGCACACCGGATGCCATGAGCCGGAACCTGGAGCTGGAGTTCAAGCGCAACCGTGAGCGTTACGAGTTCCTCAAATGGGGCATGCAGGCCTTTGGAACTTTCAAGGTGGTGCCGCCGGGCATCGGCATCGTGCACCAGGTGAACCTCGAATACCTCGCCAAAGGTGTCCTGTCATGCCCGTCAACTGTCAGCGGTCAACCATCAGCTCTCTACTATCCCGACACGCTGGTAGGGACGGATTCGCACACGACGATGATCAATGGGCTGGGCATCGTGGGCTGGGGGGTCGGCGGCATTGAGGCGGAGGCGGGCATGCTGGGTCAGCCGGTCTATTTCCTCACGCCGGATGTGGTGGGGGTGCACCTGACGGGTGCGCTTCGGGAAGGCGTGACGGCGACGGATCTGGCGCTGACCGTCACGGAACGGCTGCGCAAGGCGAAGGTGGTGGGGAAGTTTGTCGAGTTCTTCGGGCCTGGCGCCGCTGCTCTGCCGGTAGTGGACCGGGCGACCATCGCCAACATGGCGCCCGAATACGGGGCGACGATGGGTTTCTTCCCGATTGATGCCGAGTGCGTGAGCTATTTGCGGGCGACCGGTCGCAGCGAAGAGCATTGCCGTGCCTATGAGAATTACTACCGGGCGCAGGGGTTGTTCGGCATTCCGAAGCGGGGCGAGATCCAGTATTCGGTCGAGTTGGAACTGGATCTGGCAACGGTGGTGCCCAGCGTGGCAGGGCCGAAGCGGCCGCAGGACAGGATCAGGCTTCCGGATTTGAAGCGGGAGTTTCAGGCGGCGTTTACGAGGCCGGTCAGCGAGAGCGGCTTCGGCCGAGCGGTGCAAGACCTGGGCAGGAGCTTCCTCGTTTCCGCCACGCCTGGTTTTCACGCCGGCGGTGGCAGCCAGGAACCAGTGATGGCGCCCGAGGCTCGGAAGCACGGCACCAACCCTCAGACCGAACTGGAAATGGCCAACAATCGGCCCACGCCAGACTCGGTAGTCGCCCAGGGGGTGCCGCACGGAGGCCAGATTCGGCACGGCAGCGTGTTGATTGCCGCAATCACCAGTTGCACCAACACCAGCAACCCCTCGGTGATGCTCGCCGCGGGGCTGCTGGCGAAGAAGGCGGTGGAGCGCGGCTTGCAGGTCAATCCGCTGGTCAAGGCGTCGCTCGCGCCCGGCTCGCGGGTCGTGAGCGACTACCTGACTCGGACCGGTCTGCAGACCTATTTGGATCAATTGGGATTCAACCTGGTCGGATATGGCTGCACGACATGCATTGGGAATTCCGGGCCGCTACCGGCGGCGGTGGACGAAGTGATTGGCAAATACGATTTAATCGCGGCGTCGGTGCTCTCCGGCAACCGCAACTTCGAGGCGCGCGTGCATCAGAGCATCAAGGCCAACTTTCTCATGTCGCCGCCGCTGGTGGTGGCGTTTGCCTTGGCGGGGCGGGTGGACATCGACCTGAGCCGGGAGCCGATCGGCAAAGGGAAGGACGGAGAGGACGTCTTCCTTAAGGACCTTTGGCCAACGCTCCAGGAGGTGCGCGACCTAATGCAATCGGCGCTTACCCCGGCCGTGTTCCGCAAGCTCTATCGGGACTTCGCCGGGCAAAATCCGAAGTGGAACGAAATCAAGACGGGCGCGGGTACCGAGTACCAATGGGACGCCACCAGCACCTATATCCAGGAGCCTCCCTTCTTCCAGGAGTTCGGGCTGCAGTCCGGCGAAATCCGGGAAATCAAAGGCGCGCGGGCACTCGGGATCTTTGGCGATAGCGTGACGACGGATCACATTTCACCGGCAGGCACCATCAAAAAGAGCGCGCCCGCAGGAAGATACCTGACGGAGCGCGGTGTCGCGGTCGAGGACTTCAACAGCTACGGCTCGCGCCGCGGCAACGACCAGGTGATGACGCGTGGGACGTTCGCTAATGTCCGGATCAAGAACCTGATGGTCCCGGGCACGGAGGGCGGGGTGACCCGGTGCTTTGCCAGCAAGACGTGCGAGTGCGCGCCGGGTGAGCAGGTTTCGATTTACGATGCCGCGATGGCTTGCAAGAGGGAGGGGACGCCGCTCGTCGTCATTGCCGGGCATGAGTACGGCACCGGCAGCTCGCGGGACTGGGCGGCGAAAGGGACCGCTTTGCTGGGGGTGAAGGCCGTGGTCGCGCAGAGCTTTGAGCGCATCCATCGTTCGAACCTGGTGGGCATGGGAGTGTTGCCTTTGCAATTCAAGGAGGGCACAAGCGCGCGCACCTTGAAACTGGACGGCACAGAGACGTTCGACGTGCTGGGCTTGGGCCAGAATCTGAAACCGCAACAGGATCTTACCTTGCGCCTCACGCGCGCATCCGGGCTGGTGGAGACCGTGCCGGTGACGTGCCGGATCGATACGCCCATCGAGGTTGATTACTATCAACATGGCGGGATTCTGCCGTTCGTGCTGCGGCAGTTGGTGGCAGGGCAGGGCGCCGGCTCCGGGGCGGTCGCCAGCGCGTGATCGCGCAGAGTGATGGCCCTGCGCACAGCGATGACAGGGCGTTGCTGCGGGAAATCCGGGAGACCCATGATTAGAATTAAGCCGCAGAGCTGGACTCCGAGGCGGCGGAGCCAATTAGGGGTCCTGTCTCTGGCTGAACAAATTATCGGCGCGGCTACCCGCGAGCATCCAGCGGATGGAGTAATGCGCGTGGAGCTGAAGGGGCAGGAGGGGTTATGGCAGGAGGAACGCGCCCAAGTGAGCCGGGCTGTGTTTGCCTATTACCGGTGGCGGGGCTGGCTGGATGAGGGGAAGCCCCTTCGGGAGCAGGTCACGCGCGCGTTGGAATTAGCCGAAAGGTATGCGCGCGAACCGGGGAGTTTTCCCGACGCAGAGCTCATCGCGCGGGCGGTGCCGGGTTGGCTGGCAACCTTAATGAAGGTGACAGGCCCGTGGGTGCGGGTTCTGCAAACTGAATCCCGGCTTTGGTTACGAGCCCGACGAGGACAGGGCAGGGCACTGGCGGAGAAGTTAGGGGATTGCCGCATATTCGGCGAGGGCACGATGGGTGATACGCTGGAATACCACGGCCGCGGCGATTTGTTTCGCACGAAGGAATTCCACGCGGGTGAGTTTGAGGTGCAGGATCTCAGCTCTCAGGCCGTTGGACTCGTTTGCGACCCCAAGCCCGGCGAAACCTGGTGGGACGCCTGCGCGGGAGAAGGTGGCAAGACGTTGCACCTTTCGGATCTGATGGCGAATCGGGGGTTGATCTGGGCGAGTGATCGTGCGGCGTGGCGTTTGGCAACGCTCAAGCGGCGGGCGGCGCGGGCCGGCGTATTCAACTATCGCGCGGCAGCCTGGGACGGCGGCCCGCGCCTGCCCACGAAAACGAAGTTCGATGGTGTGCTGGTGGACGCGCCGTGCAGCGGGATCGGGACCTGGCACCGGAACCCGCACGCGCGCTGGACCACGACGGCAGAGGATGTGAAGGAATTAAGCAATGTTCAGCCGCGGATACTCCTGCACGCGTCTGGGGCGGTGAAACCGGGCGGAAAGCTGGTATATGCGGTGTGCACTTTGGCGGATTTGGAGACAACGCGAGTGGTGGAGGAGTTTGAACGGCAGTGCGTGAAGTTTGAGCGGCTGGCGGCTCCCAACCCATTGGCACCGGCGTCAATGCCGAGCGGGCAACTCTTTCTGCGGCCTCAGGAGTCGGGCGGAAACGGCATGTGCATTGCCGCCTGGAAGCGGATAAACGACTGAAAGCTGTTGCGTGGAGCACTCAGCTAATCCGGCCCAGACTTCACCGGCCGATCACTTGGCAACCGGCGCGGTGCGGTAAAGATCGTCGGCTGTTTGGGCATTGCTGTCTTCCCAGACTTTATTCGGCCCGGCAGAGCGTATCATGACTTCATTGTCGGAGAAGTAGAGCCGCAGCGGCGTTCCCCACGGGTCGAGGATTTCACCTTTGTCGTTCATGTCACTCTTGCGCACCGCCAGGATGAGGACTTTCTTTTCGGACCGGCCCAGCAGGGCCTTGGCGATCGTGACGTTATTGCCGGTGGGGTAGCTGCCGACAAATTCCCGGTACTGCTGGAGCCCCAGGATTAGATTATCGGCATCGGCATTGAACTTGAGGATCTTGGGGTCAACACGGTGTGGCGTCCAAGCTTTAGCCACCCACAGGACACCGGCGACGCCCAGCACGATTATTACAATGGCCAGGACTCTTTTCATAACATTCGCTGCTTGCAGTTTCTAGTGTCTGAGGCGAGATGTAGCAGGTGCAGTGCCGGAACTGGCCCGGACGATGAGTTCGGCAGGAAGTCGCTTGGATTCTGGGTGTTGGCCGCGCAAGAGTGCCTCCATAGCGTCCACCGCCGCTGAGCCTAGCCGGAACTTAGGTTGGCGAGTTGTCGTCAACGGCACGCGAAAATGCGCTCCCAGCAGGATGTTCCCGAAGCCGGCCACTGAAATATCCTGAGGGATCTTGAAGCCATGTTCCAGGAGCGTTTCCGCGCAGCCGACGGCCACGACATCATTGATCGCCTGCACGGCGGTGGCATCCGAGGATTCGTCAATCATCTGCATGGCCGCCTTGGCCCCCTCCGCAATCGTGCGGCCGGCTTGGAACACGAGCTTATCGTCCACGTCAATGCTGGCTTCGCGTAAGGCCCGGCGATAACCCTCGAAGCGTTCCTGGGTCCATGGTGTCGCGGCAGGTCCGGCGAAGAACGCAATCCGCTTGTGACCCAGCTTGAGCAAATGTTGCGTGACGGCGTAGCTGGCTAACAGGTCGTCAGTTTCGACGTTGACAAACTGGTTGCAAAAGGGAGCCGTATGGCCGAGCAGAACGGTGGGAATGCGGCGCGCAAACAATTCCTGGTAAATGTGCGATTCAGCAGCCATGCGATAGACCGGGCAGATGAATATCCCATCCACGCGCCGCGACAGGAACCTGCGGATGCAGGCCTCCTCCCGTTCCGGGAGATTCAGAGTGTGCGCCAGCAGTATATCATAGCCCAGCGCGGAAGCCCGCTCCTCGATGGCCAGGACTACGCGCGAGTAAATCGGATTGGTCATGGAAGAAATAGCCACGCCAAATAGCCGCGTGGTGCGAGTGCGCAAACCCTGAGCAATGGAATCCGGCAGATAGCCCATTTGCTCAGCCAGAAGCTTGATCCGGGTTTTAGTAATGGCGGAAACGTCCGGCGCATCTCGCAGGGCCTTCGAGACGGTCACCACCGATACGCCGGCCCGGCAGGCGATGTCTTTCAGCCGGATCATAGAGTGGCTCCTCGCCAATGGAGCTTGCAGCGCAGAGTTTCACAGAAGGAACTCCCTCGCAGGTACATCAAGCGCACGGTCCTCCTGCTGCGGCGAATCGTGATCTGGTCCCCGGCTGCCAGTTCGCTGACAACCTGGCCATCTGCGCTCAAGATGGTTGCGGGTTTCGGATTGATGATCTTGACGGAAATCGTCGCAGTCAACGGCAGGATTAAGGAGCGGTTAGAGAGCGTATGTGGGCAAATCGGGGTGAGGGCAAAAACATCGGCGGTCGGGAATACGACCGCGCCGCCCGCGGCCAGTGAATAGGCCGTTGAGCCTGTCGGCGAGCTGACGATCAGCCCATCGCAGCGGTACCGTGTGAGCGGATCACCATCAACACTGACATCCAACTCGACGAGCCGGGACGCGATGCCGCGGCCAATGACAATGTCGTTGAGGGCGGTTTGATCGACCGGCCGGCCGCTGCAATGGGCGGTGGCCTGGATCAGAACCCGGGATTCAAACTTGAATTGACCCTCCCAAATCCGCGTAAGAGCCTGCGATAGACTCGAGGAGGGGATGGCGGTGAGGAAGCCCAAGCCGCCAATGTTGACCCCCAAGATCGGGGTGCGCGAGCCGGCGACCTCTCGGGCGACACGGAGCATAGTGCCGTCCCCTCCAAAAACCACAATCAAGTCCACTTGGCGGGCCATGGTGGCTGCGTTGGAGCACACTTGGGTGGCGAGTCCGGCGAGCCTGGCGGTCGCAGCGTCGCTGTAAACCTCGCGACCGGCGGCAGCAATGAGGTCAGCCCCTTGTTTCACGACCGTCGCGCCGGAGACCTTTTCAGAGTTTCCAATTATCCCAACGCGTTTGATTCTGTCAGCTAGGGTTTTCAATCAACACCAGGAATTCTTTATTGCCTGCGGGACCAAGCAACGGGGACTCGATGACGCTGCGCCACCGCAGGCCACCACAGGAGGTGACGAACTGGTTCAGCTCGCGCAACACGCGCTCGTGAATCGCCGGATCACGAATTACGCCCGCTCCCCGGTCGGCTTCGGCCTTTCCAGCTTCAAACTGCGGTTTGATCAGGGCGACGATTTCACCCTGAGGACGGAGTAACGCAACGGCGGGCGGAAGGATTGTTCGGAGGGAAATGAAGGAACAATCGATTACCACCAGGTCTGGGCGGACAAAGGGCGGCGGGAAGCTCGCCGGTGTGAGCCCGCGGGCGTTGGTCTTTTCCATCACTATCACTCGTGGGTCGTGGCGCAACTTCCAGGCGAGTTGACCCTGACCCACGTCCACGGCATACACCTTGGCCGCCCCGCGTTGCAGCAGGCAATCGGTAAAGCCGCCAGTCGAGGCGCCGAGGTCGATGGCTATGCGGCCGGACACATCAAGATGGAAATGATTCAGAGCGTGTTCGAGCTTGACGCCGCCCCGGCTGACAAACTTCTCGGGCGCCGTCAGGGTGAGTTGATCTTCGGGCTCGACCCCGTCGCTTGGTTTGCGGGCAAAGTGTTCGTTGATCCTGGCTTGGCCGGCCATGATCGCACGTTTGGCCTTTTCCCGGCTCTCGCAGAGCCCACGCTCGACCAATGCCTGATCCAAACGGGTCATGCTGGAATTATGCGATAACCGGTGGTCGGGCCGCGAGGGAAAAGTATTAGCGGGTTCTCAAGTGCACGGCGCTCGGAGTTCGACTTCGACAATCAACTCGAGCCTGGAAATCACGCCGCTCGCGGGATCCGCCTGACGCTGCGGCGGTGCGTTAGGTCACTCGTCTTGGCTGGCGCTGGAATGGACTCGGGTTTGGGCTTCGCGGAAACTATTCAGGAAGAGGGTATTGTCAGCGACGGCCTTCTCGATGAGCTGCTTTAGCAGGAATAGTTCGGAACTATTGATGACGGCGTGGACACTCTGCTGAAAAGCTTGCAGAGGCGTGAACGTTTGGAAGGACTCGCCGAAAAGGATCACCGTAGCATGGCGGCGCTGGCTCATCGGCATGATTTGCAGCGCCTGCAAAGTTAGATTCTCGCTAAGATCGTTAGCCGCAAACCGTTCCTCGAGGATTACGACCTGGTAGTGGATTTGACTGAACCGAACCAGGAAGTCAGTGTGGGTCGCCGCCGTGTGGACCTTAAAACCGAGTTCCGTCAGCGCACTGTTCGCCGCTTCGAGCCATTCCGGAGTCGAAAAGGCTAGCAGGGCGGGCTTATCGGTGGCGCTGATGAAATCGAACTTGTTGGACATAAACTATTTGAGTTTGAGTGCGGTTGAGAGAGGTGGTCCTCCTCGCCGACTGGCATCCTGAATGGCCTTCATGCGCAATGAATGCATATTATGCGTCGATTCGCCACGAGTCTTCTTGAGGTTGTCGATGCCGCGCGTTACGGGACCGCGCTTGGTGCAATAGAGCAGAGCGGTCTCTTCCGTGATCTTACCCTGGTCGTAGGCTTCGAGGGCGGAAAAGTCAAAGGTGCGCCAGCCGAATGGGTGGTTGGCCTCGGTGATTTCGTAGAAGCTCTTGCCCTCCGTTTCACCAAGACGGATAGTTTCCTGGGTGCGCAGGTTGGAGCCCATAATTTCGAGCAAGGCGTAACGGCCCCCACCGACCTTCGGGACGAGCCGCTGGCTGAGGACCCAGCGGAGCGTGTCGGCCAAACGCGCGCGGAGCTGCTCCTGTTCGGCGGTTTCGAACATGCCCAGAATGCGGTTGATGGTCTGGCCGGCATCAACGGTGTGCAGCGTGCTCAGCACGAGATGGCCGGTCTCGGCGGCGCTCAGGGCGATCTTGATGGTTTCGCGGTCGCGCATTTCACCGACGAGAATGACTTTAGGAGCTTGGCGCAAAGCGGCGCGCAGGCCATGCGAGAAACTCTCGAAATCAGTGCCCAATTCGCGCTGGTTGAAGGTGGCCACGTCCTGCGGATGAATAAATTCAATCGGGTCTTCGAGCGTGATGATGTGGACAGGGCGGGTGTGGCTGATCTCGTTAAGGACCGCGGCCAGCGTGGTGGATTTGCCGGAGCCTGTAGCGCCGGTCACAAGCACCAGGCCGGTTTTCTCCGTCGGAATCTGTTTGATGACATCCGGAAAATTCAACGAGTCCAACGTCGGGATGACGGTGTTGAGTTTGCGCAGCACGATGGAGTAGTTGCCGCGCTGTGAGAATATGCTAATCCGGAACCGCGCTTTGTCGCTGAGCGTGTAGGCGGTGTCGCAGGAGCCGCGCTGGAGCAAGTCCCCAATGTGCCACAGATTGTCGCCCATCAAATTGAGTGCGACTATCTCGGTTTGGAAGGGGGTAAGCCTTTCAATCGGCGGCTCACACACAACTGGTTTCAATTCACCAAACGATTCAACTTGCAGCGGCTTCTCAACCGTGAAGATCAAATCGGACACCTCCGGCTGGGAGTCCAGCATCGTCGTTAGAAGGTGATCAAGTTCGGGGCGGCGCATAAATCAGTTCTCGTCTTCTTCCGGCGGATGCGGCAAGAACAGCCGGAACTTCTTCTTGTCGATGGCTTTGTCATAGGCCTCTTCCGGCGCAATGCGCTTCATCCGGAGGTGCTCCATAATCGCATCGTCCAGAGGTTGATTCCCGAGCTTCTTGCCAACCTGGATCATGCCCGGGATCTGGTGGGTCTTGCCCTCGCGCACGAGGTTGGCAATAGCGGTGGTGAAAACCAGGATTTCCAGCGCTGCCACGCGGCCTTTCTTGTCAATCCGCTTAAAGAGATTTTGGGCGATCACGCCTTTGAGAGCTTCCGAAAGCGTCGCACGAATCTTGTTCTGCTGCTCGGCTGGGAAGACGTCAATCATGCGATCGACGGTCTTCGCCGCGCTGGGCGTGTGAAGGGTGCCGAACACTAAATGGCCCGTGCTGGCGGCTACCAGGGCCAATTCGATGGTCTCCAGATCGCGCAGCTCGCCTACGAGGATGATATCAGGGTCTTCTCGCAATGCCCCGCGGAGGGCGGACGCAAACGATTTGGTATGCACGCCTACTTCACGGTGGTTGATAAGGCAGTTCTTGCTCTCGTGGACAAACTCGATCGGATCTTCGACCGTGATAATATGGTCTCGGCGATTCTTGTTGCAGTAATCGACCATGGCTGCAAGGGTAGTTGACTTGCCTGAGCCAGTTGGGCCCGTAACCACGACCAGGCCGCGGTGGAGCATGCAGAACTTCTTGAGTACGTTTGGCAGCGGCGCGTCGAACTTCTCAAAGTCCTCGAAGGAAAGGACCTTGGTTGGAATCTGGCGGAAGACCGCCCCGATGCCATACTTCTGGTTGTAGAAGTTGGCTCGAAAGCGGGAGATGTGCGGAATCTCGTAGCCGAAATCGACGTCGCCGGTTTCCTCGAAGACTTTGATCTTGTACTCGGGCGCGATCTCGTAGAGCATCTTCTTGAGATCATCGTTCTCGAGCGGCGGATGGTCCACGCGATGCAGTTCGCCATTGACGCGGAGCATGGGGTTATTGCCCGAGGAAAGGTGGAGGTCCGAGGCCTTTTGCTCGAACATCAGATTAAAGAAAGCGTCGATCTTCGCCATAACATTCCGTATCGTCCTCACGACTCGTAGCTAGATCCGCACCAGTCTCCATTTAAATGAATGAGGTCGGCCAAAGAATTGCGGGGGAGATAAGGGATAGAGGCGCCATTACGTTCGCGCGCTTTATGGAACTGGCGCTCTATTGTCCAAATTGTGGATATTACGAGAAGGAAGAGGACATTATCGGAGTTCGCGGCGATTACTACACCAGCGTGAGTGTGGGGAGCCTTTTTGGTGAATTGCTGGCGTTTCAAGTCGCGGAATGGCTCCAGGAGGGCTGGGGTGCGAAAAACGAGTGGCAAAGGCCGAGCCCGGACTTTAAAGCGGGCCAGAAAAGTCAAGTCATGCGCATTGTGGAGGCAGGAGCGCATGGCGGGGATCTAGCCAGGGACATTTTGGGCTGGCTGCGGCAACATCGTCCAGCGCTGTTCCAAGGTCTGGAATACGGGATCGTAGAGCCTTCAAACCGGCGGCGAAATCGGCAGCAGCAAAACCTGCGTGAGTTTGGCCATAAGGTGCGTTGGATGGGGAAACTGGCGGAGCTGACTGGCGGGTCTAATCCTGAGTTCTGCCCGCCGCATTCTCCTGGTTTTCAAGGAGTCATGTTCTCCAACGAGCTACTGGATGCCATGCCGGTGCATCGACTGGGATGGGATGCGAATGCGCGCATCTGGTTTGAATGGGGTGTGACGTTGCAGGCCGGGCAATTCGTTTGGACCCGAATCCTCGGCCGAGGGCCGGGAGACAGCGATCAGCACTCGATCAATCCCCTCTCGACCTCCCTTTTCCAATTGCCCCTGGAAGACAGATTGCTGGATATGTTGCCTGACGGGTTCACCACCGAAGCATGTCCGGCGGCGGAGAAGTGGTGGCGCACAGCGGCGATGGCCTTGGGGCGCGGCAAATTGGTTGCGGTTGACTATGGTTTATCGGCAGATGAATTCTTCATACCCGAGAGAAAGGAAGGCACGGCGCGAGGGTATCATCATCACCAGCCGAGCAGCAACGTCCTCGCCAATCCCGGCGAGCAGGACATCACGGCTCATGTGAATTTCACTGCCATTCGAACCGCCGGGGAATCAGCCGGCTTGAGGACGGACTCCTTCCTGACTCAGGCAAAATTCCTCACCCGCATTGCTGCGCGGACCTGGAAGGATGAAGCCTCGTTCGGAGAATGGACTGCGGCGCGCACGCGTCAATTTCAGACCCTGACCCACCCGGAACACTTGGGACGGTCATTTCGCGTCCTGGTGCAGTCAAGGGGCGAATAGGCCCAAGGCGCGGCAGTATCTGAAAGGGCCGGGAGAGAAGGGACCAAACCGTTAGTGATTTCTCGCGGCTCTGGCGTTGCGGGGGCCTAAAGGAAAGGAGACTGCAACTCGCAATTGAGAATTGAGAGGCAATAAATGGCGGCTGTTTCGGTGCGCAGGACGAGTCGGCCAAGGGTGATGGGCTGGGCGCCGCGGGACTTTATCGCCTCCGTTTCAGCCGGCGTGAAATCGCCTTCGGGGCCGATCCAGACACAAACCGATCCTGGCAGTCGGCCGCGCTCTGTCTGAAACGCGCGGAAGTACTCTCGCGCCGGGCGACTGCCGCTTTCCAGCGAGGCAATCAGTGGCAGTTCGATGTTCTCCTTCCGCGCCAAAAACTGGTCCGGTGTTATCGGTGGCTCGACTTCCGGCAACCACGCGGACCCACACTGTTTGACAGCTTCCCTGGCGACCAACCGCCACTTCTCGGCTTTATGCGCCGCCTCCTCGTTGTCGAGTTGACCCACGACCCGTTCCGAGAGCAAAGGCACAATGCGGGACACCCCCAACTCAGTTGCCTTCTGGACGATCGCGTCCATGATTTTGCCCTTGGGGACGGCTTGCAGCAGCGTGACTTGGTTGGGCGCGGCAGGCTGGACGCGCTTCTCAACTACGGTCAGCCTGACTTGGTCGCGGTCGAATTCCTGCACTTCACAGAGAAACTCGCGGCCCTTGCCGTCCACCACTCTGACCCGGTCACCTTGACGCACGCGCACAACGTGCTTTGCATGATGTGCTTCGCGGCTAGTCAGGAGCAAGCTTGTGGCTTGGCATTGCTCTGGCGGCAGATAGAAATGGTGCATGGCGGAAGGAGTTCCGGGGCGGGAAAGACCGCCCGCGGATGCGTTGACCGCATCCGAGCTTCCTGACACTCCAGTAATCCCTCACCCGGTAGCGTTCATTGGAAGAGTTTCTTCGCCTTGTCGAAGATGCCCTGACTTATGGGACTTTCCCTGCCGTTGCAGAGATCGGCGAATTCCTGGAGCTTGGCCTTTTGATCGGGCGACAGGTGGGTCGGCACCTCGACATTGACGCGGATGTGCAAATCGCCATGGCCATAGCCTTGAACATTCTTTATGCCCTTGCTTTTCAGGCGAAACATCGTGCCCGGCTGAGTGCCCGGCGGAATCTTGATCATGGTCCCCCCGTCCAGCGCTGGCACCTCGATTTCAGCGCCCAGCGCGGCTTGCGTGAAACTCACCGGCACCTCGCAAAGCAAATCATCGCCGTCACGCTGGAAAATGGCATGGGGCTGGACGTGGAGCACCACGTATAAATCGCCGGGCGGGCCGCCGCGGAAGCCGGCTTCGCCATTGCCGGAGGAACGCAGGCGCGAGCCAGTATCCACTCCGGCGGGGATCCGCAGCTTGATCTTCGAAGAGCGTTCGCGGCGTCCCTGGCCGTGACAGGCTTTGCAGGGCTTTTCGAGAACGCGGCCGGCGCCTTGGCAATGCGGGCAGGTCTGGGCAATGCTGAAAATCCCACGCGAGTTAACAACTTGGCCGCGGCCACCGCAGCTTGGGCAGGTCCGGATGCGGGAACCGGGTTCCGCCCCCGAGCCCTGGCAGGTCTCGCACGGTGCCGGCTTGCTCACCGTGATTTCCTTTTCGCACCCTTGGGCCGCCTCGTCGAAGGTGATCTCCATGTCGTAGCGGAGATCATTGCCCCGCTGGGGCTGGCTTGGGTCGGACCGGCCGCCGCCGAAGAGGTCGTCGAATATGCCGCCGCCGCCGAAGACCTCGCGGAAGATCTCAAACGGATCGTGGAATCCACCGGCTCCATAGCCACCTGCGCGGCGGTCGAACGCCGCGTGGCCGTGTTGGTCGTAGAGGGCTCGCTTCTCCGGGTCGCTTAGGATTTCGTACGCCTCGCCCAGTTCCTTGAACTGCTCCTCAGCCGTTTTGTCGCCCGGATTCTTGTCAGGATGATACTTCAGCGCGAGCTTGCGGTAGGCCTTCTTGATTTCGTCCGGTTCCGCAGTCCGCTCGACGCTGAGGACTTCGTAGCAATCGCGTTTAGCCATGGGTTCGTCAGGCGGCAGGTTGCTTGGCCACTATCACGCTGGCCGGGCGCAACAGTCGATCGCGGAATTTGTATCCTTTCCGAAGCTGCTGGACCACCTGGCCTTCGGGCACGTCCCGCGTCTCCTGTTGCGACAGGGCTTCATGCAGGTTCGGATCGAACGGCTTGCCGAGCGCTTCCAACTCCTCGAGGCCGGATTCGGCGAGCACATTTTTGAGTTGTTGGCTGATCATGCTGACGCCCGCCTGCAGCGACTGGCCGGGCTGGGGGCCGGCTGCTTGCGCCGCCGCCAGCGCCATATCCAGATGTTCCAGCACCGGCACCAGCTTCTGGAGCAAGCTCTCGTTGGCGTACTTTATCGCTTCCTGTTTCTCGCGGGCAGCGCGCTTCCTGAAATTGTCAAAATCCGCAGTCGTGCGCACCAGGCGTTCCCAGTTCTCGTCGGCCTTGGCCGCCCGCTCCTTGAGTTCCTTCAACTGCTCCGCCGTCACCGTCGCCGGCTCAACGGGCAGCAGCGGTTCGGCGGCCGCCGGCGGTTCGGCGGCTGCTGGTTGTTCTTCAATTTGAACTTTGCTTTTCTTCATGGGACACGGCTTCGAGGTCCAGTGTTTTAACGATTTGAGGATAGACGATGGAAAGCCGGAGAGCAACCCGCTAATCGGGTCCTGCCTCAGGACGGCAGTCGAAAGGCCGGCAACGCATCGACGCCGTGTGCTTCTCAGTCTGCGCCGTTGGGCGCTAGTTGCTCCGATTCGACCGGGGAAGGGAAACGGTGCCAGGCGCCAAGTCGCTGCGGCGTGTCCACTTAAAGGCGTCGGCGGGCAGATTGTTTTGTTCGGCCTGAACGCTCCTGGGCAGATACGCGGCGGCGCTCTGGTTGCTAAGGATCATGGCGACCAGCGGGCCGGGGGTGGCCGAACCCGGGAGGGCGGGGCCGTAACGTTGATTGAACAGCACACCCAACAACATCAAGGCCGCCGTGGCCGGCGCCAGCCAACTGAAACGGAATGAGGGCAGCGCTTCCGCCGTGGCCGGCCCAGTGACAAAAATCCTGCGTTCAAGCCCCGCCGAAGGGCGGCGCGGCGTCCACGAGAGCAATAGCTTCTCCAACGCGCTCGACTCGTTCATCTCGATCATAGCTTGGTCCTTTCAGGAGCGTTCTCAATTTCTGCAGCCCGTAGCGGTAACGGCCCGCCGCGGTGTTCGGCGAGATGTCCAGCAACTCGCCGATTTGTTCAAAAGTGTGCTGATGCCAGAACTTCAGCACGATGACCTCGCGCTGTTCCTGCGGTAGAGCGGCCAAACCGCGCATCGCTGCGCGCTCCGCCTGGCTCTCCCCGGGGGAGCGCTCGAACCAGCGTACCGATTCCAGCTCGCGGGTCAGCCGCCGCCAAAGGCTCCGCCGGTAATTCAAGGCACGATTGCGAAAGCTGCGCACGCAATAATGCTCCGGCAGCTCCGGCGGCTGCGAGCGCTTCACCAGTGTGATAAAAGTCTCCTGCAACACATCTTCCGCTTCGCCATGAGACAAGCCCAGCGCCCGTCCGTACAGGATCAGTTCGGACGCCTTCGCGCGATACAGTTGCTCGCACCAGTTGGCTGGCTCAGCAGCACTCACATGTTCACCCTCATAGACACCTCAAAGCCGAAATCTGTATAAACTTATTCAGGAAATCCAGCCTGCGCGGGCTGGCAAACCAGAAGAACTTGGGAAATGCGGCGCTAAGGCGGGAATGAGCGACATCACCAAAATGTAGGCCGTGCCGTTCGGCGTGCCGGCGGTCGGGCAGAAAGTCTTCATCCGCCTCCGGCAGATGAAGGATTACATGCGCAGCTCCGTCTAAACCAGCAACGCGATAGTCCCCACCGAGGAAGGCGTGGGAGGGCGAGACCGGAGAGCTCTGGATACCAGCCAAAACCATGCGAAAACCTAGCGAAGACCAAGCGACGGGTACCATGCGGACATGCGGGCGCCACCGAGAGCGCCCGCGAACAATACCGGGCCAGCACCCGGCCAGCCGTGGACCTGGATCACGGGAGGCTACTCGCTAATTACCCTGAAGAACTGGGCCGTTACCGTGCCAGGAGCGACGCTAAAGGTGAACGAACCCGTGCCAGCGCTGTTCGTTTGCTCACGCGTCCATTGGTTCAGTGCTCTCGCCGCGTTAGTGGAACTCAACAGGGCGAAGGGATGGCTGACCGGCCCGGTGCCAGAAATAGTGAGAGGGTTGCCGTAATGTATTCCCGTGATGCTTGCCGGCGTGGCAGCGCCGGTAGTGGCATCAACGGATTGGAAATCGACGGCATCCATATAGAAGCGGGTGACGCCGCCGCTGGCGTAGGCGAAGGTGACGGTCGGTTGCTCAATGCTGTTGGTGAGGTAGCCAACCAACGTCCAGGAGTTGACCGAGTTGGTGCCCTGGAATGCGGTCGTGGGGAAGCTGGTTTGGGCCGCGCCGCTGGCATCGGCCAAGTCTCCGCCAGTCGCGGTGACCTGCACCAGGAGGTCTGCCGGGCAGGACGTGGAAGTGCCCTTTGTCACGAAGATTCTGTACACGCCGGGATTGTTTGTCAGAGTTGGGGTGATGGCCCAGCCTGAGTTTGTGAGCGAGCCATATACCGAATGGTTCCTGGCAACCGGGCAGGCAATGGATACTGATGAAGAGAGATAAGTGGCCCCGAGGTTGTATGCGCAGGAAGGCGGACACGTATTGAACCCGCTGCCGAAGTAGGCGGTGACGTAAACATCCTCAGCTTTGAGCGGCGTGGTGTCTGAGGCTAAGAGAGCCAACACCGCGAGCAGCAGTCCGGTAAGGGGAGCAAATAGAGGTTTCATGGGTATAACAGGCAATTCTGATTCTGTTTGTCTTGCTTGGGACCGAAACGAGATTACTTGGACGCCTGCCGCGATTCTGGCAGCATCAACAGGCCAAGTCAATCCGGCATGTTCGATTTGGCGCAAGGCGACGATTTATCAAGCCGACCCGTATGCAAAAGCGTCCAAGCAGGGCTGGAGGATTTCCTGGCACGGCTCAAGGTACTTTCGATAGTTCTTCCAGCGGCCGATAGCGGAGGTGTAGAGCGGCTGACTGACGGCCTCGTAAGTAGGCGAACTGACCGCTTTGGTTTTCAGGCGGTCCCGGTAGCCGAGCACTTGTGGGTCCCAAGGCAGTTCGAGAAACTGCAGCGCACGGCGCGCCTCCCGCTCAAGGTGCAGGACGCAATCCTCGTAGCGAACCTCCAGCCAGGGCACAGCAATGGCTTCCCGGAACCTCCGCCAGACGCCCAGGTCATGAGCGTAGCGCCGGGCGGCGCGCTCCAGAGTAAGGTAGCAGACGCTATTGGTGTTGAGAGGCAGGTACTGCATGAAGCAACTGAGAATGACATCCTGCGGATCGCGCAATGCGATGAGCAGCTTCACTTCCGGAAACAGCCTTATCATGCCCGGGAGGAGCAGGGTCATCGTTGGGTTCTTGTCGAGGTGCACTCGCTCGCCGATGGGCTCGTTCAAGGCCGCCGACATATAGGCGAAATACCGGTCGCGTTGCGCCGCCAATCGTTCAAGGGGAATCCCGTCCAACGCCTCGACGGTCGGTAGCGGGGTCTTCTCAGTGCGCCAGAGGGCGGGGAAAATGTCGCGGCCAAAAGCTTCGCGCTCGTCAGAGCTGACGAGACCCGGATGACTGTCGAGCACCTGCTCCAGCAAGGTCGTGCCGGAGCGCGGAAAGCTCGTCAGCACGGCCATCTTCTTTGGCTGGAATGCTTTGCCTGCCTCGCCCCACCGTTGCCAGTGGGCGGCGGTCAGGTTTTGGGCCAGGTTACCGAGGTAGCCCAGCAAAGCTTCGGACTCCTTGCGAAACGGACCTTCCTCGGCCAACAGCAACTGCTTGCCCTGCAACATGGCAGCCATTGCTCCGTCGTAATCGCCGTCTCGGTCGAGCTTCTGGGCGATCTCAGTCCACGCCTGGCTGCGCACGAATGGATGCGCCTCGTCGCTGGAGGCGAGCTTGCGGAAGATAGTCTCCGCGCCGGTCGCATCCTTCAACCGGCGCAACAGACGGGCCTTGAACAGTTCAGCCTCGAGGTAATCGGGGTCGGCGCGAAGGCAGTCTTCGATCAGCGTATAAGCCTCGGCGACACGATGGCGGCGTTCGTAGAGCACCGCCAACTCCAAAGCTGCGTCGGGAATGCCCTTGGTGATCGCCCCTACACGCTCGAAGCACTGGATGGCCTTTTCAGGACGAAAGATCATCCGGTAGCTTTGACCGGCCAGGTGCATCAATTGCGGATTGTGGGCGGCCAGCTTGATCAGGCGATCGAGCATCTCCTCAGCCCGGGTGATCTCGAAACGCGCGCCCAGGGCACGGCTGGCGTCAACCAGCGCCACCAGGTTCTGGGGGTATTTGCGCACGGCCTGCTCGAACAAGGCCAGGGCTTCGTCGAAGTGGTTGTGTTGCCACAGCCCGCGAGCCTGCTGAAGTTCCGGGACATCAACCCCCAGGCCGGGTATGACGCTGGGTGGACGACGCGCCTGGGATATTAAAGCGGGGTGGCGAAAATGTTTATTCCCGTGCTTGGCCATCTTTCTTCGGGCACCAAAGCCCTGTTGCCGGAGAGCAAAGCAGACCCACTGCCGGAATGGAATAGAAAAGTTCGCCGGAGTGAAAAGCCGGCCAGCATCTCATGTTCACGCTGGGTCAAGTGAGTCATGCACCTTAAGAAGACATTAAGCTCCATCACAATCCTCAATCGGGCAGGGCTCATTTGAAATCGCCGCCCTTCACGTTCTCTTAACGTGACTTCGATTATTGTGCGCGTATGAGAAACAGAATTGTGTCCAGGACTCCGGCAAAGGCGGCCATGCAGCCGTCGCTGGCACGGCGCAGTTCCGTTGCTCATGCCTTCGACATGAAGGCTGCGCTGGCCGGGAATACAACAATGCAACTCGTGACCGCCATGCAGCACGGCCAGGCCGCGCGGCTGCCACGTTAGAAAGAACACGAATGAAAATAAACATCACAACACTCGTCGCGCTCACCCTTGGATTGGGCGCATTCACTGTCCTCGCTCAGGATCAATCCGGCGGCCCGGGCGGTCCGCCCGGCGGCGGCGCCCGATTCGGCCACCACTTCGGTGGCGGACGCCCGCCAGTGGACCCGCTCATGGCTGCGTTGGATGCAAATGGGGATGGGGAACTCGACGCCACCGAGATTGCCAATGCCAGCGCCACCCTCAAGACGCTCGATAAGAATGGCGATGGCAAGCTCACCGCCGACGAACTCATGCCACCTCCTCCCGGTGGAACCAATCGGTTCGGCCACACGCCCCCTTGGGGCGCCAACCACCCCGTTTCACCGCTCATGGAAGCGCTCGATACCAATGGCGACGGAGAACTGGATGCTGCTGAGATCGCCAACGCCAGCGCCTCACTCCTCCAACTAAACGTCCATGGAGATGGCAAGCTGAGCCGAGAAGAGCTTCGCCCTAAAGGCCACGCCGGCCCTGGCGGCCCTGGCGGTCCGCCTGGATACAGCGGGTCTGGTGATCCCGGGCTGCCACCTTCTAACTAATTCGAGTCAATGGGGCGCGCTGCCCATCTGCTCACCCGGTGAAGCAACATGAGAATAGGCTGACCTCAACTTGAACATTCCAATGAAAACAATTAGCACTTACTCATTTCTGGCTGGCCTTGGCATGAGCATCCTCTCCGCAGGCGCTGCCGTCCAGGACCGGATCGAGCCGGAAGCCTCATTCCAGCTCTCGGTCGTCATGACCAACGTCGCGACCGCTGCGATCACCGTCGATCACTCCACGAATGGCGTGCTCCTTAACTTCCATGGCGCGACATTGAGCCAAGTCCTGGATTACCTGAGCGACGAAGCGGGTTTCATCATCATTAAGGAGCTTGAGGTCCAAGGCACTGTGGAAGTGTGGAGCAAAGGACCCGTGACCCGCGACGAGGCGGTGGAGTTGCTCAACTCCGCGCTCGAGCCCAAGGGCTCCACCATAATCCGCAATGGCCGGGTTCTGACCATCTCCAGCGTGGACCGCGCGAAGACCGCAGACCTTGACATCATCACCGGCAACGACCCTGCCGCGGTTCAGAAATCGGGTGCTGTGGTCACGCAGATCATCCCAATCCGCTATGCCGACGCCAACCAGATAGTCAACAACCTCCGGCCCCTCCTGCCCACCAGCGCGTCGATCTCTGTCAACGCCGACGCTAATGCGCTCATCCTCGTGGACAACAAGACCGCAATCCGTCGGATGCTCAAAGTCGTCTCTGCCCTGGACACCGCGTCCGCTCGGTTCTCGTCCATTAAGGTCTTTCCGCTGCGCTATGCCGTTGCCAAGGAATTGGCCACGACGGTGCAGCAGATGTTTTCCACCCCGGGTGCGAGTCAGGGCTCCAGTGGGGGAGACTCCTCAGCGCAGTCCTTTGGCCCGCCCGGCAGCCAGGCCAGCTCAGGCAGCACCGGCGGGACGGCCACCGCGCCGAAAGTCGTGGCGACGGTGGATGAGCGGGCCAACTCCTTGATCGTCTCCGCTGCCGTGGACCTAATCCCTGCGGTCGCAGCTCTGGTCCAACAGCTCGACCAGCCAGTCAACGACGTCACCGTCATGCGTCTTTTCCGCCTGCGCAACGCCGACCCGGCTGAACTGGTGGACCAGTTGGCGCAACTGTTTCCGGATGACACCGAAACCAGTTCCAGTCAGGGCCAGTCGGCATTCGACATGGGCGGGCCTCCCGGTAGCGGCGGGTCCGACGCTGATTCTAGCAACTCCCGATCGGACACCGGAGAGAGGAAGATGAGGCAAGGCCGCGTCCTGGCTGTGGCCGACCTGCGCAGTTCCTCGATCTTGGTCAGCGCCGGGAGCGCACGGATGCCGCAAATCGCGGCACTGATCAAGCAACTCGACGCCGATGCCGGGCGGAAAGAAATCGTCAGCTACTGGAGCTTGCGGAACGCCGACCCGCAGGATGTGAAACTTATCCTCCAGGACCTGTTCAATCGCAACAGCACCGCGCAGAACAACAACAGCGACAACCCTCTATTGGGGCAGAACAATCCGCTGACTGCCCGCCAGACGCAGCAACAAAGCAGCACCACTACGGGAAGCTCCAAGCAGGGCAGCTCTGGTGCCAGCGGAGGCGCAAGCGCCCCCGGTAATTAGCCGCCGTTTACAGTGGTTCAGGGCAGGTCGCCAAGTCCTCACGACTAGGGTCTTTCCCTCGCCAGTAGTTCGATGGACCGCGGGCCATTGCGGAGGAAGACGCGGTCGAAGCGGACGTCGGTGACGTCCGGCTTTGCCGGATGGAAAGGCTGCAGCCGCGCGTTACGTGTTTGCGCCAGCATTTCGCGGAGGAAGGCGGTATCAACGGCGCCTTGGTCCGGGCTCGAAGCCGTGCCCAGACCTTTTGCCAAATGACGATTATGAAAGAGAACCACCCTGGCGTTTGACGCGGCATTGGTAAACGCCTCCGGTTGAAAGCAACCACCCAGCAACAAGACCTCCATATCGGTGCGATTGCCCCCCACGTTGATGAGCGCGGGGCGGGTGGGATCGACGGATAAAACCTGGAGGCCGATGACTGCGGCCCTGCCCTCAAGACCATCGATATCAATGGCGGGCTTCCCTTCCTCTCCGGGAAACATGACCTTGTTCTGATAGTTGCCAACCGCCACCATCCCGCCGTCCACGGTGAACGTCCCCTTGCCGGTCAAACGGCAAAATGTGCGATAGGGGCCTTCATACCACCCATCCTGCATCAGCAGACTGCCGCCATCTTGCAGCTCATAGGTATCGCGACTCCCGCCGCTATAACCGTAACAGACCACTTGCGTACGCTGGCGCTTGCCTCGCCGCGCCTGAGGGCCGCCGATGCTGGTGATCTTGCCAAAACCGCAACCCATCGTGCTGACGTCGGTGTAATCCAACCCGTTAACATATAATTCCGCTGGGGTTGTCGCTGCATCCGCCCACACTTCCTGCAGATTGACCCGTCCGCCAACTTGATCGCAATTATCCACCCTCACCCCGACCGCCTTGTTCGCGCAGTTGATATACAGTTCGCGGAAAATGGCATGGCTGGGCCCATGCACCAGGAACACCGGCCCGTTTTCCGCTCCGGCCCAATTCAAATTGCAGGCGCTGATGAGACTATCCCCCACGAGCATCAGATCGGAACCGGCCGGAATATCTATGGTTCGGGCGATCGGATATTCGCCCTTCGGGAAATGAAGCACCGGACGCTGGCCGGCCAGTTTGGCCGCGCCGGCGACAGCTTGCTGAATGACCTCTGCGGTGGAACCAGCCGGGATTTCAAAGACCTTTCCTTGCAAGTTGGGCGCCGTGCCGGGCAGGGTCGGCAGAACGGTCTTGATGGATGCTCGCGACACGGTCTTTTCATCCTGCGTTGACAATCGTCCTTGGACATCGAACGGCTTGGTCACCGTGAACGTGTTGCCCAGGGCAACCATATCGGCATCGCCACTGGGTGTAGCCAAGTGGATGACTGGCCCGCGCTTCACCTCCGCGCGACTGCGAATGACATTGTCCGTAAACAGGATATTGCCCGCGTTGGCAATCCGAATCGGAGTGACATCGAGGGGATCATAGATGCGGTTCCCCTGAATATGGGTGGAAGCCCCATGATTCTCCTGATCCGTCCAATTGGCGGCGCGTTTGGCCACGAAGAACGCCTTCGAGTTGATGGACGTGTTATGGCGAATGCCGAAATACGAGGTGTGCATCATCGTAATGTCGGCCTCGGTCGAGCGCTGGAACAGGCTCTCATAGACGTGAAAATGTCCGCCGCCGCCGTCGTATTCGCTGCTCACCCCGATATGGCAATCCTCGAAGATCGAGTACCACACCCACCAATCCAGCGTATTGAAATTCTGGATGCTGAGGCCCGCTTTGGAACAGCGGATGAACTTGCACCGCAGCACCAGGCATTCCGCGATGCCCTCGCGTTCACCGGCCTCGATGCCGAATTGCACCCCCTTGAACACCATGTCGGTATAACCGAGCGCGGTGGCAAAGGGTTTGCCGTGGAAGATGGCGTCTTTTGCGGTGTCCCTGCCGTCCAGCGTCAACCGCATCATCCGCGCGTACCAGGGGCAGTAGTAGAACATCCGGCCCTCAGGCGGTCCATCCCACGCGATGATGGTCGTCGCCGGGTCTTCACCGATAATGCCTATGCCCATGGCCTGCGCATGTTCGATCCGAGGGACGTTCAGCGTCTTGCTAATCCGATACACCCCGGCGGGGAAATAGAGCACTTTCCGTTTGGCGTCCACCGGGTTGATAATGTCCAACCCTTGCTGAATGGGCGCCGTGTCATCGGTTAGCCCGTCCCCTTTGGCGCCGCATTCGCTCTTCACGTTCACCCAACTCGCAAACGGCCCGGCGAACCCGTCATCCACAGCGGCCGGATTCGCCTTGAGCACCGAGCCGACAAGCAACCATGCGCCCAGCGCCGTCCAAATGCTGCCCCGCCAGCCCGCTTTCACGAAACGCGCTCGCGCGGCAATTCCTTTCTCAACCGCGTATCCAATACCGTTGTCTGATTTCATAGGTTTTCTTTTTCGCGGTATTCCGAACGAGCTAATGCCCCAGAAGCGCCGACGCGACTACCCCTGCCGATGGCTGGTAAAAACGCCTGGAGAGCGGCCTCAAGCTTCTCATCTTGTGCCGGGACTATATGGCCACGCAGCACTCCCTGCAACCTGCTTGTGGAGTCCGGCGCCAGGCCCAGACCACGCGAGTGGCAGCCCCAAAACAGTTGTAACCAATATTCCAATCTACGGTTGACCCCTTTCTGTAAGGAGGGGTTGCCAGTTACCAACCTCGAAGCGGGCTGCGAAAATAAACGCGCCTCTCCATATATAGGGGAGCGGTTCGGTGAAAATAGTGTTGGCGGGAAGTGGTTGATGGGTGCGGTGTTACGCATGGCGTTAACGTTAATGGGTCGCGGGCAGGGGGCGGTTGGGGGTGAAATTATTTCACTGAATTGTTGTAAGTGGCTGCAAATCAACAGGCCCTTTTTTCAGGCTGTTACTGATTTATCGGAGGGCAGAAAGTAGGTGGGGTTGCCACGGCGGGAAAGTTGGCGGTAGAGGCTCTCGCGGTTCAACCCAGCGAGGCGGGCGGCGCGAGTCATGCCCCCCTGTGCTTCCACCACGTCCCGCATGGCGCACGGCCAATCCCAAAGGGATTGTATCACTCAGCCCAGCGTTGGACCGCCGGGGCAAAGGGGGTGGTCCTACGCTGGGAGAACGTCGCGGGACGGCCATCAACCCTGAAAGCGGTTCCATCAGGCCTTTGGCAACGACTTCAAGTCCGGGATGTCGGCAATATAGCCGCCGTCTTCCTCGCTGTAGAACCGGTTGATGTGGTAATCGCTCATAAGCTCAGTCTTTCAGTTGGAGCAGCGGTGAGCTAGTGCCTGATGGCAGAGATTAGCGATAGTCGTCGCGTGAGGGCACGCGGCCTACAGGACGATGTAGGCCGCGTGCCCTCACGCGGCGACCCTTGTATCGGTTATATCCCGGTCTGGCCAACACCGTACGCCCGCCGTAGCTGGCCGGCGACTCCATTCTAGGAGCTTGGTCTTCCACTCATGTCAAAAACCCCAACGGGGTTTCATAACTGAGCCCAGGGTCGAAGCGCGAGGGGAACAGGGCAAAGCGCTTCTACCCTGGGTAAGCTGCCCTCGCAACACCCAACCCTGAAAGCGGTTGCATAATTCGTCTCCCCGCAATCCGGCCCGCTGCCACTGCGCTGCGATGCTGCCTTTTCTGACCTTCCCGCTTTGCGGCGCTTTACCTCCAGGGCTGCATCAAGCTCTGAATCGGACCGCGAGCCGTCCCGGCTCGCAGCGGCCACGAGGGCGAGAAGGCGCCAGAAGGTCCAACACCCGAGCCCATTCCCACCCGCTGCGAGCCGGGACGGCTCGCGGTCCGGGGAGCTTGATCCTCCGCTGCCGGTCGGACTAAGTTGGCGCAGTGAGCAAGATCGAAGAAATCGAGCGCGTCATTGAGCGACTCCCGGCGGAGGATTTCGAGAAACTCTCAGCCTGGATGGCCCGGCGTGGCGGAGTGTCGGGACAGCAAGCCAAACCTGCGCCGCTGGTCTTTCGCGATCACAGCGCCTTTCTGAACAGCTATACCCCGGTAGAGGAGGGGCTTTACGACGATGCCCAAAGCCAGTGAGCTTTGGCTGGCCGAAATGCCCTTCACCAGCTCCCAAGGTGATGCGCGCCTCGTCGAAGCGGCCTGGTCCCAGCACGCCCAGTTGCGTTTCAATCTGTAATGCCCTGCTCCTTCTCCGCCTCCGGGCAAAAAACGTGAGAGGCGAATCCAGAGTGACGCCGGCCCTTGGCCGGGTGAAGCGCGACGGGTCGCCGGAACAGGAGCGGCTGAAGCGTCGCTTGGAGCAGGTCTATGACCGGAACTATGGAGAGGTGGAGGCATGAAGGTAATCCGAATTCCGGGACCCTTTCATGGGCGCCCCCTTTTCGTTCCAGGCTGCAAGGGCCGGTTTGCCAGTTGCGGCGCTTTGCGGGATACTGCACTTGGCATGAGCACAAATGGGTCACACCTCCAGTTGCCGCCGGCGCGGGTCGCGGAATTTTGCCAGCGGCATCATATCCGCAAGCTGGCCGTGGTTGGCTCGGCGCTGCATGGTGACGCCCGGCCCGACAGTGAGCTCGAC
>Ga0182014_10002099_pt1 | contig 25658 bp, 27 predicted proteins | sample 612S2DmetaG_FD_120489 | JGI IMG/M metagenome (GOLD analysis project Ga0182014, IMG submission 120489) | Permafrost microbial communities from Stordalen Mire, Sweden - 612S2D metaG | ecosystem: Environmental > Terrestrial > Soil > Wetlands > Permafrost | place: Sweden: Stordalen | collected...
GCGACGGGAGCCTCGGCGGCCTGGCGGGCTGCTTCTCCGCCAGCGCGGAGACCGGCGTCGTAGGCCTGGCGGGATTTCAACTCCACCGCGGCCTCCAGGTCGGCAATTCTGGCCCGGTAGCGGGCGCCATCGTCCGGCGGTTGACCGGGTCGCGCCGGTTTCTCAGGCGTGGGGGGAAGCCCTGCCAGATTGCGGCCCCAGGGGGCGGGCTGGACCGCTGCGTTGGGATCTTTCAGAACCTTAGCCCGCATGGTTCACGCACTTTCCGTTGCCGGGTGAAGTCATGGTTTCACGTCTGAGAACGCGGTCTCGGCGGCTCTGTTTTCCTGCAACCACATGCGCAGCACGTTGGCCGTGACGGCCGGGTCGCGTTTGACGATGGGCCGTACCCGTTCGGCCAGCTCGTTGGGCTCCCTGGCCTCGAGCCGCGCGGCTGGCGGCGCCTGGCCGTTGGCGATGGCGGCAGCGGTTGCGCTCAGGTCGGTGTGTGCGGCAGGCGCATCCAATTCGGCTGGAAGGGCCGGTCCCCGTGGAACTCTGGCACGCCGCGAAAGGTGGAAGACACCTTTGGCCAACACCAGCAGCAAAGCGACGCCGACGCCGACGGGCACCCATAGATCTCGATACTTGTTGGCAAATTCGATCCACGGGGGGTTCTTGACAGGTTTCGGAAGATTGAAGGCTTGGGGCGGCGCGGCCTTCAGGCTGGACTCGAAGGGAAGAGTTTCCACGATCAATTGATCGCCGCGCTCAGGGTTGAAGCCGGTCACGCCGGCCACCAGGTCGCGGATAGTCTTCATGGTTTCGGGAGAGGGCGGGACCAGCACGCGCTGTTTAGCGGACCCCTGGCCTTCCCAACGAACGGCTTGATCCACGAGCACGGCCAGCGACATGCGCTTGACGATACCCTGCGGAATGCGGGTGTGGCGGATTACCCGGCTGGTCTGATAGGTGACGTTTTCGGTGCGCCGGGAAACTCCCGTGGAGCCCTTGCCGGAGGGCGACGGTTGTGGCGGCAGATTCGAGGCGGTGCCGGGGATTCCGGCGACGGAGGCGCGTTCGGTGACATCTTCGGTTTTCTGCGAACTGCTCATGACCGAGTGGGCGGGGTCGAGCGTCTCCTCCTGCTGTTCACCGCTGGTAAGGTCGTAATCCACCGAGGCGCCGGCGCGAAACGCAGTGGCCCCCAGCAACGGTTCCAGGGTCTCGTTGATTTTGGCGACCAGGCGCTTTTCCAGTTCTTGCCGCATTTCGAGCGATTCGCCGGTGATGGCGGAATCGGAGTCCGCCGAGGCCCTTTTGGGCCGGCTGAGCAGAGTACCATCCATATCCACCACCGAGACCGCATCCGGGTTCAGTCCCTCCACGGCGCTGGCGACCAGGTTGGTGACGGCAAGAACATTCTGGCTGGAGATCTGGGCGCCCTGCCGCAGCTTGACCATCACGCTGGCCTTGGCGGGCTGCTGCTGATCGAGAAAGACGGAATCCTTGGGAAGAGTCAGGTGCACGCGAGCCTGTTCCACTTCCGCCAGGCTCATCACGGAGCGTTCCAGCTCGCCTTCCAGAGCGCGCTTATAGTTGATATGCTCGACGAACTCGGTGGCGCCGAAGTTGGTTTTATCGAACAATTCGAAACCGATGCGGCCGCTCTTGGGCAGGCCCGCGGCGGCCAGGGCGAGCCGCGATTCCGCCAGCTTTTGCGAAGGCACCATGACCGTGCCGCCGTTTTCGGCCAGGCGATATTCAACGCCGGCTTCGCGCAGTTTCTGCACCACCGGGGCGGCATCTTCCGGCGCCATACCGGTGTAGAGCGGGCGGAAGTCGCTCTCGTGACGGTAGTGCACAAAGGCAACCACACCCGCTACCACCAGCGCCGCGACAACGACGATCTGGATGCGCTGCTTAAGGGAGAGCCCCCCGATCAGGTTTTTGATTTGGTCCATGGCGGTTTCGCGCGGCTCACACCTGCATCTTCATGATTTCCTGGTAAGCGTCCACGACCTTATTCCGAACTTGCAAGCCCAGCTCGAATGCCAGCTCCGCCTTCTGGGTGGCGAGGATGGTGGTGTGCAGCTCTTCGTTCTGCCCGGTCAAGAATTTCTGTACCGAATCGGAAGCGCTGTTCCGCAGAGACTCGATGGAGCCGATGGCGCTGGAAAGCACGTTCTGAAAGTCGCCGGGCTGGCCGGCGGCGGCGATCGAAGCGACGGGCTGCGGCAACGCGATGGGGGTGATGCTCGAGATAGGTGCGGTCATGAGTGGTTCCTATCGCAGCAGATCGATGGATTTTTGAATCATGTCCTTGACGGCGGACATGGCGGAGACGTTGGCCTGGTAGCTGCGATTGGCGCTCATCAGGTCGACCATGTCTTCAGCCGGATTCACCTTGGGCATGGACACGTAGCCGTCGGCGTCGGCATCCGGGTGTCCCGGCAGATAACGTTTTTCCGGCGCGCTGTTATCGACGGAGATGCCGGACACTTTGACGCCGGTGAGCTGACCGCCGCCGAGTTGCGCATCCAGTTCCGATCCGAATGCGGAGGCGACATCGTCGCTGGAAAAGATGGCGTCCTTGCGGCGGTAAGGACCGCCGTCGGGAGTGCGGGTAGTTTCGGAATTGGCGATGTTTTCCACCAGCAGGGCGGCGCGGGCGCGCTGCGCCGCCATGCCGGATGCGCTGACCGAGAGAGCGGAAAACAGGCTCATCAGCTCTTACCTCCCTGAATCGCTTCTTTAATAGTGTTGAGCTGAGACTTCATTATGGTGGAGGCAGCGCTGAAGCGCATGGCGTTTTCGGCCAGCAGACGCGCTTCGCGGTCCAGATCCACGTTGTTGCCGTCGTTCTTGGTGGCGAGCCCGTTTACCTCGGCAGGCTGGGGCATGCCGCCGTCCAGGGCAGCCTGGAAACTGGCCTGGAAATCCAGATCCTGAGCTTTATATCCGGGCGTATCGGCGTTGGCGATGTTAGAAGTGACCAGCTTCTGCCGCAAGCTGACCACGTTCATGTATTGCTCGAGGCTGTCGGTTAAGGCATCGATCACGGCAGAACGGTGAAGGCAACTGAGGTTCCATCCGAGCGGCGGCCGATGTTCAAGGAATCCAGCCGCATAACCGAGAAAATGAGGGGTGGATTACGTCAACCCGGTGACGTGTCAGGAAACTGACGGTGAACCCACGGCGTACGCCATGGGCTACTCGCTGCCGCCCTGACGGGCTTGGCAGGCGAATCGCCGGCCCCGCTAAGCGTCGAGGCGGGTGTTAGTAGCGGAGGGGTTTGCGGGAATGCCGAAAACGTACTTATGCAGGAACGTGAATCGCCTCAGTTCGCTTGCCAGGGAGGTTCGGGCCAGCATCATCATCACCCGGGCCCATTCCAGGGTCCGATCGACGTGGAGGATGGTTTCGCGGCGCAGAGGGTCGCCGGGGAGCAACTGGCCGAGCGCCGTTCGGCTGGCCGCGCAGAACTGAGGAGCGATACGGCGCACGTCGTCGTAGCGCCTGGCTACCACGGCGCGGCGCAGTTGGTTCTCTAGTTCGGCGATGGGGCTGGGGACCACGTCTTAGCCTGCGGACCCGGAGCTGGGATACTCGGCCTGGAACAGGTCGGCGAAGTAGGTTTTTTCGGATTGCAGGGTGGTGATGGCGGCATCGGCCGCCGATAACTGAGTTTCCAGATTGGTCTCCATGATACTGATCATGTTCTGCTGGTTCGATATCAGCGTGTTCTCGTTGGTGATCTGGGTCTGGAGCGTGTTGACATTGTTCTCGATGATTCCGCTGGAGCTGTCGGTGGCCGAGGTTGCCGCATTGGTGGCCATCTGCAGGAAGCCGCCGGTGGCCGCACTGCCCAGGAAGGTCTGAACGTCGCTGGTATTCAGGGAGGAAAACGTGGAGGAGTCGAACGAGAGCTGGCCGGTGGAATCGAGGTCGAGGCCGAGAGCGCTCAGAGAGTTGACGGAGCCGGAGCCGCTGCCGCTGTATTCGGCGATATTGTCCAGGAGGTTTTCGAGTTGGTAAACCGTGCTGTTTCCCGAAAGGGCGCCTGCGTCCTTGCCGGTTTGGGCCTGGACGTCGGTAACGGCCTGGTTGTAAGCCGTAACGAAACTGGAGAGCGAGCTGGAGAGGCCGCTGTAATCGTTACTCACCGTGACGGTGGCTGAGTCGCCCGCGGTGGCGCCCGGCTGGATGTTGACCGTCAGCCCGGGCGACAACGTAACCTGGGACGAGGTACTGGTGACGTCGGTGGAGGAGCCATTGACCTTGTATTCGGCGAGAGCGCCGGTGGACAGCGTGCTCATCAGCTTGCCGGCGCTATCGTTCAACTGGATGGTATCGGGGCCGAGATTGTCGCTGGTGAGGACCAGGCGGTAATCGGCTCCCGAGGATCCGCCCATATTGACAATGGTGGCCGAAACGCCCGCTCCGGCGCCATTGATGGCGGTGACTAAATCCTCGAGCGAGCTGCCGGAAGGTGTGATGGTAGTCGCGGTGCCATTCACGGTCAAGGTGAAGGAGGACGAAGAGCTGATGTTTTGCGAGGTTGGGTCGGTGACGGCGGTGGAGCCGGCGTTGCTGAGCGCGACGGAGGAAGAACCGGCATTGTCCACCTGGATGGAATAGGTTCCGGACAACGCATCGGAACTGGCGTTGGCGGTGACGAGGGACGTATTCGACGAGGTAGCGGCCGGGCTGCCCTGGGTGGCCGCATTGATACTGGCAATGGCGCCCTGGAGCGAGACGAAATCCCCTTCCAGGGTGGTGAGGGCGCTTTGCTGGCCGGTCAGCGTGGTGACCTCGTTCTGCATCAACTGCATGGGGAGGGAGGCCGCGTTGACAGCGTTCGCGAGAACCGTCTGGAAGCTGCTGGAAAAGGTGCTGGAGCCGTTGAAAGCCGGAACGGTGATCGAACTCGTGCTTGAAGACATATAGACTTCTCTACAACCGGAACGCTTCGACTAGCGTGGTAAGAACCGCTCCCTGACGGTCGCGGCTCGGTTAGCTATATGCAAGACGGGGGCCGAACCCGGTGAGGTTCGGCCCTCAACTGCGAGTTACTTCAGGACGCTGTTTCGCAGAATTCAGCTTACTGCAGGAGCTTCAGCAGTGCCTGCGGAGCGGCATTGGCCTGTGCCATGGCGGCGACGGAAGCCTGCTCCAGGACCTGGGCCTTGCTCAGATTGGCCGCTTCGGTAGCGACGTCGGCGTCACGGACCTGGGATTCGGCCGAGGAGAAGTTGGTGATCTGGGAGTTGGCCAGATTTATGGCATACTGCAGCTTGTTTTCGCCAGCGCCGACGGCGGCTTGCACCTGGCCGAGTTGCTGCAGGGCATTGTTGATGGAGGTAATGGCAGCGGTAGCGTTGCCGGTGGCGGTGCCGGAACTGGCCGGGGCGGCCACCGTCTGGGCGCCCGCGGCGGTGAACACACCGGCAGCGGTGTCCGTGGAAACGGTGAAATTGGAAGCGCTCTGGAAGGAGATGCCGTTGCCGGCCGCGTTCGACACCGCGTAGATCCCCATGGAGGCGGTTTGGCCGTTGATCGCGGTAATGGCCTCAGCCAGCGTCTCGGCAGCCCCAAGGGCCACCGTTTGGGTCGTGGAGCCGTTCTGGAAGGTGATGTTTTCGGCTACGCCATCCGTCGCGCCGGAGGGGAAGAGGGCGGCGCCCTGAACGTTATAGAGGCCGAGGTTGGTAGCCGAGACGGGGGCCCATGCGGCGGTGCCGGCGACACCGTCTTTGGCGGCGATCGCGGCGGCGTTGTTGGTAGCGGTCACGGTGAAAGGAGTACCGCCGGAGAACTGCAACTGTCCGTCGCTGCCTATCTGAGCGTTGATTCCATCGGGGTTCAATGCGCTGTTGAGTTGGCTCAGGACCTGGGCTTGGGTGAGTCCGCCGGTGGCACCTGTCACGATGACGGGGACAGCGATGGCGTTGCCGTTGGAGATCAGGTTGAAGGCAAAGGTCGTGGTCTGAGTGGCGGCATTGAGGTAAGTTGCGCCGGGAGCATCCAGCCGAGCGGTGTTGCCAGTGAGCTCGGTACCGCCGCCGACCACGGTTCTGTTGGCGAGGCCCAGGCTGGTGGAATCGACGGCGTTCGCGGTGCCGCTGAGGTTTATCTGAGTTTCGGAATTGGTGTTGTTCGATCCGCCGCCGATGTAAACCACGTTGTTCACATTGTTGGTGCCGCCGCTGTTGAGGCCGATGTTGGTGGCCTGCTGGGTGATCTGGCTTACCAACTGTTGATACTCCACGTTGATACTGGCGCGGTCACCGGTGAAGGTGGTGCTGGCCGATTCGGTGGCCAGGGTCTTCAGCCGGTCCAACATGGTGCTGATGTTATTGAGTCCACCATCCATGATCTGCAGGGTGCTCACGCCGGTGTTGGCGTTGATGACGCCCTGAGTCAGCTCGGAGATGTTGTCACGATCCTGGTTGGCTACCGCCAGACCGGCCGGGTCGTCGCCGGAACTGTTGATGCGGTATCCGGAAGTCAGTGCTTCCACGGTACTCGTTTGGAAATTATTGGTGGTCTGCAGATTATCATTCCCGACCATCGCCGCATAGTTCGTCTGAATCGAAATCATGGTGTATTAACGTCCTGTTAGCGATACATCCCGGACGTCCTGTCCAGGTTCGGGTTCTCCGTTCGGGATGCCCGAAGTATCAGCCTTTCATTGGGTCATATCGGGGGCGTACCAGGGCAGTTCTAGTATTTTTTTGACGGAGTGCTAAGTAGCTTGCGGCGATCAGCGTTCCGATTGCATCAGGCAGCCATGAGCCGCTCCGCGGCGTGGCTGGCCGCTGACGGCTGAATTGACGTTGCAGTGGCGCCCTGGGGCGAACCCTCATGAAAGACGAGGGCCGAACCCGATGGGCTCGGCCCTCAATTACTTCAGGACGCTCTTTGACGGGACCGGCTTACCCTTATTGCAGCAGCTTCAGGAGCGCCTGCGGAGCGGAATTGGCCTGTGCCATGGCGGCTACGGAAGCCTGCTCCAAGACCTGGGCTTTGCTCAGATTGGCCGCTTCGGTAGCGACGTCGGCGTCGCGGATCTGGGATTCGGCCGAGGAGAAGTTGGTGATCTGGGAGTTGGCCAGGTTGATGGCATATTGCAGCTTGTTTTCGCCGGCACCGACGGCGGCTTGCGCCTGGCCGAGTTGCAGCAGGGCACCGTTGATTGCGGTAATCGCGGAGGCGGCGTTGCCGGTGGCGGTGCCGGAACCGGCGGGAGCGGTAACCGCCTGGGCACCCGCGTTCGTGAACACACCGCCCGTTCCGGTCGTGGAGACGGTGAAGTTGGCGGTGCTCTGGAAGGAGATGCCGGTGCCGCCCGCGTCGGACACGGCGTAAATCCCGAGGGCGGAGGTTTGGGAGTTGATGGCGGCAATGGCCCCACCCAGCGTTTCCGTGCCGGCCAGGTTCACCGTCGCGGTCGAAGAGCCGTTCTGGAAGGTCAGGGTTTCGGCTACGGAATTCGCCAGGCCGCCGGCGTAGGTACCAGCGCCCTGAACGTTGTAGGTGCCCCCGTTGCTAGCCGAGACGGGGGCATAGGCGGCGGTGCCGGCGACGCCGTCTCTAGCGGCGATCGCGGCAGCGTTGTTCGTTGCGGTCACGGTGAAAGGAGTACCGCCGGAGAACTGCAACTGTCCGTCGCTGCCCACCTGAGCATTGATTCCGTACGGGTTCAAGGTGCTGTTGAGCTGGTTCAGGACCTGGGCTTCGGTGAGTCCGCCGACGGCGCCTGTCACGGTGACGGGGACGACGACGGCGTTGCCGTTGGAGATCAGGTTGAAGGAAAAAGCCGTGCTCTGATTGGCGGCATTGAGGAAGGTCACGCCGGGAGCATCCAGGCGAACGGTACTGCCGGTCAGCTCGCTACCGCCGCCGACCACGGTTGTGTTGGCGAGGCCGAGGCTGGTGGAATCGACGGCGTTCGCGGTGCCGCTGAGGTCTACCTGAACTTCGGAATTGGCACTGTCGGAGCCGCCGCCGATGTAAACCACGTTGTTCACATTGTTGGTGCCGCCACTGTTCAGGCCGATGTTGGTGGCCTGCTGGGTGATCTGGCTTACCAACTGTTGGTACTCCACGTTGATACTGGCACGGTTTCCGGTGAAGGTGGTGCTGGCCGATTCGGTGGCCAGGGTCTTGAGCCGGTCCAGCATGGTGCTGATGTTGTTGAGACCGCCATCCATGATCTGCAGGGTGCTCACGCCGTTGTTGGCGTTGATGACGCCCTGAGTCAGCTCGGAGATGTTGTCGCGGTATTGGTTGGCTACGGCTAAACCGGCCGGGTCGTCGCCGGAGTTGTTGATGCGGTACCCGGAAGTCAATGCCTCTACGGTACTCGTTTGGAAATTGTTGGTGGTCTGCAGATTATCGGTCCCGACCATCGCCGCATAGTTCGTCTGAATCGAAATCATGATGTGTTAGCGTCCTGTTCGCGATACGTCCGAGACGTCCTTCTCCGTTGGCACCCGACTTTCATTGGGCCGTATCGAGGCGTACCGAAACGTCTGTTGCAATTCCTTTGCCGATTGCCAAGGGGCAGCGCCAAATTAACTTCGCAGCCGCCGCCGTGGCGCACGCAGCCTTGCGTGCCGCGTCGAGTCTCCACTTGACGCTTCCGCGCCCTGTGGCCGCGGGCGCCGGCAGGAATGCCGACGCGGCAAGCAAGAGTGCGCGCGCCAAATTTTCACGGCTTATTACGGCTGATGGCTGAAGCTTAGAGGCGGATAGGTCGAGCTAGCTGTCCTGGGGTGTCAAGGGACTCACGGCCGTCAAGGTTTTGACGGTCTGGAGACTGCTACCGAGAGCCACCTTTTCAAGCAGAGAGAAGATCCGGTCGCGGTGCACGCTGCCGGCGGCGGAAACGTTCTCGTCGCGCGTGATCTGGGTTTCTTTTCGCTGGATCTGAACGGCATCCGGTGCCACGATGCCGAGTTTAACCCGGGTGCCGGACACCTCCAGCACTTCGATTTCGATTTCACCGCCGATGAGGAAGCTCTCGCCGGCGCGGCGCCGCATTATGAGCATGAGGCCAGCTCCGGTTGCGGGTTGAGCGCGAGGAGGGAATGACGATGCGAATAACCGGACAAGGTCTGTATCGCCTGAATTCCGATTCGCTCCCGCAAATTCAGCACGATGGGGGACAACAGATTGACGGTTGGATGGGGCCGGTTTTCCCCTCCGGTGCAGACCATGGCGGCACACAGAACCTCGGTACCGATGCGAGGCTGGCGGCCGGCGGGCAGGCGCAAAGCCTCCAGGTCCTCTGGAGGAAGGGACAGTTGGTAATTCGGATCGACGGCCAAGATCGGGAGCAGAACAAAGCACACGGAGGCCTGGGTGAGGCTCTGCATGAACATCAAGGGATGGGTGGCAGGCTGCGACAGAAACACGAACAGCCGTTCGTCTTCGAAGCCCAGCAAACCGTTGGGAAACTCGAAGACGGCGTCTTGGGAGTAGCTCATTTCCCCGAAGCACTTGGTCTGAATTCGCGTCATAGCCGACAGGAGATGGATGCAATTTAACAACCGCGGCCGGCATCCCGTGGCGTAAACCTCCCGCCGGCGCTCGCGGCCCGGTTATTTTGGGTGCGGTTGGTATCGAACGGGAACGGGTTCGGAGGATTCGCCGGTTTTGAGCGCGAGCGGATGATTGAGGATTACAATGTCCACGCGGCGGTTGAGGGAGCGGTTTTCGTCGGTATCGTTGGGCGCAATGGGGACGGTATCGGCATATCCGGCTATGGCGAGCCGCTCGCGGGGGATCTGGTACCTGGCCGAGAGCAGTTCCAGCATGGCGATGCTGCGGGCGGCGGACAGCTCCCAATTGGAGCGAAACCGGTCGGTATGGATGGGCACCGAGTCGGTATGGCCCTCCAGGCGTACGAGATTGGGAAGGCCGTGAATAGCGGCAGCGATTTTCTGGATGCTGCCGGCAGTCTCCGGGGCGATGGTATCGCCCCCCGAAGGAAAATAAGCGGCCTGTTTCAGACTGACGATGAGGCCACGCGGTTCCAAGTGGACCTCGATTTTGCCGGCCTTGATCTCCTGGTCGAGCTCGGTGGTGAGGTAATTGAGGGACGGCAGCAGTTCGGCGTCCCGCGATGGAGCGGGGGTGTTCTTAGGCTCGGATCCGCCGGGTCCCCTCATCTGGGCGTTGCCTTTGCCAGTTTCATCGACCGTGCCGCCCAGGATTTCGTGGACTGTGGCTTGCACTCCACCCTTTTCGAGGGCCTCCTTGACGGAATCGGAAACCATTTGAGCCTTGGACTTGTCGGTTTGCGAAGAGGCGAACATCACCACGAAGAAGGCAAACAGAAGGGTAATGAAATCGGCGTAGGAAACCAGCCAGCGTTCGTGATTTTCGTGCGCGGCGGTCTGCTTTTTGCGGGCCACGCTCAACTCCCCGCCGCTACGGCCTGGCGGGCCGGTTTGGCGTCGGCGGCAGCCTTAGTTTTCTTCTCCGATTTCTTCTTATCCGGTTGGACGATGTAGGCGTCGAGTTTGATGCGGATCAGTTTGGGATTGAGACCTTCGACGATCGACAGCACGCCCTCCAACATCAATTCCCGGAGTTGCACGGCGGCCTTCAGCCGTGCTTTGAGCTTTCCCGCGGCAGGGAGAAAGAAGAGGTTGGCGGAGCCGACGCCGTACACGGTTGCCACGAAAGCCGCGGCGATTCCGCGGCCGACCTCGTCGATATTAGCCAGGTTCTTCATCACCTGCATCAATCCGAGCACGGCTCCGATGATACCGATCGTGGGCGCGTATCCGCCCGCGGCTTCGAAGGCCTTGGCCTCGGCCTCGCCCCGCTGCTCCATCAGGTCGATTTCGAGCTCCATAATGGCGCGGATCTGGCTTAATTCCATGCCGTCCACGGCAAGGTTGAGGGCTTTCGACAGAAACGGATCGGAGATCGCTCCCGCCTCCTGTTCCAGAGACACGATTCCCTGCTTACGGGCTTGAGCGGCGTAGCCGATGATGTTTTCGATCGTTTCGGCCACCGGTGGGGCGCTATCGAAAAAGATGGCGCCCAGTCTCCTGACGGCGCCCATTACCGCCGCGAGTGGTGTAGTGAGCAGGACGGCGCCGATGGTGCCGCCGAAAACCACCATGGCGGCGGTAATCTGCTTCACGTCGTTGACCTTGCCGCCATCGAGGATCAAACCGCCAAGGATGCCTCCTACGGCGAGAAGGACTCCTCCGATGGAACCGAGATCGGGACGAGCGCTAGTTTTCTTCTTGGCGGTGGCCATGGGGAAAATCCTGAGACTTACGGCCGGGCGCGGTTGGCGGCGAGGAGAGGCATTGGGCTTCCGGCGGCAGACCGGCCAGGATGGACTGGCGATAACGGCGGATGCGCTCGACGATTTCTTCGGTAGATTCCAAGACCATGATTTTTTGACCGGTTGTAAGGCTGATCACGGTGTCTGGAGTCGTCTCGATTTCCTCGATGAGGTCGCTGTTGAGGACGACTTGGGTGCGATTGAGACGGGTGACGTGAATCATGACGACCTCTCAAAGAGCACATCGGCGGCCAGCCCGAGGATTTAGAAGAATTCGTCCGCTGAAACTGCAGGGGGATGGGGGCGGGTGCAGCGCGCAGCCAGGGCGCAGGATACCTTCGTCAAATTTCAAGCAAAACACTAGAAAAGCGCCGCCGGTAAGCCGATGTAAGAGCTGACATGGGAAATCATCGGGATAGTCGCGGGCCAGAGTCGGACTTGGCGGGGCAACGGGCCGGAGACCTGCTTCGGGCCTGGATTTCCGGCGATGCCGAGCGTTTCGAGCGCGAACTCGAGTCGATCCTGTCGGACTGGGCTGGGGCGTGCGACGCGGGGGAAGAAGAGCGCAGAAATCTGCTGAGGGCGGTAGCCCTTCGAATGAAGAACTGTGCGGATGTGTTTGTCCTGCCGAGGACCGCCGGCATCGACCTTTGCTTGAACCTGTTAGGACATTTGGTGGCGGAAGACACCGGCGGCACACAGCCAGGGTGGCCGGAAAAAGCGAGATACGGACGTCAGGAGTCCGGAGGCAGAATTCCGGGTGGGGGCCGGCCCTGCTTTCGACAGACATGCACCGCAAGGGGAACGAAAGCCACGCTATAGGCGTCCGCAATAAGGACCGGCCGCTCCCTTTGGCCGCGGCTCGGTTACCCCAAATAGCTGAACAGATTCTTCTGTTGTTGAACCTGCGCTTCCACGGATAGGGCGGCCTGTTCATCCAATTGCGACTGGGTCAACTGCACGGAAACGGTGGGGATATCGGCATCCCGCAAATTGCTGAGCTGGGATGTGATCTGGGTTTGGAGTTGCTGCGCCGTGTTGGTGGCCGAGGTCACGCGGTCTTCCGCCTCGCCGTAAAAGGCCAGTTGTTGATTGAGATAGGTACCGGCCGATTGCAAGTCGGTGACGGCCTGGGTGATGCCGGTCTGGTCGTTGTTCTGGAGCGCGGTCAGGAGCGAAGTGAGGGCGGCGAACGCGTTGCCGGTGGCCGGGGTGCCACCAGAGTTCTGCGGATCGAAGATCTGCTGGGCCGTCTCGGCGATCGGAATCGAACTGCCGCTGGTATCCACGATCACGCGGGTGGAAGACGAGGAAAACTGCTGGGTGACGCCATCCCCCGAGGAATTCAACTCATACATGGCGCTGGAAGGCTGATCTCCGCTGAAGATATAGCGCCCGTTCACCTGAGTCTGGCTGACACTGACCAAAGTCTGGAGCAAACCCTGGACCTGGGTGGCGAGGTTGGCGCGCTGGCTGGCGGTGGCCGATGTGCCGGCGCCCTGAGTTGCCAGCGAAGTCGCGCTTGCGACCGCCTGGACCGCACTTTGCAGAGCTGAGTCCGCGGAGCTGAGCTCGGAGCCGGCGGTCGACAGGTTGGATTGAATCTGCTGGTTCTGGTTAAGGTCCGCCTCGTATTGGAGGATTTCGGGGATGGCGGCGGGATCGTCGGACGGGGTTTGAACCCGGTATCCGGAAGTAACTTCGCTTTGCGCCTGGTTGATCTGCGCCTCGGTGCGGTTGAGGTCGGCCAGGTAGGACTGGGTTGCTCCGCTGATAGGAAACATAGATTCTCTCGATTATGGGTTGGGTTGCACCAACGCTAGAACGTCCTCCACCATGTTATTCAAGGCGGTAAGAACCTGGGCTACGGACTGATAGGCGCGCTGGAACTGCATCACGTTGACGGCCTGCGCGTCGAGGGAAACTCCGGAAGCGTTATTGACCAACGTGGTGGCGGAGGCGACGACCTGCTGCTGGGTCTGTTCGTTATCGGTCGCGTTTTGATTTTCCTGGCCCATAGCGGAAGCAATCTGGCCAAAGTATGAGGTCAGGCTCACGCCACCGAGGGCGGAAAGGGTGGTGCTTTCCAGCGCGGCCAGAGTATTGGCATTGCCGTTGGCGTTGCCGGAAGAGTCCACGGGCGCCAACTCATCGGTGGTGATGGAGGGGTTGACCACCAGGCTGGCCGCGGCGTTGGTGGCGTTGGTAGTGTCATAGGTGAAGAGAGCGGAGCCATTAGCGGCTCCTGCGGTGGTGGACACGGTGCCGGATTCCAGAATCTGATTGACGGTGGAGGCGAGGGTGGCAGCCAATTGATTCAGGGTTCCAGTCTGCTGGGAATCGCCGATCACGGAGGCCAGTACGCGGTTGGCGCTATCCAGCAGGCCGCCGAGCTGGCCGCCGGTGATCTGGGAGGTGATGTCGTCGCCCTGCGAGTCGTAGATGTGGGCGGTGGGCGGAGAGTTCGGGTTGGCGGCATTGGCGTCCACGGAGAAACCGGCGCTCAGGGAGTACTGCTGGGTTCCCATCACCAGCGGCGACCCGCCGCTTAACAGCACGGTGACGGTGCCGTCGGACTGGGTTACGGTGGTGAAATTGGTGAGTTGGGAAAGGTTGTCGAGGGAGCTGTAGAGTTGGGCCTCCTCGGCCGGATCGGGAGTGGGTTCTTTCAGCCGCTCGGTATTATAGGCCTGGATTTGGGAGGCGATGGTGTTGATCTGGCTCACGGTGGAGCTGATGGAGCTGTGGACCTGTTGCGCCTCTTGCGACAAGGAGCTCGACAGGTCCTGGACGGCGGTAGCCACATCGCCGGCGTCGTCGATGACGGTCTGGCCCGCGGTAGCGTCGCCCGGCGTGGTGCTCCAGGCGGAAAAAGCCTGAAACAGGGAACTGAGAGCGGACGAGATGCCGTTGCTGCCCGAGACATTGAAAAGACTTTGGATGGAGCTGGTAGTCTGGGCCTGGGCGGTGTAGAAGCCGAGCGCCTGGGTCTGTTGCTGGACCTGCTCCTCGGCATATGGGTCGCGGGAATCGGAGAGGCCGCCAGAAGCGACGCCTCCGGTCAATCCATCTTCGACATTGAGGGGCTGGGCTTCCAGGTTGAGCGATTGGGTGGCGTAGCCCGGGGTCGACGAATTGTTGACGTTGTTCTCGACGACGTTCAGGGCCTGCTCGAACACGCCCAAGGCATTTCCGGACGTTTGCAGCAGGGCCAGCAGGGTTGACATGCCAGTTCATCCTTGCATGTCATATGCCGAAGGGACAAAAGTGGAAACCGTGGTGCAACCGTTTGGGGAATATGCCAGCGCCGCGGCGCCGAAGCGGGCGGACAGGCCGCGCTCAACAGCGGCGCAGGCATCGACCAGACGGAGGAAAGACGCCACCTCGCGTTTGACCCGGACAAGGCCCGAACGCAGTGGGCCGGCCGCCGGGGCAGGGCCGCGGCGGATCTGTTGCGCCCACGCTTCGAATTCCGCGGATGCAGTCCGTAGAATGTCCAAGGCTTCGAGCAGGCGCGCGCGATCCGCTGTCCGGCAGGCTTCCCGCGCCTGGCGGAGGCGTTCCAGTGTGCGGCTGAGGGTTTCCGCCCCAGCGCTTGGGGCGGGGTCTCCAACGATGCTTCGCGCCTTGGGGCCGGGTTGCATCAGGCGTCGTTCTCCACCGAGCCGGAGGCGAGGGCGTGGGAGACCAACGCGTGGCTGAGTTGGACGGAGTCCACCTGGTACTGGCCCTTGGCGTAGACAGCGGCGAGTTGGCTGACGCGGTCGGCCTGCTGGGACCCGAGCGCGCTGCTGGCGCTGGAGATGCTTTCCGACAGGGAGGAGATCTCAACCTGGTCGGCGCCGCCGGTGTTGAAGCCGGATGCCGGCGTAATGGAGGAACCCGATTGCGTCAGATTGGTTTGGCTGGCTGCGGATGTACTGGCGCCGGCCACGCCATCGTTCTGAAGTCGAATTCTCATAGGAAGCGCCTGGGCATGGTTTTCATGCCGCGGCAGTACTCCTTCTAGTCAAAGGTGGCATGAACGCAGGGTCTAGGGCAATACACAATAGGAAAAGGCCTTAATAATAACGGCGGTTATCTATTAAATCATACCTAAATACTAGGTAGACTCCCGAGAGACGTACTAGTTAGATAGAGTGCATGCCCTTGCAAAAGCTGTTGTGGTTGTCGTGCGCTAGCTCTGCGCCGGGAGAACGGAACTGGTGCCAGGCCCCACGAACTTTCGCGGAAGTAAAGGTTGACAGCGCGGCAGAAGCCATTACGGTGCTGAGCGGCGGCGATTTCGATTGTGTGCTGGTGACGGCCGACATGGAGGATACCAGGCGGGTGGAAGTACTGGAACTGATCCACGGAATCGACCCGTTGCTGGCGGTGGTCTTCTGGAATCCGGAACTGAGTCCTGCGCAAGGGGTTCGGCTGTTCCGGGCCGGAGCGCACTTCTGTTTCGGGCATCAGGACACGGCGGAAGCGGTGCGCGAATGTGTGGAAAGCGCGATGGAGGAAAGGCGCGGGCGGGAGAACGCGGCGGCGGTGGAGCCGTGGCGTTCTTTACTGGTGGGCGATAGCCGGGCGATGGAGACGGTGATTGAAACGATCCGGCTGATTGGGAACCGGCGTTGCACGGTTTTGATCGGGGGCGAGACCGGGACGGGTAAGGAAATGGCGGCCAGAGCGCTGCACGCCGCCGGCCCGCGCGCGAACCAGTCCTTCGTGGCCATCAATTGCAGCGCGCTACCGGAGAATCTCTTGGAGGCCGAGCTTTTCGGCCATGTAAAAGGAGCATTCACGGGCGCAATCCACTCGCGCGTGGGGCGTTTCGAGCAGGCGCACAGGGGCACTCTATTTCTGGATGAAATCGGCGATATGCCGTTCGAATTGCAAACCAAACTGCTGCGGGTGTTGCAGGACCGCGAAATTCAGCGGCTGGGCGGTTCGGAAAGCATCAAGGTGGACGTGCGCGTAATTGCAGCCAGCAATGCGAACCTTCCCGAGCGCGTGCAGCAGGGCAGGTTTCGGGAAGACCTGTATTACCGCTTGAACGTGGTCCCGTTGCAGATGCCGCCCCTGCGCAAGCGGACCGGCGATATCGGCCTGTTGGTGGAACACTTCGTAAAGAAAATCTGTCAAATGGAAGGGATCTCCGTCAAAACGGTGACGCCGGAAGCGGTGGAGCGTTTGCGGTCCTGCCCGTGGCCGGGAAATGTCCGGCAACTGGAGAATGCCGTGGAGATGGCGGTAGCACTGAGCGGAGAAAGGAATACGCTTTTCGCCAGCGACTTCGGTCTGGGGCCCGTGATACCCACCGAGGCGCCTTCGGCCGAGTGCATACCGTTTCCCGTTGCGGAAGCGATGGATTTCGAGACGGCGGTGAGCAACTTCGAGCGGGCCATGCTGGAGCGCGCACTCAAGACCACCGCGGGGAACAAGACCGCAGCCGCGGAGTTGCTGGGTCTCAAGCGGACTACGCTGATCATGAAACTGCGCAATTACGAAAGCCCGGCGGGGCTTTGCGCAGTGCGTTAAGCGGGAAGAAAGAAGTCGGGAAGACAGAAGCCAGAATGGCTCCCGCATGCGCGCCAGGTGCATCGCAGGCAAACCGTATCTTATTCATCGAACCGGAGAGCTTCCGAGCAACCATGGCTGCGCTGACGTGATTGAAAATTTGTCGCGTGCCGTGCGCATTTTGAGCCGGATTGCATTCCATAAGTCCCAGCAGGACTCCGCCGCAACTTTATCGCCGGTTCGATACGCCGATAGAAAGCGCAAATGCACACGGTCGCACTCCTCCATAATCCTTTGATTTCTCTATCGGTGTTCCTCGATGGCTATATTTTTTCACGTCTTCCAAAAGGGAGCGGTTGCCGGATACGTAACCGTAATTCCGAAAGGGAGCGCTAAACCACGAGAGGGGAGGTTGTATTCAAGCGCTCCCGCCGGCTCGCGACTTCCGCGATCTTGATGCCGTAATTGCCTTGTACCGTAACCACTTGGCCGTGGGCCACTACCCGGCCGTTTACCAACACCTCGACCGGGTCGTCCAGCGCGCGGTTGAATTCGATTACGGAGCCGCTTGCGAGCGCCATCACTTCGCCAAGCGACAGGCTGGCGCCGCCGAAGCGCAGGGTGACGGGCAGTTCGATATCGAGGAGCACGTCCAGGGTGGGGTTCGAAGCCTGGCCGCGACCGACCTGAGAATCCCGCCTCATGACTTTGGCTTTCTCACGGGCTGGGACATCCAGACGCGCTCCAGGTGGCTGCGGAGCCTCAAAATGGCTTGCGCACGCAGTTGGGCCACACGGGAAAGATGCATGCCGACAATTTCGGCGATTTCCCGCAGGGTCAACTCTTCGAAGTAATATAAGTGCAGCACGGTGCGTTCGATCTTGGGCATGCGGTCGATCGCGAGGGCCAGAACACGCTCCAGCTCCGAGCGTTCCACGATCCGGGAGGGGATGGATTCCGGGTCGCCGGAAATGAAATTCAGCAATTGCTGCCCACCGTCTTCGCCGCCGGCGCTTTCCAGACGTTCCAGCTCGACCGATTGGATGTCTCCCAGCCACTTAAAGTAATTCTCCAGGGAGACTCCCAACTCGGCGGCAATCTCGTCTTCGGTGGCCTCGCGTCCGGCTCGCTGAGCGACGCGATGAATGGCGGCTTCGATCAGTTTGGACTTCTTACGCAGCTCGCGCGGAGCCCAGTCCATGTCGCGCAAGCCGTCCAGGATGGCGAAGCGGATTTTGCGCTCGGCATAGGTTTTGAGCTGGACGTTGAGAGAGGGATCGAAATTGTCGATGGCGGCGAGCAGGCCGACCACGCCGGTGGATACCAGGTCGTCCAGGCTGATGTAGTCCGGCAGGCGATCGTGGATTCGCTTGGCGATGAGGCGCACCTGTGGGAGGTGCTGCAGCACCAGGGCTTCACGCTGAAGTGCGGCATCCGCTTCCGGGGCGGTTTGATATCCATAATTGCCGGTGGCCATGGGACCTTGGTTACGCGTGGTTGCTCAGAGAGCGCTTCCGGGCGGCGTTGTTCAGGCAACCGCCGCCAGTGTGAAGGGCAATTGCCTGACCATTGATCGGACGATGGCGGCTTTGTCGGCCGGTGCAAGGTCGTCGGGAACGGACTGGCCGGCGGCCAGAAAAGACACCGGCAAGTTGCGGCGCGCCGCGGCGCAAAATACAGACGCCATTGAAGATGTCTCATCGAGCCTGGTGAAGATCAATTTGGAGGGCCGGAACGAGCTGTAGAGCGCCGCGGCGCGGTAGAGGTCGATGAGGCGCATGGATGCCGTCAAAACCAAGTGGGTGTCAATCTCTTGACGGCGGCTGAGGTAAGCCGCCAGGCCGGAGCCGCCGTCCTGCAGCATGCGGGCGCTCGATCCGGGCGTATCGATCAGAACCAGGGCATTGTCCGGAGCGGCGCCGATCGCTTGGGCGAGGGCGGCGATACCGTCGGCGGCTTGGAAGGGCATCCGGAACTCGGTGGCATAGGAGCGGAGTTGTTCGGTGGCGCCGATACGCCGGGTATCGGTGGAAATCAGGCGCACGGGGCGGCCCGCGGCCAGGCCGTGCTTCATCGCCAGCTTGACCAAGGTGGTGGTCTTGCCCGAGCCGGGAGGGCCAACCAGCGCGGTTACGCGGCCGAGCTGGGGCGCGACCGAAAAGCGACTGGCCAGTTCCTCCTCGGCCTTGCGCCACAGTACGCGGGAAGCCGGTTCCGGAACCAGATGCGGCATGCCGGCGCGCGACGCCGGCGCCGGCGTGATTCGGCGCCGCGCGGCCGCTTCGATTTCCCCGGCCAGAGCGCTTTCCATGCCGGCGTCCACCAGCCACTGACTGACCTCGTTGTCCGGCTCCGGATCGCCGGGGACAGCCTCCGCCAAAGGACGGTTCAGCAGGCTGTAGACTTCCTTCAAGCGCCTTAGCGCACGGTAGACTTCCTTCAAACGCCGAATCTCGGCTTCCGGCAGACCGGCCATGCGCTCGGAGGGCACCGACGGTGCGGGACGAAACTCGGGTAACGGGGCGTTTGCGACCGCGGACGTAGTCCCGCTCGTTTCACCGGGATCCGCCGCGGGCGGCTCAGCGGCGGCGTTCGGCTCCGGTTGGGCGACGCCAAACACCACTTCATAGGCGCCGAGATGGCGCGCTTCGGGGGGCGCTTCGCGCGAGTCGAGCAGCAGGGCGTCGGGGCCCATTTCCCGCCCGGCTCGTTCCATGGCGGCCTGGAACGACGGGGCAAAGAAGGACTTGACGTAATTGCGAGGCTTCTCACTACTCGACATGTTATTGGATCACTCCCAGCGATACGATTTTGACTTCCATGGGCAGCTCGTTATGAGCGATGAAAAACAGGTTGCGGACACTCGGCTCGACCATCTGGCGCAGGAAATAGCGGGCGCCGGAGCTGACGATAGCGACCACCGGGGTCTCCGGGTTGCCCGCTTTCTGGGCGATCTTCTGCAGCAGGTCGCGGATGGCGGCCGGCGAGAGGCTGGCATGGCTGTTCTGTTCTCCGTGTTGCACGCTGGATTCCACCATCTGTTCGAGAACCGGGTCGAGCAGATATGCGGGCAGTTCGCCGCCGGGGCCCAGGTACGGTTTCACCAAGCTCCGGCGCAGGGCCTGGCGCACATATTCGGTGAGGAGGACGGCATTGCGCGTGGTTACGGCGGCTTCGGTCAGGGCTTCCACGATGGTCACGGCATCGCGAATGGGGACGCGCTCGCGCAGCAGGTTCTGCAGAACGCGCTGCACGGTGGCCAGGGGCAGCAGTTTGGGGATCAACTCTTCGACCAACTTCGGCTGCTCGGCGGAGACGCGGTCCAGGAACCGTTTGGAGTCGCCACGAGAAAACAACTCCTGGGAGTAGCGGCGCACGATTTCGGTGAGATGAGTGCCGAGGACGCTGACGGCATCGACCACGGTACATCCGGCGCGGCGGGCGGCGTCGGCCTGATCGCTGGGAACCCACCAACCGGTCATGCCGAAGGCCGGCTCCCTGGTTTCCCTGCCGCCCGGAGGAGGTTGAACCTTGCCCGCCGGGATGGCCAGTTCGCAGCCCGCCGGCAGTTCATAGCGCGCGATTTCGGCGCCCTTGAGCGAGATGACGTATTCGTTGACCTTGAGCGTCACATTGTCGACCACGCGCACCGGCCCGAGGACGAAACCCAATTCCGTGGCCAGTTGGCGGCGAATGGCGGCGATGCGCTTAATGAGCGGCGATTCCTGGCCGCCGGCGACGAATTTGACCAGGCCGAGGCCCATTTCAATGGCGAGGGGTTCGACCTTGAGCAGGGTATCCATATTCTCCTTGGCCGTGGCGGGTTTGGGGGTGGATTCGGCCTTTTGCAAGGCGTGCTGTTGCTTGCGCAGTCGCCAGGCGGCCGTTCCGATGCCGGAGCCCATGATCAGGAACGGAATGGTGGGCAAGCCGGGAAACAGCGAGAGGACGACTAAAACGCCGCTGGCCAGGAAGAGAGGCTGCGGGTTGCCGAACAACTGCTTGCTAAAGTCGGTGCCCAGGCGTTCATCGGAACTGGCGCGGGTCACGATCAGGCCGCCGGAGATGGAGATCATCAGAGCCGGGATGACCGTAACCAGGCCGTCGCCGATGGTCAGGATGGTATAAGTCTCGATGGCGTGCTGCAAATCCATGCCGTGCTGCAGGACGCCGATCAGGAATCCGGCGACGATGTTAATGCTGGTGATCAGGATGGCGGCCACGGCGTCGCGCTGGGTAAAGCGCGAGGCGCCGTCCATGGCGCCATAGAATTCGGCTTCCTTGGCCAGGTTCTTGCGGCGCTTGCGGGCTTCGTTCTCGTCGATCAGTCCGGAGCTCAAATCGGAGTCGATGGACATCTGCTTGCCGGGCAGGGCATCCAGGGTAAAGCGCGCCGTGACTTCGGAAATGCGCACGGCGCCGTGGTTGATGACCACGTATTGAATGGCGATCAGGACCAGGAAAATCACCGCGCCGATGATGTAGTTGCCACCCACCACGAAGTTGCCGAAGGCTTGGATGACCTCGCCGGCGGCGCTGGTGCCGGTGTTGCCGTTCATCAGAATCAGGCGGGTGGAGGAGATGTTCAAGGCCAGGCGGAAGAGGGTGAGCAGCAGCAGGGTGGTGGGGAAGACGCTGAACTCCACCGGCTTGCGGATGTACATTGCCACCATCATGACCACCACCGACATCATGATGTCGATCACGATGAGAACGTCCAGCACGAAGCCGGGCAGGGGAGTGATGAGGGCGATGACGATTCCCAGGACGGCGATGGGTACGCCCAGTTCTTTCCAGTTGGCGAGGACCAGCCCCGGGATTTGTCTCCAGGGCGCGGGCGCCGCTATCGCTCTCGTCTGTGCCAAGTCACTTGCTCCTCGTTGCGTGCTTAGGATCTGCCAGGGAATAAGCATGCCAATGTGGGGCAGCCAATCCTGGTTGCAGCCGGCTTTTCAGCCGGCACTGGACCGCGCCTGCAGGCGAGATTGCCTGCCCCACAACCTGTATCGCGGAAATCATGTGCTTACCGTCTATGCAGTCCGCCTGCCATTCATCAGCTTGAAAACGTAGGCCAGCACCTCGGCCACGGCGCGATAGAAGTCGGCCGGGATTTCCTGGCCGACGTCGACGGCTTTGTAGAGGGCCTGCGCCAGGGGCGGATTTTCGATCAAAGGCACCTGGTGGTCGATGGCTTTCTGGCGGATCCGCAGCGCCAGATAGTTCCGGCCTTTGGCTACCACTCGGGGCGCGCCGGGCGAGTTCATGTCGTACTTGAGCGCGACGGCATAGTGGGTGGGATTCACAATTACGGCGGTAGCTTTGGGGACCTCGTGCATCATGCGGCGCCGCGCCATGTCCCGGCGCAGCCTACGGATGCGCTGCTTCATGAGCGGGCTGCCTTCCACCTCTTTGAATTCGTCGCGGATTTCCTGCTTGCTCATTTTCAGGTCCTTCTGGTAGCGCTGCTTCTGGCGCACCAGATCCACCGCGCCGAAGACCACGAAGACAAACGAAGCCTTCCACAACAGGGCTTGAATGGAGCCGGCAACGTGGGCCGCCCCGGACGGCACGCTGCGCAGGGGCAGGGAAAGGAAGCCCTGGAAGTCGTCTTTCACCAGGAAGTACACCGCCGCGCCGAATACCGGAATCATGACGACGGCCTGCAGGAGCGACGGCAAATTCTGGCGGGGCATCTGCCGCAGCTTGGTTACGGGATTCAGGCGCTGGAAGCTGGGAGCCAGCTTTTTCACGCTGATCCCCATGCGCGTGACCCCGAGCTGCACCGCGATGGTAATGCCAACCAGGACCGCTCCCAGGACGGCGAGGGGGATCATGGTACGCGTGAGCAGATCCAGGCTGAGGGAGATAATCTCGGCCGAGCCGAGCTGGGGGTTGAGGGCGTGCTGGAACAATGCCGCCATACTGTTGCGGATGGCTCCGATCCAATCCATGCCCCAGGAATGGATGAGGGCTACGAAAGCCAGGAACTGGAGGGCGCCGACGAAGGTTCGGGCGGTTGGGAAGTTGCCCTCTTCGCGGGCTTTCTTGATGCGCCGTTGGGTCGGTTGTTCGGTTTTTTGGCTGTTGTCCGCCATTGCGCTACCGCGCGATCAGGGCTTGGGCGGCGCGAAGAGTGGCGTCGGCGCCGGCGCGGAGCAGCACCGGGAACAGCAAGGCCAGCCAGCTGAGCAAGGCCAGGCCCACGATCATTTTCACCGGGAACGCCACCGTGATGAGGTGCAATTGGGCGTTGACCCGTCCCAACAGCGCCAGCGAAATGTCGATCATGACCAGGACCGCGACGATGGGAAGGGCCAGGCGAAGCCCGGTGGAAAACATGTTGGAGCCGAGCGCCAGAATCTGGCCGGCGGCGGCGCGGCCGACCGTGAAAGAACCGGCCGGGCAGGTTTCCAGGCTCCGGGCGAATACGCGCAGGATTTCGCGGTCGAGCCCGCTGGCGAAGAACAACAGGCCGGCGGCGACCTGCGCGAAGACGATCAAAACGGCGGAATCGGCCTGCGTGTTGGGGTCGATGGTAGTTGCGAATCCGTAACCCATTTGCAATCCCATCACCTGCGCTCCGATAGAGAAAGCCTCGGTCAGGAATGCAACCGACAATCCGATGCCGACCCCCAGCGCGGCCTCCACCAGAATCCAAAGGACGAACAGGCCGGCCGATGGACTTCCGGTCACTTGCGGCCATTCGGGAAACAGAGCGATGGTGATGCCCAGAGCCAGAACGATTCGAGCGGGGCTGAGGGCGCTGGTAATGCCCGGCAGAGGCACGAATACAAAAACGCCGCTCACGCGGACCAGGGTGAGCACAAAGCCCAGCAGAGTGGGAATGGAGAGCGCCAGTTCACCGCGCATAGCGGCTGAGGTCTCCCAGGGTGGCGACGGTATAGACCGTGATCTTCTGCAGCATCCATGGCAGCGAAATCATCAACGCCGCCAGGAACGCGAGCAGGCGGGGAATGGCGCTGAAGGCGTTGTCCTGAATGGAAGTGAGGATCTGGACGAGACTCATGGCGATGCCGGCCACAAATCCCACCGCCAGCAGAGGGGCGCTGATCCAGAAGGCGGTCATGATCGCCTGCCGGACGATCTGAATCGCGAATTCCGGGGTCATGCGTAGAAACCTTTCATCAACGAACCGATCACCAGGTTCCAGCCGTCGGCCAGAACGAAGAGCAGAATTTTGAAAGGCGCGGAAATCATCACCGGCGGCAACTGCACCATGCCGATCGAAAGGGTGACGGAGGCAACCACCAGATCGATGATCAGGAACGGCAGGAAGAGGATGGCGCCGATCTGAAAGCCGGCTTTCAACTCGGAGAGAATATAGGCTGGAATCAGGATTTTCAGGTCCAGGTCGGCGGCGCTGCGCGGCGGCGGGGAGTGCGAGATCTCGACGAACAGTTTGACGTCCTTCTCGCGGGCAAAGCGGATCAGGAATGCCTTGAGCGGCTTGGTGCCGGCTTCGAAGGCCTGGCCGGCGGAGAGCTGGTTATTCTGCATGGGTTCCCACCCCTGGTGGTACATATCCGCGGCCACCGGCGAGATCACCAGGATGGTCAGAAACAGCGCGATTCCGACCAGCACCTGGTTGGACGGCGTGGTCTGAGTGCCCAGCGCCTGGCGCAAGAAATGGAGAACGATGGCGATGCGCAGGAACGGCGTGATCGACATGATCACGGCCGGCAGCAGGGTGAGCAGCGTCATCAGGATGACGATCTGCATGGGGATGCCAAGCGACGAGCCGCTCTTGTCCACGTTCATGCCGAGCAGAGACGCCGGCTGCGCCGCGGCCGCCGGCAAACCAACGGCTGCGGCGAGCGGGATAACGAAGAACCGGGCCGGCCGTGAAATTGTCCGTGACATGGTTCCTATCATTGGTTGCCCGTCCGGAGGTTATCCATCCGGTTTTCCCGAAGATCCCGGTCCAACCCGTCGTCCAGCAGCGAGCAGCCGCCCGGAGATACGGCGATGAGCAGGGTTCTTCCGGCGACGCTGACCAGATGGAGGGAATGTTGCGCGGTCAGCGGCAGGCGTTCGATCGATTGCATCCGGCGGTTCGCCGGGCGGCCGAAACCTTTACCGGCAAAACTGGCTGCTCCCTTGGCGCGGAGCCAGTACAACGTGCCGCCGAGCAGGCCGAGCACGAACAGGACCGCTACCACCTGTTGAATCGCTTCCATTGTCGTTAGCTCTCGGCAATCGGAGATCGGCCGCCGGCTCAGTTCGGCCGATTGCCGAAGCCGGCCGCTGAAGCTCGTTTTGGCGTTTGCCGGCCGCTCGGTGCTTACGATTGGATCAGGTTTACCGTATCCTGCATCAACTGGTCGGCGGTGGTGATGACTTTGGATGCCGCCTGATAGCTGTTTTGGTACGCCAGCAGATTGGTGAATTCGGTTGCCATGTCGACCGTGGAGCTTTCGAGCGACGAGCCTTCAATCTGTCCCAGCGAGCCCGAGCCGGCAGCTCCGAGAACCGGCGCCGCGGTGGTGGAGGAAACTTCCAGGTCGTTGTTGCCTACCTGGGTCAGGCTGTTGGGGTTGGAGATATTGGCCAGGGCCAGTTGCGCGATGGCGACATTCTGGCCGTTCGAATACGTGGCCGAAACCGTGCCGCCGGCGCCCAAGGTCATGTTGGTGAGCGTGCCCGCCGCATAACCGTTTTGGGTAGTGCTGTTCTCCGCGGAGGCTTCGGAGTATTGGCTGATCTGGGGGGTTCCGGAGCCGCTGAACAGGCTCCAGCTCACGTTCAGGGGCGCGGCGCCGTCGGCCAGATTGGTGGTGCCGCTGCTGAGTGTGACGGGGCCGGTGTTGGCTGTGGACCCGCTCGAAGACCCGCTCGAAGA
>Ga0182014_10002101_pt1 | contig 25653 bp, 25 predicted proteins | sample 612S2DmetaG_FD_120489 | JGI IMG/M metagenome (GOLD analysis project Ga0182014, IMG submission 120489) | Permafrost microbial communities from Stordalen Mire, Sweden - 612S2D metaG | ecosystem: Environmental > Terrestrial > Soil > Wetlands > Permafrost | place: Sweden: Stordalen | collected...
GAATCCCAATAATCTGTTCTTCACTGAATCGCTTCCGTTTCATCTTGGCTCCTCGTGGCTCCCGCCACTTTATTAGCCAAGACTCTCTTTGGAAACTGTCCAGTTTCAGGGGGCAAGGTCATCTGCACCGGCAGTGTTCGACAATCGGCAAGTGCTTTCTAAAGCCGGATACGTTTCCCATAGACATCAGCGCCTTCAACGCTTCCGTGGCGTCGTTTGAATACGAATTGACGAAGTTGACCTCATTTTCCGTTTCGGCATTTACCACCCGGAATGGACTCACCGTCTCGGATTGCTTTCCAGAGGGGACGTTCTCACTTTGGTGGAACGCGCAGGATTGTCATACCGCCGTTTCTTGCATCTCCACGTCAAGGACGAGGTTGTTAAGGCAGTCACTGACTACTATGCCGACTATTTGTGTGGATTTGCCTTCACTCATAAGCCCACGAATCATTGTATGGCCGTTGTCGCTTGGGATGGTGACTCGGTGAAACTCATGAACCCAGATCGCAATAATCCGGTAATGTCGTCCATAAGGTGGGATAACCTCTTTTCCACTTATGATGCTGACGTGCTCTGGATTTTCAGATGAGAACGCAGTAGCTCCCCCCTGGCTCGGAGCGACTGCTTTCTTGATGTTACCATTCTTGCAGTCTCCTAAAGCGACTTTCCGGTTACCCCACGCGGCCTTGTTGATGGCACGTTGAAGGCCCTGCGGTGCCGCGCCGGCAGAAAATCGGGTCCCCTGAAAGGTCTCCCCCCAAATTTCCTCATTGCCCGTTGGGCTACGCCGCGACCGACGCGACCTGACCGGACGGCTGGATACCTGAACGACAGGCATCCAGCCCTACAACGGCAAGAATCGACTGAGACAGCTGACACTACAACGGAGGTGGCTACTGAAACAGCCTGACGCCGCGCCTTTTGAAGACGGGGATCAGGACCATTCCCGCGATGAATCCGCCGACGTGCGCCCAGAAGGCGACACCTCCGTTGACGTCCATGGTATTGAGAACCGCCATTCCGCTGAGCAATTGCAGACCGAACCAGAAAACAAGGAACAGAAACGCCGGCACGTAAAACACGCGCCAGAAGATCCAGATCGGAAACAGCACCAGCACTCGCGCGCGGGGAAACAAAAGCAAGTACGCGCCGAGGACTCCGGAAATGGCCCCGCTGGCTCCGATCATCGGGACGGTCGAATCCGGCGAGAGGGCAACCTGGGCCGCCGCGGCAGCAACGCCGCACAGCAGGTAGAAGACGACGAATTTGAAGTGGCCGACGGAATCCTCGACGTTCCTCCCGAAGATCCAGAGAAACAGCATGTTGCCGATAATGTGGGCCCAGCCTCCGTGCAAGAACATGGAGGTAAAGACGGTGCGGGCGGTGTCCGGCGAGGGTGCGTGCGTCAGGTCGGCCGGCGTGAGCGCGAAGCTGGCGAAAAACGCTTCCAGACGGCCCGGGCTGCCGAGTGAGAGTTCGTGCCAGAAGACGACAGCATTGGCAGCGACGATTGCGACCGTCGCGAACGCAAACGTTCGGGGCGGTCTATCGTCTCGCAACGGGATCATTTTGCGGGAACGGGCGCGGTGTCGGACGGAACAACAGCCGCCGGAGGTGCGGACGGGGCGGGCCCTTGCGTGAACGCATCCTTCAGCCAGGTGACGATGATCTGGGGAAGATTTCTGACACCGAGCAACATGTTGGACCCGTGCAAATTGCCGGTGCAAATGGTCAGTTCGTTGGTAGCCGTGGGGACGCCCGTCTCCTTGAGGATTTCGACAAGGCGCTTGGACGACTCGAAAGCAAACGGGTCGTACTGCGAAACGAATATGCGCAGGGGCGCATGCGAAACCTGGGAGATGATGTCATCGGTCCGCACGCCGCGATAGGTGATGCCGGGACTGAGAGCCACGATGGCCGCGATGTCTTCGTTGATGGCCGCGTATCGCAGCGCGATGTTGGCGCCAAAACTTTCTCCGATCAACGCGATATGCTTTCCGTCGATTTCCGGCTGGGCTTGCAGCCAATCCACGGCAGTTTCCACATCCAGCAACATGTCTCGATAATCGCCGCCAGTGAAGGTGCGAACGTCCAGAGTTACCGGGCCATCCGCCGTTTGTTTGCGGGTGCTCTCGCCGAAACCACGCAGGTCGATGGCCAGCGCGGCCAGGCCATTTTTCTGGAGGACCGCGGCAAAACTGGCCCAGGTGTTACGGTCCCGTTCCACGGAATGGACCAGCAGAACGGCCGGTGCGAGGGTGTGCCGCACGGGATAATAGGTCCCGGCAATGCCCACATTGTCCGTTGTGCGAAGATGGACAGTCCGGGTCGTCTGGCCCGAAACCAGAGGTTGGGCGGCGAGGACCGTCAAAAGAGCTACCAGAGCGTTACGGAACACGGGCTGACTGTAGCAGAACGTCAGTTCAGTTCAACGGTTTTCAGGAGCTGTTGGCGGACGACGGTTTCGGCGCGCTCGCGACGTTCCTCTGCGGCCAAATTGCGAGGGTTCCACAGACAGAAGGGCTGGCCGAACGTGATGCCGAGGGTTTCGCGTTGGAGCCTGCCCCGATGGATCGGGAGCCAGTTGCGGGCAACGTACGGCTTGCGGGTATCGCGGACGATGACCGGCAGGATCACCGCGTTGGCGAGCAGCGCGATCGCGCCGGCCCCGGGCTTGATGTCCGGGTCGCCGCCGAGCACGGATTTCTGCGTGAGACGGATTCCACCTTCGGGAAAAATCACAATACAGCACCCGCCCCGGAGGCGTCGAATGGCCTCGCGCACGGCGCGGTGGTCCACGCGGGAGCGGTCGACCGGGAAACACCCGATTGTGCGGAGGAGGCGCGCCATCCATGGTTTGCGGAACATCTCCGCCATGGTCATGAATTCGACGGGGCGGGGCATCACCGCGGCCAACACGGGAGGATCGGCAAAGCTGATGTGATTGCAGACGACGAGAAGCCCATCCTCGCGCGGGATGCGTTCACGTCCCCCGACACGTGTCCGGAAGATGACGCGGAAGATGATCGTGAACAGCGATTTGCCGACGCCGTAGTAGAGGAGGTAGAAGCCGAGGCGCATTCACGGTTTGTACACAAAAAGAGCGAGCCCCGCAACTCTGCGGAGCCCGTTCGAATACCGAACCGTCAGATGAAACCGATCAGGCTTTGCGGCGGCGGATCGCGCGGATCGCGCCGAGCAATCCAACAACGACGAGACTGATGCTCGAAGGCTTGGGAATCCCAACATGGCGGAGCCGCGAGAGCTGGGAGTTGGAACCCCATTTACAGTGAGAATTAACAGGCCAGCAATGGGCATGTCATAAGGAAAAGCGTTTTAACAATTCAATTGACTCTGGCACCCGTTGTTTTTACAACGACGTTGCGTGTCTCAAGGCAGGGAACGCGAGAGACGGATTGGCCCTCGGCGCGGACGACCCGCAAAGGTTTGCAGTGGTTGAGTTTTGGATGTGCGAGCCGCAGACATCACAGGTTTCGCCACAGTCAAAACAGTGCTTGGGGAGGGTGACACCGTGAGCGAAAGGCAGGTTGAATGAACGAGTCCAAGAGACGGTACACCATCAAGGACATCGCCGAACAAAGCAGCGTTTCCTTGTCCACGGTTTCGCTCGTGCTCAACGATAATCCCCGGATCAGCCAAACCACCCGGGCGCGCGTCCTGAAGACGATCGAACGCCTCGGCTATCAGCCCAACCGCATGGCGCGGGCGCTGGCGTGGCGGCACACGCGGACCCTGGCCATTCTCGTGCCGCAACTCCGCCATGCGTTTGCCGACGTGTATTTTGGCGAGATCGTCAGCGGCATCTACGACCGCGCGAGCGGGCTCGGTTACAAAATCCTGCTCGAGGTCGCCCGCAATGAATTTATCGACAACAAGGAGTATCACCAGCTCTACGACCAGAAATTTGTCGATGGCATGCTGTTCATCGGCGCCAACTCCCGGCATCGGTTCGTCTCGGAGCTGACCGACGGCTCGCGGCCGTTTATGCTGGTGAACAATTACTCGAAGGAATTCGATCTCAATTACGTCGTCTCGAATTACCGCTACGGCGCGTGGCAGGCGGCCCAGCACCTTGTCCGTCTGGGACATAAGCGGATCGGGTTTATCGGCGGCGGCGTCGGCGAAATCCAGACCAGCCAGGACATCCTCGACGCGTTCAAGGAAGCCATCGAGGACAGCGGGATCGGGCCCGATCCGAACCTGATTGTGGACGGGTGGTTGACGGAAGAGGGCGGGATGAAGGCCGCGGAGGAATTGTTGCGGCGAAACCCGGACGTGACGGCAATTTTCTCGTTGAACGACAGGATGGCGCTGGGCGCGATCAAGAAGCTCAACGAACTTGGCCTGCGCGTGCCCCAGGACGTCGCGGTGGTCGGGTTTGACGATATTCCCCAGGCCAGTTTTGCCATTCCGGGACTGACGACCGTCCACCAACCCCTGTATGAGATTGGCAAACTCGCCTGCGAGCGGATGGTGGAGTTGATCCACGGCAAGGTCAGTCGTGTTCAGGAAGTCATGCCGATTTATCTCACCGTCCGGGAGTCGTGCGGCGCGCGGCTCAAGGACGGTGTCGCGGCCCCGACTATTTGATCCCATGAGGGGAAATCGATCTATGCACCCAAAGCGCTGTCTCGCGCTGCTCCTCGGAGGTGTGCTCTCCATTTCGGCCCGCGCCGGGGTCACTGCCACCCTCGTGAGCGACGGCGAGATCGACCACGCGTTCCAGTACACCAGCGCGACCGCGAAAACGGTCAGCGTGGCCGGCGAGTTCACCAGTTGGAGCGAACTTCCCATGACCCGGGACGACTCCGTCACATGGTCGAGGGCGCTTCACCACTAGTGCTGCGACGCACTTGATTTGATCGGTGCATCACGGCTGGAAAACGAACCCTCACCCTGAGCCTCTCCCTTAAGAAGGGCGAGGGGACCGCGCTCCGTCTCCTCTCCCCTCCGGGGGGAGCCGAGTCCGACGAGACGCCGCCAGTCGTGCCGAGGCGGCAAAGGATTAAGGTGAGGGGGCAGCCCGTCAAATGAACTGTGACGGAGCACTAGCCCGGTTACTACGGCTACAAGTTGGTGGCGCCGCCGACGTCCGTTTGATTGGTGACGATCGTCGTGGCCACAAACGCCAAGAGGACGAAGCGGAGGCAACTTCGGCTGATTGCTAAACGGTTGAACAACAAAAACAGCAGCTTCGTCTTGTGACTCTCATGGCCATTAGTCTCCCTCTTCTCCCAGATGAATCAACCCATCCCGGCGTATTCTTCGTCAGTAATGATGTGGCGGCCCATCAGCACGTAGTCATGGGATATGGCCTGCATGTCTTTGACATAATCCGCAATCACCAACAAATCGCTGAAGCCAACTTCGGCAAATACACACCGTGCGGCCTGCTGTTCTCCCATGAATTCCGCTTCCAGCTTTTCCAGACCAACGTCACGGGCGATATCGATCAACTCCCGGACCAATGCCCGCGCCAGCCCGCGCCCGCGGTACTTGGGATGAACGACGATGCTGATCCGTCCGATGTGGCGTTTCCAACCGCCAAGCTGCTGGTGAAGCGAGGCGTCAGCCACAATTCGGCCATCGGCAATGGCGACGATTGGTAGAATCTTCCCGTAATCGATATGTTGGCACCAGTCGTGGATGACCTGGGAATCGGTGACGCGGTGCTTGAACAGGAGCCGTTCCGTCTCGGGCACGGCGCAGAAGAATTCGTGAAACGACTTTTCGTCGGACGCTTCCAACGGGCGCAACGTAGCCTCCAAGTTGCCCTTGACGGTCACGGTCTTCGGATAACGCTCGAGAATGTCATCCACGTGGATGTGCTCGCTTCCTTAGGCGATTAACATAGCAAAATCATGCGCAAACTTCAAGGCTTGGGGTTGAATCGCTGCCGGCCCGGCAGCGAACCGATCAGTACGTCCGCCAACTCTTCGGCCACGTGGGATGGCTCTGGTTGCGCAATTTCAGCCTTTTGGGTGCGACTCTGTGCAACCATGGCGCTTAGCGCTGCTCCCAGCGCCTCCGGATCAGCGCAGTCGACCACTTCTCCTTCCGCGCCGTAATGGCTGTGGGAGATCACCCGGCAACCCGCCGCCAACGCCTCGGCAATCGTCAGGCCGTAGCTTTCGTGACGCGACGGCGAAACAAAGATGTCGGCCCGTTGCAACAACGCGGCCTTTTCCGCCCCCACCACATGGCCGGTGAACTCGACGCGGGAGGTGGTGACCTTTTCCGCGAGGCGGCGCAATTTCCGTTCGTACGCGCGTCCTTTCATATACGCCGCGCCGCCACAGATAAACACACGGAGTGTTTTCCCGCGCGCTTCCACGCAGGGCAGGGCGGCCAGCAGTCGCTCAATCCCTTTTTCGGGCGAGAGCCGGCTCAATGTAATGACGACTACCTCATCATCAGCGATCTGGTAGGGTGCGACCGCCGGGCGCGCCGTATTTTGTGGAGAAACATTACCCCACGGCAACACGACAATCTTGTCCGGCGCACACGACAGATAACACCGCAGAATCATCTCCTTCATCGGTGCCGACGGCACGACGATACGCTCACTGTGCTGTACACATTGATATTGTTTCTCGAACACCAACCGCAGCACGTCGGGCATCACTCCAAACCAACGGAATCGCGCCGCCGTCTCCGGGCGGACCAGCCCGCGCAAGTAAAACTGTGTGAAATACTCGACCACATCAACGTGAAAGATCGTTACAATCCGGTAGCCACGCTCGCCCAGCGCGGCAAAATCCGGTCCTTCACTAATGTCGTTGCTCAGGACGACACATCGCTGCGGGTCCCGCTTCAGGATTTCTGTCGTTGCCGCGCGCTCGAACTCCCGACAAAACCGCGCATATTGCAATTCAGTCAAGTCAGCGAGATGTTGGTAGGGCGCGACCGCCGGGCGCGCCGCATCACAGAACCCCAGCGACTTTGGACTGAGAATGGTCAGCAAGAACGGTTGGTGCTCGCGCCATTCGCGAATCAAATAATCCGCGACCGCTTTCCCGCCCCCAAGCGGCTCCGTGTCGGGCAATTCCGCGTGCGCCGCCGAGTAGAGAACTTCAAAATTCACGGAGAGTGTTGTGCTACGTCAGTAGCGTTCGGGTTAAGCCAGTTACCACTATGGTTGCGGAAACTTTTTGTTCAAGAACCGGCCGTTCTTCTGGATGAGTTCACCGTCCACATACAATTCGCCGCCTTTGCGCAGGTCGCAGACCATGTCCCAGTGCAGGCCGCTGCGGTTTTTGTTGCCGGTCTCGCTGTACCCCGCGCCCAGCGCGAGATGGATCGTGCCCCCGATCTTTTCGTCGAATAGTGTGTTCTTCGTGTAGCGGGTGACGTTGTAGTTGGTGCCAATCGCTCCCTCACCGAGGTAACACGAGCCGCTGTCCATCGCGATCATCGCCCGCAGGAAATCCTGTCCCTTGTCCGCCTCGGCCTTCGCCACTTTTCCGCGCGCGAAAGTCAACCGCGCCCCGTGCACTTCGCGTCCGCCATGCACCGCCGGGAAACTGAATTTCACGTGTCCCTCGACGCTGGTCTCGACCGGGCCCGTGAACACTTCGCCGTCGGGGAAATTGTAATGGCCATCGCAGTTGATCCACGTGCGGCCCTTGCACGAGTAGCGGATATCCGTGTCCTCGGCGACGACGCGGACCTCGCGCGCCTTGTTGAGGAAATCGGTCAGCGCCTGCTGCTCCTTCGAGATGCGCTTCCACGCGGCAATGGGGTCGCGCGCGTCAAGGTGACCCGCACCGAACACGAAGTCCTCATACTCCGTCAACGACATCTCGGCGTCCTGCGCGCTGGCATTGCACGGCCACTGGGTCCCGACCCACTTCAACGCGCCGCTGGCGCTGCGGTCCATGAATATCTTGTTGAGCGGTTTGCGGGCGGAGGACGCCGCAGCCAACCGTTTCGGGTCCACGTTGGTCAGGGCCTTGGTGTTCTCTTCACCCCAAAAGCTGATCAATGCATCAACATGGCTCATCTTGTATTTGGCAAACGGCGATACCCATTTGATTTGGTGCTGGTTGGCTTCGGCCATGAACACTTCGGCCAGGCCGTCGATCCGCAGGTCGGTGATCACAAACGCGCCACGACGAAGCGCGGCCCGGTAACATTCCCGAATCAACGGGGCGGCACAAGCGTCGCCCTGGATGGCGACGATGTCGCGAGGTTTCAACGCGACGGAATATTCAGTCAGTAAACGCGCCAGCTTTTCGTGTCGGGGGTCTTTCATGATGGTATTTGGATTCTTCAGATTGCGTTGGTTGAAAGGTGTATGTTCTTGCCGTAACACAAAAGAAGCGTTGGCGCAAGATGTTAGGGGTGTTTTCGCGGCACGCGACGTGCTCATTTTTGGTGATCGATGGCAATGAACTGGGGGATTACGTAAGTGTACTTGCAGCACTACAATCTGCGGGAGGCGCCGTTCAATATCACGCCCGATCCGCGCTTTTTGTTCTTCAGCGCGAAGCATCAGGAGGCGTTCAACCATCTCCTCTTCGGCATCCGCGAGCGCAAGGGCTTTATCGAACTGACGGGTGAAGTTGGCGCGGGCAAGACCACCATCTGCCGCAAGTTGCTCGAGGAACTCGGTTCGCATTACAAAACCGCGCTGATCCTCAATCCGTGTCTGACGGGTCATCAACTCATCAAGACCATCGCGTTGGAATTCGGCCTCAAGGTGCGCGGGATCGATCGCGTGGCCTATCTTCACGCGCTGAACGATTTCGTGCTCGCCGAGGTCAACCACGGCAACGACGTGGTTCTGGTCATCGACGAAGCGCAGGACCTGAGCGACGAGCTCCTGGAACAGGTGCGGTTGCTCTCCAATCTCGAAACCGACCGCCAGAAGCTCATGCAGATCGTCCTGATGGGACAACCCGAGCTGCGCGACAAACTCCTGCAACCGGAATTGCGCCAACTCCGCCAGCGCATCACCGTTCGGTATCATCTCAGCCCGCTTGACTTGAACGAGACGGCGGGTTACGTCAACCATCGCCTCAAGCTCGCCGGCGCCAACGGCCGACCGCGCTTCGATGAAGGTGCGATCCGTCTGGTTTACAAATACTCTCAGGGCATCCCGCGTCTTATCAATACCGTCTGCGACAAGGCCCTGTTGGCGGGATTCGTCGGCCAGATCGATGTGATGACGCGTCAAGAGGTCAACCTCGCCATCGAGGAGTTGGAGGGCGTGCCCGCGTGAGTCTGATCAACGAGGCGCTCAAACGCACGCGCGATTCGGCGTACCAATCCGCCCAGACATCGCCGCCCGTGGCGGCTGAGTATCGTTTTGAGAACGAGGTCAGAAAGCGCGGACCGAAGCCGGTGCTCCTGCTCATGGGAGTGGTCGGCGCCGCGTTACTCGCGACCGTCATCGTTCTCGCCTTGTGGGTTGTCCCCCGCATCCAGGGCGTGAAGGAAAGCCTCAGCCCGGGCAAGGATTTGTCGATTGTCGAAGCGAAATCGTCGACTCCGGCAACACTTCCACCGCCGACGGCGGAAGTGTCGCCAAAAGCAGAAATCGCTTCGACGGCGACGCCCCAACCACCGGTCGCTACGCCGCCCTCCGACACGAAGGGGGCCGAGGACCAGATCGTCGCCAAGGTCATGGAGCGGATCAAGGCCGAGCAACCGGTCACCCCGAGCACCCCGCAGCTTGTCCTTCAGGGAATCACGTACGCTTCGGATAACCGCGACGCGATGATCAACGGCGTCACGGTCCACGAAGGTGAAGAGATCGAGGGGGCGCGCGTGGTGACGATTGAAAACCGGCGCGTCACGCTCGATCTCAACGGCCACGAGATCGTCCTGCGCCTGCCGTAGTTCCTGACGCCAGCGTTTGCTGGCCGCGCTCATTTGTCGTGCAACCCTCGTGTCGCCTCCCTATATTTGCTGTCGATGAGACTGTTCCACTGGGGCCTGCTGCTTCGGTGCATGGTGTACGGTGCGTTGCCGCTCGTGATGGGCTTCGTTTTCGTGGAGCGCCGCATGGGCGAAGGCGCTGCGGGAGCATTTTTTGTGGTATTGGCGTTGGTGCTGCCGTTCGTAGCTGTTGGCTGGCTCGGCTGGCAGCATTTTCGACATCGGAAACAGAAATGGATTGTGGAGGAAGATTGAAGACCATGGGCAAAATACCGACGAGTGTCAGTTACAGCTTCACGATGCGCCTGCGTCTCGTGAATATCACTGGGATGTTTGCGAAAATTTTGCGCGTCATCGCCCGGCAAAGGGGCGACCCGGGCGCGGTGGACGTCGTGCGCGCCGACCGGCAATTCAAGGTGCGTGACCTGACCGTCAGCGCCCGCGACGACGCGCACGCCCACAAGATCATCGAGGCCGTGAAGCGCGTGGAGGGCGTCACCGTGATCAACGTGTCCGACCGCGTGTTCCTGATGCATCTCGGCGGCAAGATTCGCATCCAGAACAAAATCCCGCTCACCACGCGCGATGCGCTGTCGATGGCCTACACGCCCGGCGTCGCGCGGGTTTGCCTCGCCATCGCTGAAGACAAACGCAAGGCCAGCACGCTCACGATCAAGCACAACTCCGTCGCGGTGGTCAGCGACGGTTCCGCCGTGCTCGGCCTCGGCAATATCGGTCCCGAAGCCGCCATGCCCGTCATGGAAGGCAAGGCAATGCTGTTCAAGGAATTTGGCGACATCGACGCCTATCCGATCTGCCTGCAAACACAGGACACGGAAGAAATCATCAGGACCGTGAAATGGATTTCCACCGGGTTCGGCGGCATCAACCTCGAAGACATCAGCGCGCCGCGCTGTTTCGAGATCGAAGACCGTCTCAAGGAAGAACTCGACATTCCCGTCTTTCACGACGACCAGCACGGCACGGCCGTCGTCGTTCTGGCCGCGGCGCTGAATGCGTTGAAGCTTCTCAAGAAAAAGATGAGCGAGATCAAGATCCTGATCGTCGGCGCCGGTGCGGCGGGGGTCGCGGTCGCGAAGATGTTGCAGGCCGCCGGCGCCCGCCACATCATCTGTTGCGACCGCAAAGGCATCATCTGCCGGAAACGCCTTCCCGATCTCGACTTCAGCAAGACATGGCTGGCCGAGCATACCAACGCGCAGAACGTGACCGGCCCCATCGAAGAGGCCGCCCGTGGCGCGCACCTGTTCATCGGCGTCAGCGGTCCCGGCGTGTTCACCGTCAAGGCCCTCAAGAAAATGGCGAAGGGGCCGGTCATCTTCGCCCTTGCCAACCCGATGCCCGAAATCATGCCCGAGGACGCCGAGCCCTACGCGCGCATCATTGCCACGGGCCGCAGCGATTACCCGAACCAGATCAACAATGTCCTCGCGTTCCCCGGCATCTTCCGCGGCGCGCTGGATGCCCGCGCCCGCGCCATCACCGAACCGATGAAACTCGCCGCCGCCAAAGCCATCGCGGGTTGCATCACCCCCGACGAACTCAGCGAGGAATACATCATTCCCAGCGTGTTCAACAAACATGTCGTTCGCTGCGTCGCCCGTGCCGTCGAACAAGCCGCCTACGCGGGAAACGTCGGGAAGAGTCCGAGGGGTTAACGCTCCCGCAAGCCTCATATAAGTTGTCGAGGAGGGCGAGGGTCCGTCCGAGCCGCAGTCGTTGTACTTGTTGTGCGCCGGTCTCCTGATCGCGCACGCATTCCGACCGAAGGTCTTACACCACCAACAGCGTCACTAACAACTTTATCGTCGCGAATAATACGACTATTGGCATCGTCACCAACCATCTCGACCTCGGCGCGGCCACGAATACGCTGTCGCGTTATTACCGCGCGCGGCTTGTCCCGTAGGGGCTGGTGCCGTAGTTGCGGGGAATTGGGCCTCTGACTACGGCGATTTCGCGAGGTGACGGGCTTGCCTCGGCGGCGCGTCGGGCACGGCTCCACCGCGTGCGCGTTCCGTGTCGCCTTGAATGGTGGCGTGAACTTCCTCGCCAATCAAACCGGCTTCTTCCGTAAGATACCGTGCGACCAGTTCGCGCAATCGAGCCAACGCGATGGAATGCGTCTGACGTGTCTGCGCGTATAACCAATCGGAGAAACGCATAAACCCCTGAAATGCGGAACCGTCGCGGCAGAGCAGGGGAGTTGTCTCGACGAAATTGCCGCTGTTGGCGATCAAATCCCAGTAACGCGCGAACCGTCGCAGCCGCTGCATCGTGAAGAAATCGACAAGCTTGGTCTGGAGGATTTCGTACGGCGGATGCGGACTGTACACCATGCCCCACTCGCGGTCGTGTCGCACAATGGGCGTGCCGCGCAGCCGTTTCAGCAAGCTGACCTGTATTTCCTGCGGGCCAAGCGCGACCAGTCGGTCGAATCCTGCCGCAAAACTCGCCAGGTCCTCACCCGGTAAACCAACAATCAAATCCGCATGGACGTGGACGCCGGTTTCTGCTCGCAACCAGCGCAGATTTTCCTCGGCCTTGGCGTTGTCCTGTCGCCGGCTAATGAGTTTGGCGACCTCCTCGTTGAACGTCTGGATCCCGACCTCGAACTGGAGCGCGCTGGGCGGAAATTCCTTGATGGATTCACGCAACGCCTGTGGCAGCCGGTCGGGGATCACCTCGAAATGCACAAACATCCCGGGCCGATACCGTTCGAGAAAGAAACGCAGGATGGCCGAACTGATTTTCAGGTTGAGGTTGAACGTGCGATCAACGAACTTGAACTGGCGCACGCCGCGGTCGAGCAGGCGTTGCATCGCCGCCAGAGACGGCTCCAGCGGGGCATTGCGCACGGGAACATCCAGCGACGAGAGACAGAACTCGCATTCGTAAGGGCAACCGCGCGAGGCTTCCACATAAATGACGCGATGGGCAATATCGGTGTCCGTATAAAGGTCGTAGGGCAACGCCAGCTGGTCGAAGTCGGGCGGGGGAGCCGGAATAACGCAAGATGGTGGACCGTGAGACAGCAAAATGTCCCGGCACAACTCCGCAAACGCGAGGTCACCCTCGCCAGTGATGACGTAGTCGGCCAGCCGGACGATCTCCTGCTGGTCGCACTCGTAGCTGACCTCGGGCCCACCGATGATGACAGTCAATTCCGGCTGCAGACGCTTCAGGTTGGCCACCAACTGAAGCGATTGCGTCGCATTCCAAATGTACACGCCGAGGCCGACGATCTTCGGCTCGTGGCGGAGGATCACTTCGACGACATCGACGGGACGCTGGTTGATATCAAACTCAAGCATCCGCGCCCGCGCCTGCAGCTCGCCCAGGTTGGCCATCAAATACCGCAACCCGAACGCACAATGCGGGTACCTGGCGTTCAGCGTGGTGAGAATGATGTCCGCCATTCCGAGCGCGCATTATCGCACACGAAACGGTACGGGCAAGAGCCGGAATTCCGGCAAAACAAATGAGCAGCCGTGCGGCGGTCTTGATACCGCAACGGCTGCCCGTCCCTATCGTCAGCGAGCGGCTCGCTGACGCTAATCCTTCTCGGGTGGAATGAACCGGAATTTCTGCCCGCCCACGCTGGCTTCGAACATCAAGCCGCCCTTGGCAATGGTGAACACGAGCACGCCATTTTTGTATTTCGCATCGGCGGACGCGCTCTCCGCAGCGGCCACGGCACTCACTCCCGCGCTCATCGCCCACTCGCTGTTCTTGAAACTGTCCAGGGCGTCCTTCGTCTCGAAGAAGATCACCTCGGAGAATTTCTGCCCCCCCAATTGCGCGCCGATCGTCAGTTGGGTCATCCGGCAGTTGCCGATCCGCCGACCCTTTTCGAAAACCTGGCCGTCACCCGCCGCCGCGCCGATGCCGACCGCGCCCTTGCCGACGCTGGGCAGGACCGCATAGCCATACGCGGTGTCGAAAAACTTGGCGACATTCATGCTGTCACTCTTGAAGAGCTGGATGGCGTCCTTGACTTGATCACCCAGCGACTTCTCCTCGTTTCCCCAGGTCGTGAATGCACCCGCAAGCGCCACCACAGCAATTAGACCGCTTAACTTCAACACTCTCATTGTTCGTCCTCCTTTGATTGCTGCCATCAGAAAGCAATCCAACCTTTATTCTACACGGGTGATCGGCAAAAAGCAAAGCCTGGATATGGGGTCATCTCTGTCATCTCTGCGCTTGCGCAGGACGCGTGTTCTGTATCATACTGCCAATCTACACATTGATGACACTGAACTGACCACAGACAGAGGAGAGACCGATGAAAGTCAAGAATTTGTCCCGCACCGCAGTCGTGTCCGCGCTGATGCTAGCCGCGACGCTCAGCGCTCGCGCCTGGGACGGCACCGGCCACATGCTCGTGGCCCAGGTCGCGTACGACCGGCTTAACGACAAGGCCAAGGCCCGCGTCAGCGAGTTGGCCGCCAAAATCCAGAAGGACGGCGTGCCGTACAACGCCGTCAACATTGCTTGCTGGGCCGACGACATCAAGGCGCGTGATGCCGATACGCCGTTCCGTGGACACTTCAGAGTCTGGCACTATATCGACGTCGGCTGCGCTCCGGGCGACCCGGACGTGCTGGCGAATCCACCCACTCTCTCGAACACCAACGGCAATGTTGTGGTGGCGCTGAGTCATTGCGTGGACCTGATCAAGACCAAGCAGACGGACGCGCTGGTGCCGGACGAGTCGGTGGCGCTCGCGTTGGTCATGCATTTCGTCGGCGACATCCATCAACCGTTGCACACCACCGGGCGATACGATCCAGCGACACACAAACAAGACGACGCCGGCGGCAATGGCGTGACGCTGGCCAACCTCGCGGACACACAATGGCCGAATCTCCACACGTTCTGGGACGAGGCCTACCGCCGGTATTACGAGAACGGCGAGGTCAAAGCCATGCCCCGGTTGAGCGAAGCCGACGCCCCGGGAAGCCCGGAACTCAAGGAGTGGATGAAGCGTCTCGACCTGAACGTGCCGGAGAAGCTCGACACGCACTTTGACGTGAAGAAGTGGGTTCTGGAAGGACACGAAATCGCCTGCACGCAAGTCTATGGCACCCTCGGTGAACCGTATGGCGCGAAGGACATCAAACTGAAGGAAGAATATGTCAAGCAGGGCACCCGCACAGCTCGTCATCAGCTTGTCGTTGCGGGTTATCGTCTCGCTGCCCTCCTGAACGACCTGTACGGGAAATAAGGCAACCTAACTGGCTGGTTTGTAACAATCAAGCTGCCCGAATGCCGGCTGGCAGGAAGGCGAGGTTATTGTAGTGCCCTCACCCGGTGAGATGGCGCGCTCCAACGACGATCAAATGTCATGCAGCGGGGGGGTGAGCGGCAGGGCGCGAGCGTCGGCAACCGAGCCCTGCGCGTTGAAGATGAAGCGCTGGACACTCGGTGCCTGCCGTCGCAGGATACGAACGCTGGATCTGAAGACCGCACGCAAACATTCTTGCTGTGCACTTTTTCGAGGGCCGGAGTATCTAGCGGCCAAGCTTGGAGATGGCGAATACTCTGAGAGGCTGACCGCGCATGACCACTTCAGATGCAGTCCCGCCCCGACACAATGACTTCCGTGGGGCGCGTTATGGCTTCGACATGCGCGTCGACCGCGCAACCGCCGCGCGCATCATCAGCGCCCTGATCGCCAAAGGGTTCCTGCGCCGCGCGGTCGACCAATCCAGCCAGACCGAGAAAGTCTTCGAGCCTGTCCGATAGCGCTGTCGGAGAGGAGACTATGCTGGTCAATGAGGCTGAATGGCTCGCGATGGTCGCGGGGCGTAATGGCCAAGGCTTAGGGCTGCCGTCACAGTTCCGATGTTGGACGGAAAGGCAGGCCGCGCTTGCCCTTGTAGAGTTTTTTGAGGCGGCGGTCGCTGGAGCTTTTCTGGCGGCGAATCGGTTGCAGTTCAACGAGACGACAGCTCGACAATGCGGAACCGGTTACGTGGGGCTGCTGGCGCCGTCTTTGCGATAGCTCGACACGACCCAGTCGCTGAGGAATTTATCGGGGTCGGCGAGGGCCGACTTGGGGATGACAAATTCGGTCTGGCCGGAGTTGGTTTTGATCAGGTTCAAACCGAACTGGTAGTCCTTGAACAACTCGCGACAGAAATCGGTGACAGACTTGTTGGCGTGCTGGGCGCGCTCGACGATTTCCTCGACCGCATCCGGCTCCAGGCGCATGTGCAGGTGGTGCTTCTCAGCGAATTTGCGCTCGAAATCGTGGACGAGTTGGCGCATCAACTCGCGGTGTTCGTACGCGGGCTCGTGCAGAATGCGCTGCAATTCGGCCCCGGGGTTTTCGATCAGCGTTCGCGTGACCACGAATTGTCGCACGGTGGACGACGGCAACTCAAACTTGAATTCCCGCAGCGCGCGCTCGCAGACGGTGAGCAATCCGCGCGCGCCCGTGTTTTCCAAGGCGGCCAGTTCCGCGACCGCCCGCAAGCCTTCATCGGAGAAGATCACGTCGATGCCGAACGCGCTGAAGCTGGACTCGTATTGCCTGACGACCGAACCTTCGCTCTGTTTGAGGATGTTGTAGAGGTCGTCGACGCTGAGCTTGTCGAGAACGACGCGGACGGGCAGCCGGCCAATGAACTCGGGCTCGAACCCGAACTTCACGAAGTCCTCAGTTTGCCCGCGCCGATGCAATTCCGCCTCGCCCACGGATTCCGCGAGATGACCGCCAAACCCGATGTGCGCCTGGCGGATGCGGCGGCGGATGATGTCCAGCATCTGGTCGAACGCGCCGCTGACGATAAACAGGATGTGCTGCGTATTGATCGTCTCGCGCTTGACCTTCCCGCGGCGCTGGTACTCGAATGCCGCCTGCAACTGCGCCTGAATGTCGGTGGGCGAGCGCAGCGGCACCTCGGTTTCCTCCATCAACTTCAGCAAATTCGTCTGCACCCCGCGGCCGCTCACGTCGCGGCCGATGATGTTGGCCGGTGTGGCGATCTTGTCGATTTCGTCGAGGTACACGATGCCGTACTTCGCGAGATTCACGTCGCCCTCGGCGCGTTGGACGAGTTCCCGCACGAGGTCTTCCACGTCGCCGCCGACATAGCCGGTTTCGCTGAACTTCGTGGCATCCGCCTTCACGAACGGCACGCCGACGAGGTCGGCGATGGTCTTGATGAGGTATGTCTTGCCCACACCCGTCGGGCCGATGAGCAGGACGTTTTGCTTCACGTAGTCGCGGAGTTCCTCGCCCCGTTCGGCGGCCTTGACGTGGTTGTAGTGGTCGCAGACGGCAATGGCCAACGCCTTCTTGGCGTCTTCCTGGCGGATGACGAAGCGGTCGAGGTGCGCTTTGACGTCCTTGGGCTTCAGGTGGAAATCGAATTCGATGCCCTCGCGTTTCCCATCCTCGCCGGTCGGCGTGGTCTCCGCGCGTTCGGGTTGCGCCGCGAAGACAACCCGATCCCCGAACTCTTGCTTCATGAATTCGGAGAGCTTCTTCTGGATCTCATCCGGCGACGGCAGTGGTTGATCCGCACTCATGTCACCCATTAACTTAACTCACTTCGGTTCATTTTCAACGCCGGTCGCGAGCGCGGCCGTGAATTGAGCGAGGCCGTCGGACGTACCGATCACGACCAAATCGTCGCCGGTGACCAACCGCGTCGTGGGGCCGGGCAGTTCCGTGCTGATATGGCCCGTGACCGGGTCGCGACGTTTGATGGCGAGGACGTGCACGCCGTAGTGGGAACGTGGCGCGAGTTCAGCGACCGTGCGGCCATCGAGGTGGGCAGGGAATTCAAGGGTGCGGAGTTCGAAGCCCTCCGGCAATTCGACGAAAATGTCGCGGGTTTCGTCGTCTTCGTGGACGACGAACCGTGCCATCAGCTGCCGTTTGCGCAGGATTTCCTGGCTGTACACGCCGAGGAGATCGCGCTTGGAAATCCAGCCGAGCAGTTTGCGCTCGGTGGAATTGTTGATGACCGGCAGGCGTTCGGAGTTTTCACGCCAGAAAATGTCCATCACGTCCGCCAGATTCTGGCGCGGGGTGACGAATTGAAACGAGTTGTCAACGAGATCGTCGGCGATGACCGAGGACAATGACTCGCCCTGGTGCAACACGTCTTTCACCGAGTGAAGGCGGATCGCGCCGAGGAACTTGCCGCCGCTGTCGACGACGTAGATGTTGTTGTAGGACTCCTTGAAGAATTGCTCGACGACCGTGGAGAACGGCGCCGTCTGGTTGATGGCGTGGATGTCTTCGTGCAGGATGTCTTCGACACGCAGCGATTGCATGATGCTGGCCTCCGGGCCGGTGGGCATCACGATGCCCCTGCGGCGCAGCGATTCCTCATCGAGGGATCGGCCTTTGAGCAACCGCGTCGTGAAATTGCTGACGATGCATACGAACATCAACGGGAGCACGACCTGGTAATTGTTGGTCTGCTCGAAGATCATCATGATGGCGGTGAGCGGCGCGTGGGTTGTGCCCGCGAGGACGCCGCCCATGCCCACCAGCGCGTAAGCGCCCGACCCGGCGGTGACATGGGGAAACAACCAGTGCACGCCGTAGCCGAACGAGCCGCCCAGCAGCGCGCCAACCATCAGCGACGGGGTAAACAATCCACCGGCGCCACCGGCTCCAAAGGTCAGCGACGACGCAACGATCTTGATGGGGATGAGGGCCAGCAGCAGCAGGATGGGGATCTGTTCGCGTAATGTCAGGTTCACGGCTTCGAAACCGTTGCCGAATACGTGCGGGTACCAAATGCCGATGGCCCCGACCATCAACATGCCGACCGCGGGCTTCAGCCAGTTGGGGATGGGGATTTTTTCAAATGCGTCTTGTGAACCGAACAGCGCGCGCACGAAGAGAATGGACAACACGCCGGCCAACAGCCCGAGCACGAGATACGGGAGCAGCTCCCACGCGGACACGAGATCGTAGTGGGGAACGTCGAAGCGTGGGAGGTTCCCCATGCAACTGCGATATACCAGGGTGGAAATTACGGATACGACCACCACGGGGCCGAGAACTTCCAGTGCGAAATTGCCCATCAGGATTTCCATCGCGAATAGGGAACCGCCGATGGGCGCATTGTAGACAGCGGCGAGCGCGGCGGCCGTCGCCGCGCAGACAAGGACGCGAAGTTGTTGCGTCGACAGCCGGAAACGGCGGCCGGAATACGACCCGATGGCGCTGGCCAGGAGGGCCATGGAGCCTTCGCGTCCGAGTGAGCCTCCCGTGGCGATTGTCACAATGGCTGCCCAGTCGCGGGGCGCGGTTTGACGAAGAGAAATGTATCCGCCCTTGAGGGAAACAGCCTGCATGATGGTCGTGATTCCACCGCCGCGGGTGCGGACGCGGAAGAACTTGCCGATCAACCCGACGAAGATGCCGCCTACGAACAAGATGACGAGCCGCGAATACCACGGATTGTCATGCGCGGCTGCGAGCAGGTTTTGACCGCTGCCCCAGAACTGGTTTTGGAGGAAGGAGATCACGTGTGCGGTGGCGACGGTCGTGAAACCGACCATGAGGCCGACGATGGGCAACAGCGCCAGAAAAGCGTTTTGACCGGCGGAGCGCTTCCCCAGTTGCGCAAAGATCTGCGCCTGGTATTTGCTGCTGATTGACCGAAGCCGTTGCAGCAACGCGTTCATCTGGACATCTAGTAACAAATCGGCGGGGTCTGGTCAAACTGTGCCACGGTAAATGAAAGTCTTGCAATTTGGTAGAATTGAGCGAATATCCGTTACGGCGTGTCTGACTTTAACAAGGAGGTCTGGCGTGCCTGAGGTGGTGGCCGGATACCCGGCCCGTAGTACACGCACAGGAAGAAGAAGAGAGGAGGAGTCAGGCTAAGATGACGCAACAAAGTCCGAAGACCGAACAGATCGCTGCTCGCGCCTACCAACTCTATCTCGAGCGGGGACGCACCGATGGGCACGATGTGGATGATTGGCTTCAAGCCGAGTACGAGTTGATCCAGCTACCGGTTCGCAAACTCGCCGAGATGATGCCGCCGATTGTGGGGCGTGGCAAATCCAGGACAAAGTCCATTGTCGAGCTCGTCCGCACCGCAATGTATTAGCGGACGCAATCCCGACGCCGCAAACTCAATCCAGCAAGTGCGCCCGCGACGGCAGCACTGAGTTTCTACTCAGACGGAGACCGCCATGGGGGGAGACAAGCAACAGCCACGGCACCGCTTGACCGCCGAGGAAGTGCGCAAGAAGTACGGGATCGGCGCCGTCGTCCTATTGGCATGGGAAATCTGGTGTGTCCGAGACGGCTGGTTTCATCCCGACCCACACTACGAATACATCGGTTTTTCGCGATTCATGGCCTATGTATCGGCTCCCGTCCTCGCCTTTTGCATCATTATGGCGGTGAGCGCGTCGCGCGCTCTGCAACGGCAGCGGTCGCAGACCAACCAGAATGAATCCACCGGTTCGCTCGACCAGCCGACTTGATGTCACGAACCAAGTCGCGCGTGGGTGGCCATGAATCGCGCCACGCGTTTCGGGTCCACGGTGTTTGACCACAAGCCGTCCACCTTGAAGTGCGAACCGATGATGAACCCGTCGGCGGCGCCGTAATACTTCGCCAGATTCTGTCCGGTCACGCCGGAACCCAGATAAACAGGTATCCGACAATGTTTTTTGGCGTCGCGTATGTCGGGCAGCGCCGGCGGGTCGCCGGTCACCGTGCCGGTGATGATCACGGCGTCGCCGCGCATCATCTCGACCGCCTCGGCGGTCTCGCCGACGCTGACGTCGGCGGTGATCGCATGCGAACTGTGCTTCTTTTTTATGTCCGCCCAAACCTGGACGTGTTCCGCCCCGATCTGCTTTCGGTACCGGAGCAGGGGAGCGGCGGACGATTGGATGAACCCTTCATCGGCGATATGGGCGAACGCGAAGCCTTCGACGCGGACAAAATCCAGCCGCGCCGCGTGCGCGACGGCCACAGCTTCTGCATTGGCCCCGGCCAGCACCTGAACGCCGCACGGCAGTTGGCTTGCGTCTTTCACAGCACGAGCAATGACCGACATGACGGCGACGATTTCCGGGCCGACCGCGCCGCGCAGGTACGGCGTGTCGTGCATATTCTCAATCATGATTCCGTGCACGCCCGACTGGTGGTACATCTTCGCCTCGCGCAACGCCGTGGCTTCAATCTCGCGCACGCTTCGCCCGCCGGCGGGCGTGCCGGGCAACGCGTCCAAATGGATCATGGCGATAACGGGTTTGGGAGATGAAAAAAGCAGGTTCTTGGTAGGCATGGCGAATTCATTATACCGAGCGGCGCGACGAAACCAAGCGCGTTGTCGCCCCCGAGTTCTCTCTTGTGAGCGCCGTCGCAACATGCTTTGCTTTTCGGGATGTCAGTACCGGCGACCATGCAGGCCAACACCGAAACCGATTGGACGATCATTCGTCGTCTGTTGGGTTTGAGCTGGCGCTATCGTTCGGGGTGCATCAAGGTTTTCATTTATCAATTCCTTCTGCTGGCGATGGGACTCAGCGGCCTCGGACTGACGGGTTTGGGTATTGATTACGTCCGATACCAGATGCAGCCGACCGTGACCCCGCCGCACTGGCCGTTGGGGTTCGCGCCGCCAGCGTCGTGGACGCCGATGAACGTGCTGATGGCGATTGCCGCGGTGATGCTCGTGCTGGCATTGCTGCGGGCGTTGCTGTCGTATGCCTACAGCATCGCGGTGGCCGTGTTGGTGGAACGGTACATCGTTGTCGAGTTGCGGGCGCGCGTGTACGAAAAACTCCAGCGCCTCAGTTTTCGGTTCTACGACGCGAACGAGACGGGCTCGATCATCAACCGCGTGACCGGCGATTCGCGCGCCGTGGCGAATTTCGTCAACAACGTGCTGATGCAAAGTATCATCATGGTCCTGTCGCTGGCCCTGTACCTGTCGTACATGCTGACGATCCACGCCCGGCTCACGCTCGCGTGTCTGGCGGTCGTGCCGCTCCTGTGGGTGGTGGCGGCGGCGTTTTCCCGCGTCGTCCAGCCCCAGTACGTCCGCAACCGCGAGCTGGTGGACCGCATGATCCTGCACATCGCCGAGACGGCGCAGGGAATCCAGACAATCAAAGGCTTCGCGCGCGAGCGGGAACAATTCCAGGTTTTCGAGGCGAGTAATGACGCCGTCCGCACGCAGCAGCAGAACATCTTCTGGCGGGTGAGCGTGTTCATTCCCAGCATTGGCATGCTCACGCAAATCAGCATCTTCGTACTGCTGTTCTACGGCGGACACCTGGTCATCACCGGCGAGCTGCCGCTGGGCACCGGCATGGTTGTGTTCGCGGGGCTGCTGCAACAGTTCTCGGGACAAATCTCGAACGTCGCCCAAATCGCGAACACCATTCAGCAGAGCCTGGTGGGAGCGCGGCGCGTGTTCGAAGTGCTTGATGCACCCGTCGAAATCGTCAGCCCACCGAAGGCGACATCGCTTCCACGCGCCCGGGGGGCGATCCGCTTTGAGAATGTCAGCTTTGGCTACAACGGGTCGGATGACCCCGAACTGCGGGACGTCTCGTTTGAGGCGCGCCCCGGCGAGTGCATTGCCATCCTCGGCGCGACGGGCTCGGGCAAGACCACGTTGTTGAGTTTGATCCCGCGCTTTTACGACCCGCAACGCGGGCGGGTGCTCGTGGACGAAACCGACGTTCGCGATCTCAACCTCGACGACCTGCGCCGCAACGTGGGCCTGGTGTTTCAAGAGAGCTTTCTCTTCAGCAACACGGTTGCCGCCAACATTGCCTTCGGGCATCCGCACGCGAGCCGAGAGGAAATCGAGCGGGCCGCCAGGATCGCCGCGGCGCACGAGTTCATCGTCAAGTTGCCCAAGGGGTACGACACGTTGCTGGGTGAAGGTGGCAAGGATTTGTCCGGCGGTCAGCGCCAGCGTCTGGCCATCGCCCGCGCGCTGCTGCTCGACCCGACGATTTTGTTGCTCGATGACCCGACGGCGGCAGTCGATCCCGAGACGGAGAAGGAGATATTGGTGGCGATTGAGAACGCGATGCGCGGGCGCACGACGTTTATCGTCGCCAACCGCATCAGCACGCTTCGCCGCGCCCACCGCATCATTGTGATGGAAGACGGGCGGATCGTTCAGGTCGGCACACACGACGAATTGATGCGCGCCAGCGGTTCCTATCGGCGAACGGCGGAGGTCCAGTTTGCGGAGTAGGGGCGGGCCGCGACGACATCACCATGACGACAAAACCAACAGTCACGATCACGCACATTCGGCGCGAGCCGAATGATGAAGACGAGATCAGCCAGCGACCGCTGGAATTGGCGCTGATCTGGCGCATGTTCCGCTATACGAAGGCGCACGCGCGCAAACGCAACTGGCTGTTCGCGCTGGTCATCATTCGGTCGATCCAATTGCCGATGCTGGCGTGGGCGATGGGCGCGGTCATCAACGGGCCGATTTCGCGCCATGACCCGCGTGGCGTGATGTGGGGAGCGATCGGGTTTCTCGTGCTCGCCGCCGTGACGCAGTTCTGCTTCCACTTCCGCCAACGGCTGGCGCTGGAATTGGGCGAGTCGGTCATCCAGGATTTGCGGCGCGACATCTTCCAACATCTGGTACGGATGCCGATGAGCTTTTACAATCGGACGAAAATCGGGCGCATCATCAGCCGCTATACGTCGGACGCGGAAGCGATGCGGGTCGGCTGGCAGGACGTGTTTTTCATCACCGCCGTGCAAGCCGGGCAAATGTTCATCTCGGCGTTGCTGATGATCTGGTACGACTGGGTTTTGTTCCTCGTCGTACTGGCGATGGCGCCCGCGTTGGGTGTCCTGAATTACCATTTCCGCCGCACGCTCAGTTATGCAAACCGCCAGGTGCAGGAGAGCTGGAGCCGGGTCACGGCGACGCTGGCCGAATCGGTCACGGGCATCCGTGTGACGCAGGGATTTGTCCGACAGGACGTGAACGCGGGCTTGTTTACCGACCTGATCCGCGACCATTCGGGTTACAACCTTGGCGTGGCGCGGGCGTCGGGCGTGTTTTTGCCGATGCTGGAATTGAACAGCCAGATGTTCGCCGCGGCGTTGATCGTGATTGGCGGTTATCGCGTGTTGAGCCCCGCGGTTCACATGAACGTCGGCACGCTCATTCAATTCTTCTTCCTGGCGAACATGTTCTTCAGTTCGGTCCAGCCCATCGGCCAGCAGTTCAGCCAGGCGTTGACCGCAATGGCGGGCGCCGAGCGCGTGTTTCGATTGCTCGACACCAAGCCCGATTGGGAGGAACCGCCCAACGCCCGCGAGTTGCCACGCATTCACGGGCGTGTGGAGTTCCGCAATGTCATTTTCAGTTACGTCGCGGACCGGCCCGCGATCAACGACATGAGTTTTGTCGCCGAAGCCGGGCAAACCATCGCGCTCGTCGGTCATACGGGCAGCGGCAAGAGTTCGATCGTCAATCTCATTACGAAATTCTATCTGGCGCAGAGCGGTCAGGTGCTCATCGACGGATTCGACACGCGCGACATCCAGGGCGACTCGCTACATCGGCAGATGGGGATTGTCAGCCAGCAGAATTTCCTGTTTACGGGCACGGTGATGGCCAACATCCGCTTCGCGCGGCCGACGGCGACGGATGAAGAGGTGGTGGATGCCGTTCGCAAGCTGGATTTCCTGGATGTGATCGGCTCGCTGTCGGCGGGTTTTTCGACGCAGGTTGGAGAGCGCGGCACGAATCTGTCGCTCGGCGAGCGGCAACTGGTCTGTTTCGCGCGCGCGATGCTGGCTGACCCGCGGATTCTGATTCTGGACGAGGCGACGAGTTCCGTCGACGCGATGACCGAAGCGCGAATCCAGCGGGCGCTGACGCGGTTGCTGCAGGGCCGCACGAGTTTCGTCGTCGCGCATCGGCTCAGCACGATCCGTCACGCCGAACTGGTGTTGGTGCTCGACCACGGGAAAATCGTGGAGCGGGGGACACATCGTCAACTTCTCGCCGCCGACGGCGCGTACGCGGAACTCTATCGGCAGTTCGTCAGAAGTTGAACGAGAAGTCGGCGAAGCCAGCGGGAAGCGCAGGTTGGGCCGCGGAGGATTGATTTGGTATTGCGTGGTGGGGATGGGTATAGGAAAATAGTCGTGCGATGATCTGGAGCACGCTGTTCCATCCGATACGAGTCGGCGTCTCAATCCTTCTGGGGATGATGGCGGCGACCTTCATCACCATCAATTATTGGAACGACAGACCCGGCGATGATCCCGCCACCATCCAGCAAGCCACCGCGATGCTGGAGCAATTTCGAGAGCACTCGGTCAGCAATTCGATCAGTTGCATTGCGAATGGAATGAAAATCGAGTCTCTCGTTGGGCAACCCGGATCGGTTGTCACGAATTCATCGGGCAAGGTTGTTTCCAATGAGCAAGGAGGCAACTGGATGATCACCCTCCTGGATGGCCGCAAGTACGTGGTGAAAGCCAATCAGGCGCCGACTGCGGATGCGTTTGCGACGTACATACAACGAGCGGCCATGGACGGGCCGTGGAACGACATTGACGGAACCATTGACCAACTAACCAAGCGGAACGGAGTGATTCTACTGAGACTCGTACAATAGGCTGACAATTATTTGGAGTTGTGATAAAGTGGGCGCATGGCAACAAAGCGCGACCATGCGGCGATGGAGAGGCGGCGGCTGAAGGCTGTTGCCTTGTTTGAA
>Ga0182014_10002105_pt1 | contig 25599 bp, 16 predicted proteins | sample 612S2DmetaG_FD_120489 | JGI IMG/M metagenome (GOLD analysis project Ga0182014, IMG submission 120489) | Permafrost microbial communities from Stordalen Mire, Sweden - 612S2D metaG | ecosystem: Environmental > Terrestrial > Soil > Wetlands > Permafrost | place: Sweden: Stordalen | collected...
GTGGAAGCTGGAGTTGCTGACCAAAGCCGGCATCGCCCTGCCCGCCAATTTGACGTTTGTTCCTCTGGACTTTGAGCACCGGACGCTCGCCGAGGGGCTGGCCAGAGCGGGTTTTGATGCGCGGAAGCCTGCTTTCTTCGGCTGGCTGGGGGTGGTTCCCTACCTGACGCTGGAGGCTTTTCGCGCCACGCTGGGCATGATTGCGCAACTGCCCGCCGGGAGCGCCGTCAGCTTCGATTACACGCTGAGGCCGGAGACTCTGAGCCCGCCGCGGAGGGTGGTTTTTAGCAGGCTGTCAAAGCGGGTGGCCGCAGCGGGAGAGCCCTTCCAGCTCTTCTTCATGCCGGAGGAAATGGAGCGGGAAGTTCGTGGCGCCGGATTCCAGCGGATTGAGCAGGTGGATGCGGAGCGGCTGAACGAACTCTACTTCAAGAATCGCGCCGACGGCCTGAAACTTTCAGGGGCGGGGCTGAGCCGGTTGGCAACCGCCTGGGTGTAGGGGCGCTGCTGGGGAAATGCAATGTCTCCCACCCTTTTCGCCAAGAGCGCGAAAAGGATGGGGCACCCAGAATTCCCGCAGCCACAACCCAGCGGCTGCGCGATAAGATGAGTCATGCGTCTGTTTGCTTTTTTATTGATCGCTTCTACGCTGCTGGGGACCTCAGGCTGCGGATACCACTCGCTGGGCGCGGCCACACACCTGCCGCCCGATGTAAAGACGCTCTCGGTACCAATCTTTGCCACGCGCACCGAGGCGTATCGCACCGAGACGGTGATGACCCAGGCGGTGATTCGCGAATTTGCGACGCGCACACGGCTGCGGGTGACTCCCGACGCGGGCGGAGAGCCGGACGCGGTGCTGCATGGAACGATTCTGAAGGAGGCTGTGACTCCGCTGACCTTCAACTCCTCAACGCAGCAGTCGTCCAGCTACCTGATCACCGTGGTGGTTTCAGTGACGCTGACCGGCCGGGACGGCAAAGTTCTCTACGAGAACAAGAACTACGTCTACCGCCAGCAATATCAATCCACCACCAGCCTGCCGACTTTTTTCCAGGAGAATCCAGCGGCCGTCGAGCGGCTGTCGCGGGAGTTTGCGCGGCAACTGGTGGCCGATGTGCTGGAAGGATTCTGAGAATAGGGATTAGGGAACAGGTTCGGGCGGAGAGCGGGCGAATTGATTTCCGCTGGCCGCGACGCGACGCGCAAGGTATTCTGGAACCGCATGATCCAAACATCCATTGACCGCGCTGAGCGGAGACTCACCACAACGGGGCTGGCCTTATGAGCGGGGCGCGCTGGGGCGCGGGCTTTACCGCGACTAGCCGCTTTGTGGCGGAGATAGAGGCCGCGGCGGCCGGCAAAGGCCCGCTGAAGCCCGGCTACGTGCTGGCCGGCGACGAAACCTTTCTCCTGGACCGCTGCCGCGGGGCCGTTCTGAAAGCCTTTGTGCCGCCGGAACTGAGGGATTTCTGCCTCTCCGACCTGGATCTGACCTCGACCTCGATCTTCGAGGTGCTGGACCTGGCGCAAACTCCCTCGCTGATGGCGCCGTTTCAGGCGATTTTTGTGCGCAATGTGCGCCAACTCTACTCGCGCGGGGCAAAAAAGGATGAGTTTGCCGCCCTGGACCGCTATTTTCGCTCACCCAACCCCCAAGCGGTGATCCTGTTTGTCGCGGATTTTCTGCGCATCCCCGCGGACGCGCGGCGCATGGAGATGGACGACAAGAAGCGCTTCGAACGGCTGACCGAGACGCTGGGCGAGCACTGCGGCATGGTGGAGCTGGCGCGAGTGACCGAGGAAGACGCCATGCGCTGGGTGGTGGCCACCGCGCAGGAGGCAGACGTCCGCGTGGATGCCGACGCGGCCCGCGAGCTGGTGGACTCACTGGGCGCGGATCTGATGATGATTTCCTCAGAACTGGAAAAGCTGCTGCTTTACACGCTGGGCCGGGGACGCATCACGCTGGGCGACGTGGAGACGATGGTACTGGGCGCCAAGCAGCGCTCGCTCTACGAACTGACTGACGCCATCAGCGCCCACGACCGGGCGCGCGCGCTGGCTCTGTTGCAGGGGTTGCTGAACAGCTCCGACGGCGGCGAGGACTCGGCCATCGGCCACCTCTATATGCTGGCCCGCACCTTCCGCCAGATGCTGGTGATTCTGGAAAAGAACGTGCGCGATTCGCGGGCCATTTGGCAGGCGCTGTGGCAGGGCTTCCGTATGCCGCCTTTTGCCGCCGACGATCTGATCCGCCAGGCCCGCCGCTACAAGAACCGCCGCGATCTGACGCGTGCGCTCAAACTGATTGCCCGCGCCGACCTGGAATTGCGCTCCTCGCCGCCCGACAAGCGGCTGGTGCTGGAACGGCTGGTGTACGAACTGGCCTCCGAGCCGAAGCCGGGTTCGCCTCTGTTCGCATCCACACAGCTTACTTTCGACGCGTAGCGAAGTCGTAGACGGCCCGGCGAGATCCTGTGCTTTTGTTTCGGTGGCTACTCAAGGAGGATGGGTGGTTCCGCAACGGAGCCGGGAGGTTGGCTGCGGGCGGTCAGGGCGACGGCCGCGATCAGGATGAGGGCGCCGCCTGCCCAGGCGTAGGGGCCGAGGTGCTCGCCGAGGAGCTGGACGCCCAGCCAGGCGCCGAGGGCCGGCTCAATATTCAGGAAGACACCGGCGCGCGAGGCCGGCACGTGGTTGATGCCCCAGTTCCACAAGAGACTGGTGGTGGCCGTGCATAATACGCCGCTGATGGCCAGCGCAATCCATGCGGTAAGACTGATGTGTGCGAAGGGTGGCGGCGCGACGTGGGCGCCGGTGAATGGGCTCAGCAGCCAGGGTCCGAGCACCCAGACAGCCAGCATGGCGGTTCCTGAAAAAATGGTGTAGGCCGTCACGACCAACGGGCTGTGCGTTTCCATCAGCTTTTTGCTGTAAAGAATCCAGGCCAGCGAGGTGAAGAGCGAAGCCACGATCAGCAGGTCGCCGATCAGCGTCGGCTGTCCGCGCGTGGCTGAGGCTTGACTGCCACCCAGGGCGATCAGCATCGCGCCCACCGTGGAAACGCAGAGAGCCAGCCAGGAGAAGCGGTCAAGCCGTTCCTCTTTGGCCCGCTCACCGGAAAAAAGCGCGGCCGCGGCGGCCAGAAGCACAGGCAGGGAGCCCACCATCAGCGAGGCGTGGCTGACCGTGGTGCGTGCCAGGCCGTGAAACTGGAGCAAAAACTGGAGCGGTACGCCGACAGCGGCGCAGAGAAGCAGCAGACGCGCCTCTTTGCCGGTGAGCCGGACGCGGCGACGATGGAGAAGCGCCACCGGCAACATCCCCAGGCAGGCAAAAAGAAAACGGTAGAGCACCATGTGCTCGACGCTCATCTCGTTGAGCGCCAGCCTGCCGAAGTAAAAGCCCGTGCCCCACAGGCTCGCGGCTATCAAACAGGCGCTGTAACCCAGAAACCTGAGGCGCCGGCCAGCCGCCTCCGTGATGATTGCGTTCTCTTTCATCCCTCTCTTACTGTCGCACACGCGCCGGTCGAGCCGTATCACTGCCCGGAACCGGCCGCATCGGCGAAAATGGAGAGAGATGGCGAAACGGTTTTACGGCACGGGGTTGGGGTTACGCGCGGGCTTGTGGGTGTTGGCGGCCGGGGCGGTGCTGTGCGCGGTTTCGCCGGTTCTGGCACAGGACACCCTGCTGAACGCGCCGGAGCCAACTCGCGCGCCCGGAAAACGAGCGCTGCCCGACCGTCTTGCCGAGAAGCCCTCACAGCCTCCGGCGTTCAAGATTGCCGTTGAGCCACTGGGCTTTTCAGCGCCGGGGGCCATCTACCTGGGGCAGCGCAACAGCATGGTTTCACTGGATTTTCTGGATGAAAACCGGCTGCTGTTCACTTTTCGCGTGCCGGGACTGATCCGCCGCGACGCCGATGCGGATGAGGAGCGGCAGATTCGCGCCGTGGTGCTTGCGTTGCCGGCAGGCACAGTCGAGGCCGAGGCCTTGTGGAAGGTTCACGACCGCTCGCGCTACCTGTGGATGCTCAACGACGGCCGCTTCCTGCTGCGCGACCGCGACAATCTGGAACTGGGCGAGGCAACGCTGGAGTTGAAGCCCTTCCTGCGCTTTCCGGGGCCGCTGCTGTGGCTGGAGATGGATCCCGCGCAGCAATTTCTTGTAACCGACTCGCGCGAAGTGGCGGAGGAGGAAAAGAAGCCCGGTGAATCTGATTATGCGGTGCGCGTCCTGCGCCGGGACTCCGGCAAGGTGATGCTGGTGAGCCGCTCCAGCTCCACCATGCATCTGCCCATCAACTCCGACGGCTATCTGGAGAGCGTGCGCGACCAGGGCGACAAGTGGCTGCTGAACCTGAATTACTTCAACGGCGGAAGCACCGTTCTGGGAGAGGTGGAGTCGAGCTGTTCGCCTTTGTTCGATTTTCTGTCGCAACGGGAGGTGCTGGTGACCACTTGCACGGCCCTGGGCGCGGGCAAGCTGGTGGCGATGAGAACCGATGGCCACCGCCTTTGGGAGGCGCAGACTTCGGACTCGACGGTCTGGCCGCTGGTGGTGAGGGCGCCGAACGGCTTGCGGCTGGTGCGGGAGGCTTTGGCCGTCACCCATCCGGTCACTGCCCGTTCACCCCTGAGCCAGGACGAGATCAAAGGGCAACTGGTGGAGGTTCTTGACGCGGCTGATGGCAGGGTCGTGCTGGAGGCGGCGGCGAGTCCGGTCCTCGACGCGGGAGGAAATGTGGCACTGTCGCCCTCCGGACGCCGCGTGGCCGTGCTGAACGGCGGCGCGATTCAGGTCTTCGAATTGCCTCCGCCGCGACCGCTCCCCTAGCCTGCCGCTCACCCGCAGGGACGCTGACTGCGGAGTGATCCGCATCCTGCAATTCAAAACCATGTAAACTGGGCTGCGGGAGAGCTGCCTTGTCCGCAATTGACCTTCGCTATGACTCTGCCGCGCTTTCCGACTGCGGCCACCACCGCCCCTCCAACGAAGATGCAATCGGGCGCTCTGACGAGTCCGGAGTTTATCTTGTCTGTGACGGCATGGGCGGCGCCGCGGCCGGAGAGGTCGCGAGTTCGATGGCCGCCGCTGAAGTGCTGCGCCTGCTGAGCAGCCGCGCTGAGTCTGGAGCTGCGCCGCTTGAAGACAGGATCAAGCAGGCCATCCGCGCCGCCAACGAGGCCATTTATTCCCGCTCTCAAGGAGACTTCCATCTCAACGGCATGGGAACCACGCTGGTGGGCCTGGTGACTGAAGGACGCCGCGTGCTGGTCTTCAACGTGGGCGACAGCCGCTGTTACCGGCTGCGCAAGCTTCATCTGGAGCAGATCAGCCTGGACCACTCGCTGGTGGAGGAGCATGTGAGGATGGGCCGCCTCACACACGCCGAGGCCCGGCGCTCCCCGATGCGCAACATCATCACCCGCGCTCTGGGCACCCAGCCAACTGTCGAGCCGGATCTCTTCGAGCTGGAAGCTGAAGCCGGAGATATATTTTTGCTCTGCTCCGACGGGTTGACGGGCGAGATTGCCGATTCGCTGATTGAATCCATGCTCGGTGCCGATCTGCCTCTCGATCAGCTTTGCGCAAGTCTGGTGGATGCGGCCAACGAGGCTGGCGGCCACGACAACATCACCTGCCTGCTGGTTCGCGCCGGGAGCTAGTGCTTCTTTGCGGGACGAAAGAGCATGGCCAGCGGAATGCACAACAGCGAAAGATAGGCCAGCAAGCGAAAGTTATCAGCATACGCAAGCAGCGATGCCTGCTGCTGGATGCTCCGGTAAATTGCGCCCAAAGCTCTTTGATGAGCGGTGAAGGCATCCGTTCCCTGGGCAAATATTCTTGCCTGCAAGCCCTGGAGCAGCGCCATCGTGGCTGGATTTCCCGCTGAAACATTGGCCGCCAGATAATTCTGGTGGACCTGAGCACCGCGCACCAGGAGGGTGGTGACGCTGGCGATGCCGATGCTGCCTCCGATGTTGCGCATCAGGTTGTAAATCCCTGCGGCATTGCCGATCTCCTGCTTGCGCAACTGGCCCATGGCCATGGTGGTGAGAGGCACGAAGACGAAGCCTCCGGCAAAGCCGTTGATAAAGTTCGGGTAGGCCACCGAGCCAATGGAGATTCCGAGATTAATGTGGCTCAGCAATAAACTCGAATATCCGAAGATCGCAAAACCGAAGCCCAGCAAGATGCGGCTGTCGATATAGTTGACCAAGATTCCCACAATAATCATGGAAAGCAGCGAACCCATGCCGCGCGGGCTGACCGTCATGCCGCTTTCCATAGCCGAATAGCCCAACTGCGTCTGTAGAAACAAGGGCAGAATGGCCGTGACGCCATAGAGAACAAAACCGTAGAGACAGGTAATGACCGTCCCGACGAGAAAATTGCGGTTGCCGAGTATCCGCAATTGCACAATGGGTTCTCGGCTTTTAAATTCGCGAACGATGAACGCGATCAGCGCCAGCACGGAGGCTGCGGCCGTCCAACGTATCCATGGAGCCGCGAACCAGTCCGCCTCCTGCCCCTTGTCGAGCAGCAACTGCAAGGTACCCAGCCAAATGGCCATCATGCCAAAGCCGAGATAGTCGATGGCTCCACGAAAGGCATGGCGGAGGTAGGGAGGATCTTCGATGAACAGGTTAACCATGAAGAGGGCCAGCAAGCCAACCGGAAGATTGATGTAAAAAATCCAGCGCCAGGAGTAGCTGTCGGTGATCCATCCGCCCAGTGTGGGACCGATCACCGGGGCGACCACGATGCCGATGCCATAGACAGCCATCGCCGTGCCGTGCTGCCGGGGCGGAAAACTTTCCAGCAGAATCGACTGAGCCAGCGGCTGCATTCCGCCGCCGCCGATGCCCTGAAGAATCCGAGCCACTATCAGCATGGGCATGGTCAGCGCCATACCGCACAGCAGCGAGGCCGTCGTAAAGATCAGGATGGAAATCATGATCAGGCGCTTGCGCCCGATGCGGCGCGAGATCCATCCGGTGGCGGGCAGCATGATGGCATTGGAAACCAGGTAGCTGGTCAGCACCCAGGTGGATTCATCTGTGGAGGCCGAAAGGTTGCCGGCGATGTGCGGTAGGGCGACGTTGGCCACCGAGGAATCGAGCACCACCATGAAAGTGGCCAGCATGACAGACCCGGCGATCATCCACGGGTTCGCGGAGGGCCGCCACTCCTTGTGTTCGGCGGCCGCGTCCGGCGTCATGCTGTCTGATGCGCTCACCGTAAGATTCTGTCTTCCGGTGCGGACATGTTGCTAATGACCATATAGTCATTCTAATATACGGAGTGGTCAGCGAAATTTTGCGCCGCATGGTTCAAAGGAAAGTGAAGTCCAAAACCAGATGAAGACCAAGCAGGAGCTCGTTTCTGAATTTCGCCGGGCCGAGATTGTCGATGCTGCGCGAACCGTCTTCGCGCGCCGGGGATTCGCTCATGGGATCATCGACGAAATCGCCACTGAGGCGGGCATCGCCAAGGGCACTGTCTATCTATACTTCCGGTCAAAGACAGAGATCTACAAGGCCGTTTTGAATCATGACATGAAGACGCTCAAGAAGGGCACGCTGGAACGGATCGATGCGGCATCAACCCTGAAAGAGAAGATCAGCGCATTCATTCTGATCCGGCTGAAAAACGCCGAGACGCGCAAGGAATTTTTCCGCATCATGGACTCCGCGGAAGAAAATCTGACCATGACGCGCGGCCAATATCGCGAGTTCCTTCGTGAACCGGTGCTTCGGCTTGCCGCAGCGATTGAAGAGGCAATCAAAAACGGAGAAATACGCCCCGTGCCCGCGGAAAAGGTGGCATGGATGATTGCGGATATGACCCGGGGAACGATTCAGCGCAGGTTGTTGGGCCACAATAACGGCAATTCGAGCGATGAGTCGGAATTCCTAGCCAACTTCATCTGGGCCGCCCTGACCAACCGGCCGGCCACATTACATTCGTAAGGCGAAAAAAGTCCAGAGGATAGCGCAACGGCTCAACGCACTCATTCGAGACGGTAATTTTTGCATAGTTGCGAGAGACGCGATTTCCACCTGGCCTCCATGTACCATGGACATGGATCACTCATGACAGAAACGAAAAATCTCTCCCCTGAAATTCTTCTTCATATAGCGCAAACGCTCAACGTCCCGCTTCGCGGGCTGGTGTCTGTCATCGAGTTGCTGGACGACGGCGGAACGGTGCCCTTCATCGCGCGCTACCGCAAAGAGGCCACCGGCAATCTGGATGAGGTGCAGATTCTCTCGATTGAAGAGAAGCTGGCCTACTTCCGCGAGCTGGCCGACCGGCGCGAGACCATCCTGGCCTCCATCGCCGAGCAGGGCAAGCTGACCGACGAACTGAAGGCGCGCATCGAAGCCACGCTCGACAAGAGCGAACTCGAAGACCTTTATCTTCCCTACAAGCCCAAGCGGCGCACCAAGGCCACCATCGCGCGCGAGAAGGGGCTGGAGCCGCTGGCCCAGTACCTGTGGGCGCAACAGCCGGCAGCCGAGCCGCTGGAGAGCTTTGCGGCCCGCTTCGTGAATGCGGAGTTGGGCGTGTCCACGGTGGACGAGGCGTTGGAAGGCGCGCGTCACATTGTGGCCGAGTGGATCAGCGAAGACGCCGACCTGCGCAAGGCGCTCCGCCAACTGGTTTTCGACGAGGGCGTGGTCGTCAGCCGCAAGGTGACGGACGCGGTGGATGAGCAGGAAAAGTTCAAGATGTACTACGAGTACAGCGAGCCGGTGAAGACGATCCCCTCGCATCGCATGTTGGCCATACGGCGCGGCGAAGGCGAAAAAGTGCTCTACTTTCTGCTTGAAGTTGATCCGGAACGGGCGATTGCCATTGTTCAGAAACACGTTCTGCGCCAGGCAGGCGACTGGACGCGGCAACTCGAACTCGCAATCGACGATGCGTGGAAGCGCCTGCTGAACTCATCGATTCAAGGCGAGATTCGCCTGGAGTTGAAGCGGCGCTCCGATACCGAGGCTATCCGCGTCTTCCGCGACAATCTTTATAACCTGCTGCTGGCTCCTCCGGCCGGACCGATCTCTGTGCTGGGCATCGATCCGGGTCTGCGCACCGGCTGCAAGGTGGCCGTCGTGGATGAGACCGGCAAGTTGCTGGCGCATGATGTTTTATATCTACATACGTCAAAGCACGGCAACGAAGAGGCAGTGCCCAAGCTGGAAGCGCTGCTGCGCGAGCACAACGTGAGGGCCATCGCCATCGGCAACGGGACAGCCTCGCGGGAGACCGATGCGTTTGTGCGTGAGTTTCTGCACGACAAGAAGATCGACGGAATTTTTTCAGCAACGGTAAGCGAGTCAGGCGCCAGCATCTACTCGGCTTCCCCGGTCGCACGGCAGGAATTTCCTGATCTCGACCTGACGGTGCGTGGCGCCATCTCGATTGCGCGCCGCCTGCAAGACCCTCTGTCAGAGTTGGTGAAGGTCGATCCGAAATCAATCGGCGTGGGCCAGTATCAGCATGACGTGGATCAGCGCCAATTGCAGGAGTCGCTGGAAACGGTGATCGAAAGCTGCGTCAACAAGGTCGGCGTGGACTTGAATACCTCCTCGTGGACGCTGCTGCGTTTTGTCGCCGGCATCACCGAGCGCACCGCGTTGAACATTGTGAGCTATCGCAACGAGAAAGGCAGCTTCCGCTCTCGTATGCAGGTGTTGGAAGTGCCCGGTATCGGGCCGAAGACCTTTGAGCAGGCGGCCGGTTTTCTGCGCATCCGCAACGGCGACAACCCGCTGGACAAGACCGCCGTTCATCCCGAGTCTTACCCGGTGGTGGAGCAGATTGCCACTTCCCTGAAGACTTCAGTGAAGCAGATTATTCTTGAGCCGCAGTTGCTGGAGAAGGTGGACCGCAGCCAGTTCGCCGTGGGCGCTTTCACTCTTGAGGACATTCTCGCGGAGTTGAAAAAGCCGGGACGCGACCCGCGCGATAAGTTTGTGGCGCCCAGCTTCCGGGAAGAAGTTCGCGAGATTGCCGATGTCGAGCCGGGCATGGTGCTGGAGGGCGTGGTGACAAATGTGACCAAGTTCGGCGCCTTCGTGGATATCGGCGTCCACCAGGATGGACTGGTGCATATCAGCGAGCTCTCCAACCGCTACATCAAGGAGCCGTCGGAGGCCGTGAAAACAGGCCAGATCGTCAAGGTGAAGGTGCTCGGCGTGGATCTGAAAGCCAAGCGCATCGCGCTCTCCATCAAGGCGCTGACGGCGGCCTCGCCGCGCCCCGCGGCAAAGCACGCAGCCAAACCACAGCCCTCAATGAACGACAAACTTGCCGCACTCTCAATGAAGTGGAAATCGCGGTAGGGCGAAGGCTGGCCGGTAAAGTCGCGAAGCCCACTAACTCTCCTGATCTCTGACTTGATGGTTTCGTACCATTGAATCCGTGGTTTCCCAGGTCTCAAAATCGAGACCTGGGGCACCCAGCATTGGTACAACTTCAAGCGGTCAGAGGCTAAATTTGCGGTCCGTTTCCCTAAGAAAGCACAGCTCACCGCTGCAAGCCAGGTATATGATTCTTGCTGCGGCGAATCCTGCCTATGGAACAAGTGGCCGCCGGGTGTGCGGGAGGAAAAGCGATGAAAGACAAAGACAAGAAGGGCCAGCCGGAGACGAAGCAGGCAGCCAAGCTTCCAAATAATATTCATAAGAACGGAGACCTTCCGGCGCCAGCACAGGCCAATGCGAAGACGCTGCGGCTAGGACAAAATTGCGACTATGACCGCGAGCTGATCCGTCTGCAAGTTGAGCTTGTCAAGCTGCAAGAGTGGATTCACCACGAGGGTCTGCGGGTTGTGGTGCTGTTTGAAGGCCGGGATGCGGCCGGCAAGGGCGGCGCCATCAAGCGAATTACCGATCCACTCAATCCCCGCGTTTGCCGGGTAGTGGCGCTCACCACGCCCACGGAGCGGGAAACAACGCAGTGGTACTTCCAGAGATATGTCGCGAACCTGCCCGCGGCGGGCGAGATGGTGCTCTTTGATCGCAGTTGGTACAACCGCGCCGGCGTTGAGCACGTGATGGGCTTCTGCACCGAAGCGCAGTATCTTGAGTTCATGCAGAGCTGCCCGGAGTTTGAGCGAATGTTGCTGCGCTCCGGGATTCGCCTGATCAAATACTGGTTTTCCGTCAGCGACGAGGAGCAGGAGCGGCGCTTTCAGGACCGCATGAAGAACCCCACGAAGCGCTGGAAGCTGAGCCCGATGGACCTGGAATCGCGCAAGCATTGGGCCGAGTACTCGCGCGCCAAGGACGAGATGTTCGCGGTGACCGATACCAAGATGTCTCCGTGGTATGTGGTGAATGCGGAAGACAAGAAATGCGCCCGGCTGAACGTCATCCGGCATCTGCTCTCGATGTTTGACTATCGCGATCTGACGCCTGAGCCGCTGGAATTGCCAAAGCTGGAGAAGTCGAAATACGTGCGCCCGCCCATCCAGGAACAGAACTTCATTCCGGAGGTTTACCGGTAGAGCGGGATGGAAGGAATCGCCCTGCGTGCAAAGCAGCTTGAGTTGTGGGTAGACGTGGCGGGACGGGCAGATTTGAACTGCCGTCCCCTCGCATCCCAAATGGAATCGATTCCTGAATTTGCGGTTTTTGCCCGAAAACTGCGATTCCTCAGTGTACGTTCAGGTCCACGCTATATAGGTTGACCGTGGAAGTATGGACACTCACCACAGGCAGGTCACCGGGCGCCAGGCCAATCAGGCGGTAGTCTGTTGCGGCAATGGGAAGCAGGTTGTCGATCGTGGCCACCGGTTTCGGCTGTCCAGAGGGAACGTCGATGCGGTAGATGGGCTTGCCTTTTTCAAGAAAATCTTGAAAGTAGAGAGAGCGACCGTCGTGGGACCAGGCAGGGTCGCCGACGCCGTGGGTGGTGAGGATGGTCCAGCGTTCCTGCGCCCGATCGAAGAGCATGAGCGCCTTTTGGTCCAGGCGGATGGCGGCGATATAACGGCCATCCGGCGAAAGCCGTGGACTAAAAAGCCCAGTCGAACCGGGAATCTCTGTCACCTTGCGGGTCTGTAAGTTCAAAAGGTAGATGGTTTTGGGCTGGCGGCTGTCCATGCGGTCCGGCAGCCTTCCAAAGATAATCGACTGGCCATCGGCCGACCAGTCCGGGTCGGCTTCATTGCGGTCCTCATTGAGCAGAGGCATGGGCTTTCCGCCCTCCGCCTCGATCAGATAGACCTTCCATGGTTTTCCGGGCTCCTTGGCCATCAGGGCAAGGCGGCGGTCGTCCGGGGACCATTTCATGGTGAAGATGCGCAGCGGCGGGGTAGTCAACTCGATGCGCTCACTGCCGTCGATGCGGCTGCGCCATAAGGAGCCATCGGAGGCATTGAGCCAGGCCACCCAATGGCCGTCCAGCGAATATTCAGCCAAGGCCGCGGCGCTCAGATTCTGGGCAAGAACAGTGAACGTCGAAGATCTGGGCAGAGCGTGCAATAGCTCGAATTGAGGATTGGCGCCGATGAAGAAGATGCGATTGCTATCGGGGGACGTGCTGGGCGTCTCATAGTCCATGGGGTCGTTGGTGATCTGCCGCGGCTCGCGGTCCGCGAGGTACCAGGGCCGCTCACGGCGAGCCCAGATCTCACTTGCGCCGCCATGCGAGGACTGGAAGACGAACTCCTTTCCATCGGGGGTCCAGCTACCGCAGCACTCCGAGGCGGGCTGGCTCCAGCCCGGCAACAGGGGATGAGGATTACTCCCATCGGCCGCCACCTCCCACAGTTCGGTGGTTTGGCGCTTGGAGTCGCGAAGGGTGAAGCGCAAACGCCGTCCATCCGGCGACCAGCGCAGCCAAAAAGCCCGGCCGGGCGTGGTAATCAGCTTATGGGGATCGCTCCCATCGGCTTCCACAATCGTCAGTTCGTTGCCATTGGCGATGAGCAGGCGGCGGCCGTCGGGCATCCAGGTTGCGTCGTGAGCGAGCACGTTGGGCACACGGCGGACATTGCCGCCGAGTGTTGGCACAATCCACAATGGCTGCTCAGGATCTGCCTGCAAATGGCTGTGAATAATCAACCTGGAGCCATCCGGAGAAAGCGAACCGATCAACGGTGCACCAAGTTCAGAAGGCAATTGCAAGTGGCTGATCTCGCCATTGGCAACCAGAGCGACGGCCAGTACGGGGTTGCCGTTCTCCATGTACGAGAAGTAAATCCGTGGGCCATCGCTCGCCGAACTGGAAAAACTCTCCACGTCCAGGTCGTTCTTCAGAACATGCCCGGAATAGGTGATCTGCTCAACCCGATAGGGCCTGTGGGCGGGCGGGCGAAGAATCAAAGCAATCCCCAGCCCCAGGCAAACGCACACTAGCGACACCGCGACCCAGCGCCAGTGGGCAATGCCGACAGCTCCCGGCACGGAGGTTGCGCCGGTTGAGGGGAGAACAGCTGGTTGCGTGGAGCCTGGCTCCTCAATCGTCTTGACCGGGGCGATAAACCGGTAGCCGCGCTTGGCCAGCGTCTCTATAAAACGCGGATTCTCGGCGTGGTCGCCCAGGGCTTCGCGCAGCTTGTTGACGGCGATGCCCAGACTGTGGTCGAAGTCGACGGTGGTATCAGCACCCCAAAGCTGTTGCTGCAACGTTTCGTGGGAGACGACCTCGCCGGGATGTTCAAGAAGCGAGGCCAACAGTTTGAAGGGTTGACTTTGCAACCGGATGCGGACGCCGGAGCGGCGCAGTTCTCCACTCTTCAGATCGACTTCAAAAACGCCGAACTGCACCCGCTTGGCGCCGTTATTGTGCTGTTCTGTCGGCATCAGATCCCGGCGAAGCCTCGGCAGGTAGTATATCGAAGTAGGCAGAAAAGCATCCAGTTCCTAGTTGACGGAGGGATCAATAGCAAGAGTTTTAGGAGAAGTCAGCCCCCAAATCAATAAAAAATAAACCAGTTAGCTGAAAGTCTTCAATTGATGGCAAATTGGCATGGTGTGAATTGACCACTCATAGCCTCCAGGAGTGTTGTCGTATTCGGTTATGAGGAGAGGCGTAGTTTGCGCCACATCCTCGGGCCCGAACAGTCAACGCTATTCAACGTTGTTTTTTGAGGACACTGTGACCTTAATGAAAATTACCCTACCACCCAGCAGACAGCTCCGCTTTCGCTTGTTGTTTACGGCCCTTGCGGTTCTGCTGTCCTGCCTGATGCTGCCCAGCCTTTGGGCGCAGTCGGACACAGGAAATATCGCCGGAACGGTAATGGACTCAACCGGCGCTGTAATCCAGAGCGCAGCCGTTACCGCTACGAATGCCGAACCTTCCCTGCCTGCGCAAGAACACAGGTGAGGAGATGACCGTCCTTTCACGTGATGATGAGACGGTCCGTGGAGAATGCTGTGCGATTGCGGCCTTATTTCTTTCTTGCTTTTTGGCTTTTTGGCGCGCTTGCCGTCGCCTGCGCGCAGGCTCCGCGTATTGACAAGATCGATCCTCCGGGCTGGTGGGTTGGTCTTCCGGACCCCATGCTGCTGGTTCATGGCGAGGGTTTGAACCGCGCGCGGTTTACTCTCGGCGGAACAGGCGTAACACTCGGCCGCAGTCAAGCCTCGGAAAACGGCCACTGGGCTTTCTTGTGGCTGAAGACCGCGGATGCCGCGCCGCAAACCCTGCGAGTGACGGCCACGAACGACCAGGGCCAAGCGAGCCTGGCCTATCCGCTGGCCGAGCGCTCACGCGATCCAAACGCGCATCGCGGTTTCTCTTCCGCTGACGTGCTCTATCTCATCATGCCCGACCGCTTCGCCGAGGGAAATCCGGCCCACAATCAGCCCGGCAACGATCGCACCGCGGTGAAGGGCTGGCATGGAGGAGATCTGGCCGGCATTGAGCAGCACCTGGATTATTTGAAGGAGCTTGGCGTGACCGCGCTGTGGACCACGCCTGTGGCATCCAACGGCTCGATGCCTCAGTCTTACCATGGCTACGCCGCTACCGATCTCTATGCGGTGGACAAACACTTCGGCACGCTTGCGGATTACAGGCAACTCTCAGACATGCTGCACGCCAGAAACATGAAGCTGGTAATCGACTTGGTGCCCAATCATATCGGCGTGGAGCATCCATGGATACTCGATCCGCCCACGCCTGAGTGGTTTCACGGCACACTTGAGAATCATCGCTTAACACAGTCTGACTTTTATGAGTTGGTGGACCCGCACGCGCCCCGCCAGGCATGGGATGCCATCACCAATGGCTGGTTTACCGATGCCATGCCCGACCTGAATCAGGAGAATCCGCTTGTCTCGCGCTACCTGATCCAGAACGCGTTGTGGTGGGTGGAGACGGCGAATCTCGACGGCATCCGCCTGGATACCTACCCCTACGTGGACCGCGCCTTCTGGCACGACTTTCATGCCGCGTTGCACGACGCATATCCGCATCTGACCTCCGTGGGCGAGGTCTCCAATGGGGATCCCGAGGTTACATCGTTTTTTGCCGGAGGAGTAACGCATCGCGGCATCGACACTGGACTCGACACCCCCTTTGATTTTCCGGTGTATTTTGCTCTGCGCAATGTTCTGACTCAGGGCAAACCCATGACAGAGTTAGCCAAAGTGCTTCGCCAGGACTCGCTTTACCCGCACCCCGAGCGGCTGGTTCCGTTCATCGGCAATCACGATACGTCTCGCTTCATGACCGAAGCCGGCGGCTCCGCAGCGAAGCTCAAGCTGGCGGTGGGCCTGGCGGTTACACTGCGCGGTATGCCACAACTTTATTCCGGAGATGAGATTGGGATGACTGGCGGCGAAGATCCGGATAACCGTCATGACTTCCCCGGCGGCTTTCAAGGGGACGCGCACAACGCCTTCACAAAGGCGGCCCGCACCGCTACGGAAGAGGAGATTTTTTCCTGGACCTCCGGTCTGCTGAAGTTGCGTGCAACTTATCCTGCTCTGCAAACGGGGATCGAGCAGAACCTTTTTGCCGATGAGGATGTCTTTGCGTTTGTTCGCTCACCGGACGAGGCAGGGTGCGCGCCGGATCACTCCATCGGCAGGTTGCTGATCGTGGTGAACAAGGCCGAACGAAGCAAGGTAGTTGATCTGCCGGTGGAAGAGACGGCGTTGACGGGGTGTGCAAAGTTTCAAGCCGCGGAGCCGACCAAGGGAATTAATCCGGTGGTCAGCGGTGGAAAGCTGCATATTGAAGAGCCGGCGGCGTCGATGACGGTTTTCGATGTGCATTGAACCGTCGTTCCTTTAAGCCGGTCGGCGAGGCCCTGAGGGGATCTCTGAAACAAATTGGATGCGCGGGGAGTTGAGCGCAAGCTGATCTGCGGTCAATTGAGGGGTTTCTCCTCCAAGGTGATTCTGATGATGAGCGCATGGCTGAGGTTGATTCGATTCAAGGGTATGCCGCTGATATTAGTGGTAGCGGCACTGCTGGCAGGTTGGGGCGCTTCGCGGGTCGGCCACGAACGCATGAGAAGAATGAATCATGTTGCAGTGATAAATGGTCGGGACGGGCAGATTTGAACTGCCGAACAGCCGGTCCTGCGGACCGGTTCCCCTCGCAGGCCTGATTGGTGCGCCTACGCTGCCGGTACTGCGCAGGTTGGGGCGCTTCGCGGGTCGGCCACGAACGCATGAGAAGAATGAATCATGTTGCAGATATAAATGGTCGGGACGGGCAGATTTGAACTGCCGACCCCTCGCACCCCAAGCGAGTGCTCTACCAGGCTGAGCCACGTCCCTTTAGAATAAGCAGCTTATACGGTTTCTCTCCAAATTTGAATACTCGCTTGGAGAAAGCCGACATGGGATTTACAGAGTTCATCCGCGAACGCCAATTCCTCTCAAACGTCTCACCGTCAACCCTGGAGTGGTACAAGTACAGCTTCAAATGGCTGGACTCGGAGTCGCCCTCACAAGAGGACCTGAAGGCCGCCGTGCTCCGTATGCGCCAGAAGGGGCTGAAGGCCACGGGCTGCAATTCGGCCATCCGCGCAATTAATACATACGTCCATTGGGCCAATGTAGGCTCAGAAGTGAAATGCGGTCCCGCTTGCAGGCATCCGAAAATCGCTCAACTCAAGGAACCCCAGCTTGTGTTGCCCACATTCACCGAGCAACAAATCCGTCTGCTTGTCGCGTGGAAGCCTAAAGACAAATTTCAGGAGCGGCTCCATCTGCTCACGTTGTTCCTGCTTGACACCGGCTGCCGCATCTCCGAAGCCCTCACCTTGCGCATCTCCGAGATCAACCTTGAGAATCTGCTGGTGACATTGGATGGCAAAGGACGCAAGCAGCGGGTTGTCCCCTTTAGTTTTGAGTTGCGGAAAGCGATGGTGCGCTACTGCAAGGAATCGAGTCGGACGCCAGACCATCTGCTTTTTGCCAACAGCACTCAGACGAAATTGGGACGTAGGAACGTCTTGCGGGATGTGAAGCTGCTATGCCGGAGGCTGGGCTTTACTCCTCCAGGTCGAACCCTGCACGCCTTCAGGCACACATTCGCGGTAAACTATTTGCGGCGCGGCGGCTCTGTCTTCCATCTGCAAAAGGTGCTAGGTCACAGCACGCTTGAGATGACGCGACGATATGCGAATCTGATGACCGAGGACCTGCAAGCTGTGCATGAACGCGTGAGCCTACTGTCCAGATAGCACCCCCTATAAGCAGGTCGGTTCTCATCGGCTTGCAATGGGCATCTAAACGCGATTGCGGAGCATCCTGGCTGAAGAACTTCTCGGGTGGGCACTTTCACACTCCATGCGGACGGGCGTCGAACCAAGCGTAGAAGACTTGAGACGCCCAGTCCCATCTTTTGATGCAGGTTTGTTGAAAAAACGAGATTGGCTCATTTGTTATATCAACAACTTACAGACGGTTTATATTATAAGGGGATGTACTATGTATACAGTCTCACTACAGTGTTCTTGGGGGGGATGCTAACCAGTAGAATACAACTTTACACTCTTCCGTCCTGAAAGATACTCTTCATGGTTATCCGGTTCAGACCCAATTACTGGGGAAAACTCAAACAACTTCAGATTCCTCGCTGCATTGCCCAACAGAACAGACTGATTCTTGGAGCCAGTGCCATTGCAGTGCTGACGATCCTTCATAGGGCTGCCATCGGTTCACTGAGGATGCGTAACCTTGTGCTGGTTGAAGCTAAGGTTACTAACAAGACTCTCAGCAAGCAGTCTGGCTTCTCTAAGAATGTTGTCTCAAATGCTCTGGATGAGCTTCAGGAAGCAGGGTTCATCAAAAGCTGCCCAGAGCGCCGTCGATCCGGCGAGTTCGGTTCCAGCCTTTACTTGATCTGCAATCCAGCGGACGGGTCACCACTTACGCCCAATGGCAGGGGCAGCTTTCTGCTGGCGCACGGGATACCGTATTTCACTTTTCCATCCTGCTTCATTACCGAAACAGAAGCACACTGGTCGCTTGCCAACATGGCAAAGTCCGAGAAACAGCTCTATTTTGCTCTCTGCTGGCTTGCCAATCTCAAGAGGAACAATCACTTCACGACGACGCGGGAAGACCTCATCAATCTCACCGGCATCGCAACCAAGGCGACTACCGACAAGGCTCTGCGAGGGCTGGAAGATAAAGCGCTCTTGTCCATCGAAGGCACCTCTGGCAGCCCATCAGTCCAGATTCACCTCTTCGATCCCTATACTGGTGAGCCGCTTCAAGACCAGACTGCATCACCGGAAGCAGACCCGGAAGATGATCCAGCTAACTACAGGGTGACCACCACCAACCGCAGGGTTATCCTCAACTCAGGCAACCCAGAAGCTGTCGAACGACTTGTGAGGTCCTGTCTGCCAGAAGGGGCGCAAATAGTCCGCCAATCCAATGGTGGCTTAACGATCTGTTGCCCATTCCATCAGGACGACAACCCGTCTTGCTCTGTCAGTCCGTCTAAGTGTTGCTTCAACTGCTTCGGTTGCCATGAGAAAGGCACACTGACCAAGCTCTTGATAAAGATCAGCGGCGAAAGCCACAGCACTATCATCCGCAAAATGGTAGAAGCCAATGGCGTGGCTGTCGAGTTTCATCTGCCCGACGACCATGCCGAGGCGATTTACTCTTACAACGACAGGGAAGGCAATCTAGTAAAGCAGGTGCTCCGCTATCCTGGCAAGAGGTTTTCCCAGAGGCGTCTCACTTCAAAGGGATGGGCGTACAACATCGCTGGGGCGCGTCCTTTGCTCTATCACGCGGATCGCCTGGTCCACGCCGACACCGTCGCCATCTGCGAGGGGGAGAAGGATTGCGATAACCTGATGGCACTTCAGCTCTGGGGTGCGGATGGATGCGAGTTGGTCTCCACCACCACCGGCGGCTCCGAAACATGGCTGGACGAACTGGCCAACGATCTACGCGACAAGCGGATTATTGTCATGCCAGATGATGACGAAGCAGGGGCGCGTTGCGCCAATTCCATCATCACCTCTTTAGAGTCACGCGGCATTGAGTACCGTGTTGTTCGCTTCACCGATACCCGCGCTAAAGACGTTAGCGATTTCCTGAAGCAGGGCCACAGCAAAGAGGATCTGGTCGAGCGCATCGGGGCGGACTGGGTGGCCACATCGGCTCCGTCCCCGTTCGACACGCCGGAAGTGCTGGAAGATGCTTGACGATGGACTTCGCGGCGCTGCCTGTGCGTGCTGCCCCGGTAGAAGGGGTCCGATTAGGACGCTGTTTCAGGAGAAACAAACCCCAGAACGGGTGAACTCGGAGACGGTCCAGCCTCGGCAGTGGAGTGAAGTCCCCAATGTTTATGCGGCTTCCGCTCCGGCCTCTCTTTATACGGAACCCTGCCGATAATTTGTAGGTACTAGGCTAAAACCCCTGTCAACATTGGGCGCTGAGCGATATTGAGGCCCAAAACGGTCAGTTCCGCATTAAAACTGCTTTTCGTTCCGGATAGGGGCTAGAAAATGGCTATTCTGGCGAACGACCTGCACTGAATCTACGTTGCTATAGATCGTTTCTTAGGTCGCGTCAACCCTGGCTCCTCATGCCATCTGCACACTGTTCATCCCCTGCAATCATATGGAACCGCCGAGCCGAGCTAAACACAGCCAGTCATCGACTGGATGAGGTAAAGTGGTGGGCGATTCAAACATGACTTGCACGAGGTTCTGAACGCGACTATGCCAAGCGGGTTGAAAGAGAAGCCTACATATGATGATGCGAGACGAATGTCTCTCCGGGGTAACGGAAAGATGGAGTTGGATGTTCAAACGATGCCGCTGGCGTATGCCTTAGCCCTGGCACGACCGCAAGCTAAACTGAAAGCTCCAAAACCTTCAGAGAATGTCAAGATTGTCGTAATGTCTCCCGGTGCAATCGAGAAGGAAAAAGCCAGCAAGCCAAAAGCGGTAGCAGTTCCAGGATGGACACTTTCTGGCGGCGTACTGCGCTCTCCTTCTGAACAAGTCCCCTGAGACCGAAGAAGAAGAAACCTTCCCTCTCCAAGAAGCGAGTCCCGCCAAAAAATGCGCCACAACTAAAGGGCACCCAAAAGCCAAAGATAAATCTGAAGACTAAGAAGATGAAGAAGGTATACGCAATCGACCCGTATGATTGCCATTCTCACTTCGAGGGCGGCATCCGTATCGTGCAAGGCGGGCTGGTGGGTCGGAGCGGACATTGACGCGCCCGCTTTGGTGTCTACCCGGTGGGGGCATTAAAGTGTATGCAGTCCAGTGCCAGCGTTAAAGCGGTATTGAACGGATAAGCGGGGCTATGACCAGTCAGGACATGAACAAGACACTCTGGGAGGCGGCGGACAAGCTGCGCGCCCAGATGGACGCGGCGGAATACAAGCACCTGGTGCTGGGGTTGATCTTCCTCAAGTACGTCTCCGATGCCTTCGATGAGCGGCGGCGGGAGGTTGCGCGCATAGTTGCTGACCCGTCTTCTGAGTGGTTTTTGGACGATCAAACAGACCGAGCCGACGCGCTAGAGGAGACGGACTACTACAAGCTAGCAAATGTCTTCTGGGTGCCACAGGTGGCACGGTGGGAGACGCTGCGCAATCAGGCCAAGCAGCCCACGATTGGCCGCATACTCGACGATGCCCTGGTGGCCATTGAGGACGTGAACCCATCGCTCAAAAACATCCTGGACAAGCGATTTGCCCGGACACAGATTGAGCCGTCCCGCCTCGGGCAGTTGGTCGATCTGATCTCCAAGATCGGCTTCACCTCCGGCGACAAGGCCAAGGACGTGCTGGGCGAGGTCTACGAGTATTTCCTGGGCCAGTTCGCCACCGCTGAGGGCAAGAAGGGCGGACAGTTCTACACTCCGGGCTCGGTGGTGCGGGTGCTGGTGGCCATGCTCTCTCCCAACAAGGGGCGCATCTACGACCCCTGCTGCGGTTCGGGTGGCATGTTCGTGCAGTCGGAAAAGTTCATCGAGGCGCATGGCGGGCAGGCCGACAACATCTCCATCTACGGGCAGGAGTCGAACCCCACCACTTGGCGTCTGGTGGCCATGAACCTGGCCATTCGCGGCTATGGCTTCAACCTGGGCAAGGAGCCTGCCGACACCTTCACGCGAGACCAGCACCCGGACCTCAAGGCCGATTACGTGCTGGCCAATCCGCCCTTCAACATCTCGGACTGGTGGAGCGCCAAGCTGGAAGGCGATAAACGCTGGGCCTTCGGAACGCCGCCAGCGGGCAATGCCAACTATGCGTGGCTCCAGCACATCCTCTGGCACCTGAAGCCTACGGGCCAAGCCGGAGTAGTGCTGGCCAACGGCTCCATGAGTTCCGGGCAGAGCGGTGAAGGTGACATTCGCCGCCGCATGGTGGAGGGCGACGTGGTGGAGTGCATGGTGGCGCTGCCGCCGCAACTCTTCCTCAATACCCAGATTCCCGCCTGCCTCTGGTTCCTGACGCGCGACAAGACCGCGCATGGTCGGGACCGCCGCCGCGAGTTTCTGTTTATCGACGCCCGCAAGCTGGGACAGATGGAGACGCGGGTGCATCGCGTGTTTTCAGAGGCCGACATTGCCCAGGTTGCCGACACAGCGCACCGCTGGCGGCAGAATGGCGAGGCTGAGGGCGCGTATGAAGACGTGCCGGGATTCTGCCGGTCCGTGAAGATCGAAGAGATTCAGGAGCAGGGCTATGTGCTCACCCCTGGCCGCTATGTTGGAGCGGAAGCCGTCGAGGAGGACGACGAAGTCTTTGCGGAAAAGATGGAGCGGCTTACTGCCCAACTTGCCGAGCAGATGGCCAAAGGCGCGGAACTCGATGTGGTGATTCGCGAGAAGCTGGGGGCGCTGGGATATGGCGTCTGAGCGGAAGGCTTTCTCAACGCTCTTCGCTGAGCCACAGAAGAATGGATTGACTCGTCCGAAGGGTGTACGGGGCGTCGGAATGCCAATGGTGAACATGGGCGAACTGTTCGCGTTTCCACGAATACTTCCAATGAAGATGGACCGGGTTCTCGTGGGTGACAAGGAACGGTCATTCATTCTTCAAGACGGTGACCTGCTTTATGCAAGACAATCGCTAGTCTTTGAGGGCGCGGGAAAATGCTCAATTTTCTTGGGCGGTCACGAGCCAACGGTTTTTGAATCACACATCATACGTTGCCGTTTGAATAGGCGAAAGGCCGATCCGCTCTTCTATTTCTTCTTCTTTCAGAGCCCATTGGGGCGAGACGCGATCTCATCGATTGTCGAACAGGGAGCAGGAGCCGCCGGTATCCGGGCTAGCGACTTGGCCAAACTCCTTGTTCCGGTTCCACCTCTCCCTTTTCAGATCGCAGCGTCTTCGGTGCTGAATGCTCTTGATGAAAGAATCGAGACTCTTCGGAAGGCAAATAGCTCACTTGAAGCGATAGCACGGGCGATCTTCAAGTCGTGGTTTGTGGATTTTGATCCGGTGCGGGCCAAGGCGGAGGGCCGCGAGCCGGAGGGCATGGATGCCGATACCGCCGCTCTCTTCCCCAGCGAGTTTCAGGAATCGGAACTATGCCAAATCCCAAGAGGTTGGAACATCGAAGGCTTTGACTCAGCCGTAGATATTACAAGCGGCGGCACCCCAAAAACTTCAAGGCCGGAATACTGGGGAGGAGATATTCCCTGGTTCTCGATCGTAGATGCACCATCCCCTTCAGAGGTCTTTGTCATAGAGACTGAAAAGCAAATCACGGACGCTGGCCTTGCAAACTGCGCCGCAAGACTCCTGCCAATCGGGGCGACCATTATTTCTGCCAGAGGAACTGTAGGAAAGCTCGCCGTAACGGGCGTACCAATGGCAATCAATCAATCCTGTTATGCGCTCCTGTCGAGGGTGTTCGGAACCTACGGAACATTCTTCCAGACAGGTTGCTTGGTGGATACACTGCGCCAGTTTGCCCACGGCGCGGTGTTCTCAACCATCACACGCGATACGCTGACGGCAATTAAAGTAGTTACTCCACCGAAAGCAATTGCTGACAGCTACGAGGAAGCCGCTGGGCCTCTAATGGATACAATTCTCAATAACCGAAAAATGTCAGCAACCTTGGCCGATCTCCGCGACACCCTCCTGCCTCGCCTGATTTCTGGCAAGCTGCGAGTGCCGGAGGCCGAAGCAATAATCACAAAGAGAGGAGAGTGACCGATGCCGTTTACCAAGGAACAGATTGACATTTGGCGCTCTCTTCCCAGCGAGACGCAAGTGATCGAGTTCAAGGAAGCGAAGACGAAATACGATACGAAAAAGCTCTGTGAGTATTGCGTAGCGATTGCCAACGAAGGTGGCGGGCAGTTTGTTCTTGGTGTCGTCGATGCTCTTCCGCGTCCGGTAGTGGGCAGCAATGCATTTCCAAATGTCATCAAGGCAGCCGAAAACCTCTTCGAGTGGCTCGGATTCCGTGTGGATGTGGAAGAAGTCCCTCATCCCAATGGAAGGGTCGTCGTTTTCGATATTCCATCCCGTCCTCGCGGCACAGCATACAACTACAAGGGAACGTACCTGATGCGCTCCGGACAACAGTTGGTCCCCATGAGTGAGGATCGGCTGCGCATGATCTTCGCCGAGGGTAGACCGGATTGGCTGGAGGAGCCGAGCAGGTCCGGCTTGGCCGCTCAGAATGTGATTGACCTGCTCGACACGCAAACGTTCTTCGAGTTGCGGAATATGCCATACCCTTCCACGCAGGCGCTGGTGCTGGATCGACTGGTGCAGGAACGTCTGATCGACTTCGATTCGCGGCGCGGCTATACGATCAAGCGCCTTGCCGCGTTGGTTTTGGCAAAGAAGCTGACAGAATTCCCGGATGTCGCCCGCAAAGCGCCGCGCGTGGTGGTCTATCAAGGCCCGTCGAAGATCGAAACCAAACTGGACGCTCCCGGCAGTAAAGGATATGCGGTCGGCTTCCAGAATCTGGTCGAGTTCATCATGGCGCAACTGCCACAGAATGAAGTCATCAAGGAAGCCATTCGCCGGGAACACAAGATGGTGCCTGAGATCGTGATTCGCGAACTGGTAGCCAATGCACTCATCCACCAAGACTTTAGGGTTTCCGGTGGCTCCCTAATGATCGAGCTTTACAGCAACAGAATTGAGATTTCCAATCCTGGAGCCCCAGTCGTCCCGGTGGCAAGGTTGATCGACGGCTATCAGTCGCGCAACGAGAATCTGGCAGATCTGATGAGACGCTTGGGGGTGTGTGAAGAAAAGGGTAGCGGAATCGACAAAGTTGTCATGGCGGTCGAACTCTTTCAGTTGCCAGCACCAGACTTCACGACAACACATGGGCGGACTGTCGCGGTGGTTTATGGTCTCCAGAAATTCGACTCCATGGGCCGCCAGGATCGAATTCGCGCCTGCTATCAGCACGCCGCTTTGAAATGTGTGATGCGGGAGCAGATGACGAATCGGTCCCTCCGCGAAAGATTTGGCTTGGGCGAAGAAAAGACGACGATTGTCTCGCAGATCATTTCCGCCACCATCAAGGAGGGACTCATTAAGCCGGACGTTTCCACAGGCGGTTCAAGACGGAACGCCCGCTACTTGCCCTTCTGGGCCTGATTCCCATTTAAGCTGAAGCCGGATTTCAATCGAGGCTGAAGTGCAAGAAACTGATTTGATTGAATTTGATCATTTAAGGCGATGTAGGCAGGGTGCCATTCAAGCGGGTGGCATTCCATTTAAGTTGAAACCGAATTTCAATTGCAGTTGAAACGTAGGCGCCTGATTTTATTAAGCTTGTTCATTTAAGGCGATAAAAGCATGGAGCCGTTCAAGCGAATGACGTTCTTTGCCACGCCGTGTGGCGGCATCAGGATGAAGTGACGCATCAGCACGATGGACAGATGGCGAAGCGAGGCGAGAGTGAGCCAAGTGAATGAAAACATGGTGGAAGCTGAGCTTCTCGGCTGGTTTGAAGACCTGGGTTATGAAGTGGTCTTCGGGCCGGAACTTGCGCCGGATGGAGCGAGCCCGGAGCGGAAGAGCTACAAGCACGTTCTGCTGGAAGGGCGGCTACAGGATGCGTTGCACCGGCTGAATCCGGGGCTGCCTGCTGCTGCCCTTGCCGATGCTGTGGCCGTTCTGACCAATGCGGGA
>Ga0182014_10002106_pt1 | contig 25596 bp, 21 predicted proteins | sample 612S2DmetaG_FD_120489 | JGI IMG/M metagenome (GOLD analysis project Ga0182014, IMG submission 120489) | Permafrost microbial communities from Stordalen Mire, Sweden - 612S2D metaG | ecosystem: Environmental > Terrestrial > Soil > Wetlands > Permafrost | place: Sweden: Stordalen | collected...
CCGCCCCTGCCAGATGCAGACCACCAGCGAAGCGGCTTCCAGCACTTTCAGGTGCTTGGTCACTGCCTGCCGCGTCATATCCATATGCGCGCAGAGCTCACCCAGCGACTGCCCATTCCGCGCCCGCAGCCGATCCAGCAGCAAGCGCCTTGAACACCTTGTCGGTATCAGTGCCCATTGCAGTCACAATAGGCAACCTTTTGGTTGCATATCAGGAAACGCCGCGCCGCATCTCCTTCTTCCAATAGGCCAAAACTGGACGCCCGCTAGCTCCACGATCACAACCCGAGCTCACCAGCCCGTTTCTTCATCGCCTCAATGCAGAAGGCGATGTGGGCCTCCAGGTCCACTCTCAGCTCCACCGCGCCCTGGATCACATCCTCCCGGTTCACGCCGCGGGCAAAGGCTTTGTCCTTCATCTTTTTGCGCACACTGGCGGCCTGCACGTCGGCAATGGCCTTGCTGGGCTTTACCAGCGCACAGGCAGTGAGAAAGCCGGCCAGCTCGTCGCAGGCAAACAGAGCTTTAGCAAGATGCGACTCGCGCGGCACTCCGGAGTATTGCGCGTGGCCCAGAATGGCGGTCCGCATCGCCAGCGGCCAGCCTAGCCGCTCCAGCTCGCGCACGCCTACAAAGGGGTGCTCCTGGACCGTGGGATGGCGCTCGTAGTCGAAGTCGTGCAGGAGGGCAGTGGTCGAATAGAGCTCGATCATCTCGGTGCGCTCGGTTCCCGCGAGTCCGAGACGATCGGCCTCCATCTCGCCGCATGCGGTCACGCAGGCCTCTACGGCCAAAGCATGTTTGCGCAGGCTCTCGCTCAGCGTCCATTCGATCAGCAGTTGCCAGGCCTTTTCCCGCCCAAATTGCGCCTTGCCGCCATCTCCCATTGTCCAATTCCTCCATGTTGACGATCTTGGTTCGCAAATCTCCGGGTTTTTCAGGGTATCCACAGGGATTCTTCGGTTTGATCCCGAAGTTGTACTTGACAATTATGGTTCACTTGCTACACAGTAGCCCATATAGCGGTGCAAAAAATGCACCCCGGGGTCCTTGCTCTGGCGCTCCGTCCGCACCCAGCCTATGGCAACCACTCTTGTCGGCGTGGAAACACGCGAAGTAGTGCGGTGTGAGCACTGCAGGCTCATGCAATACCGGACCGCCAGCTCCCTTTGCAGACGATGCCGCAAGCCCCTCGACGTTGAGGAGCCCGTGCCCTTGATCCCGCAACTGGTAACCAGTCCGGCCGTGCCCTCTTCGGCCGAGGCCGGCCTCCAGGTTGCCGGTCAGGTCCGCGAGATTCGCCACGCGCGCCACCTCAGCCAGCGCCAACTGGCCGGACGCATGGAGGTACCTCGAACTTACATCTCCAAGATTGAAAACGGCAAGGCGATCCCCACCCTGGGCTCGCTGGAACGCCTGGCTCATGCGCTCGAAGTGGATGTGTGTCAGCTGGTTCGCGACTCGCGCAGCCGCCGCGAAGAAGAGGTAGCCGCCATTCTCGCCGATCCGTTTCTGGCCGAGATTGCGTCCCTGCTTCCTCAGTTGGAGCAGTTGCACCGGACGCTCATCTATGGCGCCGTGCGCGATGCAGCCAGCGGTCGCCGCCGCTCCGCCTAGGGCCTCCGCCGGGATCGTCGCGCGCCGGGCCGCCGGTGTGGTCCGGCGCAGTCACGCTCCTGCCGCCTCCCGGTCATTGCGGCGCATGAGCGCTTGTGCTAGGGTCGATGAAGATACTCCCTGGCTGCGGCTATCGAGGTGTTTTGCGCCGGTTGGAGATTGTTTGGGGTGCAGAGTACCCTTCATTTAGTCAGGGCTAGTGCTGACAAGGTGTCGACTGCAAACGCCCCTGCGCGCCAGCCCTGGAAGCCGCAAAACCGATTTCGAGGCGATTGCTTTGTATTCTTCCGCCACGCTGCGCATCCATGAACTGACCGATGAAGAGCGCGCAGTCTATGCCACGCTAAAGCCGGAGCGGTTGCCCGAGCACGTGGCCATCATCATGGACGGCAACGGCCGCTGGGCCGGACAGAGATCGCTCAAGCGCTTCCTCGGCCACCAGCAGGGCGCCAAAAGCGTGCAACTGGTCACCGAAACCGCCTCGCGCATCGGCTTGCCCTGGCTCACTCTTTACGCCTTCTCCCTGGAAAACAATCTGCGCCGTCCCCGCGCCGAGGTCAGCTTCCTCATGCGCCTGCTCAAGTCCTACCTCGAGAGCAACCTGCAGCGCATGATGGACAACAACGTGCGTATCCGCTATATCGGCCGCACCCACGAGCTGCCGCCCGAGGTCCAGGACAAGATGGCCTGGGCTGCCGACGCAACCGCACGCAACACCGGAACCACCCTCACCCTGGCGCTCAACTACGGCGGCCGCTCCGAGATGGTCGACGCCTTCCGCGGTCTCGCCGCCGAGATGCAGCGCAAACACCTCAGCCCCGACCGCATCACCGAAGAAGACATCCACCGCCATCTCTATACGGCGCACATGCCCGACCCCGACCTGCTCATCCGCACCTCCGGCGAGATGCGCATTTCAAACTATCTGCTCTGGCAGATTGCCTACACCGAGATCTTTGTCACCGAGCGCTACTGGCCCGACTTCCGCGGCATCCACCTGCTCGAGGCCATCGCCGACTTTCAGCGCCGCGAGCGCCGCTACGGCGGGCTCGGCGAAGACTGCGGCGAAGTCGAAGAAGATCCCGACCGCATCAAAATCGCGGCCGGCTGAACAATCGGCGAGCTTATCCGCGCTGGCTGCCCATCCTTGCGCGGTTTTTGGCGCAAAGATGGGATCGCATTTGACCTTACCCAGCCTGTCTTCCACGTACACCTGCAGGGTCTTTCTGAACCGCCAGGGCCCTGACAGGCCCATGCCTAGAACGTGAAGTGAACCGCCAGCTGCATGCCGCGCGGACCGCCTCCGCCAAGGTACGGGTTGCCGCTGCCCACATCCGGGGTTGCTGTGGTGGCCATAAACTGCGCCCCGTTCGTCGCCGGATCGGAGCCGGCCACCATGCGATTTCCAACCGTGTGGCTGTTGCCGAAGACATCGATCCCAAAACCCGGAAGCAGCGGGTTCGAGAAATTCGGGTGATTCAAGATGTTGAAGAAATCGCCGCGAAGTTCCATCGCCACCTTTTCCGTCAGGTGCGAGGTCTTGGTCAGCGAGAAGTCGAAGTTCGTGTAGTTCGGCGCATTGAAGGCATTGCGGCCCTCGCTGCCAGGATGCCCGTTGATGCAGTCTCCTAAGCCATCAAGGGTGCATGGCGCGGCGAATGCCGCCATGTTCAACAGGTTCGTGCCGTGTGCGCCCTTGTGCGGATCGCCAATGATGTCCGGCCGTCCAAAGTACTCGCCGCTGCCGTTGTAATTGCCTCCGTAGAGGGTTTCAAACAGGTAGCTCACCGTATAGGGCTGCCCGGTCGCAAAGTTGAACATGCCGTCCAGCGCCCAGCCGTTCAGGATCTTCTGCGCCTCGTGGAAGCTGGGAAGTTTGTAGTTCCAGTACCACTGCACCCGTTGCCGCACGTCGAAGTTCGAGCTGGCGCGCTCGCCCCGCGGATTGAAGCTGTTGTCCGGCATCGCGGCGTTGGGAACAAAGTCCAGTCCGTCGCTCGCCGTGTCAATCGAGTGCGCCCACGTGTAGTTCACCGTCGAAGTCAGATTGTGCCAGTTCTGCAGCTTCATCGTCGCTTGCAGCGAATTGTAGTTGGACATCGCGCTGGTCTCGATCTGGTTCACGTAGTAAAGCGGAATGTCCACAAACGATCCGTATGTGTAGGTCGGGTAGCACTGCTGGCCATATGTGATCAGTTGGCCGGTCCCGCAGATATCCACGCTGCCGTCCACATTGTTCACCTGGTTCAGATCGCGGAAGCGGTAGAGATGGCGTCCCTGCGAACCCACGTAGCCCACCTGGACGGCGACCATCTTGGCCACCTGCGACTCGATGTTGAGGTTATAGGAGCCGTACCTTGGTGTCACCAGCTTCTGATCCACAGTGAATACGCTGTTAGGCTGGTAGCCCCCGAAGATCGGAGCGCCGCTGACGATGGTCGGAGCCAACGTCGTCGAGAAGCCGATGCCGTTGAAAATCGGTCCCGCTTCCCCAGCGTTGGTGTTGTAAGCTTGGTTGCCCACGAAGAAGTCCTGCGACGGGCCGTCGTAAAAGATACCCGCGCTGGCTCTTATCACCAGCTTGCCATTGCCCAGCAGATCGTCAGCCACGCTGAGCCGCGGCGCAATGTCGGTCCAGTTCTTCGGATAGAGCGATCCGGGGCCGCCCGCGGCGCCCACCGTCTCCAGGCTGCCGTTGGTCACGTTGAAGATGCTGAACGCGTTGTTCTTCGCGCCAATCACCCCAAAGTAATCCCAACGCAGGCCATAGTCGACCGTGATTTTGCTGGTCATCCGCCAGGAATCCAGCAAGTACGCCCCGCTGCCGTTCTGATACGAGTAGCGCGTGCCCGCACCCTCGGCCGAACTGCCCCCATCGATCGTGCCCGACAGAAAATCGTCGAGCGCGCTGACCACTACGTTTCCCGTCACCGGGTCGAGGTGGTCGCTGAAGACAAGTTTGCCGCGATGTCCCGAATCGATAAAGCTGTCGATGAACGTCCGCCGCCACTCGTAGCCAACCTTGTAGTTATGCCGGCCTTTGGTCAGCGAAACGTTCCCGAAGAGCTGATAATTGGTGTCGATACGGCCGCGCGAGTCGCTGGCGGTCGACCCTATCGGGCTGTACGCGCCCACGTCGATCGTCGGCAATCCCAGGTCGCGCGAGGAGAAATCCGGTGGCAGTGTATTCAGCCCAAAGGCGGAGTTCGGATTGAGGCCGGTGTCCTGCGGTATGAACTGCTGCAGGAACCGGTTGTAGCCGCCTCGAACCTCGACAATCAGGTTCGGCTTCGGAATCGACGTGTAAGAGAGCGAGACGATGTTGACGTGCGTCGGAGTCGAAGTGTTGAACCCCGGCGCACTGCTGCCCGTATAGAGCATCCCCAGCGGAAAGCTCTGCGTGCCATGGCTGAAGAAGTAGCGTCCGGTAAGAAGATCGCCGGGGCTGAATAGCTTCAGATGCTGGTCCACCTTGGCGATCAGGTTGTCGCTGTTGTTTACAAATGGCGTAGTGAACGTCTCATTCCCGTCGCCGGTCTGGGGCAGCGTCCCCCACGGTTTGCTGGCCAACAGCTTCTGGATTACCGGGTTGATAACGCCGCCCCCGGAGGTATAGGCATCGATATCGGCTTGAACGGGCACCGTGCCCAACTGTGGCAGTCCGCCGTTTTCCCTCTGCCCTTCATAGGAGAGGGTGAAAAAGGTCTTGTCTCTCACGATGGGGCCATCAATCAGCCCGCTAAACTGGTGGTTCGTAAACGAGTTCTTCGGTAGATCGGCAGTGTTGAAGTAATTGCGCGCGCTCAACGCGCCGTTGCGGAAATACTCCGACGCGCTGCCATGAAACGCATCGGTTCCGCTCTTGGTCACGATGTTCACTGTGGCGCCCGAGCTGCGGCCGAACTCTGCCTCCGGGCTGCCGGTCACTGGAATTTCGGCCAATGCATCCACGGGCAGAATGGTCGAAGGACAGCCCCACACGCCCGCCTGATTGATCGACGGCAGGTTGCGGTAGCCGTCGTTCATGTCCGTGCCATCCAGCAGGTAATTATTCGACCGCCCGCGGTTGCCGTTCAAGCTGAACAGTCCATAGGAACCGGCCGATTCGGTCGACCCCACTGGATCGCTGGTGGCGCCGGGAACCAGTTCCAGCAGCTTGGTAAAGTCGCGTCCGTTCACCGGAAGCTCGGCTGCCTCGGTGGCTTCGATCGTGCCGCCCGTCGTGTTGGTCGTCGTCTCGACCAGTGGAACATCGGCGCTCACCTCGACCGTCTCCTGGACTGTGCCGGTAGCGAGCTTCGCGTCGGCGCGCGTCGCCGAGCCTACGCTGACCGGAATGTTGGTCAGCGTCGTGGTGCGGAAGCCATCTTTCGCGACCGTGATGCTGTAGGTGCCGAGCGGCAGCTCCGAGGCCACGTACCCGCCCAGGTCGTTGGTGGTCACTGTGCGGTTCAGTCCCGTCCCAGGGCTGAGTACTCTCACACTTGCCCCAGGGATGGCCGCTCCCGTGCTGTCTGTAATCGTGCCCTGGATGCTTCCGCGGAAGGTTTGCGCACGCAAGCTACCGAAGAAGACGAAGGCGAAAAACAAAGACAAAACAGCGAGTGAGCGGCTTCTCATTGGAATGTGCTCCTGGGTCTTTTGGTTTGAAACTGCTGGTCTACGAGATTGATGGAATCTTAACACGCGGGCGCACGATCCCCTATAAGGAATGCATAAGGAAATCGCAGCGGGCGGCCTGCCTCTACGCCCCAAATGCCGCTAACTCGTGTGCAGCGCGGCCGATCCGCCGGGGCCGACGAACTCCGCTGCTCCACCGCTCGACAAACTACAATGGACATCGACATGAACTGGCTAGAGCTCATCTCCGAAGTCACCGCCGTCGGCGCAACCGGCAGCTCCGACGCACCCATCATCGGCATCGAGTACGACTCCCGCCGCATTCGCTCCGGCTCCGTCTTCGTCGCCATGAAGGGCGGTTCGACCGACGGCAATAAGTACATCGACAAAGCCATCGCCGCCGGCGCGCTTGGCATCATCACCGACTCGGCACCGGCCTTTGATCACCTCACCGTCTACGAGGCTGGCCAGCCTGTGCTTGAAGTGGAACACGGCCGACGCGCGCTGGCACAGGCTTCGGCCGCTTACTTCGGACATCCCGAGCGCGATCTCGCCGCAACCGGCATCACCGGCACGAACGGCAAGACGACAACGGCCTTCCTCACCGAGCAACTGCTGAACGCCGCCGCGCGCAAAACTGTGCTGGTCGGAACGATTGAGTATCACGTTGCCGGAGAAGTGCGACCCTCGATCCACACCACGCCCGAGTCGCGCGACCTGTTTGAGTTGATGGCCGAGGGTGTCAGAAGCGGCGCGACCGAACTCGTCACCGAAGTTTCCAGCCACGCCCTCGACCAGGGCCGCATGGCGGGAATCAACTTCGACGTCGCCGTCTTCACCAACCTCACCCGCGACCATCTCGACTATCACCAGACCATGGAGAAGTACTTCGCCGCCAAGCGCCTGCTCTTCGACGGCACGGTTTACCCGGCCCCGCGCGTCGCGGTCATCAACGAAGGCGACGAATACTCCCGCCGATTCGTCGCCGCCGCACTGCGAGCCGGCGCGGAAGTCCGCCCCTATGGGATTGGCAAAGGCGACTGGCGCGCCGCTAACTGCCAGCTCACCCCCGGCGGCGCAATGTTCACGCTCGAAACGCCCGTGGGTTCAGCGGAAGCCGTCTCGCGTCTGGCCGGCGAAGTGAACATCCTCAACCTGCTTGCTGCGTTCACCGTGGCCCACGCGCGCGGCGTTCCCTTCGCCGATCTCGTCGCCGCCATCCCAACGCTCAGGCCCGTCCCCGGCCGCTTTCAGTCGGTAGATTCGGGGCAACCCTTCACGGTCATCGTCGACTACGCACACACCGACGACGCCCTACGCAACCTCACCGCACTGGCCCGCCAGATGACTGCGCAAAACAGCAAGCGCGTCATCACTCTTTTCGGCTGCGGCGGCGACCGGGATCGCACCAAGCGCCCCAGGATGGGCCAGGCCGCCGGCGAAGGCAGCGACTTTGTCGTCGCCACCAGCGACAACCCCCGCACGGAAGACCCGCTAGCCATCCTCGCCGAGATCGAACCCGGACTGAAGGCCAGTGGCGTCAAGTACACCGTCGAGCCCGACCGCACCGCGGCGATTCATCTCGCGCTCGCCTCCGCCGCTCCCGGAGACGTGGTGCTGATCGCCGGCAAGGGCCACGAGAAGGAGCAGATCCTCAACGGCCGCACAATTCCCTTCGACGATGCGGAGGCGGCGCTGGGAGCGCTGAAGGATCTGGGTTTCGAAATGAAGGATTCTTCGGAGCAGTAGATCCCGCCCCGGGGGCGCTCTTTGTCCCTGGAGCTGGTCGCATGAATGCCATTCATCCTGGAAGCAGATTCCCCTCAAGGGCTAAAGCCCGAGGTTTTATTGCCCATATGCGGCACGGCTGAAGCCGTGCCCTTTCAAAACCCGATTCATGCAAGCAGTTCTGTTTTCTATTCCCTATTCCCTAGCCCCTAGTCCCTGTTCCCTATTCCCTGTTCCCTGCTATCGTAGGGGTCAATGAATCTCACTCTTGCAGAGGCGGCTATCGGCGCGGGCGCGGTGCTCGAAGCGCCGGCCTCTTTTGCAAACGCAGGCGGGCTTGTCATCTCCGGCTACTCGATCGATTCGCGCACCGCGGCATCCGGCGATCTGTTCTTCGCCGTGCGCGGCGAGCGTCTCGACGGCCATGATTTTATCGCCTCCGCCCTCGCCCGTGGCGCCACGGCCGCTCTAGTCTCTCGCGCGCGCGTGGCGTCGTTGCCGGATGCGGCGTTGGGCGTGCCGCTGCTCATTGCGGAGGATCCTCTGCTTGCCATGCAATCGCTGGCCACGCATGTCCGCCGTCAGTGGGGCCGGCGCGTCGTCGCCATCACCGGCTCGGCCGGTAAAACCACCACCAAGGAAGCCGTGGCCGCCGCCCTCGCCACAAAGTTCCGCGTGCTCAAGTCGCAGGGCAATCTCAACAACGCATTCGGCCTGCCTTTGCAACTGTTGCGCCTTGAGCCCGAGCACGAAATCGCTGTCGTCGAAATGGGCATGAACCACTCCGGCGAGATCGCCGCGTTGGCCCGCATCGCCGCGCCCGACTGGGGCGTCGTCACCAACGTCGGCACCGCGCACATCGAGAACTTTGCCGAGGGCCAGGCCGGCATCGCCCGCGCCAAGTTCGAGCTGGTTGCGGCGCTGCCTTCCAATGGCATCGCTTTCCTCAACTGCCTCGACCCCTACGTTTCTCAGTTCGGCCGCGATTTCCCAGGGCGCGTGGTCTACTTCGGCGAGGGCCCCTGCGCCGATCCGCAGATCGTCTCGACCGCGGAAGATCTGGCCGGCCTGCATGTGATCTACCGTGCCGGCGAGCGCGAGGGCTCCTTCACTTTGCATCTGCTAGGCCGGCACAATGCCTCGAACTCAATGGCCGGACTCGCCGTGGCCCTTGAAGCCGGCGTCGATCTCGATTCGGCCGTGGCCGCGCTCCAGACGCTCACCGCCGGAGACAAGCGCGGCGAAGTGATGGAGATCGGCGGCGCCACCATTCTCAACGACAGCTACAACTCCAACCCCGAGGCGCTGCGCTCCATGATTCGCACGCTGGCCGCGCGCCCCGCCGCGGGCCGCCGTGTCCTGGTGGCCGGCGAGATGCTGGAACAGGGCGAGCACGGCCCCGAGCTTCACGCCGCCTGCGGCCGGGCTGCCGCCGAAGCCGGGCTCGATCTGATCGCCGGCGTCCAGGGCAACGCACAGCACCTGGCCACCGCCGCATGCGCCGGCGGCGTCGCCTCGCTCTTCCTGCCCGACGCCGAAGCCGCCGGCCGCTGGCTCATCCGGAATCTCCGCCCCGGCGATGAGGTGCTCGTCAAAGGCTCGCGCGGCGTCCACCTTGAACGCGCTATCGAAGCCGTCAAAGGCTACACCGACACTTTGGAGGGCAAGTAGTGTTCCGCAAACTTTTCGGTTCTGTCGTTCTTCTCGCTTGGTCTCTTCAACTCGCCGCCGCCGCACCCCCCTTCGAGACTCCCGCCTGGACCAAGCCCTTTCCGCCCTTCCGCATCGCCGGCAATCTCTACTACGTCGGCAGCGAAGACCTTGCCTCCTACCTCATCGTCACGCCGAAGGGCGACATCCTCATCAACAGCAGCCTCGAATCCAGCGTGCCTTTGATCAAGCGCAGCATCGAAACCCTCGGCTTCCATCTCAGCGACGTCAAGATCCTGCTCATCAGCCACGGCCACTTCGACCACTGCGCCGGCAGCGCGCGCATCAAGCAGCTCACCGGCGCCAAGTACTACGTGATGGATGCCGACGTTTCCGTCGTTGAGTCTGGCGGCAAGACCGACTTCCAATATCACGCGCAGCCGGGTGTGCACTTTCCTCCAACCCACGTCGATCGCATCCTGCACGACGGCAGCACCGTAAGCCTTGGTGGCACGGTGCTCACCGCTCACCTGACCGCGGGCCACACCAGGGGAACCACCACCTGGACCCTTGACGAAATTGAATCCGGCCGCAAGCTCCACGTCGTTATCGTTGGCAGCCCCAACGTGAACGCGGGCTACAAGCTGGTCGGCAACAGGGTCTACCCCCGCATCGCCGAGGATTACAAGCGGGGCTTTCAGGTCCTCAACTCCCTCCCATGCGACATCTTCCTCGGCGCCCACGGCGGCTACTTCGGACTCACCGCCAAGTATCCGCGATGGAAGGCCAGAGACCGCGACGCCTTTATCGATCCTGCCGGCTACAAGTCCTACATTGCCGACCGCGAAAAGGGATTCCAAGCCGAGTTGGCCCGCCAGCAGGCCGGGAAGCCGTAGACCCCACCAAGCTCGAACCGCTTCCACGCGGTCCGTTCCCCGCGCGCAAACCCTACGTTTTCAAAGCCGCCAGCCATGACCAGGAATAGGTGATCTGCATCACAAAAACCAGCCTTTCCATAGTGCGATCATGAGCCCAGTGATTACTCAGGCTGAGAACTTGCTTCAATTCCCCAGAGAGACTTCCCACATGCAGCTCGACCCATCCGCCTTTGTCGCCGACCCCGAACTCCTTCAGGCGCTCGAGAGTCATGCCACGCCAATCGCCTGCGGTGGCGAGCACGTTCTCTTCCGTCAGGGAGATCCCGCGAGCGGTGTGTACATCCTCATTACGGGCGAAGCCACTCTCTCAATGAGCGCGGAAAGCGGCCAATCCCTGATGTCCATCCATGCAACGGCCGGTTCTCTGCTCGGATTGCCGGGGCTCATCGGCGACCAGCCTTACTCGCTCACGGCCGTCAGCGACACCGGAGCTCAGGTCAGCTTTATTGCGCGCAGCGAATTCAATGCTCTCATGCAATCGGACCCGCAACTGGCGCTCAAGATTCTTCGCGTGCTGGCCGCCGAGGTCCGCTCCGCCCGGCTGGCGCTGACCCAGCCCTAGCCGGTCCACCGCCGACAAGCGATCAGTCCCTATTCCCTTCACTTCCCCTCCACCTGCTAAACTCTCAATCGTCATGGTCTTCGGAATCGTTCTGATCGCGGCCGCCGCTTACCTGCTTGGGTCGATCCCGGTCGGGTACCTGCTGGTGCGCATCTTCCGCCATCAGGACATTCGCTCAGTCGGCAGCGGCAACATCGGCGCCACTAACGTCCTCCGCTCCGGCGGCAAGGGCCTGGGCGCGGCTACCTTTCTGCTTGACATGCTCAAGGGCTGCGCCGCCGTATGGCTGGGCGGATTCCTGGGCGCACTTCTCCTTCCCGCCACTCCTCTGCGCTCCGCCCAGGCCCTCGCCGCGCTCTTCGCCGTCCTGGGCCACATGTTCCCGGTGTGGCTCCGTTTCAAAGGAGGCAAGGGCGTGGCCACCGGCTTCGGCGTCTTCCTGGTCGCGGCGCCCTGGGCCGCGCTGGCGGCCATCTCCGTCTTCTTCGCCGTCGTGTTCCTAAGCCGCTATGTCTCGCTGGCTTCCATCCTCGGAGCGGCCTGTTTCCCGGTCTTCGCCTGGTTTCTTGTTGCCGGCTCCCGGCCCGCATTTTTCATTGCCGTCCAGTGCGCCGTCGCCTTGCTCATCATCGTCAAACATCACCAGAACATCCGCCGCCTGCTGGCGGGCACGGAATCCCGCTTCGGCGCCAGGAAGGCCGCATGAGCCGCATCATCGTATTGGGTTCCGGAGCGTGGGGAACCGCCATCGCGCTCTCTCTCAGCCACCGCGGCGACCACCAAATCACCCTGTGGTCGCACAGCGTCGAAGAGGCTAGCCAGATCTCCGCCGCCGGCGAGAATATTCTCTTCCTCCCCGGCTTTCCCCTCCCTCCCGGCATCGAGATTACCGCCCTTGAAACCGCCGTCTCCGATGCCGAGATCGTCGTCTCCGTCGTTCCCTCCGGGTTCCTTCGCCCCACGCTTGCCCGTCTCCAGCCTCACATGCACGCGGGCCAGATCGTGCTCTCCGCGACCAAGGGCGTTGAAGACCGCACCTTCCTGCGCATGACCGAAGTCATCTCCGGCTGCCTCGGGGAGACGGCCGGCGAAAGCCTTGTCTCCGGCGGCAGACGCGCCACCAACCCCGACACAGACTTGGAAGTTTTTGTCGAGACGGGAGCCCCCGAAGTCAGCTCTTCAGGAATCCCGCCCGCGCCACGATCCTTGAGCGACGCTGTTTTTTCCGTCGGCGCACTCTCCGGCCCCAGCTTCGCCATTGAAGTTGCCCAGGGACAGCCCACCGCGATCACCGTCGCCTTCGACGATCCGGAGATCGCCGCCCGCATTCAGCAGGAGTTCTCCTCCGAGACCCTCCGCCTCTACACCACCACGGACGTCGTCGGCGTCGAGCTCGGGGGCGCGCTCAAGAACGTCATCGCCATCGCCGCCGGCTTAGCTGCCGGAGTGGGCCTCGGCTACAACTCCGCCGCCGCGCTCATGACCCGCGGCATTGCCGAAATCACCCGCCTCGCCGTTGCCTGCGGAGGCCGCCGCGAAACCCTCGCCGGCCTTTCCGGCGTGGGCGACCTGGTGCTCACCTGTACCGGTTCCCTTAGCCGCAACCGGACAGTTGGGCAAGCATTAGGCCAGGGTCGCAAGCTCCCCGAGATCCTCGCCTCGCTCGACGGCAAAGTCGCTGAAGGCGTTCTCACCACTCGCGCCGCTCTGGGCCTCGCGCGCAGGCACAATATCGAAATGCCCATCACCGAACAGATGGAACTGATCCTCGATGTAGGCAAAGATCCCCGCGAAGCCATCAAGGACCTCATGCTCCGTCCCGGCAAAGACGAGCAATAGAGGCTTTTGTCCTCATAAGGGTCTCGGGGATCTCTTCGTAAACTGTGCAGTTTTGGACAGTTTTTCCAGCCACGGTTGCCTCATACTCCATTCATTCCCGATGTGGCCGGGTTGCACGCCCGTGGCTACCGCAAAACTCTGCGTTCAGGAGATCGCCATGCAACACCATTTGTCGAACCTCCAGTTCTTTGTTGCATCCATTGCGTTGGTTCTCTTTGCAATCCTCGCCCTGGCTTCGATCCTGCGCATCGGCAGAAGAAAAAGAACACCTCCCTTCCTCAATTACTTCAATTCACGCTTCGACCTGGACGAGTTCGACGAAAACTCGCCCCGGCGGCCCTCCTACATCCAGCGAGACGAGTGGTAGACCTGAAATGAACCTGGGCTGAGAGCTTGCGAAGCCCGCAAGGCAATTCCGAGAATCGACGACTGGAATGGTTCGAGACCTGCACCCTTCTTGCTTTGGGTCTTGATTCCGTTTTCAGTGATTTGACAAAGTTCTTACATCTTTTCCACGCGAATTCGGATCATACTGCAGTTGCTTCCTTTTGCGGCCCGGCCAACCCCCTATGGCTGCCGCAGAACTTCAACTACAGGAGATCGTCATGCAACCCCATCTGTCGAACCTCCAGTTTTTTGTTGTACTCGTTGCCCTGGTTCTCGTCGCCGTCCTCGCCCTCGCTGCGACTCTCGACATTCGCAGAAGGAGAAGGACGCCTCCGTTCCTCAATTACTTCTACTCGGACTTCGACCAGGACCGCTGGGACCGCGACGACTCCCGTCAAAGCTCCTACACTGGCCTTGCCGAATGGCGCGCTTACCATCAAAATCGTTTGCAGGCCGTCGAAGCCCGCCACACAACTGCGCACCGTAGCCCCTGGGAGTAGTCCCAGGCGCTTCTCCGCGCAGAGCAAAGTGCCGCGCACACCCACGCGGGCCGCAATTTTGTTTGGGTACGGCAGCTGTTGTCTCTGTCACCTGGAATTGAACGGGAGAGCCCTGCTCCCCATCGGGGCCATAATCCGGTCGCCTTCTGTCGCGAGAGTGGGTAAGCAATAGACTCCACCCTGGAGCTCCGTTGTTCCGGAGTCCTTGTCTTCACCCTCCCGAGATCGCCCCGAGAATCAGCAGCGGTTCCTTCCCAGAAGCCACCGTCTCCGGCAACACCGCATCCGGCGATTGGTGTGACCAATCCTCCTCGCACGCAAAGATGCGCATGAACGCCCGGCGCTTCCCCGTTCCGTGCTCACGAATCGTCCCGGCCAGCATGGGGTAGCGCGCCTCGAGCGCATCGAGAACGCGCCGCGCAGTTACAGGCGAGGCGACCTCCAGCGAAACCTCCGCGCCTTCCATCTTGGCCAGCGTCCGCAGATGTTGAGGCAACATCACACGAACCATCGCGCTGCTCGCTCCTTCACCGCCGTTTGTCATTTGAGCGTCTGTACCTCGACCGACAGCACGCCCGGAAGATCCCTCACAAGCGGCGACCAGTTATCACCGGCGTCCGCCGAGGCATACACCTGCCCGCCGCTGGTTCCGAAGTAGACGCCGCACTCGTCCAGCGAATCCACCGCCATCGCGTCGCGCAGCACATTCACATAGCAGTCCTTCTGCGGCAGGCCCTTCTCCAGCGCCTCCCACTCGTTGCCTCCGGTCTTGCTGCGAAATACGCGCAGCTTTCCATCCGGCACAAAATGCTCAGCGTCGCTCTTGATCGGCACGACGAACACCGTCTCCGGCTCGTGCGCATGGACGTCGATCACGAAACCGAAATCCGTGGGAAGATTTCCGCTCACCTCGTGCCAACTGTCGCCAGCGTTGTCGCTGCGCATCACGTCCCAGTGCTTCTGCATGAACAGCACATCGGGCCGCGCCTTGTGCATCGCCACATGATGGACGCAGTGACCCACCTCCGCCGCCGGATCGGGTATGTATTGCGACACCAGCCCCTTGTTGATCGGCTTCCACGTCTCGCCGCCATCGTCGGTTCTGAAGGCGCCGGCAGCGGAGATGGCGATATACATCCGCTTTGCATTGCTGGGGTCCAGGATCACGGTATGCAAGCACATTCCGCCCGCGCCAGGCTGCCATTGCGGTCCCGTACCGTGCTCGCGCAATCCTTTGAGTTCTTCCCAGGTCGCGCCGCCGTCCGCCGATTTGAAAAGCGCCGCGTCCTCCACTCCGGCATACACCGTATCCGGGTCGGTCAGCGAAGGCTCCATGTGCCACACCCGCTTGAACTCCCACGGATGCGGAGTCCCGTCGTACCACTGATGCGTCCCCGGCACGCCCGCATAGGCAAACTGGTTCCCCACCGGATTCCAAGTCGCTCCGCCGTCGTCCGAGCGCTGCACCACCTGCCCCGACCAACTGCTGGACTGCGACGCATAGAGCCGGTTCGGGTCCACCGTCGACCCCTTCAGGTGGTAGATCTCCCACCCGGCAAAGAACGGCCCGTTGACCGTCCAATCCTTCCGCTTACCGTCCGAATTGAGAATGAACGCACCCTTTCGCGTCCCGACCAGCACACGTACACTGCTCATTCCCGACCTCCTCTTATCTCCGGCGTCTCAGGCTTTTGAGCCCGGAATTGGGGAACGCCGTGCTCCGATTTTCACGATTTGCCTTTCGATTTGCAAGCTGTTTTTCCCACGCCCAACCGCACGACGAATCCGGCCAGCATCACTTCCGCTTCGCTTGAGCCGCTGTTGCGCGCGTGGCCCCGGTCGAGATTCCGCCATCCACCAGCAGCGTCTGCCCGGTAACGTAGCGACTGGCTTCAGAGGCCAGAAAGACCACCGCACCATCCAGATCGTGTGGCTCCCCAGGGCGCTTGAGAGGAATTCGATCCACCAGGTAATCGACCCACTCCTGATTCTCGTAGAGAACCTTCGTCTGCTCGGTGCGGAACCAGCCCGGCGCCAGGCAGTTGACCGTTACTCCGTGTTTGCCCCAGTCGTCGGCCAGGCTCATCGTCAACTGCCTGACGCCCCCGCGGCTGGCGCCGTAGGGCGCGAGCCCCGCATACCCCGCGACGCACGTCACAGAGCCGATGTTGACGATGCGCCCGTAGCCTCTGGCGATCATGCCTCGAGCGACGGCCTGTGCAACAAAGAAGGTGCCGCGCAGATTCGTCTCCAGTATCTGGTTCCAGTCCGCCCAGGTAACATCGAGCGCCGGCTTTCTGATGTTGCAGCCGGCGTTATTCACCAGGATATGAATCTGGCCGCAGGCCGCTTCCGCTTCCGCAGCCATCCGCTCGATGCTCTCCTGGCTGCGCACATCGAGTTCGAGCGAAACCGCACGCCGCCCCAACGCTTCGATCTCCGCCTGGAATGCCGCCAATGACGCGCGCGTCCGGCTCGTCAGCACCAGGTCCGCGCCGGCCTTGGCCAGCGCCCTCGCGAAATACTGTCCCAGCCCGCGGCTGGCGCCGGTCACCAGTGCAACCTGTCCGGTCAGATCGAAAAGTCCCTCGTTCATCCAATCCTCGGGGTCAAAATAATCTTCATCAAATTCGGCTCGCGCGCATGAAGCCGCTCAAACCACCGCGGTCCATCCTCAAGGCCGGCCACGGCCGTGATCAGGGGCTTCACCTGGATCTTGCCGCTCGCGATCAGTTCGATTGCCTCGGGGTATTCGCCTGAGGACGCGCACGACCCCTGCAGCCGCAGTTGCTTCACCACCACTTTCTGCAGCGGCAGCGTCACCTCCGGCATGATGTTGCCGATCAGCGTCACCGTTCCGCCTTTGCGTGTGCAGTCGATGGCGCCAGACACGGTCTCATTTCTCCCCACCGCTTCCAATGCAAGGTCCACGCCGCGGCCGCCGGTCAGCCGCATTACCTCTGCCACCAGCTCCGCACCCGAGCAATGCAGCACCTCGTCGGCGCCAATCTCCCTGGCCAGTTTCAGCCGCGTCGCGTCCACGTCCGCGATGAACACGCGCGCGCAGCCCGCGGCACGCGCAGCCTGCAGCGTCAGCAACCCGATCATGCCGGCGCCGATGACCAGTGCCGTCTCGCCGCCCGCCACCGGCGACACATTCACCCCGTGCATCGCCACCGAGACGGCTTCCAGCATCGCCGCCTCGTTGAACGACAAGTTCTCGGGCAGCGCGTACACGATCCGCTCCGGCACCGCGACATATTCTGCAAAGGCTCCATGCCTGCGATAGTCGCCGCACGAAACTCCAATCACCTCGCGGTTGTCGCACAGGTTGATCTCGCCGCGCTTGCAGTACGGGCACTCGCCGCAATAGACCGTCGAGTCGAAGGTAACGCGGTCGCCCTTTGCGAACTTCGTTACCCCCTCGCCGGTTGCCTCCACTGTTCCGGCGGCTTCATGGCCCATCACGATCGGCGGAATCCGCCGCCCCGTCGAGCCATCGAAACCATGCACATCGCTTCCGCAGATGCCGCAGGCCTCCACGCGCACCAGCACCTCGCCGCGCCCGGCGGCCGGCACAGGCAGGTCCGCAATCTCCAGATGGTTGTATTCAGAAAGGAGTAGCGACTTCATCGATTGTCATATCCTTCGCTTCTTCAAGTCTTGATGCGGATCGTGAACTCGACTTACACGTCGCACAAGTCGACCGCGGCGCGAAGGCTGGTCATGGGATCGCGCAAGGGCAGAAACTCATGCGCTACATACCCCTTGAACTCTGCCGCCGCAATCGCTCGCATAACGCCGTCCCATTGTACCTCTTGCGTCGAGTCGAGCTCGTGCCGCCCTGGTACGCCGCCGGTGTGAAAGTGCCCGATCCATGCAATGTTCTTGCGAATGGTCGCGATCAGGTCTCCCTCCATGATCTGCATGTGGTAGATGTCGTAGAGCAGCCTCACGCGCGGAGAGTTCACCTCTTCCACCACGCGCACGCCCCACGCGGTGTGGTCGGCCATGTAGTCGGGGTGGTTCACCTTGCTATTGAGTAGCTCCAGGCAGATCGTGACGCCGTTGTCCTCTGCGATCTTCTTCACGCGGTTCAACCCCGCGATCGTGTTACGCGCGCCTTCCTCATCCATCATGCCGCGCCGGTTCCCCGAAAAGGTGATCACGTTGGGCACTCCGGCCTTTGCCGCAAGCGGAATGTTGACGCGCAAGGCCGCTTCAATAGCCGCATGATGTTCGGTGCGATTCAGCGCCTCGGCAATCTCTCCTCCGCCGGCATATCCCATGGTGCAGATAAGACCGTGACGCCGTGGAATCTCATACTCCTCGGGTTGAAGCAGATCCACGCCCACAAGCCCCATCCCGGCCGCAGAAACGCATAGCTCATCCAGCGGCATCTTCTGATAGCACCAGCGGCAAACCGACTGCCTGATGTTCTTCTTCCTCGCGATGGGTTCTTCCCCTTTCAACACTGCGGGGATCGACGCAAACGCCGTGGCGGCAAGGCCGGTTTTCAGTGCCGCGCGCCGGCTGAATTCGGATAAGCTCATTTTTTCTCCTGATCACTTTTTTAAAGCGACAGATTTCACTCTCACTTTACTCTCTCGCGCGATGGTTGCGCTCCGCGCGGCACGCAGGCCAACGACCACGAAAGCGGCCTTTCGGACGGTCGGGCATGGAAAGGCATGATTGCAGAGGTTGGGGGCTTGAAAAGAGGGTCGGCCGATCAGAAAGTAAACGCGAGGCCGCCGCGGATGCTGCGCTGGTCCTGGGCAAAGAGCAGCAGAGGACGATTGCTAAGGACAACTGGGCGATAGCCCTCGGCCAACATGTTCCCGACGTCGAGGAGCGCTTCGAATCCACCGGATCCATCGCGGCTCAGGCGGATGGGCTGGCGCAGACGGAGATTCAGGTAAGGCTCGGCGGCATCGAGCGTAAATGGAGCCACTTCAGTGACCGTGTCCTCCGGCTGCCAGCGGTAGCTCGCCTGCCAGCGGGTTCCGGTGCCGTCCAGTATACCGGAGAGCGAAATGGAGTACATTTGAGCACGCCGCGGATGGACCGCGCCCAGCACCTGGGCCAGCTCAACTGGCCGCGCCAGGACCGGCATCGCCAACGCATTGCCGTTGGCATAGCCGAAGCGGACATTGCTTCTGCCGGGCAAGCGGTGCTGAACGCTGGCCTCAATTCCCTGGCTGGAGTAGTCCGGCCCGGCCGCGCGCATCAGGCCGCTGGCACTGTCAAGAAGCGCGGCAAAGGACTCTGCGCCGGAACTGCCTCCGGCAAAGCGGCTCATGGCCTCGAGAACCGGATTCCGTACGCTGTCCGCAAACACGCGAACCGCTACGCCGGAGACATCCGTGTTCCGTTCCCATCCGATCTCCTGGTGCAGTCCGCGCTCCAGAACCAGCCTTCCATTGCGGAGGGAGGCCTCGGGCAGCCAGGCCCCCGCCCGGGATTCGTCGCTTTGCATCGGGCCAGGGAAGAAGGTCGCAACCCGGTAACCGACCGACGAGTTCCCATCGCGCCAGTCCACCGAGGCATCGGGCAGAGCCGTTATCAGCACGCTGGAGAATTGCCCCCCAAATCGCTCTATGACTTCAGTAGAGCCGGCCTCCAGGTCGAACTCGTCGCCCAGATGCATGGTCTCCCAGGTGCGGACAGCGGCCTCGTCCAGGCCCTGTTGATCTCCGGGTCCGCTCACTTCGGGATGAATGGCGATCGCGGCGACCGATTGAACCGAACCGGCAAAACCCAGATCCTGGCGGAAGCCAAGCATGGATTCGATCCCGGCATCGGTGTCCGGCGCGAAATCTACGCGGGCGAGCAACTCCTGGCTGCTGGAGGGCGTGTCTTCCACCGTGGCGGAGAAGCGTTCGCCGCTCTCGCCAAATGTCCCCGCCTGGCCGGTGGCCATCAGGCGGGCTTTCAGCTTTGGCGCGGCTCCTGAACCGTCCGACACAACCACCAGCGGCCCGTCTTCCAGCCAGCGCAGCAAGGGCCGGTTGGCGGCCGAACGCAAAGTCCAGGCCCAGTCGTCCTTTTGCGAGTCACCTTTGCGCGGCTCGGCCGGAAGCCACTGCATTGCCTCGTAGAGTGTGTTCAGAGTCAGGTTGACGACGGTGCCGGTTCGCACGCGGACATTTTCCCGCAGCGAAGGCAGATACGACATGCTCATCGCCTTTAGCGAATAACGCCCCGGAAGCACGGCTGAGATATTAAAGCGGCCCAGGCCGTTGGTATAAGCGCTGGCCACCACGGTCAAGTCCGGACGGAGCAACTGCACCTCGGCGCCGATCCGCGGCACTCCGGCGGAATCGCGCACCGTTCCCGATACCGATGCCGATGCAGCTCCGCAGAGGGGAACAGCACCGAATGCAATCAGCATCGCAAATCCGGCGAGATGGGCGCTGCGCTTCATCACTTATGTGTGTGACCCGGCGTCGTCCCTGGCAATCCAGTTGCAAATCGAAGCCGCGCGGCTTACCGGATCTCAGGTCCGGCTCAGCTCCGCGCGGGGATAACTACTATTCCACGACAAAAGGCGCCGATTGCGCAATCTCTTGTTTCGAAATTGCGTCATTTATTTTCACAGTCACCTTATATTTGCCGGGCTGCAGGCCGGCCATGGGAAGAGTTCTCTCCACCGTCAACTCGTCGCTGTGCGCCCCCAAATCCTTGGATTCTAATTGTTTCTGCAACATCACAGCTCCGGATGTCGAATCGGTGATCTCGTAGGTAACCGTGGCTGAGTTACTTTTGGTGGCCTCGTCGATGCCCAGATTGTAAAACTGCAACCAGAAACTCAGTTCCTGATTGCGCTTGAACTTGACCGGACTGGCCGGAACCGTGGTTGCGGCCACCCGCGGGCGCACGAAGTCGCCGCCGATGATGAAGTTCCCGCTGCCGATCTGGCGGGAGGAGACAGGGTACATCTCGTCAGCCAGAATCAAGGAGGATGCGCCTAACTTCTCATCGTGGTAAACCGGGACTTCAATGCCGCGGCCGTAGACTCCGATCTTATCCTTGTTGTTCACGTCTTTGATGGCAATATCCAGGCGGTAGAGACCGGGCATCAGGGGCAGAGCTTTCCAGTAGACCGATTGCTTATCCAGCGACTTCTCCAGCAACTCCGACGGCTGAGTGACTTCGACCGTGTCCTCGAACGTCTGCACCGTCTTGCCGGTAATGGTCGTAACCTTGCCGAGAATGTTCACCACGCCCTTCGACACCCCTTCCTTGGTTACGAAGGTGATTTCTCGATTTTTGATCTGCAAGGTGATGGGCATCAAATCCATCCCTTCTGTCACCTTGACGAAGTCGGTACGCACATCGAAGGGGAAATTTGGCCCGGTCAGCAACTTGTGTTCGGAGACAAACGCGTTCAGATCCGCGAACTTGACCGGCGGCGGGGCGAAGAGCTTGGAAGCAATTTCGATACGATCGAATTCCTTGCTCTCATTACGATCTGTCCCCGGACCGCTCCCGAGGGTTTCAATCCCGCCACCCTTGAAACGATCGGTCTTATCCTTGTGTTTCATCTCCTCATCGAGTGTGAGGCCGGCGCCGGGCACACGCAGCAGCGCATCCTTTTCGCTTCGGTCGATCGTAAAGTGGTAGTCGCCGCACTGGCAGGTATCCACAAACTCGATTTCGATGTTCTCTCCGATCCCCTCGAGATAGCGATAGCGCCAAACCTCGAACGGAAAGGTGGATGTACTGCCGCCGCCCTCATCCATGGGCCGCTCGTAATTGCCGCCGGAAGGGTGGGAATCGATTTCATCGGGCTTGCCGAAGGAGATGTAGATATGGCCGCGGTCGGTCTTCCACCCCGGTTTGCCGGCCGCAAAGTGCTCATTGGCATAGGCGATGCGCCGGTAATGCTCCTCACGGAACTCGTTTTCCGGCGAATCCGGACTGGGGTTGCGGCGGAGCCAGAAGTTCTCGATGAAGGCGTCGCGCTCCTCGTCGTTGCTCAAGCTCATGAAAGCCTTGCGCTCATCGTCGCTGATGATATAGGTAACTTCCTGGCTCAGCCAGGTCTTGTACGTCTTGCTTATTTCCCCTCGCAGAGCCTTCTGGGAGGCGTAGCGCTCCTTGTCGGTCCGCTGCCGCTTGAGCGGGTCTACCTCCTGGTCCTGTCCTGCAGCCGTACCACTCTGCGGTTGAGCCTGCTGTTGGCCTTGCGGCTGTGCCGGAGGCGTTGCCGCCTCCAGGGACTTGATACCGGACGCGGGGGTGAGAACCAGGCCGAAACCGATCAGAAAATAGAGAAAACTACGACCGTTGAGCGTCATTACTTTAGAAACTCCTGCGATCCCTTATTCTACGGGTCCCGGTAGGGCTGGGCAATACTCCTTACGCAGCAGACTGCCGTTTGGACGGGGATTTGGCCCGAAGGTAACCAGAAAAGCACCCGCAAATGCGTTAAAATCACTGGGAAGGCCGAGACGCCGAAACCCTGAAGCCCGCCCATCCGTCCAATAAGAAACTGCAAGCCGCGGAGTTCATTGCCCAGGGGGCGATTTCTCCCTGGGACCTTCCGGATCGTGAACCGGTTCGTTGGCTCCCCGGAACCGCACGCATCGCGATTGCGTACACTGGTTGGAAAGAGATTCGGAGCACGCATCCTTCATGAAGAAAATTCTTTTGATCATTCTTGCTGTATTGGTCGCCGGTGGGCTCGTTGCTTTCATGGTCATCAAGCAGCAATCGGGCTACACCAAGGTGCTGACAGCCAGCGTCGTGCGCCAGGACCTGTCTACAGTGGTCAGCGGGACTGGCCAGATCAAGCCCAAGACCTATGTGAATCTGGGTGCGACCGCCATGGGCCGAGTCACCAGCCTGGCGGTCAAGGAAGGCGACAAGGTTCACAAGGGCCAGATGGTCGCGACGATTGAGAACGTGCAGCAGGAAGCGACCGTGTCCGGGCAGCAGGCAGCCATCTCCGCCGCCAAAACCGACATTGCCTCCTATGTGGCCGCGGAAAAAACCGCCGAAGCCAACCTGGACCACGCCAAAGCCGACCTCGAGCAAAAAAAGCTGGATTGGGATCGCGCCCAGGCCCTCTTTTCCGCGGGCATCCTGGCCAAGCAGGACTTCGACGCCAAGAAGGCCGCCTATGACCTCGATGTGGCTTCAGTATCCCAAGCCGTCGCCCAGCTTAACCAGGCCAAGGCCCAGACCGACTCGGCCCGTGGGCATATGGAAACTCAGGTAGCCACTCTGCGCGCGAATCAGGATATGCTCAACCGCACCATCGCCATCGCGCCTTTCGACGGCATCGTCACCAACGAGCCCGTTCGCGAGGGAGAAACCGTCGTCGAAGGCATCCAGAATGCAGAAGGCTCTACGCTCATGACCCTGGCCGACATGAGCATCGTGACCGCCGAGGTCAAGGTGGACGAGACAGACATCGTGAACCTCCAACTCGGGCAGCCGGCCGAAGTCACGGTCGACGCTCTGCCCGGAAGGGTCTACAAGGGCCACGTCACGCTGGTGGGCGATCAGGCTCTGCTGCGTTCCACAGGCATTGCCACCTCGCAATCCACCACCGGCACTGAAGAGGCCAAGGACTTCAAAGTCGTGGTTACACTCGACAATCCGAGCGACGAGCTGCGCCCCGGCCTCTCCTGCACCGCAAAGGTCACCACCGCCCACAAATCGAACGTGCTTACGCTGCCCATTCAGGCGCTTACCATGCACGATCCCGCATCCGACACCGCCAAGAGCAAGGGCGGAGTCGAGGCGGCAACCGCTTCCTCGGGGACGGCCCCCAAATCCAACCCGGTGCAGGGCGTCTTCGTCGCGGAGAAGGACCCGAAAGGCAGACTGCGCGCCAAGTTCGTTCCGGTAACCACCGGCATCACCGGCGCCACCGATATCGAGGTGCTCTCTGGCCTCAACCAGGGACAAGAGGTAGTCGCCGGCCCGTACAAAACGCTCCGCGACCTGAAAGGCGGCTCGCTGTTGAAGCGCGACACCGTCAAAGTTGTACTGCCCTCCGGAAGCAGCAGCTAGCGGACCCGGCAGCAAGAGGACCAAGCCACAGAAGGCGGCCGTCTCTCCGCTCAGGCGGCGGACGGAAGCGAGCAAGACATACCCGAACAAAGGACGAGATTCGGATGGCAATGAACAGCTTAATCACGGAAGAACTGGCGCAGCCGGCGGCTGGACCGAACGGCGACATGATCGTCGTAGAGGATCTTTGGCGTACCTACGACATGGGCTCCGAACAGCAGGTCCAGGCGCTGCGCGGCGTCAACCTCCGCATCAAGCACAACGAGTATGTGGCCATCATGGGCCCTTCCGGTTCCGGCAAATCGACGCTCATGAACCTGATCGGCTGTCTCGATACACCCTCCAGGGGCAAATACTGGCTGAACGGTCAGTTGGTCAGCGAGTTGGACGACGACCAGTTGGCGCGCATCCGCAACAAGGAGATCGGATTCGTCTTCCAGACTTTCAACCTGCTGGCAAGGGCCACGTCGCTGCACAACGTCGAGTTGCCGCTGGTCTACAATGGCACCCCTGCCGCCGCCCGGATAGCGCGCGCCAAAGAAGCCCTGACCGACGTAGGTCTGGAATCGCGCATGAACCACAAGCCCAACGAACTCTCCGGCGGCCAGCGGCAGCGCGTGGCCGTGGCGCGGGCGCTGGTGAACCACCCCTCGATCATTCTGGCCGACGAGCCCACCGGGAATCTGGACTCGAAGACCGGTAACGAGATCATGACCCTCTTCGACACCCTGCACGCCAGCGGCAACACGATCGTCCTGGTGACGCACGAGCCGGATATCGCCGAGTTTGCGCATCGCATCGTTCATATTCGCGACGGCCAGATCTTCTCCGACGAGCCGTCCAAGCGGTTCAAGTAACCCGCGGGCGAATGGCGAAAGGCGGGATTCTTCGCGGTCCTACTCACAAACGTCCGGAATGGCTGTCTCTTGTCACCCACGGTTTTGTTCCGACTCAATGAATGGGCGCCCGCCCATCACGGTTTCACAGTTTCACAGGGGTCTGGGTGCTTCTTGGTTAAGTTGTTTATTCTTAGGCAGATAAGGCGGATTTCACTGTTTCCCAGGCGAGAATGCGGGTTATCTCAGATGCGTTTGCAAGGGAAAATATGCGTAACTTACTTTATTTAAAAGAGTTGCATAGGAGCAAGCATCCCAGAATGTTGGCATAGAAGCGGAGTTCTTCCGCGTGATTGTGGGCTCCATGGCGTAGTTTGAGTTGTTTTCCCGGCGTTGACGGGACGGAAGAGGCATGGAATCCGGCTCGAATGGAATCCGGAAGGACGCCAGGAAAAGCCGGCGGGATTTCGGGGGTGCTCTTCATGGGTTCTCCAGTCTTTGGTTCTGTTTCCATTGTGCGCCGGGAGGGGACTATTTTCGGCAAACGGTGGATTGCGGCTTTTGGGTTCCGGGGGTTGGATTCATGTGACCGCACCCTTCCTGCAAAAGACGCAGGAAGGGTGGGGCACCCTCGCCTGTGTGCCGACTCAATGGATGGGCCACCCGCCCTCATGCGGATATGTAAACACTTAAGTCGAAAACGCTCTAGGAAACGCGCGCGCCTAGTTTAAGCCGCAGCATGCCGGCCAGTCCTGCCAGGCCGCTGCCCAGGAGCAGGAAAGAGCTGGGCTCGGGAGTAGAAGAGCTAACCGGTGCCTCCTCTTGATAGGAGAGGTTGTCCGTCTCGAACCAGAAGGAGCCGGCGTTCCCAAGTTCAATTGAAGTGATTTCTTCAC
>Ga0182014_10002107_pt1 | contig 25595 bp, 30 predicted proteins | sample 612S2DmetaG_FD_120489 | JGI IMG/M metagenome (GOLD analysis project Ga0182014, IMG submission 120489) | Permafrost microbial communities from Stordalen Mire, Sweden - 612S2D metaG | ecosystem: Environmental > Terrestrial > Soil > Wetlands > Permafrost | place: Sweden: Stordalen | collected...
AGCGAATCGCGTTCGGTCATGCGGTCCTCCTCATGGCGCGGGGTCGCCGCTCATGAGGAGAGACTCGCGGAAGGCGGCGTTTATTCCCGGCCGCGGAAAGAAAGTTACTGCGCCGCCGCGCCGACCTTGACCAGCTTGTAGTCGATCGCGTCGACCAGGGCCTGGAACGACGCGTCGATGACGTTGGATGAAACGCCGACCGTCGACCAGCGCGCGCCGGTGGAGGCCTCGCCGAATTCGATCAGCACGCGCGTCACCGCGTCGGTGCCGCCCTGGAAGACGCGCACGCGATAGTCGAGCAGCTCGAGGTCGTCGATATGCTTCTGGTAAGCGCCGAGGTCCTTGCGCAACGCAAGGTCGAGCGCGTTGACCGGACCGTTGCCCTCGGCGGCGGAAATCGACGTCTGATCGCCGATGCGGATTTTCACCACCGCCTGCGACGCCGAGTAGAGCGAACCGTGCGAGTTGAACTTGCGCTCGACGCTGACATGGAAGCTCTCGACGTCGAAGAAGGTCGGCACCTCGCCGAGCGTCCGGCGGGCCAGCAGCTCGAACGACGCGTCGGCCGCCTCGTAGGCGAAGCCCTGCGCCTCGCGATCCTTCACCTCGCCGAGCAGGCGCGACAGCTTCGGATCGTCGGCGTTCGCTTTGATTCCCTTGCTGGCGAGCTGGGCGATGAGGTTGGAACGGCCGGCCTGATCGGACACCAGGATCATGCGCATGTTGCCGACGGTCTCCGGCTGCACGTGCTCGTAGGTGCGCGGGTCCTTGGCGAGGGCGGAAGCATGAATGCCGGCCTTCGTGGCGAAGGCCGACGCCCCGACGTAGGGCGCATGGCGATTCGGCGCGCGATTCAGCAGCTCGTCGAATGCGTGTGAGATCTTGGCGAGCTCGCGCAGCGAGTCGTTGGACACGCCGGTCTCGAAATGGTCGGCGAGGCCGGCTTTCAACGCCAGCGATGGGATCAGCGAGACGAGGTTGGCGTTGCCGCAGCGTTCGCCCAGGCCGTTCAATGTGCCCTGTACCTGGCGCGCGCCGGAGCGTACGGCGGCCAACGAATTGGCGACGGCGTTGTCGGTGTCGTTATGGGCGTGAATGCCGATATGGTCGCCGGGGACGACGCGCGCCGTCTCGGCGACGATGCGTTCGATCTCGTCGGGCAGCGTGCCGCCGTTGGTGTCGCACAGCACCACCCAGCGCGCGCCGGCGTTATAGGCGGCGCGGGCGCACTCGAGCGCGTAGGCCGGATTGTCCTTGTAGCCGTCGAAGAAGTGCTCGCAATCGACCATCGCCTCGCGACCGGCGGCGATCGCCGCTTTGACGCTGTCGACGATGCAGGCGAGGTTCTCCTCCAGGGTGCAGCCGAGCGCGACGTGGACATGATAGTCCCAGGTTTTGGCGACGAAAACGATTGCATCGGCGTCGGCGGCGATCAGGGCGGCGAGGCCGGGATCGTTGGCCGCCGAGCGTCCCGGCCGCTTGGTCATGCCGAAAGCGCAAAAGCGCGCGCGTTTGGTCGGCTTGCGCTCGAAGAAGCGCGTGTCAGTCAGGTTGGCGCCGGGATAGCCGCCCTCGACATAATCGACGCCGAGCTCGTCGAGCATGGCTGCGATCTGCCGCTTGTCCTCCAGCGAGAAATCGACGCCGGCGGTCTGTGCGCCGTCGCGCAGCGTCGTGTCGAACAGGTAGAGGCGTTCGCGGGTCATCGTCGTTTCCTCAGTGGCGCACCGGTTCTTTCGCGTCGTTAGGCGACGCGAGGCGCTTGGTCATGGTGGTGTTCGCCAGCCATTCGTCGTCGAGCTGGACGAGGTTGCGGCGTTGGGCCTGAAATCCTTGGCGCTCGAACAGCGACCGCGCCGTGTCGCTGACGTCGCCGGCGAGCGTCTTCGCGCCGCGCGCTAGGGCGAGGCGAGCAAGCGCGTCGAGCAGGCCGGTGGCGACGCCGCGCCGCGCGAATTCCGGATCGACATAGAGCATGTCGATCGTCTCCGCGCCCTTGAGGCTAGCGAACCCGGCCGGCTCGCCATCGACGAGGGCCACCAACGTCAACGCGCCGGCGAGGCGCTTGGGAAAGTCGGGGTCGTCGGCGCGCGCCGCCCAGGCGGCGCACTGCTCGGCGCTGTAATCCTCGATGGCCAGCTCTTCGACGCTGGCGCGGAAAATTGCTGCGCAGCGCTCGGCGTCGGCAGGAAGGTAAGGGCGCAGCGAGACGGCGCTCATCGCTTCACCTCCCAAGTTGTGCCGTCCTTGGAATCCTTGACGACCACGCCCATGTCGGCGAGCGCGTCGCGCAGGCGATCGGATTCCGCCCAGTTCTTCGCTGTGCGGGCGGCGGTTCGCGCCGCGACGAGTCGCTCGACTTCGCCGCGGTCGATGGCCGCCGCGATCAATCCGGCGGCCTGTCGCTCGCTTCGCTTCTGGACCAGAAGCCCCAGCAGATTGGCGCTCGCCTTGATCGTCCGCGGGGCGTCGGTCGGCAGGCGATGCAGTTCGCCGAGCGCGGCCGGCGTATTGAGGTCGTCGCTGAGCGCTTCCTCTACGCTCGGCGCGACCGCGTTCGGTTCGACGTCGCCGATTGCGTCGTACCAGCGGTCGAGCGTCGCCTCGGCCTCTTCGAGCGCCTTGACGGTCCAGTCGATCGGCTGGCGGTAATGGGTGCGCAGCATCGCCAGTCGCAGCGCCTCGCCCGACCAGGCGCGACCGCCGAAGGCGTCGCTGCGCAGCAGGTCGTTGATGGTGATGAAGTTGCCGAGGCTCTTCGACATCTTCTCGCCCTCGACCTGCAGGAAGCCGTTGTGCATCCAGACGTTGGCCATGCGCGGCGCGCCGAAGGCGCAGCACGACTGGGCGATTTCGTTCTCGTGGTGGGGGAAGACGAGATCGACGCCGCCGCCGTGGATGTCGAAGACGTTCTTCGTCGGATCGTCGCAGGCCAGGCCGCCGCCGAATGGCGCGAGCAGCTCGGCCATCGACATTGCCGAGCACTCGATGTGCCAGCCCGGCCGGCCCGGCGTCTTGACGCCGCACGGGCTCGGCCATGACGGCTCATTAGGTTTCGACGGTTTCCACAGTACGAAATCCATCGAGTCGCGCTTGTAAGGGGCGACGTCGACCCGCGCGCCGGCAAGCATCTCATCAAGCGAGCGCTTCGCCAGCGCGCCGTAGCGCGGCGCGCCCTTGAGCGCATCCATCGCGCTGGGCGAAAACAGCGCGTGTTCCTCGGCGACATAGGCGACGCCGCGCGCCACCAGGCGCTCGATCAGCGCCTTCATCTCGTCAATGTGAGCCGTCGCACGCGGCTCGTGGGTCGGCGGGAGGCAGCCGAGCGCGGCCACGTCGGCGTGAAACTGGTCGGCGGTCGCCTTTGTGACGCGCGCGATGGCCGCATTGAGCGGCAGGTCGGGAAAGTCGCGCGCCGCCCGCGCGTTGATCTTGTCGTCGACGTCGGTGACGTTGCGCGCATAGACGACATGGTCGGCGCCGTAGAGCTTGCGCAGCAGCCGGAACAGCACGTCGAAGACGATGACGGGCCGCGCGTTGCCGATATGGGCGAAGTCGTAGACCGTCGGCCCGCAGACGTACATGCGCACGGCCCTCGGGTCGAGCGGCGCGAACTCGGCCTTGCTGCGCGTCAGCGTATTGTAAAGTCTAAGCGGGGTCGGCATCTCGATTCCAAGAATTCGGGTCAACACCAGGTCGCGCGTATGCGCCGGACCGGCCGGTCGATCGCTTCTCGAAACTTTGAACAGAGAGACGCGAGCCAGCCAGCTGAGAGCTAGCGGCTAATGGGGATGATCCGGCAAATGCAGGTCGGGCGCGTCATGGCGGCATCCATCTCTTAGAGGGGCGGCGATGTCAAGCGAGGGCGGCGGCGCCCCAATCTCGCCGTTAACGCAATCTTATGGAGTTTGCATAGAGTTTGTTCACCGTCCGACGATTCGCGCTCGCTGGTCAGACCGTAAGGCTCGTTCATGCGTAACCTCGCCCCCCTTTCCGCTCTCCTCGCATTCGCCGCCGTCTGCGCGCTGGGTTTTGGCCTTTCTCACGCCGCCTCGGCCGGTCAGGCGCATGGCTTCACCATCGCCGCCAACGACGGCTACGGGCTGCAGGATTGCCTCGGCGAGGCGGGCGAGTGTGGTCGCGCCGTCGCCGACGCCTGGTGTGCGGCGGAAGGCCGCGGCGCCGCTTTGTCGTTCGGCCGCGCCAACGGCGCTGTGACCGCGCCAGCTTACGTGGTCACCTGCGGCGACTGAGGCGCGCCGCTCCTCTCAGCGCAGGTACTCAGCGCATTTCGGGATGTCGGACGACCCGCCCCACGGCTCGATCGGCACCGTGGAAGTCGAGTTCTTCGGCGACCCGTCGATCAGCTTGTCCGAATAGGTCATATAGACCAAGATGTTGCGCTTGACGTCGCAGCCGCGGACGATCTGCATCTTCTTGAAGATCAACGATCGGCGCTCGCTGAAGACGACTTCGCCCTGCTCGAACTTCGCCTTGAACTTGATCGGGCCGTACTGCCGGCAGGCGAGCGAAATGTCGGACGTCTGCTCGGCGAGGCCGAAAGCTCCCGCGAGACCGCCCCTTTCCGGCGCCGTGTAGTGGCAGGCGATCCCCTCGACGACGGGGTCGTCGATGCCGTAAACGGCGAGTTTGTCGTTCGGCGTCAACAGTTTGAACGTGGTCGACTTGCGGAAGATGAGGTCCGGGTCGGCCGATTGGGCGTGAGCGGGCGCGGCGGCAGCGATGAAAAGGACCGCAACGAGGCCCCAGCGCCAGGCGAATGTCATGGCGAAAACTCCGAACGGAGAGCGGCGAAACGCCGGCGACCGGAACATAGGGTCCGGGGGCGTCATGGCCAAGGTCGCCTTGCTCACAATGTTCGAATTCGTATACTATGGGCAAAAAAAGGAAAGGAAGGCGCCGATCGTGCCCGAAGCCAAACTCGATGACCTGCTGCGTCGCGCCGCGGCGACTCACCGCCTGGCGGTCGAGCGGGCGCTGGCCGATCTCGGCGTCACCTTGGCCCAATACGCGGTGCTGAAGACCGTTTTCGAGACTCCCGGGATCAGCAACGCCGACATCGCGCGCGCCGAACGTTTGACGCCGCAGACGACGAGCCTTGTTCTGGCGAATCTCGAGCGCAAACGCGCCGTGCTGCGCCGCGCCCATGAGCGGCACGGCCGCATCCGCCGCGCCGAGGCGACGGAATTCGGCGTGCGCCTGCTGGCGGCCTGCCGTGATCGGCTCAGCGGCCATCATCGGCGGCTCGCCGCGGCGCTTCCGACGGAGGGGGGCGGCGGCGTCGAAGCCTGGCTCGGCCGCCTCGCCGAGATGCGGGTTTGACCTCTGAGCGCGGAATTGCTCAAACCGCCGCCGAACGCCGGCGCGCCGCGCGCGGTCGCGATAGGAGCGGTTAGGACGAACGATGAACGTTCTTATTCTCGGCGGCGGTGGCCGCGAGCACGCCCTGGCGGCGGCGTTGGCGAAATCGCCGTCGCTATCGCGGCTCTTTGTCGCGCCCGGCAATCCAGGCTCCGCCGCGGTGGCCGAAAATGTCGCGCTGCCGATCGACGATCATGCGGCGATTGTCGATTTCTGTCGCGCGCGCCAAATCGGCCTGGTCGTCGTCGGCCCTGAGGCGCCGTTGGTCGCCGGAATCGCCGACGATCTCGCCGCGGCTGGGATCCTGTGCTTTGGTCCGAGCAAGGCGGCGGCGCAGCTCGAAGGCTCGAAAGGTTTCGCCAAGGACTTCTGCCGCGAGTTCGCCATTCCGACCGGCGATTATCGTCGCTTCTCCGATGCGGCGTCGGCGCTCGCCTACGTCCGCGCTAAGGGCGCGCCGATTGTCGTCAAGGCCGACGGCCTCGCCGCCGGCAAAGGGGTTGTCGTCGCCGCGACGCTCGACGAAGCCGAACAGGCGATCCAATCGATGTTCGCCGGCGGCTTCGGCGAGGCCGGCGCGGAGGTTGTGGTCGAAGACTATCTCGACGGCGAAGAGCTGTCGTTTTTCGCCCTGTGCGACGGGGCGCGCGCCGTTCCCTTCGCCGGCGCGCAGGACCACAAGCGGGTCGGCGACGGCGATGTGGGTCCGAACACTGGCGGCATGGGCGCCTATTCGCCGCCGCCGCTGCTGACCGCGGCCTTGAGCGAGCGGGTGATGCGCGAGATCGTCGCGCCGACCGTCGCCGGCATGGCCAAGCGCGGCGCGCCGTTCCGCGGTGTATTGTTCGTCGGACTAATGGTCGGCGCGGACGGCCCGAAGCTGATCGAGTTCAACGTCCGCTTTGGCGACCCGGAGGCCGAGGCGATCCTTGCCCGGCTCGACGACGATTTGCTCGAATTCCTGGTCGGCTGCGCGCGCGGCGCGGCGCCGGATCGCACGCCGCGTTTCTCGGAGGAGGCGGCGCTCACCGTCATTATGGCGGCGCGCGGATACCCTGGCGTCCCGCAGAAGGGCACGCCGATTCGCGGCCTCGAGGCCGCGGCGCGCACGCCAGGCGTATCGATCCTGCACGCCGGCACGCGCCGCGACGACGGCGAGCTGGTTGCCGATGGCGGCCGCGTTCTCGCGGTCACCGCGCTCGGCCGCGATGTCGCCGAGGCGCAGGGGCGCGCCTACGCCGCCGTCGATCGCATCGATTGGCCCGGCGGTTTCTGCCGCCGCGACATCGGCTGGCGCGCCGTCGCGCCGAAGAAGGGCGGCTGAATGGACGCCGGCGCAGAGCCGACCTTCGCGCGGCCGGGCGCCGCCGAGCCGATCGTCGCCATCGCGCTTGGCAGCGGCGGCGCGCGCGGCTTCGCCCATATCGCCGTGCTCGAAGCGCTCGATGAGCTCGGCGTCACGCCGGCGGCGATCGCCGGGACCTCCATCGGCGCGATGATCGGCGCCGCCTACGCCGCGGGCATGAGCGGGCGCGACATCCACGCCTACGTGCTCGGCGCGCTGCGCAATCGCGGCGAAGTGATGGGTAAGCTGCTACGCGCCCGGGTCGGGCGCTTCTCTGATCTCGTCCTGCACGGGCGCGGCAATCCGGTGCTGCTCGACAGCGAGATCTGCCTCGACGAGTTCTGGCCGGCCGCAGTGCCAGACTTTTTCGAGCAGCTCGCCAAACCGCTGCTGGTCGTGGCGACCGATTTCTATGATCGCAGCGAGCTCGTCATCTCGAGCGGCGCGCTCGGACCGGCGGTCGCCGGGTCCATGGCGATCCCCGGCCTGATTCAGCCCGTCGCTTACGATGGCCGCTATTTGATCGACGGCGGCGCGGTCAATCCGCTGCCCTATGACCTGCTATTTGATCACGCCGACGTCGTCGTCGCGGTCGACGTCACCTTCGGCGGCCGCCGGCGCGAAGCGCGCCGTCCCGCTCCGTTTCAGTCGATGTTCGGCGCCGCGCAGATCATGCAGGGCGCGGTCACGGCGCAGAAGTTGAAACTGCGATCGCCCGACATTCTCGTCCGTCCAGGCGTCGAGCAATTCGGCGTGCTCGACTTTCTGCGCGTCGGCCAGATCCTGCGCGCCGCCGAGTCGGCGAAGGACGAACTCAAGCGTCTGCTCAGCGCTCGTTTTGAGGCGACGCTGGGGGATTGAAACGCGCCCCGACTTCGAGCTTGGCGCCGCGCATCAACTCCGCTCCGCTCATCGGCGTCTTGCCGGGACGCTGGGCGGCGCCGATGCGGATTGCCTTGTCGCCGCAGGCGACGACCATCGACGCTTCGATCAAAGCGCCCGGCGGGCCCGCCCGATCGACGACTTCGGCGCGCAGAATCTTGACTCGCTCCAAACGTCCGCCGATGGCGATTTCGCTATGTGCGCCAGGCGCGGGCGAGAGGCCGTGGATGCGGTTGCGCACCGCGACCGCGTCGGCGCTCCAGTCGATTCCCGCTTCGCTCTTGTCGATCTTATGCGCGTAAGTTGCACCCTCGGCGCTCTGCGGGCGAAAGACAAGACGGTCCGCGGCGAGTTCGGGCAGGGATTCGACGATCAGCTGCGCGCCGAGCGCGGCGAGCCGGGCGGTCAGTTCGCCGGCGGTGTCGTCGGGACCGATTGCGGCGCGGATTTCGCGCGCCACCGGTCCGGTGTCGAGGCCCGCCTCCATGCGCATCAGGTCGACGCCGGTTTCGGCGTCGCCGGCCATGATCGCGCGCTGGATCGGCGCCGCGCCGCGCCAGCGCGGCAAGAGCGACGCATGAAGGTTGAGACAGCCGAACCGCGGCGCCGCCAGCACCGGCGGCGGGAGAATGAGGCCGTAGGCGACGACGACGCCGACGTCTGCGGCGAAGGCGCGGAACGTCTCCTGCGCCTCGGCGCTGCGCAGGCTCGCCGCCGTAACGACAGGCAGGCCAAACTCGTCGGCGAGCCGGTGGACCGGCGTCTTGGTCAGCTCAAGGCCGCGCCGTCCCGCCGGCTGCGGCGCGCGGGTGTAGACCGCGACGACCTCATGGCCATGCTCGAGGATGGCGCGCAAGGCCGGAGTGGCGAAGTCCGGCGCGCCCATGAAAACGACCCGCATGGTCGGCCGCATAGCATCGCGCCAGCGGGGGGTCAAAGCGCCAGCCCGCCTTTCCCTGGGCGCCGTCGCAGACTAGTTTGCCGACGCGCCAAACCGGGAGCGCTTTCAACATGAGCACGCCGACGCCATTTCACCAACTCGCGGTGCGCGTCTATTACGAAGACACCGATTTTTCCGGGCGTGTCTACCACGCCTCGTACATCCGCTTCATGGAGCGCGGCCGGACTGAATGGCTGCGCACGCTCGGCTATGAGCACGGCGCCTTGGCCGGCGAACAGCGTGTCGTCTTCGCCGTTCGCAGACTCGAGATCGATTATTTCGCTCCGGCGGCGATCGACGATCTCTTGCGCATCGAGACGCGCGTCGCCGCGGTTCGCGGCGCGGCCATCGAGTTCGCCCAGGTCGTGGCGCGCGGCGACAAGACGCTCGCCGCTGCGACCATCCTTGTAGCGGCGCTGCGCGACGGCCGACCAATGCGCATTCCGCCGGCGCTGCGCGCGCTGCTGGAAACGGCAGGTTGAAGCCGGTCCGGCTTCAGGCGTCGAGCAGACGGTCGAGCCGCGCGGCGAGCGCGTCAAGCCGCTCGGCGATGTGTTCCTCGAGGTTGCGCAGATCGGCGCGGGTCGGCAACACGACGACAGACTCGCGCAGGCGATGGTGATCGTCGAGCAACAGATCGAGACGCTCGGCAAGACGCAGCGCCGCCGCGTCGTTCGCCTGCCGATCGACGTCGAGGTCGTGGCGTTGGCGCGCCTGTGACGCTTCGATGGCCTGCAGGCGCAATGTCAATCGCCAGATGAAGGCGCCGACGCTGGCGAGCAGCGTCGCGACTCCGGTGGAGACCCACTCGAACAGGCCCCAGGCGGCGTTGCCGGTCGGCGACGAGATGGTCATCAGCGTCGACCTCCGTTTCGCTTTGACCAGCGGGGCGCCGCACGCCGGTTCGGCGGTTCAGCGCGCGGCGGCCTTGCTCGGTGGAATCAAATTGTCCGCCCGCGCGATATCGGCGAGCGCGTCGGCGGCAGCCTTCAGTCTGCCAGCCGGCGTGTTTGGCGCGTTAGCGTCCTTGCAGACGATGTCGGCGTCGCGCGCCAAACGATCGACGGCGACGGCAAAAATGTGCCGCCATTGGCTCTTCGCTTTCGCCGCATCGACGGCGTCGGAGAGTCGGTCCAGCGCCGGGTCGGTCGCGGCGCAAATTGCCGGCAGTTTCGCGTAGACCGTCGCCGCTTTCTGGTCGACGACGATAATCGCTTGGGCGGCGGCGCCGAGCGTCGCCTCCGCCGTCGCTACCGGCAGCGCGGCGCCCGTCAGGAAGGCGATGACGAAGCCGACGATCGGGGTGGGCATCCTATTGGCTCGCCGCCGACGCGGCGACGATCGTCGTCGGATAACCGAGCGTGGCGCAAATGTCCTTCACCGCTACGCCGGTCACGTTGGCCGCGACATCTTTCTTGAGGTACGCGTTGACCTTCGCCGAAGCGCTCGAATCGGCGAGGATCGCCGCCGCCAGCGCGTAGGCGCCGCACTGATAGGGCGCGAGCAGCTTCGCCTGGGCGACGACGTTGTCGATCAGCGTGGCGTTGACCTGCACCAGTGCGTCGTCGTGATCAGATCGGCGTTGATGGTGGTCATCTTGTCGACCGAGCAGCCGGCAAGCGCTAGCGCCACCGCGCCCGTGAGAGCGAGTGTCTTCATGTCGATTTCCTCGTATGGAAATGCGCCGAAGGCCGCCGGCGCGCGGGTTCACGCCGCTTGCGACGCCAGCGCGACGAGGTCGGCGGCGTAGCGGCCGATTGCGTGATTGGCGATTGGGTCGCCGCAGTCCACCCCGATCGCAATCCCGCGTGTGATGTGGCGGAACGGCGGCCGCATCGGGACATGCGGAACCGGATCGCCGACGCGACGATATTCGAACAGTTGCTCGGCGCGCCTGAGGCGCCGCCGGAGCGCCAAATTGAGGCAGAACCCAACCCGCGGAGCGCCAAAGGTGACGATGCGCGCGCGGTAGCCGGCGTGGAGCAATCGCGCGCCGACAATGAGCGCCATAGCGCCGCCGAGCGAGTGGCCGACGACCGTCATCGTTCGCGGATCGCCCTTGACGGCGCGCAGCACGTTCTCGGCGATCGCTGTTCCGCCGGAGCCGAAGCCCGAATGGCAGATCCCGACGATCGGGAACCGGCGCGGCAGCATACGCAGGTCGCGGAGCCAGTCGAGCGCGTCGGCCGGACTGGTGCCCGGAATGACGACGACGACCTCGCCGTCGCGCGGCAGCAGATCGTATTCGCAATCGCACGCTGCGCAGCCCGACCAAGGTCCGCGGTAGGCGAGCCCGGCCAAGCGGGCTAGTTCGGCGTGCGACAGCATCACGCCTTCCTCGGCGCGGCGCCGATCGCTTCGTTGACGACCGAGCCGAGCAGCGCGGCGGCGCTTTGCGCGAGCGGCGCATAGACGCCGAGGGTCGAATAGTCGGCGTTGGCGACGTAGGCGACAGCGCCAGTGATCGCCGCGGCAGCGATCTGCCAAGCAACATGACGCAGTACAGTGGCAGTGATGAGGTTCATCGGATTGTCCTCGGAAAGCGCGCGAAAACCGCCGCGCACGGAGTCAGCGAAAGCGTGACGAATCGACGCGCACACACAACATTTCTGTTGACTCGCGGCCGCACAACACTTATGTTGTGTTTGTGAACAGCGGCCAGGCCAAACGCTATCTCGCCAAGAAGGGCGCGACCTTTGCGCCCGGCAAAGGCGGCCACTTGATCGTGACGCTGAACGGCAAGCGGTCGGTGCTGCCGCAGCACGGTGGATCAAAGGAACTCGGCAAGGGTTTGTGGCTGGCGATCCTGAAGCAACTCGAAATCAAGGAATGACTATGCGTTACGCCGTCACCCTCTCGAAAGACGACAACGGGACCATCCTTGTCGCCGTCCCGGATCTGCCCGACGCGATCACCTTCGGCGAGGATCGAGACGACGCGCTTGCCCGCGCCGTCGACGCGATCGAAAGCGCCGCGATGGGTCGCATGGCGGCGCGCGAGGGCATCCCCTCTTCCAAGGCCTCGGGCGCGGATTTTGTCACTCTCCCCGCGCTCTCGTCAGCCAAGATCGAACTCTATCGGCTGATGCGCCGCGCCGGCGTCGGCAAGGCCGAGCTCGCGCGCCGTCTCGGCGTCGCGCTGCCGCAGATCGACCGGCTGCTGGATCTCCGGCACGCTTCGCGGCTCGACGCGCTCGAGCGCGCCTTCGGAGCGCTCGGCCATTCGATGGATCTGCGCATCCGTAAGGTGGCGTGAAGCCTCCTCAACGCGTCGGCCGTGGAGCAGCACCGCGCAGCCCGGCCGACGAGCTCCGCGCGGTAAAGGGGCAGGGGGCGGATTGGCGTCGCCGCGGCTATTGAGAAAGCGCGACCGCACGCGCGCAGCCACGTGGGCGAAGCCGGTAAACAGCACGTCCGAAAGGCCAAGCGCGGCGATGGCGCGCGAGATCAGAGGGGGTTCGATGGAGAGAGTTTCTGGCGGGCGAGCTGCGCTGGAGGGCGACGGCGCACTTTTTGATCAGGCCGCGCTCATCGCGGCGAGTGTAAGGGGCCCGACGATGCCGTCGGCGATCAGTCCATGTTTCGCCTGGAATGCCCTAATCGCGGCAATCGTTGCGGGACCAGCGATTCCGTCAGGGCTGGCGCCCACCTTGGCCTGAATCCACCTGACAGAATGCGAGAGATACGAAGCCGAGACCGACTCTGGTGTGATGGGCGCTGGTGCCGCGGGCGGCGATTCATGCAGCGCCCCCCAATCGGGCAGCTCCGGGAGCGACATGATCTCGCTGTAAGCCGCTTCGGCCATCAACACGAACTTGGCCCAGACACCGCTGTCCGTCGTCGGATCCAAATGGCCGCCTCCGGCCGGGCCGAGATCATAATGAGAGCAGAAGCCCGACCCCATGCCGTGCGCTGCCCAGCGGCAGGGCACGCCGTACTTGCGCAGCAACCAAGCGACAATTCTCGCCGCCATTTGCCATTCAGCGTCGGCATAACCACGAGCGGCGAATCCAGGTATTTCGAGGCCGATTCCTCGGAAATTTCCAGCGTTGCAGGCGTGCCACGCCTTATCCTCGAAAGCGACCATCTGAGTAACCTCGCAGTTGTCTTCGCGCAACAGCAGATGCGCGCTGACGGCCGCGTGAGTATTGAGAAATGTGGCGATCGAACCCTCATAACCGCCCTCCATGTCATGAACGACGATCAGCGAAATCGGCGTGCCCTCGCGACTTGAGAAATTGGGCGAAGCTTGCCATCGCCAGTTAGGAAGTTGAAACAACATGTATTTCGATCCTATTTTGAGTGCGGGCAAGGCTGAACGGTGGGTCACTGAGCAAAATCGGGGCGAGCGTTGTCGTTCCACTTGAAGAGATAAGTCGAAGAACTCAGGAAACAGAGCCGAAAGCTCAATATTGTCGGCGCGCGCCGATGATGGGGCGTTTGGGATGACGACACTCCCCGGCGCTCGAACCGGGCCAACAGTGCGCGTATGGCGCCGCGGATTCGGCACAGACCGGTTCCTGCCGAAAATGCCAAGACTCGCCGCCAGCCGATGCCCAAGCGCGCGCCGCGGTCACCGCGAGGGGTTTCCACACTGTTGGCAAGATATTCGCACGCCGAACTTGTCGCCTAAAATCAAGAGGTCTCAACCGGAACAGCGTCAAGACTTCCAAAGACAACGCCCGCACGGGTGTGGTAGCCAATTCTATCGCGGATGCTTTGGGGGGCGGGATGTCAGAAATTGGGATTGGCGTTTATGTCCCTGATCCTAGTCACGGCGAACTTGACGACGGCGAAGTTTTTCGGAAGTCGCTAGAGGCGGAATACGGCGTCCCTTTTCGCTTTGTCAGCATCGGTCGCGGCGCAGCGGTGGCGGCGTTTGTGGCCGATCTTATCGCGTTTGCTGAAAGTCCTACGGGAGTCATCGGCGGCGGCCTACTCGCGGCATTTTTTGCCGGCGAGAAGATCGAAAAGAACTTAGACGCATGGAAGAGGCTGTATCAGCGCTTAAAGTCCACATTCCATCATGAGCCGACGTTCGACAGAGAAGGCGCTGCTCTACTTGTCCAGAACGAGATTGCGAAAAAGCTCGCTGAGGAACCAAGGTCAATTCAGTGTCGTGGATTTGAAATCGTAGAGCGACTCTCGCTCCCCGATCCGATGGAACTCCCCGAACCAAAGCATCTAGATGTGATCGGGCTCCCTGCAGACAAGGTCGCCATTAGCGCGGTTTACTACTTCGAAATGGAGGCGAACGATCGTCTCTTCTTAGCGCGAGTCGAAGGGGTGAAAGTCCTTCTAATCGAGATCGGCAATCCGCATTAGCCCGCGGTGTAGTGGACAAAGAACAGCCGCGCACGGGTGCCGCTGCGGCGTCGAGCTCGGCGTCAGAAAAGCCGTCTTTCTCGAAACCCTCGAGCTCGAGGCTGTCGGAATAGGGATTGGCGGCGCAGGCGTGCCAGGCCTTGCCGGCGAAGCTCACGCATTGCGTCGCCTCGAGCCCGTCCTTGCGCAGCACGAGATGCGCCGAGACCTGGCTGCGCACCTGCGCGAACCAGCCGACCGAGCCGGCGTAGCTGCCCTCGCAATCATGGACGACGAACAGCCGCACCGCCGCGCCGCCGCGCAGGCTGTAGTTCGGCGACGGGACGTGCTTCAGGAGCGGAAGATACGGGATCATGGATTTTCCTCGCTGGCGATGAGCGCAAACCAGCCGCAGAGCCAGACTGCGGCGAAGACGAGAACCGGTCCTTCGCGGCAAAGCGCGTGCATCAGCGCATCCTCTCGAAACCCGCTGATCGCGCCGCGATGCGCCCGGCGATCAGCATGTCGGCGGCGAAGAAGCCGAGCGCCGGCGCGCGAACGCGCCCTGCGGCAAGCAGCGATCATGCATGGCTCAGCCTTTCGGTTGGGTCGGTCGCCGCGGCGCGCGCTTCAGCGCTCGGCCGTCAACGTCCGCTCATCGAGCCGTAGGGAACGAGGTTCGCCGCCATCCATGCGCGGAGTGCGGCGGAGATCGCTTGATGATTGGTCAGCGACGGATGCGTTCCTTCGATCGTCGGCGTGGCGATGATCGAGAACGTGTCTCCAGCGGCCGGGGCTATTGTCAGCCCGGCCATGGCGCTTCCGGTCAGCGCCGTCGATCCATTGGCGTAGAGCGTCAAACTCGTCGCCGTGTTCGTCTGAATGACGGCGGTTTGCCCGGCAGCCGCGCCGGAGGTCATCAGCGCCCGCTGACCGGATAGCCCGGCGTTGCTCGTCGACGGGACCGGGTACGCCGCGCCCGAAACGGCCAGCGAAGTCGTCGTCGGCGTTCCGGAAAGAACCTGACCGCTATAGGCGGCGCTGGTCGCCGCTCTCCACATCCCGCCGCCGATGGTCAAAACGTTCGCCGCATTGGCTTCGACCACCGCATCGGCGTCGAAATAGCCGTTGACGTTGCTCGACGGCGCGCCGCCCGATAGCGCCGGCGCGCCGGCCAAGACCTGCGCGCCAGCGCGAACCCACGCGTTGTAGTTCAGCCGCGCCGCCTCGGCGGCTCGGGTCGTCTGGTTCGCGGCGGTCGTCCAGCCGTCCGTCGACGACGTCTGCGGCAGGAGCGTGAAGAGGTAGAACCGCGCGCCGGCGCTCTTCGCCATCTGCGCCAGCGTCAACTGGCTGGCCGCCAATTGCTGCCAGGTCTGGCTGTCGGCGAGGTCGTTGATCCCATACTGGCAGAGCACGTCGTCGGCGTAGGGCAGGAGACGAAAGCGCAGCCACGACTTCTCGGCGCCGTTGAGCAACTTGTACAGGTGCGCCCCGCCGATCGAGGCGTTCATCGTTCCGGCAAAGGCGCCGTCGGCGAAAGCGCCGTCGAACAGGTTTGCGTATAGCTGGCCGTAAACGCTGGCCGCCTGGACGATTCCCATGCCGGCGCCGATCGAATCGCCGAGCATCAGTACGCTGGGATGCGAATAGTCGTCGCCAAGCACGGCGATCGGCGCGGGCGCGTAACACACATTCGGCCCCGTCTGCCCGGCGATTGAGCCAGTCGCCCCGGTCTGGTCCGTCCCGGCGCCGCCGCAGTACTGAGCGTTTGCACTCTCGCCGGCGTAGAGATAGCGGTCCAAAGGCGTCGCGGTCGCCGCCGGCGGCGACTCGGCGGCGTTGCGCGCCAGCACGCCGAGATCGGCGAAGCTCGTCTGGCCGATCGGAACCTGGGCGAGGAACCGCTCAGCGCCGCTGGCCGCGCCCTGATAGATGTTGATCGCCTGGCCGTAGGCCGGCGCGGTCCACGACAGGCGAATGGCGAGGTTGGGCGACGACGTGGCCGCGCTGAACTCGGTGCTCGGGCCGCTCTCGATGCCGTTGTCGACCGTCGTCAGCTCGTAATAGTAGGTCGAACTGTTGGCCAGGTTGCCGCCGGCGATCGCCGCCGCGCTCGGCGCGGTCGCCAGCATGGGAACGCGGCGAAACAGCCGCGAATAGATCGTCGTCGCCGGCGGAACCGGAAAGCCGATCGTGTCGGTTAGCACGCCGGCGGCGACGCCCGATGGATAGACGACGAAGTCCTCGACGCCGTCGACCGTCGCCCGCACGATCGCGCTGGCGTTCTCGAAAGACAGCCGGTTGATCGACGGCGCCTGCGTTCCCGCGCCTTCGGGCTCGCTATTGCCGATCAGGGCGGCGAGCTTCGAAACCGGCCCGGCGACGACAATCTTCGATCTCGACGTCACCGAATAATCGGTTCCGGCGGTTCCCGGGTTTGGCGTCAGCAGCCACCAACGGCCGACGAACTTGAGACGAGACCGATTGACCGCGCCGGAAAGGTCCTGGATCGACGACAGCGTCGGCGGCGGAAACGCCGTGCCGGCGATCGCCCCGGTCATGCCAAGAGAGGCGGCGATCGCCGCAAAGACGCGCGTTTTCATCTCACCACCTCCGGGCGATGAACGGCGCGCCGATCGCTGCGCCGAGGAGCTGCAGCGCCGATCCGGCCGGGCGTTCGTTGGGCTCGGTGGCGAATTGGCCGCCGCCGCCGGCCGGCACGCGATAGGAGGATGGCCCGTTGACGGTCGGCGTCACGCCGTCATCCGACGCCCAAAGATCGCCGACGGCGTTTGGATTGTTGATCTTCCAACCGTTGACCGGCGCGACGCCGCCGAACAGCGTTTGGGCAATCGGCGCAAAACCAAGAGCGAGGGTCAGCCCTGATCCTTTCGTGCCGCCGCCGGTCGTCGCTTGCGGCTGCGCCGGCGCGGCCGAATAGACGCCGGAATTGGCGATTGTCACGCTGGCTACGGCGCCGCCCGCGACGCTGGCGATCGTCGCCTGCGCCTGCGTCGCAAAGATCCCGCCAACGACGTTGACCGTCTTGCCGACGTCGCCGGCGACATACGCCGTCCCGCCGCTGGCGACCGCAAAAGTCGCCACCCCGCCGGTGACGACGCCGTCGCCGACGGTCGAGGACTGAGCCGGATTGACGAAGAGCGGATTGCTCGCCGAGTTCGGCCCGGCGCAGGCGCCTTCGCTTAGGCAGCCGTCAAGCAACACAAACGCCGGAACCCGCGTTCCGGCCACATCGTAATGATCCTGAGCCAGCGCGCCGCCGGCGGCGAGACACAGCGACGCGACAAGGCCGAACCGCGCCGACATAGCGCGCAGCGAGCGACAGGCGTGCATGGGATACCCTTTGGTTGTCATTTTGGGATGGGCGCGCCAAGGCCAGCCGCGTCAGGACACAGCGCCTTTGATGACGGCGAAGGCGATGACGATCGCTTCGGCGAGCGCGCCGGCGGTCGCGTTGCGAACGTTGATCGCCGCCGAGCCGGCGCCGCATTGCGCATTGAGCGTGTAGGCGCCCGCCGTGCCGCCGGAGACGTGGTTGAGCGCGAGCAGGTCGGCGCCGGCGATCGACGAGTCGGCGAGCGTGAAGGAGACGATCGCGCCCGCCGCCAGCGAAGCGGCGTTCAGCGTGATCCGCCCGACCGCGGCGTTAAGCGTCACCGCGGTCGCTTTCGATGTCGCTTGCGTCGCCGTTCCGCCGGCGCCGGCCGCATAGCCGATGCCGGCGGCGCTGGCCGTCAGCAGCGCGCCGCCGAAGTTCGCGGCGCCGGTGGCGGCGGCGACGGTCAGCGCCGTCGCCCAACTCGCTCCGTCGGGCGAGACCTTGAAGCTGAAGTCGTCGGCCCCGTTGAGGCCAATCTGGGCTCGGCCGGAAAAGCCGTCTTCGAAGATGATCGACGCCGTGTTGGCGGCGGCCGCCTTGTTGATCGTGAAGCTGAAGTTCACGCCGTTGAACAACGCGCTGGCGCCATAGACCGAAAGCGGGTTCGCCGGATCGGCTGCCGTCCCGACGCCGACCGGACTAAGATTGCTCGTCGCTTGGTCGACGATTGTCCATTTGCCGACGCCGTCGCTTTGTAGCGCCAGATAGCCGTAGGCGCTGCTCAGTCCGGCGCTGGTCGCGCCGCCGATCGTGTCCGATCCGGCGCGATTGATCGCAATCGTCTTGGCGGCCGAACACGCGCCGCTTTCGTCGACAATCGTCAGCCGCGTGCCGGTTGGGTAGACGGCGGCGGCGCACAACGTGACAGTCCGCGCGGCCGAAAGCGACGTATAGGCGATCAGCCGATCGGTCGCCTGCGCGACATAGGCGGCGTCGGCGACGCTGACGCGCGTGTTGGTGATTGCCTCGGCGAGCTTGGCCGCCGGCCAGCCGCCGGCGGTCGCGCCGTCGCCGACCACGGCGCGATTGTTGGTCGTATCGACGACGAGCTCGCCCGGCGCGCCGATGAAGACGGCGACTTGCGAAGCCGTGCCGCGTCGCAACTGCAATTGTTCGGTCATCAGGCCACCCCCAGATCGAGCGCGCCGGAAACGGCGCCGAGCAGTGCGCCGAAGTCGTCCGCCAGAGTCGGCGCGGCGTCGGCTGCGCCAAGGTCGAGCGGCACGCCGCCCGACAGCTGCGTGGCGATCGGCGACCCGACGCTGAAGCCGAGCGGCGTGAAGGCGAAGGCTTCACAAGTCGAGAGATCCTCGGCGCCGAGGCCGAACAGATTGAAACTCTGAAACTTGAAATAGAGCCGCCGGCCGATGAAATTGGCCGGCAGGTCATAGGCGACGATCGCCTGGTCGAGCCGCGCGAACGACGCCCCCGCCGCGTGCGCCGCGCCGGCGGCGCCGTAGAGCCCGCGCTGCAACCCGGTCAGCGCGTAAGCGTTGGCGCCGGTCAGCGTCGCGCTTTCGTAGGCGAGGACTTCACCGTCGACGAGCGAACGCGTCGCGCCTTGCTGTGCGGCGGCGGCAGTGGAGCCGCTCAACGTCGCGCCGCTTTCCGTGACGTCGATGCTCAGCGAGTCGGCGACGTCCCAACCGTTGGCGGCGGGGAGCGCCCGCGTCAGTCGCCCTTGCCGCAGCGGCTGGGCAATCGTTGCAATCCGCGAATAGCTGGCGTCGTCGAGCGACAGCCACACGCTTGCGCCGCCCCAGTTGGGATCGGCTTGGCCGTTCGCTCCGCCCGAAGCGCCGACCCAGATCTGCGCCGCCCCGCCGGTCAGGGCCGCTGGCGGCTCGAAGATGAGCGGCGGGTTGACGGGCGCGGCGGCGACGCCGTGGTTCACCACGTTTCCGGACGTCGAGGCGACGGGGTAGAGGACCGGGGTCGACACGCCGGCGGTCAACTCCTCAGCCGTGACGGCGATGAGGCCCTTTTCATCCTCTTCGAGCGCTACGATGCGGACCGGGCAGGCGTTGAGTCCGAGATGGACGTCGTTGATCGTTACGACGTCCATCGGATCGAGCAGGCAATATTCCCACGACAGCTTGAACGCGTAGCGCGCGCGCACGTAGAGCTGGCGCTGGAGGATTGTCTGCGCGACGATCGGTCCGACGTTGATCTCGTCGCAGATCTCATGCGCCTGGATGGTCGTCCCGACCCGGACGCCGTAGCGTTCGATCTGCGATTGGTCGCGCGCTTCGACCGGAACGCTCGCGTATTCGTTGGCGCGCGACAGGCACTCGACGCGCTGGATCGTCGGCAACGACCAAGGATCGGCGCGCGCCGCCTGCAACGGGTCCTTGTCGTCCTTCTCGTCGACGAAGTCGGCGTCGCCAAGATCGTAGATCGGCGTCACGTTCGGCGCGAAGCTGTCGCTGGTCGCGGCATGGCTTCCGGAGGCTACGGGCGTGTCGGCGTAGGGAATGAACCTCAGCCGGCCGCCACTCCACACCGCCGCGCAATTGACGATCTGCAGTCAGCGCGTCAGCACGCTCGACGCCTGCTCCTGGCTGTTGAGCGCCGGCGAGAAGGCGATCCCAAGCGCGCGGCAGTAGGTCTGCAGCGAGGCGTCGCCGGAGGCGCCGAACAACGTCGTCGCGTCGAGGCTCGCTGGGTCGAACCCGGCGCCGTATTGCGGATTGGTGAGGAAGTCGGCGATCACCTGCGCCGGGTCGGCGTCGACGCCGTTGACGCCCGTGCCGGCGAGCAGGCCGACGATCTCGAAATTGTGGTTGCCGATCGAAGCGTTGTCGCCGAGGGCGTAGTTCGCCGCGCAGACGAAGGCCGTGCCCTGGTAGGCGAGCGCCTGCGCAGGATACGTCGCGGCGAGATAGCCCCAGGTCGTCTGTGGCGTCGCGCCGTTGAAGAAGCTCAGGCCAAGGTCGGCGAGCGTATAGGTCGACTGGTCGCGCCAGACGCGGCCGACGCCGCCGATCGGCCCCTCGCACAAAGCGAGCATGACGTCGGCGCTGTAGGTGTAGCCGCTCGGCGCGGCGGACGACCCGCCCTTGCCGCCCCCGCCCTCGCTGTGACGCTGGAAGTTCGTGTACCAGATCACGTTGGCGGAGGCCTTAGTCTGCCCCCAAATGATCGCGATCGGCAGCGTGCTGACCGAAGTCTGCAGTTGCAGCCCGGTGTAATCGGGCGCGACCCCGGTGGGCTTGGTCTGGCGAAACCAGCTCATGACGACCTAGCCCCAATAGCTGGCGAAGCGCGCTTGGCCGACTCGCGTGAAGAGTTCGGCGTTGTGCGACAGCGCTTCCTCGATCACCCGCCCCGCCGGCGCGAAGGCGTGGATGATGGTCAGCGGATCGGCGATTGTGACGATCCCGCCGTGCGAGAAGCAGCGGCCGTATCTGAACAGGATCACGTCGGCGGCCTGCGGCGTTGGCACGGCGCGCGCCCGGGCGAGCAGGAATCCGAGGTAGCGTTCCTCGCTGCGATGCAGATGCCAGTCGCGCGGATAGGGCCGGGGGTCGAACGGCTCGACCAGGCCAAGGTCGCAATAGACGCGCACCAACAGCATCGCGCAGTCGCAGCCTGCGCCCTTGACGTCGGCCATGTGGTGATAAGGCGTGCCGATCCATTCCCGCGCCGCCGCGACGACGCGGGCGCGGTCTGTGTCGATAGGCATGTCGGACCCTCCATGCGATGGAGCGGCGGGGCGTCGGCAGGCTGGTTCTGGAAGCCGAAGGCAAAGTGCGGCTGCGTCGGGTCGCAGCTTTCATCGCCTCAGCGCGTCGGGTGGACAAGAGTACCTATAGTCAGCGGCTCATCGCGTGAAATGGCGATAGCCCCGCCCATGTCGAGCCGCCTGACACCGATGCACAGCCGGATCGCTATTTCGGCGACGATGTCGGTGCTCAAGCTTTCGATGTAACGAGGTGGTTGTCGCCCGTTGTGAGATGCACTGCGCCGCGCTGCGTTGTCGGCGGATGATCGTTCTCGTGGGGCGCGGTTGCTCTGAATTCCTGATAACTACCACGTCGACAAATGCTTCCGCGGCATCCAGGTGCCAAATGGGCACACTATCTCAGTGCTTATGTTTCCGAAATAACTTGGTGAAAAGGCAGTCGTCAATCGAGCAACGGCGAGAAGCGAATGAAGGTTGTCCTTCAGACTCTGCGGTATCCGGTAGGGTGCCAGTCGAAGCGTCAATGGCAGAATTATCGACAAATATCTCATCGATTCGTCTAACAGCGCCGAAAAGCTTCCGTAACTCCATGCATACCGCTGTCCGTACTTTGCCTTTTGAGGTTTATCCAAGTTGTTCGTAAGCGTCGCACGCTTTTAGCGAGGCATGAGAGTCATGATCGCCTTCGGCAACTTCGGGCAAAATACAGGCGCCCCGAGATAGTACTTGTGTGTTGTTTTGATTCCATCTTGCTATGACCGAACGAATATTTGCTGCAGCGACCGCTGCGGCCCCTACGCACAGCCTGCCCTTAATTACGTACTCTTGTATATCGTGCAGCGAAGCGTGGGATGCCCTTGCAAGCGAAATCTGCCCTCGTCCAAGGCGGCGCGGTGAAATCATGCTCTCATTCAATTCGGCCCCCAACGTCCCATCCGGCTGCAATACGACCAACGCGACGAGTTCAGCGGGCAAAACGGGGCCATGCCCACCACCTGTGTAGTGGCGATTTTCAAGTTCTCTTGGGCAAGTCTCTCCAGTGTGGCAGACCATTTCTAATGATCTGCTCCCAAAATTTCAGCGAGTAATCGCTCTATCTTTTGAAAAGTCGACGGCACAAAAGCATGATCTTCCATCGTTTCCGAGTAGCCTGATTCGTCGGAAGTTCTCGCAACCGTCACGGTTCCGTCGCCACCAAAAATAAGCAGTACTCCTGTCTGGCCAATCCGCCATTCCATTCCGGCAAGAGCGATGTCGTTAACGAAAAAATATGGCGGCATTGCAATAGAAAGTTGCGTATAAAGCGTGACGGCGTCTCTAACTGCGCTCTTCGCTCTAGTCATATCACCATTGTCAAATTCGCCTACTACTCGCGCCAGAGCAGCATCAAAGCTTGTCTTAGAAGCCAAGAAACTTGGCTCCGATGGTTGCTTAATAATAGTGATCTCCCGGGTTACGCTAGGAGACTCGATGCGTTCATAACGTTGAATAGTGTTCGTGTAGGACACGGCCGCGTATATACACGCTCCGGCAACTGCGCCAACAAGCCGAGAGTGAGTCAGAATAGGTGAGTTAATGACGAGCGTAGTCATCATTTTTCCGCGAATTTGGCGACCTGCTTAATTACGTCCAGAGTTTGTGCGTTGGCCTTTTCCAGGTCCCCGATCCCTTCGCTGATCTGCGGGATAAAATTATAAATCCATTGAAATAGCGAGGCGGAAGGAATAATAACTTCAAATTGTATCTCTCTAGTTTCAAATGAATGGCCGTCCCGTACCTCCACATGAGTAACCTTGAAGAAACTCAGCTTCGCTACAGCGGGACCAAAGGCGCATTGAGCAACGCCATCAGCGAAGAACGACTGTTTGTCCTCAATATCGAAGAGTTGGCTAAACGCATCACTAACTATGATTTTCTTGTCTCTTTCGGAATCCACTGAAGCGCTCCCAGACGAGGTCGCAAGGACCCACGAAGTCGAGAAGATACTTCAATTGGGCCATCGACTCAATGGGACGTATTGCCACCGTAAACCGCGCGGAGTCGCTTGCCCACGTTGGTTAATCTCCTGCGCTACCGGAGAATTCTCCGAGGGCTGTGCGATCCGATAGGTGGCCGCCTTTCGTTGTGCCGTGAGCTTAGCCCAATTGCTTTCGTCCGGATAATGGGCAACGCGAGTTCGCTTTTGTCGCGCCGCGTCCCTCAGTACGCGATCTGCGGCGGCGGCACGTAGGGGAAGCCGCGGAAGCGGGCGAGGTTGACGAAGCGCGCGGCGCAAGTCGCCGGCGTGTGGTCGCAACCCGCGTAAACGGTGAAGGCGTCGCCGGCGGCCGGCGCGGCGGGCAGGGGGTACATCAGGGTCAGCGAGACGCCGGCGACGACGCTCTTCACCGTCGCGCGCAGGTTGGCGTTGACGCCGGAGGTGAACGCCAGCGAGCCCTGGGCGTGGATCGCCAGCGCGCCGGGAAACGCGATGACGCTGGCGGCCGATCCGGCGCCGGCGGTTCCGTTTGCTGCGAAAGTTCCGTGCGGCACGCCGCAGCCGGAATCGTAGAGCGTGTGCAGGCAGGTCGGCGCATAGAGATTGCGCGGCATGTCATAGTCCAGCACGACGAGATCAGAGGCGACGGTGATCGTCGCGCTGGTGCGGCCGACCGAGTCGATGGTCGACACGCGGCCCTTGAACAGCGTCACGCCGCCGATCGGCGGTTGGCCGAGCGCGGTCATGAACACGCGATCGCGCTGGACGCTGGCGCCGTCGAAAGCGCCGTCGCGCAAAGCTTCGAGAAACGGCGCGCCGTTGATCCGGTCGGTCGGTCGGCCGCGCCGCGATGACAATTTGCTGCTTGTCGACTTCGAGGCCGACGCTCGAACGGAATTTCAATCCCTGCACCAGCGGCCCGTCGGCGGCATAGGTCAGGCCGTTGTAGACGACCGACTGGTCGACGTTGGCGTAGGCGAGCGTCGCGCCCGTCGCCAGCGTGAAGGCGAAGCACTCAGCGAAGGCGATCGGCGCGTCGGAATGGGCGCGCGCCGCATTGAGAAAGGCGATCAGCGCCGGCGAAGCGGTCTTCATCTGCGCTCCTTGGGAGTAGGCAATAGGCAGTTGGCAGTCGGCAGTCGGCAGTCGGAGGTGAGGGGGCAGGCTGCGATTGCCCACTGCCTATTGCCTACTCCCTACTGCCTACTGCCCCGCTCTAACCGAACGGAATTTGAGACTGTCGAGCCGCCACAAATTCTGCATCGCCTGTTCGAATTCGGCCGCGTCGTCGTCGAAGCGGCAGAGAAAGGCGTAGGCGAAGCTGGCGGCGATCGCCGCGCCGTTCGCCGGCGGCGTCGCGAAGGCGAGGCTGTTGGGCGCGGCGAGCGACCAGCCTGCGCTCTGCGCGGCCCCGCCGACGCTGACCTGCGAGACGCTGGTCGCCCAACCGACCGGTTCGAAAAAGTCGCCGAGCGGGCGCGCCAGCGTGAAGCGCGTCGTCGCGCCGTCGCCGATCGCCACGACCTGATTGATGACGGAATTGTCAGTCGGGTCGACGTAAAGAAACGTCCCCCATTGCCCCCGGCACTGGAGAAAGAGCCCCATCAGCGCCTGCAGCGATAGCGCGCCGAGGCCCGGATAGCTCGTCGCGTCCGAGGCCAGCCCGTCGAACGTCAACTCGAACTGCCAGATCGGATTGACGTAGAGCGCGTCGCGCACCTCGCGGCCCGAGACATGCGAGGCGACAATGGTGGCGAAGGTCGGCTTCTTGCGCACGCTCCAGCCTTGGCCGGGCAGGGCGGGGAAAAGGGGCGGGGTGTTCACGGCCTCACCGTCTGCAATTTGACCGTACCGAGCGCGAACAGCATCGCCATGAACTCCTCGAGGTCGAGACCATCGTCGGCGAAGCGGCAGAGCCACAGTGCGCCGAAGTCGGCGGAGACGAGCGCGCCCGTGGCGGGCGCGTCGGCCAACGCAATCGCCGGCGCGTAGCCGCCAGAGCACGACCACGCGGTGGCGGGCAGGGGCGCGCCGTCGAGGGTGACCGCGGAGACGCCTGAGGTTCCGGCAACCAACTCGAGCGCGCCGCCGATCGTGCGCACGAGCGCGAAGCGGGTCGTCGCTCCGTCGCCGACGCCGAGAATCTGCGCCGCGACATTCGCCAGGCCTGGCGGCGCTAGCCAGAACGGCGCCGCGGCGCCGCCAACCGTGGCGAAGAAGCCGGCGATCGCCTGCATGTCGCTGAAGGCGGCGTCGCCGCGCAACAGCTCATAGGTCAGTTCGACGTCGTAAAGCGCCTCGGCTCGGCCGGACTGTCGCGTCGCGCGACCCGAAACATGGTCGGCGACCTCGGTGGCGAACCGCGGCCGCACGTGCGTCGACCAGCCGAGCGTCGCCAGCGTCGGGAAGATCGGAAAGTCGCCGGGTGGCGGAGCGGGCGAAGGCGCGGGCGGCGCCAGCGGCGGGCCGCGACCGGTGAGCCAATTGCCGGTCGCCCAATCGCCTGCGTCGCCCCATTCGCTCGCCAACAGCGGAAAGGTCGGGAACGGCCGCGCGTCCCATGCCCAGGCGCATGAGCAGGCAAAGTCGACCATGACGATTCCGGCGGCCGACTTTTCATTGTGGCCGTCGACATTCCAGTATTCCCAGATTGCCTGCAGCGCGAGTTCGGCGAGCG
>Ga0182014_10002108_pt1 | contig 25586 bp, 21 predicted proteins | sample 612S2DmetaG_FD_120489 | JGI IMG/M metagenome (GOLD analysis project Ga0182014, IMG submission 120489) | Permafrost microbial communities from Stordalen Mire, Sweden - 612S2D metaG | ecosystem: Environmental > Terrestrial > Soil > Wetlands > Permafrost | place: Sweden: Stordalen | collected...
AGCGCCGTGTCCTGCGAGCATTTGGCAATTGTCGCCCACTTGGAGGAGGTGAGCTTGCCGATGAAGCCGTTGAGCAGGCGATTGATCATATCGCGCTGACGGGCGTTGAATGACGCGTTCGCGCGCCTGTCCCAAAAGCGCGCCTTTTTGAGAACTGCGGCGAGAATGTCTTCCGCCCGGTCGAAGGCGCGGTCGAGACAATCAAGAAACCAGTGCAGCCAGAGCGTGACGTCGAGCGTGCCCCCCTGCGTCGTCTCGAGGATGTCGTAATAGGCTTTGCGTTCCAGGCGGATCTGGGCGGACATGCTGTAGAAGCGCTGTGCGCTGTGCTCGGAATTCGCAAGCGCCATATCGGTGATCGCGCGTGCGATGCGGCCGTTGCCGTCGTCGAAGGGGTGGACGGTGACAAACCAAAGAGGGGCGAGGGCCGCCTTCAGGACGGGATCGATCGTCGCTGGTGCGTTGAACCATTTCAGAAACGCTTGCATTTCCCGGCGCAACATTTTCGCGGCAGGCGCTTGATAGTGAACCCGCTCGCGCCCCGTCGGCCCGGACACGACTTGCATCGGTCCGGTCTTGTCGTCGCGCCACTTGCCGACGGTGATCCGGCTCATGCCGCTTCGTCCGGTGGGAAAGAGGGCGGCATGCCAGGCGAAGAGCCTTTCGGCAGTCAGGGGCTCGGCGTATTTCTGCGTAGCGTCGAGCATCATTTCGACGACGCCCTCGACGTTGCGATCGGTCGGCATGAGTGCGCCGATATCCATCCCGAGGCGACGTGCGATCGACGAGCGCACCTGCGCTCGGTCGAGGACTTCGCCCTCGATCTCGCTGGACTTGATGACTTCCTCGGTGAGGGTTTGAAGAACCGCTTCCGCCGTGAACTGAAATCCGAGTCCTTCCATGCGACCGATGAGGCGTCCTTGATGATGCCGCACGCGCGCGAGCTGCACGGCGAGTTTTGTCTCGCTCCAGCGGAATTTCGCCCAGTCGCCCAGTTCATAAATGTAAGATGACATTCGCCGCACCATTTGCGGATATTATGCCTGTCATTCTCCGCAAAGGCAACCATATTCGTCGCATCATGTGCGGTGAATATGGGCGCTATTCGTCGCATCCGGGCGGCCCGCAATAGGGAGATTTCCGGCTTGAGTTGCTCCTCGGTAGCCATGTCACCCTATTATCCGGGTCTCAACTTCGGGATCCACTCCAGTAGCGGTCGGCGGCGGCGTTGAGCCGGGTGGCGAGGAAACGCGCGCGCCTGGGGTCGCGTGCGCGCAACGCCATCACTAGCCGCCTGAGTCATTCAAAATAGGGGGTAAACAGGAGCAACGGACCCGCGAAATGCTCGAATTCATCGGGGTTCCATTCGACGCGCGCTGCCTCGCCTTCCACGAGAACAGGCGCTACGCCCGCACCGCGAGCTACGCCCAGGTAACTGAACCGCTCTACGACCGCTCCGTCTTCCGTTGGCGCTCCTATCGCGACCAGTTGGCGCCGATTACGTCGGTTCTTGAACCGACGATCCGCGCCCTCGGCTACAACCTCGACTGACCGTCGCATCCGACGCGAACGGGGTCGCCGGACCGCGCGCGGCGATTTGCATGCGTCGAGCGCGATGCGCAGGCCACTACGCGGCGGAGGCGTTCGCCTTGATTCGTCCCGTAGGAGGCTCAACCGGCGATGGAGGGGACGGCGCGAACATGACGGACGGTTTCATTCGGTCGGCGGCGGCGATCGGGTTGCTCGACGCGTCGATCGCCCTCTCCTCGACGTTCGCACAACCGCCGCCGGCGCCTTCGACCGAAGCGGGACGGCGGCAAGCGAGCCGCGCACCATAACTGCGAATTTCGGCGAGCGATTTCCGCTCTGCGACCACTCAGGGGACCGCGGAGTTCGTCAGAAGGCTCGGACGATCGTCGCCGCCGGAGGAGAACGATCGCTAACACGCGACGCCCCCGCGAGGACGCCTTCGGAGTCTGCCAGAACTTCAGCGCCGAGGGCCTGCAACGCGGTCATAGACGGAGAAAGGCGCAGATGACGCAGGAGCACACTTTGCCGAGCATCCCGATTCTGGCTGAGAAGAACGGGCTCTTCAGAAACTGCGCAACCTCGCGTGAAGCCCAATCTCGGCGCGCTCCACATAGCGTCCGATCACGTTCATCGACTTCCAACCGCCGGCCTGCATGATGGGAAGGATGCCGAGGCCGTCCGCCATGAGATCTTGAGCCGCGCCGACGCGCATCGAGTGGCCGGAGAGATCGGCGACCACGTTGGGGACGAGCCCCGCCCTCTTGGCCGCCTGCTTCAAAATGCGATTGACCGAATAGGGATGCAGGGCGTCCGGCCCAATCCAGTTTCCTGTGATCCGTCGAAACAAAAACCCCTCTTTGATTCCCGCCGCATCCAGCCAACTGGCGAGGAGTCGCACCGTCGGCGGCGTCAGAAACCCGTATCGGCCATCGCCGAAAGGATCGTTCTTCGCGCGTCGAACCAGGATCGACATGGCGCCGTTTTCGAGCGCCGAAAGATCTTCCCTTCTCAGCGAAACCAATTCCGAACGCCGGCACAGCGTGTCGTATCCGACGGCGATGAGGGCGCAGTCGCGTTTGCCCGTCAGAGTATCGGCACACGATGCAATGAGTTGATCGCGGAGTGCGCGCGTCAGTCCGAGGGCTTGCTTCTGTCGCCGGGGTTTCGTTCGCAACGCGCGACGCATCGCAATGGCGACGTCTTCGTCGTCGACTGGACTCTCGAGCCGCAGCAGCCGGTGAACTTTTCGAATGCCCGCGAGCCGGCGCCGCAATGTCGCGGGCGAGGATTTGACTGCGTCATGGGCGATGAAGGCCGCCACGGTTTCCGGGGATGCGGGTAGGGACTCTCGGGCGGTGGCGAGGCACCAATCGGAGAAGCTGGCAAAGTCGGCGCGATAGGCGCGCAATGTGCTGTCGGCGTAAGCGCCATCCAGGCGATCAATGGCTAGGCTCCATTTCGTGACTCGGCGATCCAAGCACTTGCCAGAAACGGGCTGAGGAACGATTGTCGCTTCCGAGAGCATTATAGTCTCTAAAATGGACGCATTTGTCCATTTTAGAGACATTTACGGGCATGTCAATGCTGACGGGCGCACAAATAAGATCCGCCAGAGCCGCCTTGAGTTGGTCCGCCCAACAACTGGCTGACAGGGCAGGAGTCGCGATGAAGACAGTTGTCAGGATTGAGGCCGCAGACGGCGTCCCTCAAAGCCGAGCGGATACATTGATGGCGATTCGGTCGGCCTTTGAAGCCGCGGGAATTGAATTCATCGGCTCGCCGAACGATCGCCCCGGCATCCGCGTTTCGACGCCGTTGAATGCCGCGCCGAAATAGAGCGACGACCGTTCGGGCGCAAAGCAGATCGCAGGCGCCGTCCTCTGGAGACGACATCACGAGTGATCGGTTGAGGGACACGAGCCTTTCTCGTTAAGCGAGCGAACACGCCCTTACCGACCAATGACGTTGTTTGTTCGACCGCGGCCGCGTGGTAAGCCGCGAGGGGCGAGGGGGTGCTCCGTATTTTGCCAAAAAAGATTCCATCACGGCCTTCACGACCCAAGGCCGATGCAAAGCCGACGGCCGCAATTCAAGCTGTCGCAGACCCACTTTACGCCGTGCCTGAGCGCGTGCGCGCGCTCCTGGGTCCGAGCTGGTTGATCGAAGGCGAAGATCCCAGGCTCTATGAGGAGCTTTTGGCGCGCGTCGGCGCCGCGATTCAGCCCACCGACCTCATCGATTGGTTGCTGCTGAAAGACGTCGTCGCTCTGACATGGGAGATTCAGCGCTCGCCGTCAGCGCGATACCCTTGTCCGAATGGGACGCCTCAAGGCCATGAAGCAGATCCTGAACCAGGCAATGCCAATCGACGGAAGCATCAATGATATGATCAAGGACGGCGAGATCAACCGACTCGCGTCCGAGTGGCTCAACGGTGATGTCGAGGCGACAAGTAGCGTGGTTGCTACGATTTCGGGGGCGGGCTTTTCGCTGAAAGACGTCGACGTGCAATCCCTGACAGTGAAAGCGGACAAGCTTGACCGCATCGATCTGCAGGTCCAGCGCCACGAAGCTCGTCGAGACGCGATCCTTCAGCAAATCGAGCGCCGGCATGAAGGATTCGCACAGCGCGCGCGACGCGCCAGCGAAGAGGCGGTCGACGCCGAGTTTGTCGAGGCGCCTTCGACCGTGGTGGCGCTCCCCACGAACGGCGGGGCAAAAGGCGAAGCGTGACCAGCAAGCGCCAGATTGCCGCCAACCGCGCCAATTCGGGCAAGAGCACGGGGCCGCGCACCCAGGCGGGCAAGTCCGCAGCAAAATCGAACGCTCGCCTGCACGGCCTGGCGACGGCGGTGCAAAGCGACCCCGGCGCGGACGAAGAGATCGAGCGCATAGCGCGCGCGATCACGGACGAGGCGGGACGATCCGACTTGATCGAGCCTGCGCGACGGATCGCCGAGGCGGAGCTCGATTTGCGGCGCATTCGGCGCGCGCGCGTCACGCTGCTGAGACTGCCTTCAGTCTTGTCGACGTCATTTCGGATGGTGGAATCTAACAATTCGAAGCTGTTCGTCAGGGCGCTGCGCTTGGAAAATCAACGCAAGGAAAGTTCGATCGACGACCTGCGCATTCGCCTACTGAGTCTCGGTTGGAGGCCAAGCGCCCCAGAGTTCGTCGAGGCGCCGCTGAGGCCAGGCGCGAAGCACAACGTCAAACTGGAAGCGCTCGAGCGCTACGAGCGCCGCGCGACGTCGCGGCGCAAGTCGGCGATTCGTCGGTTTGACGCATTGAGCCGCAGTGAGAGGCTGCAGAGCCCTTCGGCCGGCGCGTGACGAGCGGGCAGGGGCTCGACGAGGAGTGGACGCGCGTCCATATTTCACGTATACGTTATGTTATAATAAAACACCAAAGTCTTTCCTGGCTGGATTCGAAGTATTCTCGACGCCGCTTGTAACTCGTTGAAATATTAATTGGTTTATTGCACGAGTTCGATATGGTGTAACGTGCATGTGTTACAGGCGCAAGTCCGAGCCGGAGTCCGCCGGATCGCCGCGCTTGAACCGAGCTGGCGCGATCGCGTTGTTGCGTCGCGACGGCGGCGGTGAGGAAGACCGGCGACGGTCGTCAGCCGATCGCGCCAGAAGCGCGAACGCCGGCATGGCGCAGCAAGGTAACGACCCAGTGCTGTTACGCCGGAACCGTCATAATATGCAGGCGTCTCGGAGAGTCTCGCGGGCGACTGGCTCTTACGCCTGTGCATCTGTGGATGCCGCCCGATGATGAGAACTCTGCATGCCCACGCTCCGTTGTAGGGCGTGTCGCTCGGGGGCGAACGGGCGCGCCACGTTCAGACGACTCTCCCGGTGCAATGCAGAAGCGTCGGCGCCGCCGTCCGAACTGGCTGCGACTCGACGACGCCTCCGTTCTTAGTGTTAATAACATCATCTCGTTGACGTGGAAAAGGTATGCGCTCTAGATCCACGCAAGCAATGTGGTTTTGATTGCGCCTCGTGGCGGAAGGGCTACGCGGAAGGAGTGCAAGTCCTTGCATCTCCGGTTCAATTCCGGGGCGAGGACTCCAATCAAGATTGGCAGCCTACCCGGGCGCAAGCTGGGTTCAACGTGTCAAGTGCGCTCGTCGAGCGTGTCGCAGCTTCGCCGCCGCGGTGGAGCGTCTGCGCGTTGGTTACCTCGGCGATCGATATTGACGAATTCAAGGAAACGAAAAACATCCAGGGTTGTGCAAAATGAAAGTGAGTCTAATAGGCTGCCCATTCCAGTCGACTTATGGGGAGTATATCGAATCTCTGCGTTCTGGCCTTGAACGAAGGCTGGGCGCGCCGGTGCAATGGGTAAGTTCGAATTGCTGTTGCGGCGATCCATTTCAAGACGCGCGCGGATTTCAGGTCAATGATTCCGATTATTTCGAAATGCGAGAAAAGATAGCTGGTTACAGTCTTGTCGGATACTCACACGACCCGACTAAGCGTTTCCTTCGCGCTGGCATCCGCAGCCTAAGCAACGCCCGCAGGGCCAAACGTTTTGCCGACCTTGCGTCGGGAGCGGACGTAATCCACTTCCAACAGATTTTGGGGGCTTACGGCTCGGACGTCGTCTTCCGTTTTCTGCGCCAACGCTCCAACGCCGCACGCGTGATCACGGTGCATGAGCTGGATGACGAGCAGACCGATTTCCCAGAACGCAACCGAACTTATAACTTGGCCGACGCCGTCGTCGTTCACGACAGTTTGCTGAAGAATAAGCTCGCGTCCTTGGGCGTTGCGGAAGATCTGGTGCACGTCGTCCGCCAAGGAACCGATCTTGAGGAGGGCGAAAGCTTCGCACGCGACGGCGTCGTCTTTTACGCAGGCCATCACTTCAATGAGGGCAAGGGTATTGAAATCCTGCTGAGCGCCTATCGCAGTCTTAAAGATCGCTACTCTGGACCCGCGCCGCGACTGCGGATTCACGGTCACTATGGGCCAACGCCGCCGACCCAGTTTCTCGAAAAGGCCCGGCAGCTCAATCTCGCAGATGACGTGGAATGGCTAAACGAGCTGTCGTCGAGTGAGATCGTGGGTCTCTACCGGCGGTCGCAGGTCTGCGTATTGCCATACAGCGGGGGGTTCGCCGGTCTGCCGGTCGGAGTGGCGGCCGCCAACCGTTTGCCGATCATCGCCACACGGACCGCCGGCATTCCGGATCACATCGGTGACTTGGGCATCTGGATTGGCGGCGACGACGCGCGGGAGCTTGCCGACCGGATCGAGAAGGTTCTGCAAGACGTGGCTATGTCGGAGGATTACGGCGCCCGACTGCGCGCGCACGCTGTTGAGCATCTTGGCTGGGATGCCGTGGCGCGCGATACGCTCGATGTTTACCAAAGCGCCCGGGAACGTATGACGAGGCGGCAGAAATTGACCGTTGCAGCAGGCCACCCGTCGGCGGCTGAAACGGCGAAGCGAGCATAGGTCTCTCAGCAGTCCTATTTCCAAGACCTTGGTGCTGAGCGCTCCGTGTCAGTATTTGCGTAGGCGACTTGCCATGCCTCTTGCGATCGGCCTCGGCGGCCCATCTGCGCCAAGAAGCGCCGCCCGGACGTTGCGTCCCGCCGTGGGGTCACCAAGCGCTTTCGAATTTGCCGAGGTATTCGACACGATCGAGGCGGCGCGCGGGCCTTGGGCCGAAATCGGAAAGATCGCGCCGGCGAGCCCCTATCAACACTTCGAATTTGTCCGCCTCTGGCTCGAGACCATCGGTGTCGTTAGGCGCGTCACGCCGATGATCGTCGTCGCGCGCGACGAAGTGGGCGACATTACCGCGCTGCTGCCGCTAGGAGCCCTTTCCTACGGGTTGCTGCGGTTCGCCGCCTTCCTCGGCGGCAAGGACGCCAACTACAACATGGGCCTGTTCAGGCCGGGAATTGCCTGGACGTCCGAAGAGATCAAGGCGTTGCTCGCCACTGCGGCGCGGCTGGTTGCGCCGCGCATCGATACTTTCCTGTTCGTCACCCAGCCGCGGGACTGGCAGGGAACGCCTAATCCGATGGCCGTCATGCCGGGCCAGCCGAGCACCGGCTTCGCTTACAAAAGCATCTTGCCCGACGACTTTACGACCTGGCGCGACGCGTACGCCTCAGGGGAAGCGCGAAAGAAGCTGCGCAAAAAGACCAAGCGCCTCGAGGCGATAGGCCCTCTCGCGCATCGCCGCGCCGCCGACCCGGGCGAAATCGAACGCGTCCTTGACGCGTTCCACGCGCAAAAGAGCGCGCGCACGCGCTCGCTCGGGATCGCCAACGCCTATGAGGAGGCCGAGGCGCGCGAGTTCCTGCGGCGCCTCGCGCTGAGCGGCGTCGCCGAAGGCGCGCCGCTCTTGGAGCTCCATGCGCTGTTCGTCGGCGACCGCATTGTCGCGACCTTCGGCGCCTTGGGCGCGAGGGACCGGCTCAGCGGCCTCTTTTTATCCTTCAACGGCGATCCTGAAATCGCGCGCTCGAGTCCGGGCGAACTCATCGTCCACGCGGTCGTGCGCGACGCGATCGCGCGCGGCTTTAACACCTTTGATCTCGGCGCTGGGGAGGCGCGCTACAAGGAAGATGCATGCGAAGCGAAAGAGGAACTATTCGACAACGCCTTCGCCATCACTCCGCTCGGCCACGTCGCGGCGCTCGCGTTCATGGCCAAACAGCGCGCCAAGCGCCGGATCAAACGCTCGCCGCGGCTTCTCGCCTTGTTCGTGAGACTGGAGCCAAAGGTGAGATAGCCGCCTAAGTCAGCCAAACTGACAGGACGGCCGGAACCCCTTTCCCCCTCGTGGGGCAATCAAGGTCATGGGGGTAGTGGTTCCTTGTGCGATCCGGGATTTCCGCTGCGCCCTTGAATAGAGAGAATCAAGGGGGTTGGCGGGTTCGGCAGTGCTCATGGGTTTAACCATCAATGACTTCGCGCCGCATCCGCGTCGGGCGAAGCGGGCGCCCGGCACGCGCTTTGCGGCGCACCTCCGCGATCGGCGCGACAAGCCAGTTCGCGAGGGACTCTGTCCGAAAATGGGATACGCCCAGGTCAAAATGGATGGCGAGCCGCGCGGCGGAGCGTACGCGATTGCGCGAGCGCGTGGCGCACCGCTGTCGCCTGGGCGGCGGCGACGACCACGCGCACTCGAGGAATTTGCATCGATCGGGTTCGCCTATCTGGCGGCGCTCGTCGAGGCTGTGGCGATTATTGGCGCCGCGGCGGCTTCGAGCGCGCTCTATCGGATCGTCACGCTCGGACGCATGCCGCCTGTCGAATCAGCGACGACGGTTGGCGTGATCCTCGGCGCGATCGTGATCGCCGCGCGCGTCCACCACGGCGAGTACGGCCTCGAGGTCTATGGCGCGCGCGGTCGCCAATTCACCTATAGCTTTTCCATCTGGAATTTGGCCTTTCTTTGCGCGCTGGCGTTCGCCTTCGCGACGAAGACGTCCGGCGATTTCTCGCGCGGCGCCGTCGGCGTGTTCTATGTCGCGGGATTTGTCGCGATGTTCGCGGCGCGCCTCGTCCTCGTCGAGGTGGTGGAATGGACTCGGCACATCGGACTGATCCGGCCGCGACGAAGCGTCGTCGTCGGCTTTGAGGATGCGCTGTCCGAACTCGCCCTCCGGCTCAACGCGACCGCCGATCGAATGGAAATCGCCGCGATGATCGCGCTGCGCGACAATCAGGCCTATCTCGCCGACGATCTCGCGCTCGCCGCCGCCACTGTGCGGATGTTTCGCCCCGACGACATCCATATTTCGATCCCGTGGTCGCGCGCGCATGTGATCGAAGCCTGCGTAGACGTCTTTCTGCGCACGCCGGCTGAAATCCACGTCGGCTCGGAGGCCTTCCTTGAGCGCTTCAAAGAGGCCCACGTCGTCCAATTCGGCCCAACCGCTGGACTCGGCCTGACCCGGCCACCCCTGACACGGCTGCAACGAGCAGAAAAGCGAGCCTTCGATCTCGTTGCTGCGACGCTCGGCCTGATCGCGCTCGCGCCGCTCTTCGCCCTCGTCGCGCTTTGCATCCGCTGGGAGGGGCCGGGGCCGATCCTTTTCCGCCAAACCCGTTACGGCTTCAATCAGGAGCCTTTCCGCATATTCAAGTTTCGTACGATGACGACGACGGAGGACGGCGCCGAGGTCAAGGCCGCGACGCGCTCTGATCCCAGAGTCACGCGCGTCGGCGCGTTTCTCCGGCGCTTCAGCATCGACGAACTGCCGCAGCTCCTCAACGTCCTCGCAGGTGAAATGTCGATCGTCGGCCCACGCCCGCACGCGCTTGTTCACGATCAACACTACGCCGAGCGCATTTCGCGATACGCGCGGCGCCACAACGTCAATCCCGGCATAACCGGCTGGGCGCAGGTCAGCGGCCATCGTGGCGAAATCCACAACGACGAAGACATGCAGGCACGCATCGAGAATGATCTCTATTACTTCGACAATTGGTCGCCGTGGCTCGACGTCAAGATCATCCTCATGACGATTCTTTGCGCGAAGGCCCACAAGAACGCCTATTGATCACTCCCGCCACGACAGGGCGACGGGCGGGCGTGATCGCGTTGAGCATGAGATTGGAGAACCCTGCGCCTTACACGGCGGGTTTAAGGCCACATCAATCTCGCGTCTTGCCTTCTTCTTGGTTCGCTCCGTCCACCCTGCGGAGCTTCACTCGCACCGGCCCAGTCCGTCCAAAGACACAAGTTGTCGGACGGTAGCGTACAGCCCCACCCAAAACGTCCCCGGATCGTGCCTTCCTCCTTCTGGAAAGACCGATCCTCCAACGGCCGACCACTACGCGGCCTCACGACGCCGAAACGACGCCGCTCCATTGGCCGACATTGTCACCGCCTTCAACAATTTGCCCCGATGCCACTGGACCTCGGTGAATTCGATCATCCAGGCGTCGAGATCGGCCCGCAAAGTCATTGACTGCGATATAGACGTTCTTGCGAAACCCAGGGTGCGTTCACCGCAGGTCTCGGACCATCAGAAACAAGGCATGTGGATTGGTCACGAGGTAGCGCAGAATCAGTCGCCGCGGCTCGAGGCACACTCTGAAAAGCCATTCCATTCCAATCCTCTGCATCCACAGCGGCGCGCGCGGCTTTGCGAGCGACAGGAAGTCTAACAACCCGCCCGCGGTCTTGACGATCGCGACGCCCCTTAGCGCGTTGAGGTTGCGAGCGCAGAATTGCTGCTCCAACGGCACCCCAAGCGACACCCAAAGCACGTCGGGTTTCAATTTGACGATCTCTTCGATTACTGCGGTCTCTTCGGCGCACGAGAAGTAGCCATGGCGGCCAACAATTCGCAGGCCAGGATAGGTGGCAATCGCGGCTTTGACCGCCTCGCGATTCACTTCTTCGCTGGCTCCCAGCATATAGAACGTGATGCCCGCCTCAGCGGCCAGGCGCGCCACTGCCGGAAAGAGATCGGTGGTCGCGATCCGTTCCGGCAGAGGATTTGCGCAGAGGTAACGCGACAGCAGCACGAGCGGCTGGCCATCGGCGTTCACCGAATCGGCGGACAGGATCGATTCCTTCAGTTTCCGATCTCGCGCGCAAAGCGAAATCACTTGACCGTTGAGCGACGTCGAATAGATCGGCCGCGTCGCCCTGGCGCGTTCGGCGCTGCGGCAATAGTCGATAAACGCGTGCGCCATTCCCTGGATGTCGACCGCGTCGACCGGAATCCGACCGAGACGGGCAATCGGTCGCCTTTCCTGCTTCGATCTTCCGACCACGAACTGCAACGCTCCGCTCCATTCCCTTGTGGGGCAGAGCAAGTTGCAAGTCGCGGACCTCCCGAATTGGGACGCCCTCCCTCACTTTTCGCGATGAGGAGCGGTTGAACTTTAAAGACCGGCCGCATCGAATGCGACGCGTTCTGCTCCAGAGCCGTCTCATCTTGCGCGGGGTCGCCTAGCTCGCTACGCGCGGAAACTGCTCTACCAGCCACGTTCGGGCAGACGGCGTCGCGTTGGCACGATTCTTCCACATGCGTGGCCGCTGACGCCTGCCCATGTGCCATGCCGGCACAGCTGACGATGGAGGCCGGATGCCAAACGGGGGGAACGACGTCGTTAGCATCGCGCTGCGCGAGCCGCTGTACCTGATTGCAGCGCCGGACGACGACCACGCGGAGTCGCCCTTCGATCGAGGGGACGGACCGCTGGCAATTTTACGACGCAAGATTTCTTCGCGCTTGGCGCGCCACGTCGCGCTCGAACGTCGACGGCTCGTCAACGTCGCACCGATGGTCAGCTTCACCTTTGACGACGCTGCGACCAGCGCGGGCTTGGCGGGCGCAGAACGGTTGGAAAGGATGGGCGGTCGCGGGACCTATTACGTGGCCTCCGACCTGATCGGGCGCAGGGAAGCCGGCTACGCCGTGATCGATCGCGATGGATTGCGCGAACTCCACCGCAAAGGGCACGAAATCGGCCTTCACGGCCACGCCCACCGCGCGGCGGGCGACTTTTCCGCACAAGGGTTTCGCGACGACCTGCAGAGGAACAGGGAGTGTCTGCAAGCGATCAGCGACGGCGTCCGCCCCGCCAATTACTCCTATCCGCATGGCCTCGCCGCATTCGCCCGCAAACGCCAGCTTTATGGACTTGTAGCCTCGAGCCGCAGCATCGCGCCGGGCATCGTCGTTGGCGTCTTCGACCCGCAGTTTCTGCACTGCATCGAATTGGCGGACGAACGCCTGACGCCGGAGCGGCTCGTCGGGTATCTGGACGCGGCGGCGCGCTCGAATGGTTGGCTGATCTTCTGCTCGCATGACGTTGCGGCTGCGCCGAGTCGCTACGGCTGCACGCTCGGCCTGTTTCAACGCGCGCTCGACGGCGTGGGGTCGCGCGGGTTCGAATTCGTCACCATCGCCGGCGGTCTCGCTCGCAGCCGCGCGATCGGAGGGAGGACGCTTTCGACGAGCGAAGCAACCGGATCGAAACTCTCGTAGCGCGAGGATCGTCAGGCGGTCGGAGCGCCGGCCAGGCGGCTCGGCAGGCGCGATGAATCGTCTCGACCCTGTTGGATGGATTGTCGATGGATACGCCAAGCTCATGGTCGCCACCATGAACAAGGATACGGCTCCGGCGGAAGACGCATCGAGCATCGCGCGCCTGCAAGCGGGCGCGGCTGACCGCCTGTCGCAAGACGCGCCGGAGGCCGTCGTCTGCGTGCCGACGTGCCGACGTCCCGACATGCTCCGCCTGACGCTGCGGTCTCTGGTCGACCAGACTGGTCCGACGCGGTTCGTCGTGGTGGTCGTCGACAATGACGCAATCGGCATGGCGGGCGCGGCGATCGCCGACGCCTTCTTCTCCGCCGGCCTGTTGGATGGCCTCTGCGTGGTCGAGGCGCAGCCCGGCAATTGCCACGCCTGCAATCGCGCGTTCGCGGAGGCGCGCCGCCGTTTCGCTTCCGCGTCCTACGTCCTGATGATCGACGACGACGAAGTCGCCGATCCCGGATGGCTCGCCTGCATGATCGCCGCCGCGCGCGAACGGCAAGCAGATATCGTCGGCGGTCCGGTCGTGCCGCATTTTCTCGATGGCGCTCCCGAGGCGCTCGCCCACCATCCCGTCTACTGGCCGGCCTATAGCCGCAGCGGCTTCGTCCCGATGATCTACGGCTCGGGCAATTTCCTTATCCGCCGCGAGGCGTTCGAGCTGCTGAGCCATCCGGAATTCGACCTGCGCTACAACTTTCTCGGTGGCGGCGACACCGACTTCTTCACCCGCTGTCGCCGTGCCGGCTTGACCTTTTATTGGGAGCAGGCGGCGCGGATAGTAGAGACCGTGCCGAGCGATCGCGTTCGGGCCGGGTGGGTGGTGCGGCGCGGGTTTCGCATCGGCGCCGTCAACTATCGCGTCGACGAGGCTGCGAGCCGCTCGGCTGTTGGCCGCGTCCGCCTTGCGGCCAAGAACGGCGTTCTCTTGCCCGTCTCCGCCTATCGATCGCTGAGGCTGCTTGCGCAGGGCGAGTCGATGCTGGTCGCCGCGCATCCGACGATGGTGGCGATCGGACGCGTGATGGCGTGGCTCGGATTCCAGCCCGAGCCATATCGCTTCAAACCGGCGGGGCCGAAATCGTGAGCGCTTCGGCCGCCGGCGTCTCCGCCGACGAAATGAACGGCGCTCCGCGGCGCGCCGTCGCATTCGTCGCGGCGTTGGCGCTGGCCTGGATCACGCTCCAACCCTTTCCAGACCTCGGCGCCGCAGATGCGCTCGATCTCGGCTCCGGCCGCGACACGGCGACCTACGTCGCCTTCGCTTTGTGCGCAGCCGTTTGCCTCTATTTGGCGGCGGGGACGGACGGTCCGGGCCTACGGCGCCTTGCCAATCCCGCCTATGTCGCGCTGGCCTTCTGGGTCGGGCTCAGTTGCGTGACTTCGCAAGACGTCGCGACGTCGCTGAAACGCGCCGCGCTTTGCGGGTTCGTGGCGATCGTCGCGGCGATCTTGCCGCTGCTGCCGCGCGGACGCGCGCATCTGGCGACCCTGCTGGGCGTCGCCGTCTGCGCGCTCCTAGCGCTGTCCTATTTCGGCGTGATCTTCATGCCGCACAACGCCATCCACCAGGCGAGCGACGTTGGCGAGCCGGCCCTGGCAGGGGATTGGCGCGGCGTGTTCAGCCACAAGAACGACGCGAGCGCCGTGTTCGTTCTCGTCGGCTTCATCGGAATCTATGTCGCCCGCGCTGGACGGACTGTCGCGGGCGTCCTGATGGCCGGCCTGAGCTTGCTGTTCGTGATCTTCGCCAACGGGAAGACCGCCAACCTGCTTTGGGCGCCGACGCTGACCATCTCCTTGTTCGCCGCCCGGCACGGGGGCGGATGGCGTTGGCGCGCAGCAGCGGCGGCGCCCTTCGTCGCGCTCAATGCGATCGGTGTCGGTTCGGTGATGTTCGCGCCTCTCGCATCGCTGGCGGAGAGCCTGCCGGTCGACGCGACATTCACCGGCCGCACCGACGTCTGGCGCTACGCCTTGGGCAAGCTCGCCGCCCATCCATTTCTCGGATTTGGCTTCGACGCGTTCTGGAACACCGAATCGGTCCGCTACGGCGCCGACAATTCGGCGGCCTGGGTGGCTAGCGCGGCCCACGCGCACAACGGCCTGGTCGACATCGCGATGTCGATGGGCGTTCCGGGCCTCGCCCTGGCGCTGTGGGCCTTCGTCGTCCAACCGCTCGCCGACATCGGCAACGCGGCGAGGAACGGCGCCGACCCGGCGCTGACGACTTTGCTGACGCAGATCTGGCTGTTCGGGCTCTATGTTTCGGCGTTGGAGTCTTTCCTATTCGATCGAAGCGATCCCGTCTGGTTCACCTTCCTGTTCGCCGTCTTCGGGCTCCGCTACCTCTCATGTTTCCGGACTTCGCCGTCATGACGCCGATCGCCGCTAAGAAGTCGGGATTCGTCCTCTCGCTCGTGTCGCCGTCGCCAACGCCCTGCGGGGTGGAGATGTTCGCGCGCGGACTCGCGCGCGCCGCGAGCGAACTCGGCCTCGAATCACGGTCTCTAGCCGTCGCCGGCCGATGGGGCGACGTGCCCGCGCTGTGGCGCGCTCTGGGCGACGCCGGCGCGCTGGTCGTCAATTTGCCAGTGGTGGCATGGAAGAGAGCGCTGCTGACCCCGCTGCTGGCGCTTTCGATCGCCCGGTTGCGCAGCGCGCGCACGGTTGTCGTCTTGCACGAATGGGCGGATTTGCATCCGCTGCGTCGCGCCTTGGCGTCCGTCTATCTCTTGTTGGCGCAAGTCGTTCTTTTCTCGTCGCCGACCGTGCGCGAGGAATTCCTATCGAGCCCGGTCGGACGCTTGCCCTTCGCCTTGGCCCTCGCGCCAATCCCGCCCAATATCGCGCCGCCGAACGCGCGCCTGCAGACCCCGGCTGTCGCCCGCATCGAGACGGAGCGCGCCAAAGGGAGCCTCGTTCTCGGGCATTTTGGTTCGATCTATCCCAAGAAGCGGTCAACCTTCGTGCTCGACGTCGCGCACGCCGTGCAGGCGATGAATCGTCGCGTCTTCGTCGTCTTCATCGGCGGCTTCGTCAAGGCGAGCGACGATGTCGAAGCGCGCTTCTTCGCCCGCGCCCGGGAGCTCGGCCTCGAAGCTTCGATCATGGTCAGCGGTTACATCGAATCCGACGCGGAAATCTTCGCGCTATTCGACGCGGTCGACGTCTTCGTCTATTCCTTCTCCGAAGGGTTGACCTCGCGGCGCGGCAGCGTGCTGACTTGTCTGGAGTCGGGGCGGCCCGTCGTCGTCAACGCGCCGAAGCGCCAAAGCGAATTCGACCATCATCCCGCGTTTCGCCGCTTGATCGCGCAGGGCGCGTTGCGCTTCGTGTCCACTGACGCCGCGCCGGCGGACTACGCCCTGGCGATCGATTCGATTGGCGTCGAACCTCGCGCGGTTGCGCCAGAAGTCTTCGTCCCAGCCTGGCGAGACGCAGCGAGTGCGTTGCGCGCGGCGCTGCGGTAGGCGGGCGGCTTCAAGCCCGCTTCTGTTGCTGCGGCGTGGCGGCGTCGAACCGCACTAGGGCGCGCGCGGCGACGCCGGCGTCGGCGAGCGCCTGCAATTGCGACTGCGAACCCTCGTCGCCGGGCGTCTCTTCAATCGCGACGACTTCGTCGACCAAACCGAAGACTCGCGCTGCGTCGCCTTCGTGCGCGTCGGGTCCGTCGCAAATGATCAGTTCGAACGCTTCATCCTTGAGGCGAGTGAGGGAATGCAGCAATTCGTCGGGACGCATCCGCCCGATTTCGGTGTCGAACGCCTGGGGCAAAGCGAGCACGACCCGATTGGCGGCGAGATAGAACGCGCCTTGATTAAGGACCGGCGTTTGCGCCGCGCGTCTGATGGCCCGGGTGAGCTTGGCGTTGCGCTCGGCCGCGTCGATCAATGCGACGTGGACGCCGCGCCGCGCGGCGCAGAGCGCTAGATTGATCGCCAACGAAGTGCGAAGGCCGTCATCGTTCGAGCCGACGACAGCGACCGCAAGAGCGGGTCGCGCGCCCTGACGCAGCCGTTCGTCAACGCCCAGCGCGTGAAGGATCGCCTCGAATTCGCTGCTGTCGGCGTCGGCCGGCAAAGCCAGGAAGCCGAGACCGGCAAGATCCAGACGGCCGAGGGATTGCGTCCGTTGCGTCGTCTCGAGTCGCGAGCGCCGCGTGATGGCGAAGGTTGCGGCTGGGCGCGCGGGCGCGTCGTCTGCCGCGCGTTTCGGTTTGGGGTCCGGCGCGTCTGGCGGCGCTGTCTCGACTTGGCGCTCGCGCACGAGCGAACCGGCGACGCCGAGCCCCAGGCCGATGAGCAGTCCGAAGGCCGCCATCAGCGTCCCGCTGGGGGGAAAGGCGCGAGACTTGGGCGGGGTGGCGAGCGAGATGATCCGTGTACGCGTCGGTTCGACTTGCTGAATCTCGCCCGCGTCGCGCGAACGCGTGACAAACAACTCGTAGACGCTGCGCGCCGCGTCGGCGTCGCGCTCGAGATCGCGCAGCCCGACCGAACTCTGCCCATTGGCGTTCGTCTGCGCTTTCAGCTCGTCGAGCTGGCGGCCGAGCGAGGCTTCGAGTTGCTTGGCGCTCTGGTATTCGATGCGCTGGCTCTCGGCGAACCGCGTCAATTCGGCCTCGACCGCGGCGTCGGCGGCGCCGACCTGCGCCGTGGCGTCGATCACCTGGGGATGACGCGGTCCGAGTTGGCCGGTGAGATCGGCGAGGCGCTGGTGCGCCAGCGCCTGCTGGGCCCGCAGTGCGGCCAGGCTCGTGGACATGATCTGAGAGGCGAGCGCCGCGACGTCGCTGCCGGGTCGGCGCGCCTTCTCGATCTGGTCGAGACGCGAACGCGCCTCCGCCGCTTTGGTGCGCGCGATCGTGATCTGCGCGTTGGCGTCTCTGAGCTGCTGTTCGGTGACGAGAAGATCGCGGGTTCCGATCAGCCCATTGGCGGCCTTGAAGTCCTCGACCTTCTTTTCTGCGTCGAGGACTCGCTTGCGCAGGGCGTCGAGCCGCGTCGCCAGCGAGGCCTCGGTTTGGCGCGAGACGTCCACTTGCCACGACGACGACACGTCGACGTAGGCGCGCGCGGTGGCGTTAGCGAGTTCGGCGGCCTTCGTCGCATCGCGGTCGGCGACGGAGAGATCGATGATGAACGTACGTTCGGGCCGCTTGACCTGAATTCGGTTTCCGAGAGCGGCCGCGGCGGCGGCCACGCGATCCGAGGAAGTCGGCGAAGAACCGAAAAAGGAGGGGAATCGCCAAGCGGCGACAAAATCCGGGTCGGCGTCGAGCTTTTCGTCCGCCACCACGCGCTCGAGCACCGCGCGCGACGCGATGATCAGGCTCTGGCTCTCGACGTAGTTGATGAAGCCATTGGAATCTTGCCCGGGCGCGGGGACGTCCTTGCCGGCGCCGGGGAGGACGCCGGGATCGATGTAGATCTGGGTGACCGCGACATAGCGCTGGGGGAGCGCCTTCGAGGCGACGAAGCCGAGCAGCGCGCAGACCAGCGCGCAACCGAGCGTGAGAGCCTTATGGCGTTTGGCCGCGGCGATGGTCGCGAACGCGCGATCGCGCGCGCGGCCTGCCGGCGGCGGCGGCCGGGCTTCGCCGCCGCTCGCTTCGGCGGCCGTGAGGCCGTATTCGAACATAGACTGCCTATCCGCCGGTTTCGATCGCGGGGGTGCATGCCTGTCCCGTCGCTCGCGCCGACGCACCGATTGTCATTGATCTTGGTTAATGAATGGTCAGAGGGCGGCGGCGATGAATAAGCCGCGCCCGCCGAGGAGAACGGCCTCGGTCTTGCGTGTCAGCGGGTCGGCGTCGCCCGGGTTTCGTTTTGAAACACAGCGGCCCCTCGTCGACACGTCGGGAGCAAACTATTGGCAGGACCGGTCGGCCTTATCACGCGGAGTCGCCGAGGCGATCTCGCGCCGAGGCTCTGGCGCGTCGGCGTGTGGCCTAGTCGAAAGCCGGCCACGCCGCCGCTTCGTCGTCTCCGCTCAACGCGGCTCGGCTCATTTCCGCTCACATCGCTGCCGGCCGCGGTCTGCATGTTGGTGAGCCTCGTGGCTCCCGTCAGCGCGGCGCCGTCCGGACTGCGGCTCGTCCACGCCGAGGAGTTTTCCGCCGCCAAGGACTACGACTCGGCGTTCTGGATCGCCGAGACAGGCTTTTTCCGCAATATGGAAGCACAATATTATCGGCCGGCGAACGTCAGCGTTCAAGGCGGCGCGCTGGTGCTGGAGGGGCGCCGGGAAACGTCGTTGAACGCCGCTTACGACCCCAGCGGCGCCGACTGGCTGACGACGACGCGAAGCGCGGAATACACGTCCGGCAGCATCGTCAGCCGCGACGCTTTCACTTTCGGGGTCTTTGAAGTGGTCGCGCGCTTGCCGCAGGGCGCAGGCGATTGGCCCGCGATCTGGCTGGTTAACGAACAGGGGCTGCCGTATCGCGAGATCGATTTGGTTGAGGCGGTCGGAAACGTCCCAGGCAAGACCTGGACGACGATCCACGCCGGACCCGATCAGGGCAGCCTAAAGACCTGGCAGGCCGAGACGCCCATGCCAGGCCTCGAAAGAGACTTTCATACTTACCGGCTCGAGTGGCGCAAGGATTCGATCGTGGTCGCGATCGACGGGCGCGACGCGCTCAAAATGAATCCCGAAGAGGCCCATAGGAACGGCGTCGACCCGCTGCGCGCACCGATGCATTTGCGCGTCAACCTCGCGCTCGGTGGCTCATGGGGCGGCAGGATTGACGACGCCGCGCTGCCCGCCCGGGTCGAAGTCAAATCGATCAAGATTTGGAGTGTCGCGCCGCAGACCTCGACGACTTCCGACTGACGCCGATGGCTTCGAATTCCCACGCGAACCAACTAGGTCCAGCGAGCTGGCGACAAGAGAGCGGCATCCCCAGTGTCGTCGCGCCGCGAGGCCGCGTTGACGGCGCAGAATCGGCGGCTAAAGGAAAGACACCGATAATGGGGCGCCGAGCGGAATTCAATGGGACGATGCGGCCATGACGATCCTGCAAAAAATGAAAGACGCCGCGATCCGCGCGGGGCTCGAGCCCTGGCTCCGGCCGGTTTCCAATCTCTTGGTGGGCCGCAAACTCGATAAGGACGATCCGGCGGCTTTCCGGTTGATCGAGGGCTTGGCGCAGGACGCGATCTGCGTCGACGTCGGCTGCCACAAGGGAAAATTTCTGGACGTGATGCGGCGCGCTGCGCCGAACGGGCGCTTTTTCGCCTTTGAGCCGATTCCGTATCTCTATGACCTGTTGAAATCCAAGTATCACGCCGACGCTCGCGTGCAGGTGTTCGAATACGCGCTCTCGTCGCGCGACGGCGAGGCGACGTTCTACATCAATGAGCGCGACATGGGGCTCAGCGGCTTGAGCGAGCGGCGCGAGCGCCTGGGCAAAGACCCTTTGACCAAGGTCGGCGCGGTTGTGCGAACGCTCGACGGCGTCCTCGGCGATCGGCGCGTCGATTTCATCAAGATCGATGTCGAGGGTGCCGAATTCGATGTGCTGCAAGGCGCGCGCGCAATCCTTGCGCGATGCCGGCCTCGCATCCTGTTTGAATTCGGCCGCGGCGGCGCCGAATATTTCGGCGTCTCCGCCGACGCCATGTTTCAATTCTTCGATCGCGCCGGTTACGATCTCTTCACGCTGGACAATTTGGCTCGGGACAGCGCTCTGACCGCAGAGGCGTTCCGCGGTTGCTTCGAACGGAACACGCATTACGATTTTCTTGCTGCGCCTTCGCAGTAAGCGCTCGGGCCGACGCGCCCGTTCGAATTCATCACTTGGTCTCCGCGAGCCTCGCCACGCGATGCGCCCCGCGGCCCAGCCGCGCGCGGCTCCATCGCAGCAGCTCCGGAGCGAACCTGCGAGAGAAGGCGCGCAGATCGCCGATGTTCAGCAACCAAGCGGCAGCGGCGTAGACCGCGACTCCGGCCGGAATGAGGACGATGAGCGCCGCCGGCCCGCGCGGAGCGGCGAATTCTTCCAAAAGGGCCACGACGAGCCCCATCACCGCCGTCGCGGCGACGACGCATGCGACCCGGCGCAGCGGAACCGGCATCGGAAAGGCGAAGCGGCTCAGCAGCGCGGCGTTGAGGCACCCGAAGATTTCCGTCGCCAGCCGGCCCCAAACCGCGCCCATCACGCCGAAGCGGCTGATCAACACATAGGAGGCGATGACGTTCCAGACGATGATCGACCCCGTGTTCGCCAGATAGAAACCGGTGCGATTGGAAAGCAGGAAGCTGGTATGGAAATATTGCTGGGTCAGGATCTGGAACAGCAGCGCGGCGGCGAAAACGGGCATCGCGGCGTGCGAGACTACGCGAAAATCCGGCCCGAGCACGAGATCGGCGACGTGCGGCGCGACGACGGCGAGGCCGACGCACGCCGGCAGCGTCGCCGCGAGCAGAATTTCCAAGAATCTTGCAAGATGCGCGCGCGCTTCCCGCGCGCCTCCGGTCGCGAGCAGTCGCACCGTCATCGGCACGAAGGCCGTGGCGATGCTGATCGCCGGAATGATCAGGCTTTGGCGGACGATGTCGAGGCTGGCGCCGAATCGACCGGCCGCGGCGACGTCGACCAGGTTGGCGAGCAAAAAACGGTCGATCATCGCCGACAGCGTGAGGAGCGACAGCGAGAGCGTCAGCGGGAACCCGTTGGTGACGATCCCGATGATGCGCGCGGCGTCGAAACGCGGTTGCGTCGCGCCCCAGGCCGTACGCCAGAAGCTCAGCGTCGCCAGCGAGTAGCCGATCGCCATCGCGGCCAGCAGCAACGCGCCGGTCCTGCCGAACGGCATCGAAGCGATCCCCAGGCCCGAGACGAGGACGGCGCGAGCGACCGTTCCGTGCAGAAAGCTCGCCGTCTTCCGCTCGGCGCGCAGCAGTTCCTGGCTCGTGTCGTAAACGACGACGGCGACGGTCATCGCGATCGAAGCGATCGCGACCGTCGGCGTCAAATTGGCGAGGCGCGCCGCGACATAGCCGAGCGGCAAGACGAGACTGCACAGAAGTAAGGCCGCCAACGCCGAGGGACGCACGTCCGTCCCGTCGCCGCGCGCCTGCTCGCGCAGGATCGAAAGCTTGATGGCGCTGGAGAGAAACGTCGCGAAGAACGTCGCGAAAGCGAAGCCGAGAACATAGTCGCCAAACGCATCGGCGGCGAAGAACCGTGTGAAGACGACGGCGTTGGCCACGCCGAAGATGGCCGAGAAGGCGTTGGCCAGAAAATAGAACGCGGTATCCCTGGCCAACATAAAGGAATTCCCACTTCGACGGCGCGCGCGGCGCGTCCCTTGAGCCCAGTTGGCGCCGTCGCCCCGTTTCGGCACGTTTCTACGGAGATTCGTCATGCGAGCAAGGACGGCGCCGTGATCCTTGCGCCCTGATTTGGACCGATCTCGCCCGGCGCCGCGGGTTCGTTCACCAATTTGCGGCCCAATCGGCCCGTCAGCGACCTTCGGCACCTTGGGTGTAAATCGGTTCCAGAGTTTGACCCTCCCGCAGTCAATCTTTTCAAAGCGGTACGACGCCGACGGGCATCCGGACCCCACGCCGAAACACCAACTACCGTATCCTCAGCGGCGTGGACGGCCTCGACGTCAGATCGCAACGCAGCGTCGTAGAAATGACGGGCGCCGGGTCCAAACGCTCGGGCAGATTTGCCGTAGCGGCGACAAGCGCCGCCTTGACCTCGTCAGTGAGGCGCCAGGGCTCTGTGACATCTTCGAAATAGGTGAGCGCCTTGACCATGATCATCGCCGGCAGCGCCGGCCCAAACAAAGCTCGAGCGCCGGCAAGAGCGCGAGCCAAATCTTGACCTGACGTCAGGATGGCGGCGATGTCCTGGTAGTCGCGCCCTGCCGCGCGGTCATGGACCACCTTCAGTTTGTGCGCGAGCAAATCCTCCAACGACGCGACGCAGACGACCGCGTCATCGGTTCGATCCGGTTCGCCAATTCGGCCACATTTCAAATCACCGAAGAAGGACAGTTTGACGGCGCCTGCTCCGGTCTCGACGCTCACGGTGAAGGTGTCTTCGTCGTTTTGAAGGACATCGGCGTCCTTCAGCCACGCGATCTTCAGCAACCGGTCCTTTTCATCGCCATCGAGATCGACATCCGTGAAGAAATCGAAGTCTACCGATGTGCGATGGCCTAGGCGAAGCGCGATCGCGGTGTCGCCATAGAGAACCAGGTGGTCCGGGAGCGACGCCAATTCAGGCCATAATTGCCGCTGCGCCGGGGGAAGAATTGCAAGCTTCGGCGAGAACATTGGCAAGTCTCAACTGAACCGACGGGGCGCTCTCGGGGGGCCGCCCTGTTGTCGCAGGCGTGCATGCCAAAAGGCGAGCGACCTGTCGCAAACAGATCCGGGCGGAGGCGCTCGAAGAACCTCGATGAATGGGCTAGGGCCTACAAGTTCGAGCAATTCGTGGGCGTCTTCCCAGGTTCCGATCTCCATGACGCTGGCGACAAGTCCGGATAAATCTCCGTTCGCGACCACTTCCGGCGGCGTGGACCACACGTACTTGGCCGCCAGCCGCAGCAACTCAATGCGATCTACGGGTTGGATCACGAGTGGAGGCTTCCTATCCGTCACAGATGGAATCTAGTCTTCGACGATGAAAATTAGAAATCGTCGCTCGCCGACTCTCTGACCTGCCGTGAAACTTTCATCCAGCGGCGATCAGATTTTGAACGGGTCCAGGACCGCCACGCCTGTCCGCACGACATCGGCGGTGTTTCTTGTAACGAGCGTCAATCCATGCACTTTGGCGGTTGCCGCGAGCAGCCCGTCTATCAGCGGCAAGGGGTCAGGCGCGCTCAGTAACGCCCAGGCCTCGGCGATCGGCTCATCGATGGGGAGCACCCGATCTCCGAGTCGCGTCCGCATCTGGGCGAACCAGCGGTCCAATGCTTCGGCTTGTGTGACATCCTGGCGGCGCTTCAGTTCGATGCCGCGGCGGATTTCAGCGAGAACGAGGACGCTTGTCGCTATTTCCTTCACGGGGGTTCGAACGACCCATTTTGCGACGCTCGGATGCGCGCGTTGGCCTTTGCGAATTTCGGATATGACGTTCGTGTCGAGCAGGAATTTCAAAGCTTGAACTCCCGCCAGTTCTTTTGTCGTGGTTGGTCGAAAACGCCCGCAAAGGCCTCGTCTGGTAAATCGGAGCCGAATAGGTCGAAGGCGGTCTTGACCTGAGGATCGATCAGCGCCCGCTCCAAAGCAGAACGAAGCGTCTTGGCCTGTGCAGGATCGCCACGAAGCGTTTCCGCGAGCGCGCGGATGAGGCCGGCATCGCCTTTGGCGGCCTGAATTTCGACGCGGACCAATCCTCGCGCGAACGCCCGGCGGCGATGCGCGGTCGAAGCCTTCTTCTGCGATGGGGTCGCCATCATCACTCCTTTATCCGGAAAACGGTCCGGTTATATCACCGGGACGATATTGACGCCATGGGCGTTCTTGACGCCACGGGAGCCGCGGCCAAGAAATCGACTCGGATCCGGCCAACTCGATCGTTAGGCGATCGCTTCGTCGAAACGGTCCGCCTCCGGCTCTTCCGAGAAAGATGGCGATGAGGGCTGACGTATCGATCACCATCAGTTTGGCAATCCATTTTCGTCATACCCGATGATTTCGTCGGCCGAGCGTGTATCGCGGTCTGGCAGCTTCGCGATGCGACGGCTGATCGCGCGCATTTCGGCGAGGCGCCGCTCCGGATCCGGACCGCCCTGATTCAGGCGCTGCAGTGTGTCTTCGAGCGCCTCGTGGATGACGCGGGCCATGGGCTTTCCGGTTTGCTGTTTCAGGGCGCGCGCGAGGCGAACGGTGTCCTCTCTCTTGATGGAAATGGGCATGCTTGCCCCCCTATTTGGCTGAAGGCTACCCTTCTTGGCGCTGGTTCGTAAAGACAACCGATAAGCGCTTTACCGGATGCCAAACGCCCCCGAATTCGTTGAGGCGCCGCTGAGGCCCGGCGCGAAGCATAACGTCAAACTGGAAGCGCTCGAGCGTTACGAGCGGCGCGCGACGTCGCGGCGCAAAGCGGCGATCCGTCGGTTTGACGCGTTGAGCCGCAGCGAGAGGCCGCAGAGCGCTTTGGCCGGCGCGTGACGAACGGGCAGGGGTTCGGCGAAGGTGGAACCGTGCCTATATTTCACATTGTATTGCTGTGTATATTACAAGTGCAGACTGCCTGATAGGGCGTTGTTTGCGGCGAGGGGCTTTTGGCGGAACGAAGCCAATTCCTCGGGATCAGAGGAAATGCATGGGATTTCCGGCGATCCCGCCAGCGGGCGGATTCAAACGTCTTTTCGTTCGCCAGCGGTGGTGACGGTTCTGCGGAGGCTGCTTTTATCGACGGGAAAAACTCCCCCCAAAAAGTCGTCGTTTTTGTCGCCTCAAGCCCGGTTCCGCAAGATCTTGCCAAATCCCGCACAATCCCGACTATTCCCGTTTCGTTGCGCGATAACGCGTACACACACGAATAGCCACCCCAAGAATGGGAATATCAAAACCACATCTTTGCGCAAAATGCGGCTCTGGCAGGGGAATGTCCCGAACGGTGTTGAAATAGGGGGGGCAGGCGTTGCTCGCCTTGAGCGGGCAGGCCGCGATGTCGAATCCTCGAAGGCTTGGTCGCCCAGCCGGCGGAATTGCGGACGGCCGCGGTCGCCCGGCCCGAAAGTGAGGGAGCGCTTGACGGGCGTTGCTATGCCTTCCTGCCATCGGTCCTGGAGAAATCGTCGCCTTTGAACAGCTGCGGCAATCCCGAGCGTTTCGCCAAAGCGTAAGAAAGGCAATCCGAGAAGTTGAGCGCGGCCGGATGGCGGCCCTTGCCATAGCAGCCCGTTGACGAAGTCGCTTTGGCCTGATTCCGTTGCCTCATCGAAGATTCGCGATGGACTGCGACGATGGCGATGCGGCGGGAGACCGGGGCTCAGGGCGATCTGGTCGTGACGTGGGCGGAGATGCCGCGCTCGCCGGGGCA